>ERZ827498.4674-NODE-4674-length-10549-cov-3.383553_pt1 | contig 10549 bp, 5 predicted proteins | sample MGYA00519865_ERZ827498 | MGnify/ENA primary metagenome ERZ827498 (study PRJEB31778, sample SAMEA3449328) | human gut metagenome | biome: human gut; feature: human-associated habitat; material: faeces | place: United Kingdom | collected 2010/2012 ...
AGATCGGCAGCGGCGTGCCCCAGAAGCGCGAGCGCGAGAGGTTCCAGTCCACCAGCCCTTCGAGCCACTTGCCGAAGCGTCCCGTGCCGGTCGATTCGGGTTTCCAGCGGATCGTTTTGTTCAGTTCGATCATCCGCTCGCGCAGCGCCGTGGTGCGGATGAACCACGAGTCGAGCGGGTAGTAGAGCACGGGTTTGTCCGTGCGCCAGCAGTGGGGGTAGGAGTGGGTGTGCTTCTCGATCTTGAAGGCCTTGTTTTCGGCTTTCAGCATCACCGCGATGTCGATGTCCAGCGTCGGGTCGGTCTCGCTCAGCCGCTCGTCGTAGGCGTTCTTCACGTAGCGGCCCGCATACTCCCCGTATTTCGCGGCGTCGACGTGCGTCTTCACGAACTCCGGGTCGAGCTCTTCGATCAAAAAGAATTTGCCCTGCCTGTCGACCATCGGCTGGTTCTTGCCCGCGCGGTCGACCATGAAGAGCGGCGGGATGCCGGCGGCCTTGGCCACGCGGTCGTCGTCGGCGCCGAACGTCGGGGCGATGTGCACGATGCCCGTACCGTCCGAGGTGGTCACGTAGTCGCCGACGATCACGCGGAAGGCGTCGCCTTCCGGCTTCACCCACGGGATCAGCTGCTCGTAGCGGATGCCTTCCAGCTCGGGACCTTTCCAGCTCCCCTCCATGATCTCGTATGTGCCTTCCATCTTCTTGGTGAAGTAGGCGGGCACGAGCTCTTTGGCGAGGATGACCGTCTGCGGCCGGTCGGTGTAGGGGTTGCGGCACTTGACCTTCACGTATTCGATCGCAGGGCCTACGGCCAGCGCCGTGTTCGAAGGCAGCGTCCACGGCGTGGTGGTCCAGGCCAGGAAATAGAGTTCACCTTCGACCCCTTCGAAGAGTTTCTCGCTCTTCGCGTCGCGGATCACGCGGAACTGCGACGTGCAGGTCGTGTCCTTCACGTCGCGGTAGCAGCCGGGCTGGTTCAGTTCGTGGGTCGAGAGACCCGTTCCGGCGGCGGGCGAGTAGGGCTGGATGGTGTAGCCCTTGTAGAGCAGTCCCTTGTCGAAGAGCTGCTTCAGGAGCCACCACAGCGTCTCGATGTATTTGTTGTCGTAGGTGATGTACGGGTCGTCCATGTTGACCCAGTAGCCCATCTTGCGCGTGAGGTCCTCCCACTTGCCCGTGAACTCCATCACCGCCTCGCGGCACGTGCGGTTGTACTCCTCGATGGAGATCTTCTTGCCGATGTCTTCCTTGGTGATGCCGAGCTTCTTCTCGACGCCCAGTTCCACGGGCAGTCCGTGAGTGTCCCATCCGGCCTTGCGGTGCACGAGGTAGCCCTGCTGCGTCTTGTAGCGGCAGAATACGTCCTTGATCGTGCGGGCCATGACGTGGTGGATGCCGGGCATGCCGTTTGCCGAGGGGGGACCCTCGTAGAATACGAACGTGGGATGGCCCTCGCGGGTCGTGATGCTTTTGTGGAACGTGTCGCGTGCGTCCCATTCGCCGAGCACGTCGGCGGCTATGCCTGCCAGGTCGAGGCCTTTATACTCCTTGAACTTCATATCGGTAGAAATTTCTTCGCTAATTTTCTGACAATTGGCAAAGATATAAAAAAGATTTGAAAAACGGGTCTGAAGCGTTCGATTTATGGATGTCCGTTCCGGGAAGCGGGGTCTGCGGGGGCCTTCCCTTCGTCGGGGCTGTCCGCGTCCGGCTTCGGGGCGATGACCGTCCCGGTCGTTTCCCGTCCGGTTCTGCGCCCGGGACGGACGCGGGTTTTGGGGATTACTCCCCCGCGGGAATGTCGATCCGGAAACAGGAGCCTTCGCCCGCCACGGAGTCGACGCCGACCGAGCCGCCCAGCTGTTCGGCGATCGACTTGCAGATCGACAGCCCGAGCCCGGTCCCCTGGGTGAAGGTGTCGAGTTTGACGAAACGTTCGAAGATGCGTTCCCGGTCTTCGGGCGCGATGCCGATGCCCGTGTCGCGGACGTAGAAACGGATGTGGCCGGGAATCCGGCGGAATCCGATCGTTACCGATCCTTTTTCGGTAAATTTCAGTGCATTGCGCGTAAAGTTGTTCAGCACCTGGGCAAGCCCCTTCCTGTACTCCGTGACGGGGAATTCCGGCAGCCCTTCCTCGACGCGCAGTTCCACGCCCGGCCGGCGCTGGAGGCGGAGCGAGTCGGCGACCTCCCGGCATAAGTCCCGGGCGTCGAACTGCGTGCGCTCGATGTCCGTGCGTCCCGACTCGATGCGCGCCAGATCCAGCACGTCGGAGATGATTTGCAGCAGCAGGGTGTTGTTGCGCAGGATGATGTCGGTGTACTCCCGGCGGGTTTCGTGCCTGCTTTCGTCTGCCAGCAGCTCCGAGAATCCGACGATGGCGTTGAGCGGCGTGCGGATTTCGTGGCTCATGTTGGCCAGGAACGCCGACTTGAGTTTGTTGGACTCCTCGGCGCGCTTCTTCGCTTCGCGCAGCTCCTCCTCCTCGGTGCGTTTGAGTTCGCTGATGTCGTAGTTGACGCACGCCAGGTCGATCACGCCCTCCTCCGGACGGTAGTCGCGGCAGAGCAGGTGGATTTTGATCCAGCGCATCGGCTCCTGATCGCTCACGATGCGCACTTCGTTGACGAAAGTCCGGATTTCTCCGGTTTTGAGGCGTTCGAACTCCTCCTCAAGGTGTTGCCGGTCGTCGGGATGGACCTGCCGCCAGTGGCCGAGAATCTGTGAGGCGGGCGTGTTTTCCGCTTCGCCGTAATTTTTGGCCCAGGGACCCTTGGTGTAACCCTCTCCCGTAAGGGGGTTGTAGCTGACGCAGCCCACGTGCGCGAAGTCCGAAACCAGGTTGAAGAGATGCTCGAAATCGTCCAGCTGTTCGCGGCTGCGCGTGGCGTCGGTGATGTCTTCGAGCAGGATGACCAGTTCGTCGTCGCCCGGCGTGTTGTAGATCAGGAAGCGGCAGGTGCGTTTGCCGTCCGGGCTTTTCCCGGTCTGCTCCCAGAAGGAGCAGGAGGGGATGTGCTCGAATGTGGGAATGTGTTTCAGGGGATCTATTCCCACCTCGCGGGCCGTCTTTCCGGCATGGCCCTGCGTGTGGATGCCCAGTATCCTGCCGGCCTGCTGGTTGATGTACGAAAGCAGGTAGTCGACCGCTTCGCCCGATTTGTCGCGCAGGATGTTGACGCGCAGGTAGCCGATCGGCAGGTGTTCGATCAGTTGTGCGAGGTGGCTGTAATTGCGTTGCGTCGCCTTGTAACTCTGATTGATGGAGGCCAGTTCGGCATTTTCGGGAGTGCCTTCCGTAACGCGGCGGACGGTTCCGAAAACCGAGCGGACGCCCGTCAGCGGATCGTTGGCGGCAGCCACGGCTCTGACTTGCAGGCATCTGTCGCCGTTGGCCGTGACGAACGTTTCGTCGAGCGAGTCGGAGACCTTGAGGGCGGCGCAGCGGGTGTAAATGCGCGCCCGGTGCTCCTTGCCGGGCAGCAGGTAGACCTCCTCGAACGAAATGCGGGTGCGATCTGCGCCGAAAAGGTCCGCCGCCAGCCGCGAACAGGTCATTTCGCGCTGTCCGAAGTCGAGCTGCCACCATCCGACGCCGGAGGCGTCGAGTGATTTTTGCAGCAGGTCGGGGGCGGCTTGTTCGGAGTGCATGGCAGAAATACCCTTTTTTCGATGTTTCTGCAAAAATAGAAAATTTCGGGAGAAAACGAATTTTGTCCGGATGATTTTTTGCGCGGCGGCGCTATTCGGTTTCGTCCTGCCGCGTCAGCGTGCGGATCACGCGCGCCGGGTTTCCCACGGCCACCGAGTCGGCCGGGATGTCGCGCGTCACGACGGCTCCGGCGCCGATGACCGAACGGTCGCCGATGGCGACGCCCGGGCAGACGATCACCCCTCCGCCCAACCAGCAGTCGTCGCCGACGGTGATCGGACGGCCCGCTTCGAGTCCAGTGCGGCGCTGTGCCGCGTCGAACGGATGCAGGGCGGTGAGCAGCTGCACTTTGGGACCTATGAGCGTGTGGCGGCCGATGCGGATCGGCGCCAGGTCGAGGAACACGCAGTCGAAATTGACGAACGACCCTTCGCCGATTGAGATGTTGAGTCCGTAATCGCAGCGGAACGGTTCGCGGATGAATCCTTCGCAGCCGGGGCACAGCTCGCGCAGTGCGGCGCGGTAGGCGTCGTCGTGGCCGCAGAGTTCGACGTTGAGGCGGTGCATCAGGCGCGTGGCGTTGTCCCGGATGGCGGTGAGTTCCGCATCCCGGGGGTCGAACCACCCGCCGGCGAGCATCTTTTCCCGCTCGGTCATTTTAGTCGAAGGATTGCATTTCGATCAGCTTGGCGTAGATGCCGTTGCGTTCCATCAGCTCGTTGTGCGTGCCCTGTTCGGCGATGCGGCCGTGGTCGACGACAACGATCAGGTCGGCGTTGTGGATGGTCGACAGGCGGTGGGCGATGACCACCGACGTACGGCCTTTGAGCAGGTTGTTGAGGGCGTCCTGCACGAGTTTTTCGCTCTCGGTGTCGAGTGCCGAGGTGGCCTCGTCGAGGATCAGGATGTCGGGGTTCTTGAGCACCGCGCGGGCGATCGAGAGCCGCTGGCGCTGGCCGCCGGAGAGTTTCACGCCCCGGTCGCCGATGTTGGTCCCGTAACCGTCGGTGCATTCGCGGATGAAGCAGTCGGCGTTGGCGACCTTCGCCGCCTCGACCACCTCTTCGTGCGTGGCGCCGCGCTTGCCCATGCCGATGTTGTTTTCGATGGTGTCGTTGAAAAGCACGGTGTCCTGCGCCACGACGCTCATATGGGCGCGCACGCTCTCCTGCGTGTAGTCGCGCAGCGAGATGCCGTCGATGAGTATTTCTCCCGCCGAGGGGTCGTAGAAGCGGGGCAGCAGCTCGCTCAGCGTCGACTTGCCGCCTCCCGAGGGACCGACCAGAGCCACGGTCTGCCCGCGGCGTATCTCGAACGAAATGCCGTCGATCACTTCGCGCTCCCCGTCGTAGGTGAAGTGCACGTCGCGGAATTCGATTTTCTCTTTCAGCCCCGTGAGTTCCCGGGCGCCGGGTTTGTCCTGTATTTCGGGTTTCGTGTCGATGATCGAGAAGATGCGCTCTCCGGCGGCGATTCCCTGGTTGATGTTGGCGAACTGGTCGATGAAGGTGCGCACGGGGCGCGTGATCTGCGAGAAGATGGCCACGAAGGCGATGAATCCGCCGGGGTCGAGCGATCCCTTGGCGACGAGCGATCCGCCGAAGACGAGGATCACGCCCACGGCCGTGATGCCGAGGAACTCGCTCATCGGCGAGGCCAGCTGCTGCCGGCGGGCCATCGAGAGGGTCAGGCGCGCCAGGTCGGCGCTGATGGCGTAGTATTTCTGCTTGATGTATTCCGTGGCGTTATAGCTCTTGATGACCTTGATGCCCGAGAGCGACTCGTCGAGCGTCGAGACCATCTCGCCCATGCGCTGCTGGTTGGTGCGGGCCGGGTGGCGGAGTTTCTTCACGATGCTGCCGATCAGCAGGGCCACCACCGGGAGGAACAGCACCGAGAAGATGGCCAGCTCCCACGAAATGGCCACCATCATCACGATGTAGCCGATGATCAGAAACGGTTCGCGGAACGACACCTGGAGAGTGTTGGTGATGCAGAACTGCACCACGCCCACGTCGGAGGTGATTTTCGAAATGATGTCGCCCTTGCGCTGGTCCGAGAAATAGCCCACGTTCATGTCCATCACGCGCGAGAACATTTCGTTGCGCATGCGTTGCAGGGTCCGCGTGCGCATGTTCTCCATGGTCCATGCGCCGAGGTAGCGGAACAGGTTGCTCATCAGGCTGATGCAGATGGCTACAATGGCCAGCAGCATCAGTACGTTCTGGCGGTCGTATTGTTCGAAGATGTGCGAATAGGCGAAGTTGAAAAGTGTTGCGAGGTAGTCCTGATTGAGTTCCAGGGGAGGCAGCTTTTCGACGTATTCGAAGGAGTAGTTCGCGTCGAACATGGTGTTCAGGATCGGGATGATCAGCATGAACGTCAGCGAGTTGAACAACGCGTAGAAAAGCGAGTAGAAGAAGTAGGGGATCGCGTATTTCTTGATCGGCCGGGCAAAACCCAACAGCCGCATGTATGTTTTGAACATTCGGAGCGTATGTTTGTTGGTTACGCAATTAGCGGCGTAAAGATAGGAATAATAACCCGAAAAGCGAAAAATGTACGATAATTCGATGGATTATGGTGGACTTTGTGCCGAAAAAACGGTGCGGCGGCCTTCCTTTTTACCGCTCTGCGGGATCGTAGCCCGTGTCTTCGAGCCAGTGCGCCTTGTCGTTGGCCGCCGCCACGGCCAAACAGTCGCAGCGGTTGTTCTCGACTGTTTCGGCGTGGCCCTTGACCCAGACGAAACGGACGTTGTGGCGGTTGTACACGCGCAGGAAACGCATCCAGAGATCGGGGTTTTTCTTGCCCGCGAATCCCTTGCGGACCCAGCCGAAGACCCAGCCTTTCGAAACGGCGTCGACGACGTATTTCGAATCGGAGTAGATGACCACGTCCGAACCCTCGAACTTGAGCGTTTCGAGCGCCACGCACACGGCCATCAGCTCCATGCGGTTGTTGGTCGTGAGGCGGAATCCCTGCGACAGCTCCTTGCGGTGGTGTCCCGAGAGAAGCACTGCGCCGTAGCCGCCCGGCCCGGGGTTTCCGAGGGCCGAGCCGTCGGTGTAGATGGTGATCGGAGACAAAATATGCGTAGATTAGAGATCAAACATAGAGTTTATGACGGGATGTTCCGGTCCGGTTTTCCGGGGCTTGCGCCTGCCGTCCCGCCGCCGGCCGTTTCGCGGTTCATTCGGCGGCCGTTCCGCCCAGTTCCTTGTCCAGAATCTTTTTCGCCTGGTAAAAGGCATTCGTGTAATTGCGTGCCAGTATGGTGCCGTCCGGATCGATCAGAACGAAGAACGGCCAGCCTTCGATGGCATACGTTTCCATGATCTGCCGGTTTTCCGGATGACCGGTTTCCAGTTCCGCTTCGATCCATCCGTGTTCCAGCATGCCGGCCAGCACGGGGCGCATGTCGTCCACACCCGGCGACGGCGTTTTTTTGCCTGCGGGCAGACTTTCGTATACGCTCCGGATATCGGCGATGGATTCGGTCAGACCCACCACCTGCAACCCTTTGTCCTTGTACTTTTCGAACAGATCGCTCACCTGCCGGTCGATATGGATCGAGCCGGGACACAATCCCCAATGGTAGAGCAGCAGGTATCGGCCTTTGAAATCAGCCTTGGCGACAGTACGGTCTTCGGTCGTTGCCAGTGTGAAATCCGGCGCCGGTTTTCCTTCGGCGAGTTGTTCCATTCTTGCCATGCAGTCTGCGTACATCCGGCCGAAATAGCTCGTTTTCAACCCTTCGGACAATGTCTTGTAAAACCTGCGCGCCTCCTTGGCCGGGGTGTACGACAACTTGGGTATCCTGTCGATCAACAGGTACAGACTTCCGTGCGGATTGGCCGCTTCGTAGGCTTTTCGCAGCATATCCTTCCGTTCTACGCCGGGATTGCCGTTGTAAAATCGGTTGAATTTTCCGCCCCATTCCCGGCTGGCTGCCGTATCGTTCCGCTCCGACGCTTCCCGTGCATTTTCCAGATAACGCCCCCGGACCCGGCCGAGCGAATCATCGACCGCCAGCAGGCTCGACAGCATGGGCTCGTCGTAAATTCCTCCGCCGAGACGGCAATAATAGATCGCATCCGTCGAGCCGGTCATGCCGATCCTATCGCCGGGCCTGACGATGACGGGTTTGCCTCCGCGATCCCCGGCTGCGGCTCTTCCGGCTTTCGGGCGGTAGGTCATCAGGTAGTACTGGTCGTGTTCCGACTTCCCCCGATGGCGGAATGCGCCCGGTTTGCGGACCACGACGTCGAATCCCGGGCCGTACTTCCATGAAGGCAGGAGAATACGCTCGAAACGGAGGGTGTCTCCGGCTTGCAGTCCCTCGATCCTTCCTTCCAGTCTGAATCCCCGGGCATAGGCACAGGCTGCCGTCATGGTCAGGGCGCAGCATGACAGGAGGAGTTTGTATCGTAGGGCCATGATAGCTGTTTTAATGCTTATTTGCCGGATTCGAGCGCCGCCAACTGTTCGCGGATCGCCGTGATCTTGGCTTCGGCGTCGGCCTGCTTGGCGCGCTCGTTGGCCACCACCTTCTCGGGCGCCGAGGCGACGAACCGCTCGTTCGAGAGCTTCTTCATCACCGAGGCGAGGAATCCCTCGTAGTAGGCCAGATCGTCCGCGAGTTTTTTGCGCTCGGCCTCGGCGTCGATCTTTCCGGCCATCGGCACGAAGTACTGCGTCGTCTTGACGATGAACGCCGCGGCCGCCGGGTCCTTCTCCGCCACGGTCTCGATGGCCGTGAGGTTGGCCATCTTCATCACGACGGGGGCGAACTCCGCGGGATAGTTCTCATCGGCGATGACCCGGAGCGTCAGCGCCTCTTTCTGCGGCAGGCTCTTCTGGTTGCGGATGTTGCGCACCGAGGTGATGATCTCCTTCGCCAGTTCGAAGCGCGCCAGCATCGCGGCGTCTTCGGCCGCAGGCTCGGGCATCTGCGCCACGCAGATCGAAGCGCCTTCGGCGCGGGGCGCGAGGTCCTGCCAGATCTCTTCCGTGACGAACGGCATGAAGGGGTGCAGCACGCGCATCAGGGCGTCGAAATAGCCCTTCGTCGCCTCCATCGTCGGGGCGTCGATGGGCTGTCCGTAGGCGGGCTTCGCCATCTCGAGGTACAAGCCGCTGAAATCGTCCCAGAAGAGGCGGTAAGCCTCCTTGAAGGCCTCCGAGATGCGGTATGACTTGAAATCCTCGGCGATCTGGCGCAGCGAGCGGCCCAACGCCTGCCCGAACCACGCCACGGCTAGACGGTTGTTCTCGCTTTGCGCCGCCGCGGCGTCCACCGCCCAGCCGTTCAGGAGGCGGTAGGCGTTCCAGATTTTGTTGCCGAAGTTGCGGCCCTGCTCGCACAGCGCCTCGTCGAACATCACGTCGTTGCCGGCCGACGAGGAGATCAGCATGGCCATGCGCACGCCGTCGGCGCCGTATTGGGCAATCAGGTCCAGCGGGTCAGGCGAATTGCCCAGCTGCTTGGACATCTTGCGGCCGATCTTGTCGCGCACGATACCCGTGAAGTAGACGTTCGAGAAGGGCTTTTCGTGGCGGTATTCGTAGCCGGCCATGATCATGCGGGCCACCCAGAAGAAGATGATGTCGGGACCGGTCACCAGATCGTTGGTGGGGTAGTAGTAGCCGATCTCCCTGTTGTCCGGGAAGCGGATGCCGTCGAATACCGAGATGGGCCACAGCCACGACGAGAACCACGTGTCCAGCACGTCCTCGTCCTGTCGCAGGTCCGTCAGTTGCAGCGATGCGTCGCCGCTCTTCGCGCGGGCTTTTTCCAGCGCCTCTTCGGTCGTCAGGGCCACCACGAAGCCGCCTTTGGGAAGATAGTACGCCGGAATGCGCTGGCCCCACCAGAGCTGGCGCGAGATGCACCAGTCCTTGATGTTCTCCATCCAGTGGCGGTAGGTGTTCTTGTATTTCTCGGGCACGAAGCGGATCGCGTCCTCCATTACGGCCTTCGTCGCCGGTTCGGCCAGCTCCTGCATCGAGAGGAACCACTGCATCGAGAGTTTCGGCTCGATGGCCACGCCCGTGCGCTCCGAATAGCCCACGTTGTTGGTGTAATCTTCGGTCTTTTCCAAAAGGCCCGCCGCGTCGAGGTCCTTTTCGATCTGCCGGCGCACGTCGAAGCGGTCCTGACCCACGTACATGCCCACCTTGTCGTTGATCGTGCCGTCGTCGTTGAAGATGTCGATGGTCTCCAGCCCGTATTTCTCGCCCAGCATGTAGTCGTTCACGTCGTGGGCCGGAGTCACCTTCAGGGCGCCCGTTCCGAACTCGATGTCGACGTATTCGTCGCGGATCACCGGGATCGACCGTCCCACCAGCGGCACGACGACGCGGGCGTCGGCGGGCAGGGACTTGTAACGCTCGTCATTGGGGTTGACGCACAGCGCCGTGTCGCCCAGAATGGTTTCGGGGCGCGTCGTGGCGACGATGATCGTCCGGTCGGTGCCCTCGACCGCATAGCGCAGGTAGTAGAGCTTGCCGTGCGACTCCTTGAAGACCACCTCCTCGTCCGAGAGGGCCGTCTGCGCCGCGGGGTCCCAGTTGACCATCCTTACGCCGCGGTAGATCTTGCCTTTCTCGTAGAGGTCGCAGAAGACGCGCAGAACGCTCTCCGTGCGGGCTTCGTCCATCGTGAAGCACGTGCGGTCCCAGTCGCACGAGGCGCCCAGCTTGCGCAGCTGTTTGAGAATCACGCCGCCGTATTTCTCCTTCCATTCCCAGGCGTGGCGGAGGAACTCCTCGCGCGTGAGCGACGACTTTTCGATGCCCTTTTCGCGCAGCATCGCCACCACCTTGGCTTCGGTGGCGATCGACGCGTGGTCCATGCCCGGCACCCAGCAGGCGTTCTTTCCCGACATGC
>ERZ827498.4676-NODE-4676-length-10541-cov-12.955941_pt1 | contig 10541 bp, 8 predicted proteins | sample MGYA00519865_ERZ827498 | MGnify/ENA primary metagenome ERZ827498 (study PRJEB31778, sample SAMEA3449328) | human gut metagenome | biome: human gut; feature: human-associated habitat; material: faeces | place: United Kingdom | collected 2010/2012 ...
AGAAAGAGAGGGCAAGCCATTGGAGCCTGTAGTCTGAGAGGGCGTACTGATTGAAAGAATGATCGGTACGCTCTCTTATTGTTGTACAATTATTCAGATGGAACAACTATTCAGATGGAACAACTATTCGGAGCCTCATTCGCAAAATCGCATCTTCGATGCTTTCCTTTTGCTCATTGAGGCTACTTCGCCAAATAAAAATTAGAAAATGGTCTTACGAATGCCAGCATTCGACGCCCATTTATCAATTTTTACATGGCTCTGAATAGTTGTACAATTTTCCAGTGGAAAAACCTATCGATATCATGTACAATAGGAAAGTAGTACAGATAGAGGAGTTATGAAAATGGATACAAACGAACAGAGACAGGAAAGTCAGCAGAACAGACGGGAAGAAAGACATAAGAGACGGCAGAGAAGCCAGATCATTGCATATACAGTCGTAGGAATTATGATCCTGGTGCTGGCAGCGGGAATTGTGTTTGCTGTAAGTAAGATCACCGGCATGAGCAACGATCGGCAGGAACAGCAGAACAGGCTGGATGATATCATAGTTTCCGAGGAGACCATCACGGCGCCTACGGAACCGGTGGAGACTGTACCGGAACTGACAAATGAACAGAAGCTGGATAAGATCATAGACGAAGCCATCATTCAGAACATGCCCCTGGAGGACAAGGTAGCAGGACTGTTTATCACCACGCCGGAATCCATCACCGGTGTATCTGCGGCAGTGCAGGCAGGAGACGGAACCAAGGATGCATTATCCAAATATCCGGTAGGCGGTATCGTCTATGCGGCGAAAAATATTCAGTCCGCAGACCAGTTAAAGCAGATGATCGACAATACGAAGCTGTATACCAGCTATCCACTGTTTATTGCGATCGACGGAGAGGGATCCGGAACCGATGCTGTGGCAGCGGCAGGTCTGGGAACGAAGACCGATTCCCCGGAGACTATCGGCGCATCCGGAGATGCCAACAACGCCTATACGGCCGGAACCACAGTGGGCAGTTACCTGGCAGAGCTAGGTTTCAATCTTGATTTTGCTCCTGCGGCAGATCTGAAAGTAGTGGATGGAAATGCGGCAGGCAGCAGCTCCTACGGCACGGATGCGGCAACGGTAGCATCTTTTGTGACCGGCATGCAGACAGGATTGCAGGAACAGAAAGTAACAGCAGCCATCGGACATTTTCCCGGTATTGGCAGTACGACCCAGAGCACGAAGAATGGCATGGCTTCTACGGACAGAAGTGCGGAAGATTTCAGAGCCAATGAATTTGCAGTATTCCAGAGCTGTATTGATTCCGGTGAGACCAAAATGATCACCGTCAGCAATATGGCAGCACCTTCCCTGACAGGAGATAATACGCCTTGCTCATTTTCAAGTGCGGTGGTAACGGATATTTTACGAAATGAACTGAATTTCCGCGGTGTGATCGTATCCGGTGCCATGAACCAGACAGCGATCACGAATTACTACGGTGCCGATGAAGCCGCAGTACTGGCACTGCGTGCCGGCTGCGACATGATCTATGCGCCGGAGAACTTCGAGACCGCATACAACGGCGTACTGGAGGCTGTCCAGAACGGAACCATCTCCGAGGAACGCGTGAACGATTCCCTGCGTCGGATCTACCGCATCAAATATGCAGATAAAATCGAGCAATAGAAAAATGCTTATTTATCTTTTTTGTGTTATAATACCTTGAACTCAGAAACATTGTAACAGATTGGAACATTTTATAAAAAGAAAATCATTATTTTTATCTCCCTTTTCTGAAAAGTGTGTCTGATGCTATTATCAGAGAATTTGATGAATATTTATACTTTCGCTAACTGTTTTGGTGATTTGAGCGATTTGCTGGGTTACTAAACCATACTGCACCCAGCTATCCTCCCAGACTAAATTTGAGTTCTGGTTGAAAGCATAAAGAAAGGCTATCCAATCTTTTTGACTGGGTAGCCTTTGAAAATTTTTATTCAGTTTTTAATGATTATTCAGCTTTAGGAAGTGGAAGTAATAATTCTTCAACTACTGCACCAGCACTGAACTCTACTTTGATTGCACCGCCAATGGTATCAAGAGCATATACTTTTGCCAATTCTGCTTCATCATTTGTTGTTACTCTAATAATGATGTTGTTTGTGGTCTCATATACGCCAGACGTTACAACAAATGGGATTTCCTTATTTACCATTGCATTTGTTATCTTTTCCTGTAACTCTGTGAGATATGCCAATGTGTAAGTACCTTTTACGAAAGTAGTATTGCTTTCACTTCTGCCAAGTTCCTTACAAATAGCTGTTCTATTAGCTGGTGTATCTTCTGTAAGAACGATTACAAATTTTCCATTAGCATCTGTATAGGAACCACCAAAAAACTCTGAGGTATCTTTGGTTAAGTCACTGCTATTTACTTCTTCGTTATATTCTCCCTTATTGTCTGCAGGAACATCTTCTATAATAGTTTCTGAAGTATCTTCGATTTCTGTACTTTTACTTTCTTGAATGTTTACAGATTCTTCTTTGTTGTTCTGTAAATCCTCAACTTTATTATTGTTTTCGATTGGTAATGACTCAACTGTTGGTGTGTTGGTATCCTCTACTGGTGATAAGCGTGTTACCATAGGAATACATAAAACCAATAAGGCAAAGCATGCTGCGATTGTTCCCCACTTAACCCATGCAAAATTATTTTTTCTCTTGTTGTTCATATGAGCCTCTTTAATATATTGATTGTCAATGTCACCAAGAGTATCAAACAAATCTTCTTTTTTCATAATACATAACCCCTTTCCGATAAGTATTCTTTAAGTTTAGAACGTAATCGGTTTAATGTAACCGATACATTACTTTCAGTCATTTCATACCGCCTTGCAATTGATGAAACGCTGTCAGAATACCAATATCTACAGATGAATATGTTTCTCTTTTTTGGTGGCAAGGTTTCCAGAAAAGAATTGATTGTTGCGACAAGTTCTCGTCTGTCAATTTCTTGCTCTACATCATCTACGCCAGATACACACTCTGCAAGTTCGTCAAGAACGACTGCTATTTCTCCGTTTCCACGTTTCATCACATGATTATGTTTGTATTTGTTAAAAGCTAAATTTCTTGTGATTTTCCCAAGGAACGCAGATAGAATTGTTGGTATAGTTGGCGGTATAGAGTTCCATGTACTTAAATATGTATCATTGACGCATTCTTCTGCATCTTCATTATTACCTAGGATATTTTTTGCAATAGAAGTGCAGTATTTCCCATACTTCTTTGCAGTTGCAGATAATGCACGCTGGTCTCTATTTAAATACAACTGAATAATGTCCTTGTCGTTCATACTCAATCCTCCTTTCTGATTTTTTCCCTTACACCTATATAGGCAACTTCTGAACCATAATCTTACACTTTTTTCAAAAAATTTTTTTCTAAATTTATATACCAAATATATCAGATTGTCGAAAGAAAGGACATAGCAAAAATAAACCATGCTATGTCCTTTAGGAAAAATTTTATATTGATTTGGAGCAACAATAAACCGAACCACTTTTGGAATTGCTAGGATGTAGATTTATACATCCAAAATATAGAATTATACACGCTTTTCATTCAGACACACAATTCCGAAAAGGGAGATTTTTATTAGTAGCATTCACTGTATCAGCTACATTATTATCTGGTTGTAAAGCATCTGATTCAGTAGATAATTCAGCGGTAAATAGTGAAGCAATAGAAATTTATCTGATGTAACATGAAAAAGAAACTTTTTGAAAAAATCAAGGGGTAACAAGCGCGAGACGGCGCACGAGGTCCGGGGGACCTCGGACTGCGCGGACCGGAGCGGAGCGTAGACATCGAACTTTCGAGCCCTGGCAGGGCTCGAAAAAAAGAACGATACCGATTTGGTATCGTTCTTTTTTCAAGCGCGAGACGGGGATCGAACCCGCGACCCCCTCCTTGGCAAGGAGGTGCTCCACCGCTGAGCCACTCGCGCATGTCTTACAGACAAGTTATAATATACTATAAGGTGTTCTAAATGTCAACAGAAAAAGTGTGCATCTTTTTGAACAATTGCATATACAATTCATAAAATAATTAAATGACAGAAGCAGTGCTACAAGGGAAATGCTTAGTGCAGCAGTTTCTTCCGCAGCCATCCGGAGAATTTTTGTTCCACAACGATCCAGGACAGGTAAGCCAGCCCGATACTCAGCGCCACACTTAAGATCACCCCGATGACAGACATTACAGAGAGGGTGGAGAAGTCGAACACCGCCCGGTCTAAGAGCATTACCGGATAGTAATGCACCAGATACAGGGAATAACTGATATTTCCCATAAGGATGAAAAAGCGGGGCAGAGAGAGCTTCAGTCCGGCCAGAAAAGCTAAAACCAACACTACAAGTGCCGGAAGTCCCCACAGCGGAAGCCTGCGGAAACCGATCACATTGATCCTGGGGGTGAAAAATGCCAGCAGACAAAAAATCACCGGAATGCCTACCGCAGACAGCACACTTACAGCCATAGGAAACGGATGCTCCAAATGCCTGTGATATAAAAAACGCAGCAGATAATAGGCGAGGATTCCGAAAATGAATTCCAGCATGACAGGATCACCGTAAAACATAAGAACAGGAGAAAACATCCTGCCTATCGGAGACTGCCAGGAGGAAATCAATGGAGCGAATATCTGGACTGCCCCTACCAGAACTGCCAGGAATGCACTGCAGATCAGGCCGCGGTATTTCATGCTGATATGAAAGGCAATGAAAAATAACAGATAGAACAGCATTTCACAGTTGATAGTCCATCCGATCCGCACCAGAGGCTGGATAATTCCACCACCGATATCAAAAGGAATAAACAGCAGGCTCTTGACCAGGTACGAAAGATTGTGTCTGGTCTGCTGGAACATGGATGGAAACAATAACAGCGACAGATAAGTCACAAGTGTCATCAGATAATACAGCGGCAGAATTCGGATCAGACGTTTCCGGAAGAAGTATTTTGTACTTTTTTCTGTGGTGAACATGATCATAAACCCACTGATGCAGAAAAATATGTCTACCCCGAATGCACCGAAATTTAAGAAACGGATATGCTGAAACACCACAAAAAGAGCAGCCAGACCGCGTAAAGCCTGGATGCTGTCAAAATGCAGATCTTGAAATCTCTTGTTTATTGCGATATTTTCCATAAAAATCATACCTTTTTCTTACTTATTTCCGAAACATATTCTCATTTTAACATTTTTTTATAGAATAGGGAAACATTTTATCTATTCCGTAAAATAACTTGCGCACCGGGGTATAAAATAATACAATGATAAGGAGTAAAGCATTGGGGAATTGACAGGATGGAACAAATATGAGTGTAGACAGACAGCAGATGTTAGAGACAGCAGAACGGTTAAACCAACAGATGGCAGATGGGATCCCTTATACTTGGGAGACACTGGAACAGGCATTGTCCTTTGTGACGGAGAAGAGGGATAAGGGAATCCATGGAAGGATCTGTTATTTCGCAGCATTTTATCATCTGGATACAGGGAATCAGGAACAGTGTCTGAAGTATCTGGACGAAAGTGTGAGATGCCTGCTGGGAACGGATCAGGAGATTCACGTAGCCAGGGCCTATAATATGATCGGTATCGTGGCACATATGCAGAACAATCTGTCTCTGGCCATGGAACAGTATGGCAGGGCATTGGATTATACAGCGAAATACAATGATAAGATGGTACATAGTATAGTATTAAGTAATATGGCGGATGCATATTATCTTATCGGAGTCTATGACAGAGCCGTGCAATGTTATAGGGAATGCATCCGTGAATTTGAAAAAGCAGGTGATGACAGCATTTACAGCCGGATCAATTTCCGGAAAATGCTGTCAGAGTATGGCTGTTGTCTGTTGCATCTGGATATGGAGCAGGAGGCAATGGAGGTATACCGCAAACTGGAAGAAACCGGAAAAAGCGAAGAGATCGTTCGGGGAACGAGACTTGCGGCGAATGTGTTTTTCACGTATCTGGCAGAAAGTGAAGGACACCGGGAAAAAGCGGCAGACCATGTAAGACAGGCTGTGATGGCATTGGAAGATATGCGTCAGGTATCTTCCGAATATGACAGTATTCAGAATCTTCTTCAATACGTGGAAAAGACCGGTAATATAGAATTGCTGCAGGAAATATTGGATTGTCTGGAGCCTAAGGCGGCGATCGAACAGAATAGGAGCCTGCTGCTACAGCTTTTAATGTTGCGGCTGCGTTATTGCAGCGCACAGATGTCTATAGAGGAATTCCGTCAGGCTACAGAGACTTTTTTCCACATCAAGGAAAGCAGCGAAATGATCGAGAGTAATCAGGTCATGTATATGCTGGAACTTCGTAAGCGCCTGCAGGCGGTGGAAGAGGAGCAGCGGGAGCAGACGAAGAAGAGAAACAAATTATTGTATCAGTCAGAGCATGACGAATTGACAGGACTGTACAACAAGAGAAGTCTGAACCGTTATCTAGAGGATGTCTTTGAAGCCTGCAAATTAAATGAGAAAGAACTGGGAATTCTATTTTTGGATATTGACTATTTTAAACAACTAAACGACCGGTACGGGCATGGAAAAGGGGATGAAGGAATCTGTGCAGTGGCAGATACGTTGAAAAAAATATTCCCGGAGGACTATGTGGCGCGTTACGGTGGGGATGAATTCCTCGTAGTGATGACAGGGCGTGATCTGACCTATGTAATGGAACATGCGGAATCGTTGTGTGCCGGTATCCGGGAATACAAAATTCCCAATGAAGATTCCGAATTGGAACCGTGGCTTACGATTTCTGTAGGTGGTGTCTGTGCTATTCCGAGGGAACCAAACCGGGTGTGGGATTTCCTGTCTGCAGCGGACAATACATTGTATGAACAGAAGAAAGAACAAAAAGGGAAAGTTCGTTTTTATCAGGGAGAGGGAAAATATTTATAAGAAACATTTATAGAAATGATCAAAAAGGAATTTAATAGCAATGGAGAATAAACAATACACGACCCGCGAACTGTTTCGCAGATTTGCACCTTATTTTAAAAAATATCGTTTTACCCTGTGCATGGATCTGTTCTGTGCGGCACTGACTACGGTCTGTGAACTGGTACTGCCACTGATCATGCGCTATATTACCAATGAGGGGCTGCGGGATCTGGCTGCCCTGTCGGTGAAGACCATATTTACGCTTGGCATTTTGTATTTCGGACTTCGTATCGTGGACTGCATCGCCGGCTACTATATGTCCGACATGGGACACGTCATGGGAGCGAAGATCGAGACGGACATGCGCAGAGATGCGTACAATCATTTGCAGAAGCTGTCCAATACCTACTATAACAATACCAAAGTCGGTCAGATCATGGGGCGGATCACCAATGACTTATTCGATGTGACGGAATTCGCCCATCATTGCCCGGAGGAATTTTTCATCGCCGGGATCAAGACGGTGATCTCTTTTGTCATTCTGGCAAATATCAATCTGCCGCTGACTTTGATGATCTTTTTATGTGTACCGCTTATGTGCGGCGTGTGCATGATCCTGAATTTCCGGATGCGGAGCGCTTTCCGTAAGCAGCGCAATCAGATCGGCGAACTGAATGCCCGGATCGAGGACAGCCTCTTAGGACATAAGGTCGTTAAGGCATTTACCAATGAAGAAGTGGAGAATGAAAAGTTCGAGAAGGACAACGGTACCTTTCTGGATATTAAGAAGCTGACCTACCGCTACATGGCAGCATTTAATACCACAGTCAAGCTGTTCGACGGACTGATGTATCTGGTAGTCCTGGTGGCAGGCGGTATCTTCATGGTAAGAGGTAAGATAGCCGCAGGTGATCTGGTGGCATATATGCTGTATGTGTCCACACTGATCGCAACGATCCGTCGTATCATCGAATTCGCCGAGCAGTTCCAGAGGGGTATGACCGGCATCGAGCGTTTTCTACAGATCGTGGATGCGGATATCGAGATCTTTGACGAACCGGATGCGGTCGAACTGAATGACCCGAAGGGAGAGATCTCTTTTGAAAAAGTAAGCTTTGAATATCCGGATGATCACAATAAGGTATTTACGAATCTGAACCTGCAGATCCATGCGGGGGAAAAGGTGGCGATCGTCGGACCCTCTGGTGGAGGAAAGACGACACTGTGCAATCTGATCCCCAGATTCTATGATGTCTCGGAAGGAAAGATCCTGCTGGACGGTCAGGATATCAAGCATTTTACGTTGAAGAGCCTGCGGGGCAATATCGGTATCGTGCAGCAGGATGTATATCTGTTCTCCGGTACGATTTATGAAAATATCTCCTATGGACGTCCGGGAGCTTCCAAAGAAGACGTGATCGAGGCGGCAAAACGCGCCGGAGCACATGATTTTATCATGGGACTGAAGGACGGCTATGATACTTATGTGGGAGAGCGGGGCGTGAAGCTGTCCGGGGGACAGAAGCAGCGGATCAGCATCGCCAGAGTATTTCTGAAGAATCCGCCCATTATCATACTGGATGAGGCTACTTCCGCACTGGATAATGAGAGTGAATTTGCGGTGGCGAAGTCCTTAGGAGAGCTGTCGGAGGGACGCACGACCCTGACCATAGCCCACAGACTATCCAGTATCCGCAATTCGGACCGGATCCTGGTGCTGACGGACGATGGTATCGTGGAGGAAGGCGATCACGACCAGCTCATGGAGCAGAAGGGAATTTATTATCAGTTCTACGAAACAGCCAATGCTTTAAAATAACATTACAAAAACGGAGGTAGAGCTATGAAACTTGTGTTTGTGGGGGCAGATCATGAAGTAACCGGAAGCTGTCATTATCTGGAGGTTGCCGGGAAACATATTTTAGTGGACTACGGTATGGAGCAGGGTGTCAATGTATTTGAAAATGTGCCGTTGCCGGTGGCGGAATCCATGATCGATTATGTATTCCTGACTCATGCTCATGTGGATCATTCGGGTCTTCTGCCGCTTCTGTATGCCAGAGGCTTCAGAGGACAGATCTATACCACGGATGCTACGGCGGATCTGTGTAGCATTATGCTGCGTGACTGTGCACATATCCAGAGTGCCGAAGCGGAATGGAAGAATCGTAAGGCAAAACGTTCTGCGAATAATGCAGTGGTGGAGCCGCTGTATACCATGGAGGATGCAGATGGTGTGATCCGCCGGTTCGTTCCCTGCCATTACAATACGATCGTGGAAGTATGCGAGGGAGTAAAAATCCGTTTTACGGATATCGGACATCTGCTGGGCTCTGCCAGCATCGAAGTCTGGCTGACGGAGGACGGCAATACGAAAAAAATCGTATTTTCCGGCGATATCGGCAACAAGCACCAGCCGTTACTTAAGGATCCGACACCTACGAAGGAAGCGGATTATGTCGTGATGGAGTCTACCTACGGTGACAGACTGCATCCGAAGGATAAGTTGGATTATGTGGCAGAACTGACCAAGGTGCTGCAGGAGACCTTAGACCGGGGCGGTAATGTGGTGATCCCGTCTTTTGCTGTGGGCCGTACCCAGGAGATTTTGTATTTCCTGCGGAAGATCAAGGTAGGGCGCCTGGTAAAGGGGCATGAAGATTTCCCGGTGTATGTGGACAGTCCCATGGCGGTAGAGGCTACCGGTATATTCCAGGAGAACAGGTGGGAATGCTTCGATGATGAGGCGATGGAATTCGTAAAAGAGGGCATTAATCCCATTGCTTTTTCAGGATTAAAGCTGTCTATCACCAGTGAGGAATCCAAAGCCATCAACTTTGACGAGACCCCTAAGGTCATTATCTCCGCATCCGGTATGTGTGATGCAGGACGTATCCGGCATCATCTGAAGCATAATCTGTGGAGACCGGAGTGTACGATCCTGTTCGTCGGTTATCAATCGGTGGGAACACTGGGCCGGGCACTGGTAGAGGGTGCTGACGAGGTGAAGCTGTTCGGTGAGACGGTTTCAGTGCGCGCCGAGATCCGGAAAATGACGGGACTGAGCGGTCATGCGGATAAGGAAGGTCTGATCGACTGGATCCAGGCCTTTGAGGAAAAGCCGAAGAAGGTGTTCGTGGTACATGGAGAGGACAGCGTATGTACCGGATTTGCCGAATGCCTGAAGATGGAGTATGGGCAGAGAGCCTATGCTCCTTACAGCGGTACAGAGTTCGATCTTGCAGGCAATAAGTTCACCTATGAGGCAGCACCTGTTGCTGTGCAGAAAAAGGCGAAGCCTGCTACCGGAGTCTTCGAACGACTGCTTGCCTCTGCGAGACGCTTACTGGCATTGGTTACGAAGAGCGAGGGCGTCATGACTAACAAGGATATGGCGAAGTTCGCTGACCAGATCAATTCCCTGTGCGACAAGTGGGAGATATAAAGTGCATCCATCGGCACAAACAACCCTGAGTATGTAGGACGATAGTCCGGAATACGAAGGGGGGTACGATTTATAATTAGAATCAGAATAAGGAGACAACATGAGTTTAGCGGATCATATTTTTATCGATATGTGCAAT
>ERZ827498.4685-NODE-4685-length-10527-cov-3.168163_pt1 | contig 10527 bp, 9 predicted proteins | sample MGYA00519865_ERZ827498 | MGnify/ENA primary metagenome ERZ827498 (study PRJEB31778, sample SAMEA3449328) | human gut metagenome | biome: human gut; feature: human-associated habitat; material: faeces | place: United Kingdom | collected 2010/2012 ...
ATGATTTCTGTGCATCGCGAAGCGCGTTACTGTGAACGGAGTGAACAGTAACACAGGGTTAGCCCCTGAACAGCAACAAGGCATTAATAAGAACTGAAAAACATAAAAAAACATCTTGATTTTCATGAATACTTATGATATGATATCGCTCAAAGAAAAGGGAGTAGCGGCCATGAAGAGATAAAAGGAAATCCATTTTTTCTGAATGGTGCATAAATGCGTCAGAACGGTAGATGAAACTACCCGCATTATGAGATAATCAGCGAGACTTTTATTTCAGGCATTATAACAGTGCCTGGGATAAAAGTCTTTTTTTTCCCTTTTTGAACGCTTTACAACTATTGTTAGTAAGAGAGATGGAGGAGAAAAATGAGTAAGCGAAATGGAAAAATGAAATATCTGGCAATCGGTGCTGCCGGGCTTATAGCGGCAGGGGGATTGGCTCTGGATGCAACTTACCAGATTCAGGAGCAGGAACAGGCAGTACTCACAACCTTTGGAGTGCCAAAGGCAGTGAATGAAACGGGATTACATTTCAAAGTCCCTTTTGTACAGCAGGTGCAGAAGGTAAATACCACGATCCAGGGATTTCCAATAGGATACAGTATGGGGAACAATGCGGTGGTGGAAAATGAAGGAATCATGATCACTTCGGATTACAATTTTATTGATGTGGATTTCTTTGTAGAATATCGAATTTCAGAACCTGTAAAATATCTTTACACCTCTGAGCAGCCGGAAGAGATTTTAAAAAATATTGCGCAAAGCTGTATCCGAACTGTAATAGCAAGCTATAACGTGGATGAGGTTCTGACCACCGGAAAAGGAGAAATCCAGAGCAAGATCAAAGAAATGATTTTGAATCAGATGGAGGAACAGGATCTGGGAATTCAATTGGTTAACATAACAATACAGGATTCTGAGCCGCCTACTGAAGAAGTGATGAAAGCATTTAAAGAGGTGGAAACTGCGAAACAGGGAAAGGAAACGGCGCTTAACAATGCCAATAAATACAGGAACGAAAAGCTTCCCGAAGCGCAGGCCCAGGCAGACCAGATTATTCAGGATGCGGAGGCACAAAAACAGGTGAGGATCAATGAGGCAGAAGCTGAGGTGGCAAGATTTAATGCAATGTATGAGGAATATGTGAAGAATCCGGAGACCACAAAAATGCGAATGTTCTATGAAACCATGGAAGATGTGCTGCCTGGTATGAAGATTGTGATCGACAACGGAAGTGGCGTGGAAAAGATATTGCCGCTGGATTCTTTTTCCGGAGACTGGAAAACAGAAGAAGATACAAGTGAAGAAACTAAGTGAAGTTAAGATAAGTATCTGATAGAAAGGATAAAAAATTATGAAAATGAAAAAAGCGGCACTTATAGCAGGCATTCTCGGAGCAGTAATAATCGGTTCTTCCATAACTATAACCCAACAAAATGAATACAAGCTGATCCGTCAGTTTGGTAAAGTTGACAGAGTGATCTGCGAACCGGGAATCAGCTTTAAAATTCCATTGATAGAAAGAACACAGTCTTTACCAAAGGAAACGTTGTTATATGATTTGGAAGCATCTGATGTGATTACCAAGGACAAGAAAACCATGATCAGTGACAGCTATGTTTTGTGGAGAATCACAGATCCCCTTAAATTTGCACAGACTCTGAACTCTTCTTTGGAAAACAGCGAGAGCCGAATTAATACGGCCGTATATAATGCCACAAAAAATGTGATCAGCAGTCTTTCCCAGGACAGAGTGATCACAAGCCGTGACGGAGAATTATCGGATATGGTGATGGAAGCCATTGGAGATAATATGGAACAATATGGAATAGAGCTGATTAAATTTGAAACAAAGCAGCTGGATCTGCCGGACGATAATAAGGCAGCTGTGTATGAGAGAATGATCTCAGAGCGTGATAATATTGCTGCTACATATAAAGCAGAAGGCGATTCAGAAGCAAAAGTAATCCAGAACAAGACGGATAAGGAAGTGACCATTCAGATTTCAGATGCGAAGAAGCAGGCTGAGATTTTGAAGGCAGAAGGGGAACAGGAATATATGAAAATTCTTTCCCAGGCTTATGGGGAAGATGAGAGAAGAGAATTTTATTCCTTCGCAAGAAGCCTTGAAGCCCTGAAAACTTCTATGCAAGGAGAAAACAAGACCGTTATTTTGTCATCGGATTCCCCGATTGCTCAGATTTTTGAGGGAAAATAATAAAAATTCTTGCATCTGCCGGTATTGACGTATATCATAAGGTACATAAGGAGTGACAAAAGATGGCGATAGTGAGAAAACACATATATTTTTCCGGGCAGGTGCAGGGCGTTGGATTTCGTTACCGTGCCAAAAATGCGGCGAGAGCCAATGATCTTACCGGCTGGGTGGACAATCTGTGGGATGGCAGAGTGGAAATGGAAGTCCAGGGAGAGCTTTCCGGAATTGAGCGTATGATTCAGGAAATCGAGATGGGAAGTTTCATCCGGATTGAGAATTATCAGATGGAAGACCTGCCTGTGGATGAAAGGGAGTGGAGCTTTTATTCGAAATAAAAAGGGATGCCAGGAGCAATGGGAATTTTGCTTCTGGTATTTTTTTGTGTAATAGGAACATTACGGAGTAATTTCCTATTACACAAAAAACGCTCCGCGAGCAAATAGCAAAGCGGATATTGAAAAAACAGGATTGACATTCAGAAACATGCCCCTTATAATTAGTTCGTGCACGAACAGTTCGAACCCGAACAGTTCGCACATGAACTATTTTGTATGGAAGTATATGAAAGAAGGGAAAGATGGAGAAAAAGAAGAAAACTGGTCCTGATGAGTGCTGCAGGGCGGAACGGCAAATAGGGTATGAGGTTCGTACTCTCAATCAGGTAATTGGGCGTCTGGTGAATTCGTATCAGTCCAAGGTGGATGAAAAAGCCGGAATTAACCGCATGCAGGGGTGGATCATTGGTTATCTGTACCGACATTCAGAAGAGGCTGTTTTCCAGAAAGACCTGGAAGCAGAATTTCAGATGGCGCGTTCTACTGCGTCAGGAATCCTTCAGGCAATGGAGAAGAAAGGGCTTATTACCAGAGAATCTATTCCAAGAGATGCCAGACTGAAGCGTCTGGTGCTTACAGAAAAGGGAATGGAATTTCAGATGGAAATTATGGAGAATTTTGACCGGATCCAGAAAGTATTGAAGTCTGACATTCCCCAGGAAAAACTGGAATGCTTCCTGGAAGTTCTGGACATGATCCGGGAAAATGCCCAAAGAGAGTGCTGTCTGCGGGATGAAAACTAACAAAAAAGAAAGGGGAGAACCTGATGATAAAGACATTACTTGCCCAGGTAAAGGAGTTTAAGAAGGCCTCCTTCCTCACACCGGTATTTATGATACTGGAGGTTGTGGTGGAGACAATGATTCCTCTTGTAATGGCAGATATGATCGACAACGGTGTGGAAGCCGGTAATATCAGTTATCTTTACAGAAAGGGTGCCATTATGGCGCTTCTTGCTGTTGCAGGACTTGTTACCGGTATTCTTGGGGGAAAATACGGAGCATACGCATCCTCCGGTTTTGCCCGTAATCTTCGTAAAGCAATGTATACTAACATTCAGACATTTTCATTTTCAAACATTGACAAGTTCAGTACTGCAAGTCTGATCACACGTCTGACTACAGACGTGACCAACCTGCAGAATGCATACCAGATGATCCTGCGTATGTGTACCCGTGCCCCGGCCAGTCTGATCTGTGCCATGGCGATGGCGTTTATGATCAATGCAAGAATTGCCAGCATTTACCTTATTGCCGTTATTTTTCTTGGATGTTTTCTCGTATTTATTATGAAAAAGGCGACGAAGTATTTCCGGGAAGTATTTGAGAAATATGACGATTTAAATGCCAGCGTACAGGAGAATATCAGCGCAGTCCGCGTTGTGAAGGCTTATGTACGTGAAGAATATGAGACCACTAAGTTTCAGAAAGCCTGCAATAAAGTTTACGAAATGTTTATAAGAGCTGAGAAACTGGTAGTTATGAATATGCCGGTTATGCAGTTTACAGTATATGCATGTATTCTTGGAATCAGCTGGCTGGGTGCGAATATGATCGTTGGCGGCAGTCTGACTACAGGTGAATTGATGAGTCTTCTTACATATTGTATGAATATTCTTATGAGCCTTATGATGCTTTCCATGGTATTTGTTATGGTCACCATGAGCGCAGCAAGTGCAGAGCGTGTAACTGAGGTTATCAATGAAACAGCAGATCTTCATGATCCGCAGGATCCGGTTATGGAAGTTGCAGACGGAAGTATTGAATTTGACCATGTGGATTTCAGCTATAAGAAGGACAGTAAGGAGCCGGTGCTGAAGGATATCAATCTTTCTATCCGCGCAGGAGAAACTATTGGTATTATCGGTGGAACCGGAAGTGCCAAGTCCAGTCTGGTAAACCTGATCAGCCGTCTTTATGATGTGAGCTCCGGATCAGTGAAAGTTGGCGGCGTGGATGTGCGTGACTACCATATGGATAGTCTGCGTAACCAGGTAGCAGTTGTACTTCAGAAGAATGTGCTGTTTTCCGGTACCATTCTGGAGAATCTGCGCTGGGGAAATAAAGAGGCTTCGGAGAAAGAGTGCCGCAGAGCGTGTCAGCTTTCCTGTGCGGATGACTTCATTGAGAAAATGCCGGACAAATACAATACTTATATTGAGCAGGGCGGAACCAATGTTTCCGGCGGTCAGAAACAGCGTCTGTGTATCGCCAGAGCTCTTCTTAAGAAACCCAAAGTACTGATTCTGGATGATTCCACAAGTGCGGTAGATACTGCCACAGATGCACGTATCAGAAGAGCTTTTGCAGAAGAAATTCCGGATACTACCAAGCTGATCATTGCACAGCGTATTTCCAGTATTCAGAGTGCGGACAGGATCATTGTCATGGATGAGGGAAAAATCAGCGGATTTGGAACTCATGAGGAACTGATGAAAACCAATGCCATTTATCAGGAGGTTTATAATTCACAGATAAAGGGTGGTGGAGATTTTGATGAGAATAGAGGAGGTGAGCAGGCATGAGCAATGAAAGACCGATAAAGAAGCCAGGCCGCAGCGGGGCAGCCTTCCGTTCAGGCCCTATGGTAGAGAATCCGGGCAAGATGCTTGGAAGACTGATGGGGTATATTTTTAAGAACTACAGGATCCATATTATTGTAGTTGTGATCGGCATTGTGGTAAGTGTTCTTGCCAATGTGCAGGGAACCATGTTTATGAAGACTTTGATTGACCAGTATATCATGCCTATGCTTCAATCTGAGACTCCGGATTTCCATCCTCTTGCAATGGCAATTCTTCGTGTAGCCTGTTTTTATGCAATTGGGGTGGCGTGCACATATACGTACAACCGTCTGATGATCTATGTCAGTCAGGGCACCCTACGCAATCTTCGAAATGAGATGTTTGAGCGCATGGAAACACTTCCTGTTAAATATTTTGATACACATGCACATGGCGATATCATGTCTATCTACACCAATGATATTGATACACTGCGCCAGATGATCAGCCAGAGTATTCCACAGCTGATCTCCAGTGTGATTACCATTGTCAGTGTATTGGTAAGTATGATTATTTTGAATGTGCCTCTTACCATCGTGACTCTGGTCATGGTTGGAGTGATGCTGGTGGCAAGTAAAAATCTTGCAGGACTCAGCGGCAAGTATTTCATGGAGCAGCAGAAGAATCTTGGTATTGTAAATGGTTACATCGAGGAAATGATGGAAGGCCAGAAGGTTGTAAAGGTATTCTGCCATGAGGAAGAAAGCCTTGAGAAGTTTAATGAGCTGAATGACCAGCTGTTTGAGAGCGCGAATAATGCCAATAAATTTGCAAACGTGCTGATGCCTACCTGTGCGCAGATTGGAAATATCAGCTATGTGCTGTGCGCCATTGTTGGCGGTGTGCTTGCCGTAAACGGTGTGGGTGGATTTACTCTTGGCGGCCTGGCAAGTTTTCTTACTTTTAACAAGAGCTTCAGCCAGCCGATCAACCAGGTAAGCCAGCAGTTTAACAGTATTGTTATGGCACTTGCCGGAGCGAAGCGTATCTTCGACCTTCTGGACGAGAAGCCGGAGGTAGATGACGGATATGTGACCCTGGTAAATGTGAAAGAAGAGAATGGTAAGCTGGTTGAGTCCAAGAAACGTACAGGACGCTGGGCATGGAAGCATTTTCACAAAGCCACTGGCAAAACAGATTATATCGAATTGAAAGGTGATATTGTTCTGGATGGCGTTGACTTCGGATATCGTGATGACAAGATCGTGCTTCACGATGTGAAGATGTATGCGAAGCCAGGACAGAAAATTGCATTTGTCGGCTCCACGAGTGCCGGTAAGACGACAATTACCAATCTTCTGAATCGTTTCTATGATATTCAGGATGGTAAGATCCGTTATGATGGCATCAATATAAATAAGATCAAAAAGGGTGATCTGAGACGTTCCATGGGTATCGTTCTTCAGGATACTAATCTGTTTACTGCTACCGTTATGGAGAATATCCGTTATGGAAAACTGGATGCCACAGATGAGGAAGTTATTGCAGCTGCCAGGCTGGCGAATGCGGATGGCTTTATCCGAAGACTGCCGGATGGTTATCATACTATGCTTCGCAATAATGGTGCTAATTTAAGCCAGGGACAGAGACAGCTGCTTGCAATCGCCAGGGCGGCAGTAGCAGATCCGCCGGTTCTGATCCTGGATGAGGCTACCAGCTCTATTGATACCCGTACAGAGAAGCTTGTACAGGATGGTATGGATAAGCTGATGGAAGGCAGAACTACATTTGCAATTGCACATAGGTTATCCACAGTCAGAAACAGTGACTGTATTATGGTTCTGGAGCAGGGACGTGTTATTGAGAGAGGCTCTCATGATGAGTTAATTGCGCAGAAAGGTAAATATTATCAGCTGTATAATGGGTGATATGGGGGAAATAAGTAAGAGGTAACGTTTGGAAGGTTCAAGCGTTACCTCTTATTTTGGGCTTTGAATGATTTTTCAAACACGCTCTAGAGCGCGTTATTTTTCACTGGCAGTTTCTTTCTGCGGCAGCTGGGCAAGAACGATAGCCCCGAACATTACCACACAACCGATGATTTCCCGGGTGCTTAATTTCTGTCCTAAGATAATCCAGCCGGCGAGGACAGAGATGCAGGATTCCAGACTGAGAATCAGGGAGGCTACGGTTGGGTTCATATTTTTCTGGCCCACGATCTGGAGGGTGTAGGCGACACCGCAGGACATAACGCCGGCATAGAGAGTAGCGCCCCAGGCACCACTGAATGAAGAAAGACTGGGATGCTCCAGAATTATGGCTGGGATAGCAGTGAGGATTCCGCAGACCAGAAACTGAATGCAAGACATTTTTACTCCATCTGTCTTTGGTGAAAAGTAGTCAATGACCAGAATGTGCAGGGAAAACAGGAAAGCACAGATCAGGACCAGAAAGTCTCCCTTTCCAATGGAAAAGCCGTCTGTGATGCAAAGCAGATAGAGACCAATCAGTGCCATTACAACCGCAACCCAGATAAAAGGACTGCATTTCTTTTTCATAAAAAGTCCAAGGATCGGGACGATGATAATGTAGCATGCAGTGAGAAAACCTGCTTTTCCAACGGAGGTGTACTGGATACCAAACTGCTGGAAGTTGGAAGCAAGACACAGGCAGATACCGCAGATTATGCCGCCGGCGATTAAGGTTTTGTTGCGGGAAAATGGATTTGAACCGCTGGATGCCATTGGCTGTCTGTCGGATTCTGTGAAATCAGCTGAATTGCTCTGTGGATTTATTTTATTGAGCAGTAAAATAACCGGGATCAGCACCAGAGAACCGATAATGTTTCTTGTGGCATTGAAAGTGAGAGGGCCGACAGCCTCGCCTCCCTCACTTTGTGCTACAAAGGCGATTCCCCAGATCGTTGCTGTCAAAAGGAGAATCAGTGAATTTTTTAATGGTATTTGTTGTTTTTTCATAATGAATTATCCCCTCGTAAAATTTACAAAAATGCCCTCCTTTAACAGGAGGGGCATCATCGTTTAAATTATCTTTCCATCATGCTGATGGATTCAATTCCTACACTTCCACCTCGGACTACTTCAATGCGGCCGAATTCTTCTTTGATCAGTTTGACAACTGCATCATTTTTGGTCGCTGTCTGTACGAATTCCAGAAGCAGGCTGTCTTTACCGTAATCAATGACTCTGGCCTTAAAAGTCTCAGCAATCTGGAATAATTCAACCTTGTCCTCAGAAGAGCAGTTAAAAACCTTGATGTAAAGAATCTCTTTCATGCGGACGAACATATTGGTGAAATCAATAACTTTGATGACTTCTACCATTCGGTTCAGCTGTTTCTTGATCTGTTCGAACGTTTCATCGTCGCTTACAGTTCCGATGGTCATTCGGGAAACGGTAGGATCCTCTGTAGTACCAACGGTGAGGCTGTCCAGGTTATAGCTTTTGCCGGAGAAAAGTCCGGAAATCTTGGACAGAACACCTACCTGGTTTTCTACGTAGAGGGAAATCCATCTTTTTTTCATGCCTTTATCTGCCATTGGATAAACCTCCTGTTAATTAACAATCCATAATTAAATCTTCCAGTGTTCCGCCAGGCTTTACCATCGGATAAACCATTTCTTCAGGATCAATGATGAACTCGATCAGGGTCGGAACTTTGGTATTTTTCTTTGCTTCTTCAAAGGCTGCGGCAACCTCATTTTTATTGAAAACCCGGATCCCTTTGGCACCGTAGCTTTCTGCCAGCTTTACAAAATCCGGTGTATATTTCGGGTATTCCTCGCCATTTGTACGGCGGGAAAGGGCACCGGAGCGAAGATTGGTCATGCTGTAGCGTTTGCCATAGAAAAGCTTCTGCCACTGACGAACCATACCAAGATATTCGTTATTAAATACACAAAGAATCAGTGGGAGCTCTTCCAGAACAGCTGTGGCAAATTCCTGAATATTCATCTGCATTCCACCGTCGCCGGAAATAACAATAACCGGTTTGTCAGGATTACCGATCTTTGCGCCTACACCACCGGGAAAACCGTATCCCATGGTACCAAGTCCCCCGGACATAACAAGCTGCTTGCCTGGTGTGATCTCAGCATACTGGGAAACCAGCATCTGGTGTTGTCCGACATCCGTGACAATGATGGCTTCTTCAAACTGGCAGTTGATCTGGTTAATGATGTCAACCGGACTTAATCTGTCATTTGGACGCATTACAAGAGGATGTTCCTGCTTCCAGCTGTTTATCTCACTGTTCCATTTTTTGCTGGCATAGTCGGAAACGTATTCGGACATTTTTGCAAGGGCATCTTTTGCATCTGCAACGATTGGAATATCTACCTGGATGTTTCTGGAAATAGAGGCCGTGTCAATGTCAATATGGATAATCTGGGCGTTAGGGGCAAATTCATGAAGCTTTCCTGTGATTCGGTCATTAAAACGTGTTCCAATGGAAAAAAGTACATCACAGTTGCTTACAGCCATATTGGCTGCATAGGCACCGTGCATGCCAAGGTTTCCGATAAAAAGCGGATGGTTTGTAGGAAGTGCACCTCGTCCCATAATAGTAGTTACAACCGGAACACCGGTCTTTTCCACTACTTCCTGGAATATCTTATTGGCATGGGAAATATTGATTCCGCCGCCTGCCAGAAAGAGAGGCTTCTTTGCCTTGGAAAGTGTTTTGATCGCACGTTTCAGCTGTCCGATGTGGACACTGGTGTTTGGCTTGTAGCCGCGGATATTTACACTCTTTGGATATTCTGCACTGCCCAGTTCAGCCATTACATCCTTGGGCAGGTCAATGAGAACCGGCCCCGGGCGTCCGGTACGTGCAATATAGAAGGCTTCCTTGATGATACGTCCAAGATCTTCACGGTTGCGTACAGTGACTCCATACTTGGTAATACTGCGGGTAATTCCTACAATATCAACTTCCTGGAATGCATCGTTTCCAATCAGATGACGTGCTACCTGACCTGTGAAGCACACAAGAGGAACGCTGTCATAATTGGCTGTAGCAAGGCCTGTAACAAGATTAGTAGCACCAGGACCGCTTGTTACAAGACATACGCCAACTTTTCCAGTGGTACGTGCGTAAGCATCGGCTGCGTGAACCAGTGCCTGCTCGTGACGTGGAAGGATTACGGTGACATCATCCTGTTTGTATAATTCATCGCTGATATCAATGGTACATGCTCCGGGATAACCGAAAACGTACTCAACACCTTCTTCTTTCAGTGCTTTTACCAGCAGCTTATTGCCTGATATCTGTTTCATTTAGTGAAGATACCTCCTTTTCGCCGGGGAAAAACCCCACAATATAATTATAAAAAAATCTCCCGCAAGTTGTGACGTACATCTTGCAGAAAGCATTTTTCAAACACGCTCTAGAGGAAACGATATTTAATCAATATTATAGCGTTAACGTGGGAAAGTGTCAATAAAGTT
>ERZ827498.4688-NODE-4688-length-10518-cov-3.029341_pt1 | contig 10518 bp, 4 predicted proteins | sample MGYA00519865_ERZ827498 | MGnify/ENA primary metagenome ERZ827498 (study PRJEB31778, sample SAMEA3449328) | human gut metagenome | biome: human gut; feature: human-associated habitat; material: faeces | place: United Kingdom | collected 2010/2012 ...
AGCTTCGGCCAGCACATCGGTTAGATAACCTTTGAAGGCAATCTGTCGTCCGTTGAGTTGCAGATTGTGCGGATCCCCGGGTTGGTCGTTATTCTCGGGCCGATAGAAATAGGAGCGGCTTCCCGCAAGAAAGCCGAAGAAGTGTTCGAACCCCCGGCGGTTGGGGTGGTATTCGGGGGCATCGCCCTGGTGCCATTTTCCAAAGCAGGCCGTATGATATCCGTTTCTTGAGAAGATGTCGCCGATGGTCTCCTCCTCGAGCCCCATGCTCAGCTTCCCGCCCAGGTTGCACTCGTAGCCGTTGCGTTGCTGGTAGCGGCCGGTGAGCAGACCGCAGCGGGAAGGTCCGCTCACCGAGGCGGAGACATGGGCATCGGAGAGGATCACTCCCGAATGGGCCAGAGAATCGATATTCGGAGTCTGGAGGTCGGGACAACCCATGAAACCGAAATCATTGTATCCGGCATCGTCCAGCAATATAATCAGTATATTTGGACGATCGTCGTTGTGCGACTGAGCGTCGCATGTGTATGGCGTGGAAGCGGGGATGGCCCCGCACAGCAATAATCCAAGAGTCTTGTTCATGGTCTGTCGTATTTGGTTATACAAAGGAACCCAATCGGATGAATTTACAGGGGGTAAAAATGTCCCAGATAGGATGAAAAACGACAGCAGAGATTTCCTTTGGGATGGAATGCTCCTGTTTTTGGGATATTTTTGCCCCGTATTATATGATGATATGGTTTCCTTTGTGATGACATAATTAACCAACCATTCTATGCAGAACAAACTACAACTTAAACTGAAGGGTAGAACTGCGCTTTGCGCCGTACTTCTCCTGTTCTGTTCCGTGGTGTGGCCGGAGTCAGCCTTGCCGGCGGAAAACGGAACGCCTGTTGTGCAGTCACAACAACCCAGGGCAATAGAAGGTGTCGTTCGGGATGACAAGGGAGAACCCGTTATTGGGGCCAGTGTCATCATCAAGGGAACGACTCGGGGTATTGCCACCGATGTCAATGGCAAATTCAAACTTGATGTTCCGGCCGGAGCCGTCCTGACGGTGTCGTCACTCGGTTATGCGGAGGTCGAGGTGCCCGTCAACCAGCGGACCTATATCGAGGTGACGCTCAAAACCGACTCGGAGATGCTTGAAACCGTACAGGTGATCGCTTACGGTACCCAGTCGGCTATCTCGGTAACAGGATCCATGTCCAGCGTCAAGACCGAAGATCTGGTGAAGATCCCCAACGCCAGTGTGACCAATGCGCTGGCCGGATCCATGCCGGGCGTCTCGGCCGTACAGTCGATCGGACAGCCCGGTATGGAGGATGCTGCGTTGTACATCCGGGGAAGTTCGACCCTCGGTTCGGGAGATGCTACGCCATTGGTACTGGTCGACGGTGTCGAGCGCTCTTTTTCGCAACTCGACCCCAATGAAATTGCCGACATCACCATTCTGAAGGATGCCTCCTCGACGGCCGTCTTCGGAGTCCGTGGTGCCAACGGAGTCATTCTGGTCACCACCCGCCGGGGAAACAAGGGTAAAGCCCAGATCTCCGTATCGAGCAATATCAGCATGCAAATGCCGACGGTGCTGATCGAGAATGCCGACAGTTATACCACGGCCCTGCTCTACAACGAGAAACTCGACAGTGACAACAGCACCAAGGCCCGCTTCTCGGACTATGCGTTGAATGCCTACAAAACCGGCTCCGATCCGATGATCTTCCCCAACACGGACTGGCGCGAACTGATGTTCCGGGACGCCTACATGCAGACGCAGCACAACATCAATATCTCGGGAGGTACCGACCGTGTCCGTTACTTCACTTCGATCGGTTATCTGTTTCAGGACGGTCTTCTCAAGCAGTTTGATGCGCTGGATTATGATAACCGCTACTTCTATAACCGCTTTAACTATCGTGCGAATCTGGATATCGATCTTACGAAGACGACGCTGGCCAAGGTCAACATCGGCGGCGTGGTCGGCAAGCGGCATCAGCCCCGCGGCCACAGCGACGGTCTGTGGCGTCAGATCAACTGGTCGGCGCCCTATTCCGCTCCCGGACTGTTGACCGAGGACGGCCATCCGATGAAGATCGGATCGGGTTATCTGCCGGTCGAAGCCAAGACGGGTTGGCAGGCCTTCTACGGCCTCGGTTTTCAGGAGGTGACGAAAAACGATCTGAATATCGACCTGCAGATCGAACAAAAACTCGACTTCATTACGAAAGGTCTGAAGGCCCACGTGAAAGGATCCTACAATACGTCTTTCACCCAGACGGTCAACCGGAACAGCAATGTCCAGACCTACAACCTCTATTACGAAGGAAGCAAAACCCAGCCGGGGATGGATCTCTCGGATCCGGAATTCAACAAGAACGTGATCTATGAGATCACCGGTACCGATCAGCAACTATCCTACGGCGAGGCTTTTGGTCGGACGCGCAACTGGTACGTCGAGGCTGCATTGAACTACCAGCGGACCTTCGGCGGCGTGCACCGCGTGTCGGGCCTTCTGCTCTACAACCAGAACCGCGTTTACTATCCTACGACCTCGTCGGGTACGGCGATGGCTTATCAGTACATTCCGCGCAGCTATGCGGGGCTGGTGGCCCGCGCTACGTACGGATATGACAACCGCTACCTGTTCGACATCAACGTGGGTTACAACGGTTCGGAGAACTTCGCTCCGGGCAAGACCCGTTTCGGCGTCTTCCCGTCGGGTTCGATCGGATGGGTCATCTCCGAGGAGAATTTCATGAAGAACCAGTCGGTCATCTCGTTCCTGAAACTGCGTGCCTCATACGGTTTGGTCGGAAACGACAAGATCAGTACGAAACGCTTTCTCTATCTGCCTGGCGTATGGACGGTCGACGGTGCCGGTTACAACTTCGGTACCGACATTACGGTCAAGGATCCCGCGGCGTGGGAGGGTCAGATGGGAAATCCCGGTGTGACGTGGGAGAAATCCGCCAAGCAGAACTACGGTATCGATCTGAAGATGTTTGACAACCGGCTCAGCATTTCGGCCGACTATTTCCGCGAGCACCGCTACGACATCCTCATCTCGCGGAATACGGCTCCGGGCATCCTGGCCATGCAGCTCCCGATGCTCAATATGGGTGAGGTCTCCAACCACGGTTACGAACTGAGCGTCAAGTGGAACCATACGGTGGGGAAGGTGACCTACTGGATCAACGGCAACGTCTCGTTCGCCCGCAACAAGGTACTCTACATGGACGAGGTCGAGCACAAGAACGACTTCAACTACCAGACGGGCCGATCGACCAACCTGACCTACGGCTATGAATTCCTGCGTTTCTACCGCGAGGAGGATTTCGCCGACCCGACGACCGGGGAACTCCTGCCGGGGATTCCGGTCCCGACCTTCGGCTCGCCGCGTCCGGGCGACTGCATGTATGCCGATCTGGATGGCAATGGTTATCTCGATACGGACGACCAGACCTATCTTGGTTATTCGACCAAGGTGCCCGAATACACATACGGACTGACTGTCGGCCTGAGATGGAAGGGTCTCGAATTCTCCATGCTCTGGACGGCTGCCACGAACGTATCGCGTCTGCTGTCGAACGAATACCGGATTCCGTTCTCTCCCAGTGGAGGCCGGGCTCTGTTCCAGTACCATGCCGACAACCGCTGGACTCCCGAAACGGCCGAGACGGCTACGCTTCCGCGTTTCACCGATACGAACAAGGCGTTGAACTATACACCCAATTCCTCATTGTGGGTGCGCGACGCTTCGTATCTTCGACTGAAGAACATGCAGATCAGTTACACGTTCCGTGGCAACAGGTGGTTGCGGGCTGTGGGGCTGAAGAATCTGAGTATCTATCTTTCGGGTTATAATTTGCTCACGTTCGACCATATCAAATTCATCGATCCGGAGACCCCGGCCAACGGTGGCAATACCAATCAGTACCCGATCGCCAAGATCTATACGGCCGGTCTGAAATTGAACTTCTAAAAGTCACGAAAATGAAAAAACTGATCAATATAGTGTTGTCTGCGGCGTTTCCGATGGCGCTGACCATTGGTTCGCTGACCTCCTGCGAGGAGTTGCAGTTCGGAAACCGCTTCTTGAGCCAGCAGCCCGATCAGATCGGTGTTAATATCGACACGGTCTTTTCCAAGAAGTATTATGCGGATCAGGTACTGACCAAAGCCTACTCCACGCTGCATTACGGTATAGAGGAGAATATCCTCGGTGGCGACATGCAGGAGTCCATTACTGATCTGAGCTATTCGACCTGCCACTATGGCGGCAGCAAACTGCTCTATTATAACGGAGCGTACAGTGCCGGTAACGAAGGTCGCAATACCAAATATCTCTTCACGGAGTCAAATACATGGACCGGCATCCGCTACGGATGGCTGATGATCGAGAATGTTGACCGCGTTCCAGACATGACGCAGTATGAGAAGAATCTGGCCAAGGCCGAAGCGCGGATGATCATCGCCACGCACTATGCCGACATGTTGCGTCATTTCGGCGGTCTGCCGTGGATCGACCATGCCATCACGGTCAACGAGGAGTTCTATTATCCGCGCCAGACCTTCGAACAGACGGTAAACAATATCGTCGGCTTGATTGATGCGGCCATTCCCGATCTTCAATGGGACGTGGAGAATGCCGACGACGGACGGATGACGCAGGCCTATGCCATGGGTCTGAAACTGCGGGTGCTGCTGTTTGCCGCCAGCCCGTTGTTCAACTCTGCCGAGCCTTATCTGGCCGGCGAGGCCAGTTCGCAGCTGATGACCTGGTACGGCAACTACAGCCCGGACCGTTGGCAGGCGGCGCTGGATGCTGCTGAGGACTTTATCGAGGCTTTGAACCAATACGGTTCCTATTCGCTGCTGCAGGCTACGGAACAAACGGAAACCGGATACCGCAAGGCGTTTCGTGATGCCTATTTTACGCGCCACAATGGTGAAATGCTTCTCTCCGTGCGTCGGGCCTACCGGAATACCTACTCGAACTATTTCTGTGGCGGAGCCGATAATTATGCCCAGAATCAGTGTCCGACACTGGCTTATGCCAACCTCTTCCAGGTGAAGGAAGGAAATGAATGGAAGGATTTTCCGGCGGATTTCGACTGGGAGAATCCGAGCGTGGATCCGTTTGCCAATCGTGATCCCCGATTCTACGAGACGATCCTGACGAACAACCGCCCCTACAAGAACCGGCAGAGCCAGCTCTATGTCGGCGGTCTGGACCGCCTGACCGAGGACAAGGACGGTACGGGGCTTCTGATGTACAAGTTTTCGCAGGACTATACGGCGGCCACCTCGATCGGCGCCGTCGACTGCTGGCCGGCCATGCGTCTTGCCGAGGTCTTCCTGAGCTACGCCGAGGCGATCAACGAGGTCAATGGCGGCCCGAACGACATCGCCTACACCTACGTCAACAAGGTCCGCAACCGCGTGGGTCTTTCCGACCTGCCGCAGGGGCTGACGCAGGAAGAGTTCCGCGCCGCGGTTCTGCGCGAACGGGCCTGCGAGTTCGGCTACGAGGAGGTGCACTGGTACGACATCATCCGCTGGAAGAACGAGGAGGCCTTCAAGGCCGAGATTCAGGGTGTCAACATGTATATCGACAAGACGAACCCTACGGGATTCACCTACAAGGTCTTCACCGTGACGCCCGAACGGACCTGGAAAACGAACTGGAGCCCGAAATGGTATTTGAGCGCCTTCCCGGTTAAGGAGGTCGACAAGAATTATGGACTGGTTCAGAACCCAGGATGGTAACATACAATATTAACAGAGACTTACAGGATATGAAAAAAATAGTATTGTTGGGCATGACATTGCTGGTCGGCTTGTCGTCATGGGCCCAGGAACGGGACTCGCTGGCGTTCAGATTCGGAAACGCGGTGAGCGGCGAAGTCCTCGAACGCTCGTCGGAGGTGAATGTGGCCAATACGCTTTTCGGACAGCTTGGCGGACTTTATGTGATGCAGGCCGCCGATGGTACCAATGCGCTGGATTACCAGGCTACGATGAACATCCGCGGCATATCGACCTTCGGGAATGCGACGCCCTTGATCCTGGTGGATGGTATTGAGCGCGACATGGCCAATCTGACTGTTGCCGAGATCGAACGGGTCGAGGTGCTCAAAGATGCCGTCGCTTCGGCCATCTACGGTATCCGCGGTGCCAATGGCGTAGTGCTGATCACCACCAAGCGGGGCAGCCAGGGTTTCAAGGCCTCGGTCAACTACCAGGCGAGTTTCGATACGCCGTTCCGCCTTCCGGAATTCGTCGACAGCTATACGTATGGCAATCTTTTGAATGAGGCGCTGGAGCTTGACGGACTGGATCCGCGCTATTCGGCCCGTGAACTCGGCTATTTCCGCGACGGCACGAATCCGGAGCTCTATCCCAATGTCGACTGGCAGGGAATGGCCTACCGGGATTATGCCATGAAGCATCAGGTCGACTTCCAGTTCAAGGGCGGCACCGACCGGTTCAAGTACTATACGACGGTCACCTATGCGAACGTTTCGGGTCTGCTCAACCATACGGACCTGTTCTCGCTCTACAACTCCCAGTTGAGCAACATCCAGATGAACGTGCGGACCAATTTCGATGTCAAGGTGACCAAGACCACGACCGTGAAGCTGAACCTGCTGGCGCGTCTCAAGGAGCAGAAGCGTCCGGCAACGGCACCTTCCACCATCGTGCAGCGTCTGTATGATACCCCTTCGGCTGCGTTCCCCGTGCAGACGGGTACCGGAGAGTGGGGCAGTACGAGCATTTACAACTACAATCCCATTGCCGATATTGCCGATCGCGGTACGGTGAAGGCCATTCGGCGTACGCTGCTGGCCGACATGACCCTGCGCCAGGAACTGGATTTCGTCACGCCGGGGCTCTACGGCGAGGTGACCGTGGCCTACGACAACATGGCCAACTACAACGACCAGCGGACGCGCAACTATTCGTGCGAGAAGGTGGTTCCCGTGCTGGACGCCGACGACAATATTCTGGGTGTTACGCGCCAGTCGCTCGGTACGGCTTCGGAGCTGGGCTGGAACTCGTCGCTCAACAACCTGGAGATGTACACGTCGTTCTACGGGAGGATCGGTTACGACCGCAGTTTCGGCCTTCACAACGTTGATGCGCAGCTGGTCTACGAACAGTTGGCCCGCGTGCGAAACGGACGGAACGCAACCATGAAGCGGCAGTCGCTCTACGGCGTCGTTTCGTATGACTACGATTCGCGTTACAGCGTCGATGCCGTGCTGAACTGGGCCGGGACGGCCGTGCTGACCGAAGAGAGCCGTTTCAACGTCTATCCGGCCGTGGGCGCGGGGTGGACCATCTCGAACGAATCATTCCTGAAGGACAACCCGGTTGTCACCTACCTGCGCGTGAAGGGTTCGTTCGGACTCTCGGGCAGTGACCTTTTCGGTCATGATCTGGACCGTCAGATCTTCGGCGTGGCGGGCGGTTCCTACTGGTTCGGAGCCAACAGCACCTCGTTCGCCGGACTGAAGGAGGGTGATCTGGCCGTCGAAACGCTGCTGGCCGAGAAGTCGCAGAAGTTCGACGCCGGGGTGGAGCTGAGCCTTCTGGACCGGATCCACATCGGAGCAACCTATTTCCACGAAAAACGGTCGAACATCCTCGTCAGCGGCGGCTCCGTGATCTCGAATGTCATCGGTATCGGTGTCCCGCAGCTCTGCGAAGGTGTGGTGAAGAACCGCGGTGTGGAGCTGAGCCTGAACATCGCCGATCGCATCGGCAAGTTCGGCTACCGGCTGAGCGGCAATTTCACCTATGCAAAAAACGAGATCGTCGAGAACAACGAAGGCTTCCAGCCCTACGACTACCTCTACAAGAAGGGGCAGAGCCTGAACCAGCATTACGGACTGGTGACCGACGGTTTCTTCAACTCCTGGGAGGAGATCGAGAATGCCCCGGCGGTTCAGAGCTTTGGCGAACTGCGCCCGGGCGACATCCGCTATGTGGATCAGAACGGCGATCAGGTCATCAACGAGGACGACATGGTGCGCCTCGGATATGCCAATCTGCCGGAGATCTATTACGGCTTCAATATCGGCCTTTCGTACGGAGGATTCAGCGTCGATGCACTGTTCCAGGGGGTAGCCCACCGCGATCTCTACCTCAGTACGTCGAGCGTCTTCATGCCGCTGAAGAACAATACGAACATCTCGACGTGGTACACGGAGGAGAATGTCCGCTGGACGCCCGAGACCGCCGCTGCGGCCACGCTGCCGCGCCTGACGTCGGAGGCCAATCCGAACAACTTCCAGAAGAACGACATCTGGATGTGCAACGGCAACTTCCTCAAGCTCCGCAACCTGGAGGTGGCCTACACCTTCGACCGCCGGTTGCTCCGGCGACTGGAGGCCAAAGTCTTCCTGCGGGGGACCAATCTCTTCTCGATCGACCACCTGAAGTATTCCGATCCGGAGAACTTTGGGGCCGCCTATCCGACCATGCGGAGTTATACGGTAGGCGTTGATATCCGATTCTAACCGTCAAAGCGAAAACCCATGAAACAGATAAGCAAAATAGCAGCCATAGCCTTTTCGGCAATGAGCCTTGCCGCGTGCGACTTCCTAGATTTCGACCAGTCGACCGGCTATGACAACCAACAGGAGGTATACGAGGCCTGGGCACGGGCCGAGCAGTCGCTCACGAATGTCTACTCCTATCTGGATGCCGACTTCGGATCGATCGGCAACGCCATGCGTGACTGTGCTACGGACGATGCCCATTATGTATGGACCGAGAGTACGGTGCACAACTTCAGCAACGGCAAGTGGAGCGCATTGAATACCATTGATGCCGTCTGGGGAGATTATTATACGGCGATTCGTGCGGCAAACCAGTTTATCCGGAACTTCCAGGAGACGGACTACACCAAATACGAGTGGACGTCCGATTATCAGACCTGGCTCGAGAAATCGCAGTACTGGGTCTCCGAGGCCCGTTTCCTGCGGAGCTGGTTCCTCTTCGAACTGGCCAAACGCTACGGGGACATTCCGCTGGCCACGGATATTTATACGGTGGAGAACGTGAATGACCTGCCCAAGACGCCTTTTGCGGACGTAATCGACTACATCGTCACTGAATGTTCCGAAATCGCGAAGACGCTTCCCGATGACTTTTCGAAGGTGTCGGGAGCACAGACCGGCCGTGCGACGAAGGGTGCGGCACTGGCTCTGAAGTCGCGGGCGCTGCTCTATGCGGCCAGCCCCCTCTTCTCGGAGGACGATCGCGACAAGTGGATCGCCGCAGCCAAAGCCGCCAAGGAGGTGATGGACCTGAACCGCTACCAGCTGGTCGACGAGGAGTCGGTCAACAACCTCAACTCGAAGGAGCTGATCTTCGAACGGCGGATGGCTTCGTCGTGCGACTTCGAGAAGAAGAACTTCCCGATCAGTTTCGACGGCGGCAATACGGGAACCTGCCCGTCGCAGGAGTTGGTCGATGCCTTCCAGACGGTCAACGGTTACGATGTGACGCTGACCGAAAACGGCTGGGAGTGCGACGATCCCACGTTTGATCCGAAATACCCCTATGCAAACCGTGACAAACGCTTCTACAAGACGGTGATCTACGACGGTGCCGTTTTCAAGGGTGAGGAGATCGCCTGCTACGAGGGTGGTGCCGAAGGGCAACCGGTCGTGGGTGCCTCCGAGACGGGATACTATCTGAAAAAGTACATCATGGAGGATGTGGACCTGTCGCCCGTCGAGAAGCCGATGATCCATACGTGGGTGCTCATGCGCTACGCCGAGGTGGTGATGAACTATGCCGAGGCCATGAACCGGGCATTCGGCCCTGACGGTACGGGCGAGGGGCTGACCATGACGGCCCGTGAGGCGTTGAATCTGATTCGCGCACGAGCCTCGATGCCCGATGTGCCGGCGACGATTGAGACGACGGCGGATTTCCAGAAGTACCTCGAGCATGAGAAACGGGTCGAATTTGCCATGGAAGGCCACCGTTTCTGGGACGTAAGGCGCTGGAAAATTGCCGGCGACACCCAGGGAACGGTTTCCGGCGTGCGGATTGTCCGGAATCCGGACGGTTCGAAGAGCTATTCGCGGGTGACCGTGGAGACGCGCAACTGGGAGGATAAGAAATACCTCTATCCGATCCCCATGACCGAACTTTACAAGAACAACAACCTTTATCCCCAGAATCCGGGCTGGTAAGCCAAACCCATTAACTGCAAAAGAGATGAAAACAATGTTTTTGAATATACTTGCGGCAACCCTGGCCCTGGCGGCCTGCAACGAAGGCGAGCCGATTCCGGTTTTGGAGCCGACGCCAACCTATGAGAGCGGTTCGGGCAGCGATATCGTATTTACCGAGGAGCAGCTGCGGCTGCCGACCAAGAAGGGAGCCTGCTTTACCCTGAGAGAGCCCGGTCAGTCCGGAAGCTATACGGAGAACATGGCCAGGGTCCAGGCGCTGAACGTGGGCTGGAACTACAGTTGGGGGTATGGTATT
>ERZ827498.4702-NODE-4702-length-10474-cov-3.227949_pt1 | contig 10474 bp, 9 predicted proteins | sample MGYA00519865_ERZ827498 | MGnify/ENA primary metagenome ERZ827498 (study PRJEB31778, sample SAMEA3449328) | human gut metagenome | biome: human gut; feature: human-associated habitat; material: faeces | place: United Kingdom | collected 2010/2012 ...
GTGAAGCTGTGGTTGAGTTAGATCAGTTCAAGAGTATTCTTGCAACATACACAGAACCATTAGTGGAAGTGAGGGATTCACTTTGACCTGGCTAACAAAGAAAAGCGGGTTGAAGAATTAGAGCGCGAAATGGAAGCGCCTGATTTCTGGGACAATGCAGAAGTATCCCAGAAGAAAATGAAAGAATTAAAGAGCATGAAGGACGACATGGAAACCTATCAGAATCTGGTAACCCAGAAAGAAGATATGGAGACCCTGATCGAGATGAGCTATGAGGAAAATGATCCGTCCATGATCGAAGAAATCCAGGAAATGCTGGATGAGTTCCAGGCACAGTTTGACAGTATCCGTGTGAAGACACTTCTTTCAGGAGAGTATGACGGCGAGAATGCCATTATCAAACTGAATGCAGGAGCTGGTGGAACAGAAGCCTGCGACTGGTGCAGTATGCTGTATCGTATGTATACACGCTGGGCTGAGCGCAAGGGCTTTTCAATTGAAGTTCTGGACTATCTGGACGGCGATGAAGCTGGTATCAAATCTGTTACGTTCCAGGTAAACGGAGAGAACGCATACGGACTTCTGAAGTCTGAGAAAGGTGTTCACCGTCTGGTACGTATTTCCCCGTTCAATGCGGCTGGAAAGCGCCAGACCTCTTTCGTATCCTGCGATGTAATGCCGGATATTGAGAAAGATCTGGACGTAGAGGTCAATGATGAGGACATCCGTATTGATACCTACCGAAGCAGTGGTGCCGGCGGACAGCATATCAACAAGACCTCATCCGCTATCCGTATCACTCATTTCCCAACAGGAATCGTGGTACAGTGTCAGAATGAGCGTTCCCAGCATATGAATAAAGATAAGGCTATGCAGATGCTGAAAGCGAAGTTATATCTTCTGAAACAGCAGGAAGCAGAAGCCAAGCTTTCCGGAATCCGAGGCGAAGTAACGGATATCGGCTGGGGCAACCAGATCCGTTCCTACGTTATGCAGCCATATACCATGGTCAAAGATCACCGTACCAATGAAGAAACCGGAAATGTAGATGCAGTTATGGATGGTGCCATTGATATCTTTATTAATGCATATCTGAAATGGATCGCACTTGCGAAGAGACCTGCAGAGCAGCAGTAAAAGCATGCTGCTGTTCACGAAGTAACGGTAACAGGGCAATGCCAGTTTCCGGATTATGTCTGGATACAGCGGCTGTAATGGCAGAGATTTGCAGGGCGCAGTGAAAGTGGAAGGAAATGCAGGATGCCAAAGACAACAGATAAGAATAAATATTTTGTAGTAAAAGAGCGGGCTGTGCCGGAAGTGCTTCTGAATGTAGTTGCAGCGAAGAAGCTTCTGGAATCAAAGCGGGCAGCTACGGTTCAGGAAGCTGCAGACGCTGTGGGAATCAGCCGAAGCTCTTTCTATAAATATAAAGATGATATTTTTCCCTTCCACGAGGAAGCCAAGGGAAAGACCATCACATTTATTATACAGATGGATGATGAGCCGGGAATTTTATCCAATGTTCTTCGGGCTATTGCGGAAAATCATGGCAATATTCTGACTATACATCAGAGTATTCCCATCAGTGGTATTGCCACTCTTACCTTAAGTGTGCAGATCCTTCAGGGAGAAGGGGATGCAGAGGCAATGGTGGATGACATTGAACAGATGGAAGGAATCCATTATTTAAAAATTTTAGGCAGGGAGTAACGGACAGATGATAAATATTGCAGTGTTAGGATATGGCACAGTTGGAAGTGGTGTAGTAGAAGTCATCCGCACCAATCATGAATTGATTAACAAAAGAGCCGGGGAAGAGATTAAGATCAAATATGTACTGGATCTTCGTGAGTTCCCGGGAGATCCGGTAGAAGAGATTCTTGTTCATGATTTTGAGCAGATCGTAAATGATCCGGAAGTTAAAATTGTAGTAGAAGTAATGGGAGGAACCGGTGCTGCCTATACTTTTACAAAAAGAGCACTTGAAGCCGGCAAGAGTGTGTGCACCTCAAATAAAGCTCTGGTTGCCAAATACGGTCCTGAGCTTATGGAAATTGCAAAAGAGAAAAAGATCAACTTCCTTTTCGAGGCAAGCTGCGGCGGTGGAATCCCGATCATTCGTGCCATCAACGGTTCTCTTACCGCAGATGAGATCGATGAGGTCAGCGGAATTCTGAACGGAACTACCAACTATATGCTGGATAAGATGATCACAGAAGGTGCTGATTTCAATACTGTTCTGAAAGAGGCTCAGGAAAAAGGCTACGCAGAGGCTGATCCTACCGCTGACGTGGAAGGACAGGACGCATGCCGTAAGATTGCCATTCTTTCCTCTCTGGCATATGGAAAATTCCTGAATTTTGAAAATGTTTATACAGAAGGAATTACAAAGATCACACCAGAGGATATGGAATACGCAAGAGAAATGGGCAGAAGTATCAAGCTTCTTGGCACAAGCAAGAAATTGGGAGACGATTCCTTCTACGCACTTGTAGCACCTTTCCTTGTTGGACAGGATAATCCTCTTTATGGCGTAAAAGGTGTGTTCAACAGTATTTTTGTACATGGAAATATGCTTGGCGATGCCATGTTCTATGGAAGCGGAGCCGGCAAGCTTCCTACTGCAAGTGCAGTTGTAGCAGACGTTGTGGAGGCTGCAAAGCATCTTCATGATACGATTCCGAATAACTGGAGCAATGAAGAGATGACCCTGATGGAGCCGGATTCTGTAGAAGGCCGTTTCTTTGTCCGTGTGAAGGATACTTCCCTGGATGAGGTGGATAAGGCTTTTGGTAAGGTTGAGGCTGTGATCGAGCCGGATTCCCTTCCGGAAGAATTTGGTTTTATTACCAGACTTATGACACAGGGCGAGTACAAAGAGCGTGTGAAAGCGCTTGGAGAGAATGTTCTGGGCATGATCCGCGTGAAAGACTGATAACATGAAACCGCAGTTATTCAGGTAATGGGCAGCTGCGTGAAACTGTCTGTATGCGCAGATAAAAAATAAAACTGACAGCGTGAAAGGAAAAACTATGCTGATAGTTAAGAAATTCGGCGGTACTTCCGTTGGGGACAAACAGAGAATGTATAATGTTGCCAACCGTTGTATCGAAGAATATAAAAAAGGAAATGACGTGGTGGTGGTTTTGTCCGCCATGGGAAAATATACAGATGAGCTGATCCGTATGGCTCATGATATGGACGACAAGCCTCCGAAGCGTGAGATGGATATGCTCCTTACCATCGGTGAGCAGATGTCCGTATCCCTGATGGCAATGGTAATGCACAAGCTGGGCGTTCCGGCGGTTTCCCTGAATGCTTTTCAGGTGACCATGCATACCACAAGCAGCCATCAGAATGCAAGATTGAAAAGAATTGACACAGAGCGTATCCGCCGTGAGCTGGATGCCCGCAGGATTGTCATCGTTACCGGATTCCAGGGAGTGGATAAGTATGATGATTATACCACCCTGGGACGAGGCGGTTCTGATACCACTGCAGTGGCACTGGCAGCAGCACTTCATGCAGATGCCTGTGAGATTTATACAGATGTGGACGGCGTTTACACAGCCGACCCGCGTAAGGTTCCAAATGCCAGAAAGCTGAAAGAAATCACATACGATGAGATGCTGGATCTGGCAACGTCAGGAGCGGGTGTACTTCACAACCGTTCTGTGGAAATGGCGAAGAAATACGGAGTGCCCCTTGTGGTCCGCTCCAGCCTGAATAACAGTGAAGGAACGGTAGTGAAGGAGGTAGTTAGCGTGGAAAGAATGCTGATCAGCGGTGTTGCGCTGGATACAGATGCTGTAAGAATTGCGGTGTTGGGACTTCGTGATGTGCCAGGTGTTGCATTTAAGGTGTTTGATACCCTTGCAAAGAAAAATATTAACGTAGATGTTATTCTGCAGTCTATCGGACGTGCAGGAACAAAGGACATTTCTTTTACCGTAAATAAGGATGATCTGGATGATGCAGTTGCCACTCTGGAGGAGAGCCAGGAGCGCCTTGGCTTCAAGGAGCTTCACTCTGAGCGCAATATCGCCAAGCTTTCCATTGTTGGCTCCGGTATGCTCAGCAATCCTGGCGTGGCTGCCAAGATGTTTGAGAGCCTTTACAATGAAGGCGTAAACATTAATATGATCTCCACATCTGAAATCCGTATTACCGTCCTTATCAACGAAAAAGACGGAATCCGGGCTATGAATGCAGTACACGATGCTTTCGGCCTTGCCGACTGATCAAATATACATTCTAAGGAGGAATTTCTGTATGAAAAGAAAAGTATTGGGAGTGCTTTTTACAGCAATGTGCCTGTGTGCGGTTCCGTCCGCGGCTTATGCAGAGGCACAGGAAGCCGAAACTACAGAGGCAGCAGGAGAGGCTGCTGATGAGCCTGAGGCTGGTGCAGAAACGGTTACAGAGCTGTCCGACAGCCTGTACGATTTTCAGGTGAAGATCGGGGATAAGGTTTACCAGTTCCCTATGTATTACCAGGATTTTGCAGCAGACTGGACACTTGGCAAGAACGAGGACCCGGAGATGGGCGTTGGAACCAATTCCTATGGTTCCATCAGTTTTTACAAAGGGGACGACCGCGTTTCCGTAGATGTGATCAATCTTGGAATCAACCAGCTGCCATTAAACCAGTGTCTGGTAGCAGGAATTGATATTGATGCAAGCTATGATTTTGATGTGGCGGCTACTCCTGTAGAACTGCCTGGCGGAATCGTAATGGGAAAATCCAATTTTGATGATATCAAAGCTGCTTATGGTGATCCAAGCGATACTTACGAGGGAGACCTGTATACCAAGTATTCCTACTCGAAAGATTATTACGAGGAAGTTCATTTCTATGTATATAAGGATGACAATACTCTGAAGCAGGTAGATATGCGTAACTTCGTAGAGCCAGAAGGATATGACAAGGGAAGTGTAAGCGAGGAAGTTCCAGAAATCGTATCTTCCTATACCGCTCCTACTGAGCTGGGAGATGATCTGCTGGCTCCACAGTTGGAATTCTGCGGAGATCTTTATTCCCTTCCGGCTCCGGTGTCTGCATTCCTTGAGAATGGCTGGGAGCTTCAGGATGTGGAAGATGGCGCTTATGTGGCTGGCCGGGATCTGGAATTTGTAGACATGATGAAGAATAACCAGAGTGTGCATTTCAGTGTTTACAATTTTACCCAGGATGCAACTGCCATCGAGAACTGTTTTGTACGGGAGCTTGAGGTAGGCAATTACGACAGTGATGCTCTTACCCTTACTCTTTCCGGTGGATTTACCCTGGGTGCGAAGAAGGCGGACCTGATCGCAGCTGCAGAGGAAAAAGGCTATGCGTGTGATGAGGACGGAGATTACCTGAATATTTATAAGACTGCAGATACCAAGATTGACAACCGGGCACAGTTCTGGTTTAACAAGGATGAGGATCCGGATACAGTGGCAAGTGTTGCGTACAGAAATGAAATTCTTCCAGAATAAGGGAGAACCCGATCTGGAGGTTTTGCAAAATTAGTAACAGGAGGGAAATATGAGCGACTATGTGATCAGCTGCTGTTCCACAGCAGACCTTACGAAAGAACATTTTGAGAAAAGAAATATTTCCTATATCTGCTTTCATTATGAACTAAATGGAAAAGAATATGCAGATGATCTGGGACAGTCTATGCCATTTGACCAATTTTATAAGGCCATGCAGGATGGTGCATCCACCAAGACTTCCCAGGTAAATGCAGATGAATTCGAAGAATATTTCGAAGGATTTCTGAAAGAGGGAAAAGATGTGCTCCATGTCTGCCTGTCTTCAGGAATTTCTGGCGTTATCAATTCAGCTAACGTTGCAAAAGCGGATCTGGAGGAAAAATATCCGGGGCGTAAGATCCTGGTGGTGGATTCTCTGGGAGCATCCTCCGGATATGGGCTTTTTATGGATAAACTTGCAGACCTTCGGGATGAGGGCAGACCCATTGAGGAGGTTCATGCCTGGGCGGAGGAACACAAGCTGAACCTGCATCACTGGTTTTTTTCCACAGATCTTACGTTTTATATCAGAGGAGGCCGTATTTCCAAGGCCAGCGGCTTTTTCGGCACGATGCTGAATATCTGCCCGCTGCTGAATATGGATGATCAGGGAAAACTGATCCCAAGATTTAAGATCCGTACCAAGAAAAAGGTGATCCGGGCTGTTGTAGACAAAATGGAAGAGTACGCTGAGGGCGGACTTGACTATAGTGGGAAATGTTATATTTCCCAGTCCGCATGTATAGAGGATGCCAGGGAAGTGGCAAGGCTGGTGGAAGAGCGTTTCCCGAAATTAAATGGGAAGGTTGAGATCAATAACATCGGAACTACCATCGGAAGCCATACAGGTCCTGGTACGGTAGCGCTGTTTTTCTGGGGAAACAAGAGAACGGCGTAATTAAAAAATTACAGATGTCAGATGGAAGAATGCTATATTGGGAACAACTGGCATGGCTTAATGGAGCAAAAAGTGAAAACAGCGAAATGGTGCTGCAATATATCTGGCCGGGATGCATCAGAATCCCGGCCTGCTGTTTCACTGCAAAGGAGAATGATGATTATGAAAAAAAGAAGTACGAAGGAAATCAAACTGCAGGCAAAAAAGGCATTGCAGGGACATGTTGGAACTGTGATCCTTGGGCTTCTGGCAGTGTATGGTCTGAATACTTTAGGAACAATCCTTTCTACCAATTTATTTTCTGGCACATCCGCGCTGGATCTGGTTCTCAGTGAAGTATTTATGCTGGTGGTGTCACTGATCGTGGGGATCATTTCCGCTGGTCTGGGGTATATGCTTTTGAATATTTCCAGGGGAAAGGAGTTTTCTCTGGGAGATCTGGGCTACTTTTTCAAAAACCAGCCAGACAGGGTGATCGTTGCAGGCTTTGTGCTGGCGCTGATCCAGCTGGTCACAGCAATCCCTTACTATTATGTGAGCTTTACCACAGATCCGGGACTGACTGTGGATTCCCAGATCCAGTGGCTTTCCATGACTCTGGGACTGCTGGCTGTAAGCACTTTGCTGAATTTTCTTATTTCCCTTCCATTTGCCATGACCTACTTTCTCATGGCGGATGACACAGAGCTTGGAGGAATCCAGGCACTGAAAGAGAGCGCAAGGCTGATGAAGGGAAATATCTGGAGATATGTGAAGCTGAATCTCAGCTTTATCCCGCTTTTGTTATTATCTGTGTTCACGTTCTATATTGCACTTTTCTGGATCATGCCTTATATGGAAATGTCCATGGTGGCATTTTATCGGGATCTGGATGGGGAACTGGACTACAGACTGCCAGGAGATGGAACTGCTGACGGCGGCTTTCATAACTGGACCAATGATTCTGGAAACGGATATGATACAGAAAATAATGACGGTTACAGAAATTAGAAATACAAGCAACAAGAGGAGATTGAAAAAATGGATATTTTACAGGTAATCACCCAGGAACTTGGGGTGCAGAAATGGCAGGTAGAAGCTGCTGTTAAATTGATCGATGAGGGAAACACCATCCCTTTTATTTCACGATATAGAAAAGAAGCTACTGGAACCTTAAATGATGAGCAGCTTCGTAACCTGAACGAGAGACTGACTTATCTTCGAAATCTGGAAGACAAGAAGAATCAGGTTCTTTCCAGCATTGAGGACCAGGGAAAACTGACAGAAGAGCTGAAAGCACAGATCCTGGCAGCACAGACACTGGTAGTGGTAGAGGATCTTTATCGTCCGTACCGTCCGAAGAGACGTACCAGGGCAGCAATTGCCAAGGAAAAAGGTCTGGAGCCGCTGGCAAATATTATTATGCTTCAGATGACAGGCAAGTCCATCGAGGAAGAAGCAGAAGCCTTTGTTTCCGAGGAAAAAGAGGTTGCTTCTGTGGCAGATGCCATTGCTGGTGCAAAGGACATTATTGCAGAGCATATTTCCGATGAGGCAGATTATCGAATCCACATCCGTGATCTTACTGCAAAAAAAGGAACCATCAGTTCTACGGCAAAAGATCCGGAGGCACAGTCTGTATACGAGATGTATTATGAGTTTGAGGAGCCGGTGAAGAAGCTGGCTGGACATCGTGTGCTGGCGCTGAACCGTGGTGAGAAAGAAAAAATACTGACGGTCAAAGTAGAGGCTCCGGAGGAAGATATTCTGAGATATTTAGAGAAAAAGACGATCGTAAATGATAATCCGTATACGACTTCGGTCTTAAAAGAAGTTGTCGAGGACAGTTATAAACGTCTGATCGAGCCTGCGATCGAAAGGGAGATAAGAAATGAACTGACGGAGAAAGCGGAAGACGGAGCGATCGACGTATTCGGGAAAAATCTGCATCAGCTTCTCATGCAGCCGCCGATCGCGGGGAAAGTAGTGCTTGGATGGGATCCGGCGTTTCGTACGGGATGTAAACTGGCAGTTGTCGATCCGACGGGAAAGGTGATCGGAACTACGGTCATTTATCCGACGGCTCCGACGACTCCGCAGAAGATCAAGGCAAGTAAGGACTTGCTAAAGAAGATCATTCCGAAATATCATATTTCACTTATTTCGCTTGGAAACGGAACTGCTTCCCGTGAATCAGAACAGTTTATCGTGGAACTTTTGAAAGAGATACCTGAGCAGGTTCGGTATGTGATCGTCAATGAAGCGGGAGCTTCTGTCTACTCGGCAAGTAAGCTTGCAAGTGAGGAATTTCCGAAGTTTGATGTAGGTCAAAGAAGCGCGGCGTCCATCGCGAGAAGACTTCAAGATCCATTGGCCGAACTTGTGAAGATCGATCCGAAGTCGATAGGCGTCGGACAATATCAGCATGATATGAATCAGAAGAAACTGGGAGAAAAGCTTGGGGGAGTCGTAGAGGACTGCGTTAATAAAGTCGGCGTTGATTTGAATACGGCGTCTGCGCCGCTTTTATCGTACATTTCGGGAATCAGTTCGGCGATTTCTAAAAATATTGTAGCCTACAGAGAGGAGCACGGAAAGTTTACGAGCAGAAGAGAACTTCTGAAAGTGCCGAAACTTGGGCCGAAAGCGTTTGAACAATGTGCGGGATTTATGAGAATCCGCGACGGAGAGAATCCGCTTGACGGTACGGGCGTCCACCCTGAATCATATGAAGCGGCAAAAGGCCTTTTGCAAAAGCAGGGGTATTCACCGGAAGATGTGGCGGCTCATAATCTGGCGGGATTATCTCTTACGATAAAAGACTATAAAGCGACGGCAGAAGAATTAGGAATCGGCGAGATCACCCTGCGCGATATCGTAAAAGAGTTGGAAAAGCCTGCGCGCGACCCGCGTGACGAGATGCCAAAACCGATTCTTAGAACGGACGTACTGGAAATGAAAGATTTAAAAGAAGGAATGATATTGAAAGGAACGGTGCGAAACGTCATTGATTTCGGCGTGTTTGTGGATATCGGAGTTCATCAGGACGGTCTCGTACATATTTCCCAGATTACAGACCGTTATATCAAACATCCCCTTGAGGCAGTGAGCGTCGGAGACGTTGTGGATGTAAAGGTGATGAGCGTGGATATGAAAAAGAAGAGGATACAGCTTACGATGAGAGGAATTTCCTGAAAAACGAAAAAAGAAAGAAGAAAAAAGATTTGAGAAGACAGCGGGAGGTATAGGAATGGCAAAATACAGACATATTGTCTTTGACGTGGACGGAACACTGATCGATACGAGAGACTGCATATTATATTCATTGCAGGAGATGCTCATGACGGTAAAAGGAGAGCGGTACGAGATAGAAGATCTGAAGTTTGTGCTGGCTAATACATCTGTGAAAAATATGCATCTTCTCGGGGTGGAAGAAGAAAAAATCCCGGGCGCAGTCGAAATGTGGGTGGCAAATGAAGAGAAGAACATCGATATGATCCGCATTTTTGACGGAATAGAAGAACTTCTGGAAAAACTGGAGAAAAAAGGAAGTACGCTTGGTGTCGTAACATCAAGAACACGCGAGGAACTGGAGCTTGTTCTTGATCAGCTTCCGATACGAAAATATTTTTCGATATGCATATGTGCCGATGACACGAAAGAGCATAAACCGTCGGCACAGCCGCTGCTGAAATATATGGAACTGTCAGGAGCGCGGAAAGAAGAAACCGTCTATATCGGAGACAGCGCTTCAGATATGGCATGCGCCCTCAATGCGGGAGTGGATTGTGTTCATGCGGTATGGGGCGAACCGGAAACAGAAGCGGATGCGACTTATCGCGCCGGGAAACCGGAACAACTTGAGGAAATATTTTTATAAAAATTGTTTGACAGAACCGGCTTTCTAAAGAGCGTTTTGTAAATTAGGTTTATTGAATCACAGCGCCGGATTTGTTATGATGATAGAGAAATCAATTTTATTGTAAAGAAGCATGTAAATAAAATAAAGTGGAAAATAGGTAATTGTTAAATAATTTTTTCTTTGATGTGGATAACTTTCCTCATATAAGG
>ERZ827498.4707-NODE-4707-length-10469-cov-2.696946_pt1 | contig 10469 bp, 8 predicted proteins | sample MGYA00519865_ERZ827498 | MGnify/ENA primary metagenome ERZ827498 (study PRJEB31778, sample SAMEA3449328) | human gut metagenome | biome: human gut; feature: human-associated habitat; material: faeces | place: United Kingdom | collected 2010/2012 ...
ATTGGATAAATAGATATTTGTGTATTTAGATATTTGGATAATTGTGTAATTGGATTTATTAATGGACAGTTCATTTTAGTAAACTACTATGATGGGCAACTTTGTTTTACTACTGATGGAATGAATTGGACTACAAAAAAGCCGATATCAAGTTCATATTTTTATGATATTGCTTATGGAAATGGGAAATATGTAGTAGTCGGTTATCAAAGTTATATCGCTGTTTTAACGAATGATTTCAAAGTTGAATCATACAAATGGATTAAAGATACTATTGATGACTGCTGGAAAAGTATAATATTGGGCAACGGAAAATTTGCGGTTGTCGGTGATAGATACGGTAGAACTAGTTCATCGGCTGATGGTATAAACTGGACACCAGTAAAACAAGAAAGTGGTATTGGAGTCACATATGGCAATGGAAAATATGTTTCAGTTGGTAATGGAAGTATTTCAGTATCAGCTGATGGAGAATATTGGAAGCGCGCAACGATACAAAATGGTAGTAGTTATAATTGAACTTCTGTTACTTATAAGAACGGGAAGTTTATAGTGGTAGGTCATGAATATGTTAGTTATAACAATTACATGGGTTATACTATAATATCTGCGGATGGTGAGAATTGGAAAATGCTGGAACAACTAAAAGATGAATCGGGCAAAGTAGTTACAGCAAATCTCAATGGCGTTTGCGCTATGCCATAATTCAAAAGATATATCAAAACTTTAGTAGGGCATGCAGGGAAACTGGCATACCCTATATTGGTTTAATGAGATGTTGGCTATTATAAATTGCAATTCTGAAGGTGAAAAATAAATTATCATTTCTCATTGTATTTCATAGAATGGAGCGATATTTTATTTAATTTTGTAAATTGAAGAATTGTAATTAAAAATATAATAGAGATGAATACACGAGGCTCCGAATGGAGAAAATGGGATTTGCATGTGCATACTCCTGCATCATTATGTTCTGAATATGGAGGAGATAACGACGAAATATGGGAACAATTTATTCAAAGAATAGAAAATCTGCCATCTGATATTAAAGTATTAGGTATTAATGATTACCTGTTTTTAGATGGGTATGAGAAAGTACTTAAATATAAAAAAGATGGACGAATTCCTAACATAGAATTACTATTACCTGTTATAGAATTTAGGCTTAAGGAATTTGTAGGAAGTAAGGAACTTGGTCGAATTAATTATCACATTATATTTGCTGATGAAAGCTTGTTAAGCCCACAAGATATACAATACCATTTTTTACAAGGACTTCGTAGTAAAGCAAATCTTTCAGCTGACATTCCAAATGGATGTACATGGGGAGGTATAATTACGAGAGATACATTAATAGATTTAGGCAAACATATTAGTGCTTCCATACCTAAAGAAAAAAGAAAAGGAGATCTTAGTCCATTAGAAATAGGTTTTAATAACTTAAATTTCGAGTTGTCAAAGATAGAAAACCTATTAGGCGAAGGAAGTGACCCCAACAAATATCTAGAAGGCAAATATTTTAAAGCAATAGGAAAAGCTGAATGGGAGGATTTCCGTTGGGATGGTTCTATATCAGATAAAAAGACAATTATAAATAATGCGCATTTTGTTTTTACAGCTTCTCCGACTGTAGAACAAGCTAATAAAGGAAAAGACTCACTAATAACGCAAAATGTAAATGGGAGATTATTACATTGTAGTGATGCTCATAAATTTGCCCAAGACACAAATAAAACATCTCCTAAGGAGTTGGGGCACTGTTATACTTGGATAAAATCAGATACAACTTTTGAAGGATTAAAACAAACTATATTTGAGCCAGAACGTATAAAAATACATAGTAGTAAGCCTGAAGATAAGGAAAAATACCGAGTAATAGATTCTATAAAATTATCGTCTGACACTTTTTGGAATCAAACAATTCATTTGAATCCTAATTTAAATGTAATTATAGGAGGACGCTCAACTGGTAAATCGACATTGCTAAAAAGTATTGCTTTGGTAACTAATCCTAATAATACAGAATTGGATTCGCTAGAATGTGACTTTGTGAAAGAACATTTAGATAACGTTGAAGTTTTATGGGCTGACGGTGCAAATACACCTCGTGATATAGACTTCTTCCGTCAAAACTATATGCATGAGATTGCAAAAGATAAAGAACAAACTGATAATTTGATACTACGTATTTTAAAAGATAAATCCATTTACTCTATTTGGCAAGATTATCAAATATTCTGTTCAAATAATAAAGCTGAAATACAATCTTTAATAAATAAGGTTTTTGATACAAAAAAACAGATAAATAATAAGTTAATAGATTTGAAAGAAAAAGGTGATAAAGAAGGTATTAGTAAAGAAATCAATGATTTAAATCAAAAAATATCAAGTATAAAATCGCAACTCGATATTTCACCAGAAGAGATGAAATTGTATGAGGATATTATGAAACTTATTACAGATAATGCGAATAAGATAAAAACTGTAAATTGTTATATGGAGGAATTGAATAAGCTAAAAGTTTTCCCTTTTATAAACTCTTCATTTGATACTCAATTAGTTTCTTTATCATCTTATCTAAAAGTGGCTCTTAAGATAAAAATTCAAGATTGCCAACATGACTGTCTTGAAAATATAAAAAGTGAGATAGATAAATACATTAAAGAGTTATTACAAGATGTGTACAGTTTAAACTCTTCTATTGAAAAGGCAAAGCAGAATTCGCTATTTGTCAAAGGTCAAGATGTGAGTTCAAAAAACAAAGAATATAAAGAACTGATACAAAAAGTTGAGAAGGAGCAGGTTAAGCTCCAGACTATAACCAATGAATTGGTTATTATAGATAATCTAAATACTGTTTTAGAACAATTGAAATGCGATTTATTAGAAAAACATATTTCATATAAAAATAAAGGGATTGAAGTTGTTGATATATTAAAGATAAAACATGAAGGTATTGAAATAAAATCAAATCTTATTTATGATAATAAACGTTTGCAACTTTTTCTTGAAAACCGATTGAATTTAAGAGGATGGGAACGTCAGTCGTATATCCAAAATATGTGGCAAAATTACTCGAAAGATACAAGTAATATATCTATGATTTTTTTAAATGATGTTCTATCTGATAATATTGACTACAAGGCATCAAATCGAGATGAGAATGTTCTATCTGAATTTCTTTCTGAAAATTGGTTTAATATCTCTTTTGATTTAATATACGAGGGGGATTCATTTGTGAGTATGTCACAAGGTAAACAAGCTTTTGTTATATTGAAATTGTTATTGGAATTTAGCGATAAAACATGCCCAATATTAATAGACCAACCAGAAGATAGTTTAGATAATAGAGCTATATATAAAGATTTAGTCAAATATTTAAGAAAAAAGAAGATTGAACGACAAATAATCATTGTTACTCATAATCCAAATGTCGTTGTTGGAGCTGATTCCGAATTGATAATTATAGCAAATCAACATGGTAAAGATTCTCCCAATCAAAATCATATAAAGTTCCAATATAAATCAGGAAGTCTTGAAAATACGGCTGCTCTAATAGATACTAAAGAGTGTATTCTAGATAAACAAGGCATAAGAGAACATGTTTGTGAAATTTTAGAAGGTGGAAAAGAAGCTTTTGAGAAAAGAGAACGCAAGTATGGATTTGTCATTTAAGTTATACATTGCCATAACAATCTTCACATTAAAGATTGTTATGGTTTAAATCAACTATTCATTATACTCAATCGTTGGTACAATAAAGTATATAGTTGCGTGATTCAATTTTCAAAGAGAAATAATTCATCTAATCAAAGTTTTGCTTAACTTTGGATGTATCAAATAATGACTCATTATATGCGTAAGAAAGAAGAAATAGAAAAAATTGCAGAATTATTTGCGAGATTTCGAGCAGAAGTAGAAAATCTAAATAGTTTAAATCTGTATGACATTAATATCCATGCGGAGAATGTAATCATTCCCATTCTAAACATTGTATATGGATTAAATCTAGTCAATATAAATAATGAAGTGAAAAATTCTTCTGCAATAGATTTAGTTGATACGGACAATAGAATAGCAATTCAAGTTACATCTACTGCTACTGGAGAGAAAATAAAGCATACAATAGATGAATTTATAAAAGGAAGGCGTTTTGAAGAATACGATAATTTGCTTATATATATTATAACCGAGAAGCAGAAAAAATATTCAGATAGTACTTTCGCTATAGCTCATAATAATGAATTAGAATTCTCAGAGAAACATATTTTAGATTATAGTGATATTCTTAAGGAAGTAAACTCTTGGATTAATATTAGCAAAATAGATTCTTTGTTACAATTGTTAAAAGAAGAGTTTTGCGAAGAAGAAATGAATAGGAGAAAGTATTTGTTAGAAAATAAGGAAACCATAAAAACAGACATATTATTTCCTAACATCCTTCAAATAGTATTACCTCAAAAGATTTATATGGGCATCACAGGAATAGATCGTGATGAAATAATCACGCAATCCTGGAGTACTCCATATAAACTTAAAAAGAAAGCTCCCATGGGGAAAGTACTCAGTAAAGCATTTGAATTATTAAAAATCCCATATAGCAGGGATTGGTTTACTTTTGAAGATAAAATCATATCTTTTAAACCTTTAGATAACAGAGATGAGCCATTAAATAAATTAATAGAAATAGGTACTGTTGAAGAATATTCAATAAATGAATTTGCAGATATTAGTTTAAAATATGAAGAAGCACTACTTCATTTGATCAATCGGTCTATAGAAGAGTTGGCTTCTTACAAAAACATACAGTGGGTAGGCAAAGACAGGTTCTTTAGATTCAAACCTATAGGGGTGCCAAGAGAACGGAAAATAACTTGGAAAAATAAGAAAACTGCAACACGAACTGTAGTTGCAGAGATATGGAATAACGAAAAAAAACAAATTCTATATTTTAGACAGCTTTCATTTAGAATCCAATCTTTTAGATCTGATGAAAAGTGGTTTATTAGCATAACACCTGGATGGTCTTTCACCTATGATGGTTATTCGAGCTGTAAGCAAGAAAGTCAATTAATTGCTCAGAAAAAGAACTTGGAAACAAATTCTGCTGTATATCAACATTTTATGTTTATATCATTTTGTCTTTCCAATAAATTAGAAGATAATGAATCTGAATATAAATACATATCATTCTCTTCACCTTTTGATTTAAAACTTAATTATACCCCTCAACATGGATATTAAATTATTAGAAGAGCCTTTATTGCAATTCGGTAAAGGAGAGTATATCTGCCCACGAACAGGTATATATAAGTATAATGTATCTGACATTAACGACATAAGACCAGATAAAATAGTTATCGGATTTATTGGACTTAGTGAAAGCATAAACATTGCTATTAGTTGGATAAAAAAGTGCCGTAATCATATTGAGTCAAAAAAAAGCAAACAACCCAATCTTTTTACAAACTTTCCAGGTTTTAATGAAACTATTGCTTTTAGAAGTGAAGTAGTTTATGATGAATCGTATATACGTAAAATCAACAACTCTGCACTTGACCAAATAAAGAGAGAAGCCAATGATATTGATCAGCTAATTATTAAAACAGTGGATCTTTATTTGGCAGAAATACATTTTCTAGCAAATAATAAAAAACCAGATGTTATTTTATGTGTATTAGATGAATCTCTAACTAAAATAATATATGGAACTAAAACAATTGAAATTGATGATGATTTTAATGAAGAAGATCCAGTAGAAATTGAGGTAAATTTCAGAAGATTACTTAAAGCTAAAGCTATGGAATATAACATTCCAATTCAAATATTTAGGGATAGAATCGCCAAGCCTTCTTCAGAAATGCAAGATGAAGCGAGCATAGCATGGAACTTTTATACTGCATTATACTACAAAGCAGGTGGCATCCCTTGGTCTTTGAAAAAAGAAAGTAGTAATATAACCTGTTTTGCTGGAATAAGTTTCTACCGTACACGAGATAAGAAAACTATTCAGACAAGTGTAGCTCAAATTTTCAATGAGCACGGTAACGGAGTTATATTAAGAGGTACACCTGTAAAAGAAGATAAAAAAGATAGACAGCCACATTTAACAGAGGTACAAGCATATAATCTTTTAAAAGAATCTTTAAGTGAATATTATAATGCGATTAAAATTTTTCCTCAACGGCTTGTTATCCACAAAAGTTCTAACTATTCAGAGGAAGAAATCGATGGATTTAAGCGAGTCGCTTCTGATATGAATATCAATTCTATAGACTTAGTAACGATCATGCCTACTAACTTCAGGTTATATAGAGATAATGACTATCCACCACTAAGGGGGACTATGTTCAGCCTTGATAAATGTCGTCATTTTTTGTATACTAGAGGATATGTTGAGTATTATGGGACGTATCCTGGTAAGTACATTCCTAATCCAATAGAAGTAAGACTATTTTCTTTTGATGAGTCCCCAGAACAGATATGCAAAGAAATATTATCTCTCACAAAAATGAATTGGAACAATACACAATTTGATAGAAAATTCCCAATCACAATTGAGTGCAGCCGGAATGTTGGAGAAATATTAAAATATGTACCCACAGACCTGAAGCCACAAATTAAATATAGCTTTTACATGTGATTCTTTTCTTTATAAAGTAACCTTTTATGATTTATTAAAAAGCATGAATAAAAAGAAATTTATCAGTAAATAATTGGGGATATCTAATTGATTAAATCGACAATATTTTCTGTAAAGATATTATTATTAATTATACAGAATTTCTCTTCGACATAATATAGGTATAATAAACAGAAATATAGGGAGTCGTGTTTCCCGACTCCTTATATTTCTGAGAAAGATAATTGAAAAGAAAAAGATAGATACTGAATAAAACGACTTAGGATCTGATAAGACGTCATAATTAATTAGAAATCCATAATATATTACTTCCTATATTATCTAAAAATTGACTTGACATGACTATTCATGACTATTATGGACAAAAGAATGGATTACTTGTATTATCCATGTTTCTCTTTTATTTTTGTTCAAGATTCATATATAATTTGATAAAAAGTAGAAAAACATGGAAGTATATTACATTGAAGCCGAGATCTTTGAAAACATCATGGACCGGATTGAGAATTTATCCACTCATGTGGATCACCTTTGTAAGAAGACAGAAGAGAAAAAGCTCGGTGAATGAATGGATAACCAGGATGTCTGCCTACGTCTTAACATCTCCCCACGAACTTTACAGACTCTCCGGGATACCGGAAAGTTGGCATACTCGCAAATCCAGCATAAAATCTACTACAAAGCGGAGGATGTAGAGAAACTGGTGACTTATGTCGGCCTAAAACGCAAGGAGAAAATATTGAGAGAAAAAAGAAAAACGGTTAACTTATAAAATCAGACAGACAATGGACGACATTATAACCAAAAGCAATGAACGTGTAGCCGGTTTCTTCCGCACACTGAACGAGATGCAGGTGAAAATAGAAAAAATAATAGACAACAGTCGTCCTCCACTTGGAGGAGAAAAGTTTCTAACTGACAAGGAGCTTTCCGGGTTGTTGAAAATCAGTCGCAGATGCCTACAGGATTATCGCAATCAGGGACGTATACCTTATATTCAGTTAGGTGGTAAAATCTTGTATAAAGCATCGGATATTGAAAAGCTATTGGAAGATAATTATCATAAGGCTTTGGAATAACAGAACGGGGACAGCCTTCACTGGTTGTCCCCCGTTTTTTGTCCTGTCTCTTTCTTCTTTCATGGCTACATCGCCTTGCCGGATGTCCGGTTATCATCTTTGTCTTCTTCCTCTTTCCAGCCGTTGTAACGTCCGCATTGGTAAACTCTCGGCGTCATTTTATCATCAGGCAGACTGTATTGATTCTTTGTCGTATCCGCAAGTCTGAGCAGATCCCGGTTGACCTTCTGGTTGGTTATTTCGGCATAGATTTGTGTTGTACGAATAGAGGAATGCCCCATCATCCTGCTGATGGTTTCAATGGGTACACCATTACCGAGGCAAATGAGCGTGGCAAAACTATGCCTGGCCATGTAGAAGGTCAGATGACATCCCAGTTTGCATTGTTCTTCTATCATCTTCAGGCTGCGGCACAAACTGCTGGTTGCCGGTACGAAGAAAAGTTTTCCGTCCTTTCCCTCTCCCTTGTATTTGTCGATAATGCGACTTGGAATATCGAGTAACTTGATATGGCATTCCGCCTTCGTTTTCTGACGTTCTATGTGAATCCATCTCGAACCGTCCGGTTCCGTGACGATATTCTCGGAAGTGAGGTTGGCAAGGTCAGCCCTGCCAAGTCCGGTAAACGTCGAGAACACGAACAGGTCACGTGCATGGCATAGCCGGTAAGTAGGTAACTCCACACCCGTCAGTTTGGCAAACTGTTCTCCGGTGAGATAACGATGGTTCACCGGAACGGATTCCAGCTTGTAACCGGCGAACGGATCACGCTTAATGGTTCGTTGCTTTACCGCACGACGGGCGATTTTGTGCAGGAAAATTAAGTAGTCGTTCAGTGAGACGGTTTTTAACCGGAGTACCGTGGAGAGGTAGAACTTGAAATCCTCGATCAGCTGCATGTCAAGCTGACGGAGCGGAATATCCTCTATTCCATATTTATATTGTAGGAAATTGGCGAGGTGCTTACGCCCGGTGAGATACCTTACATAAGAATGATGCGTCCGGTCCGTGTCCACCCGTCTGGCATACTCTTCATTGTGCTCATCAAACAGGGCAAGCAGGGTTTCTTTTGTCTGCGCCTTGCCGGTAAGGACATTCTTGATAAGCTCTGCGGATACGTATCCTATTTCTTCCACCTTTTCGTTATAGGCTTTCTTTGCCTTCTCTTCCAGTCCGTCCAGATGAATATTCAGTTTCCTTACCTCGTCCTTTGCTTCGGGAGGAAGGTTCTCCAGCCGTTTACCTCCCGACATGGCTCTGCCGGTTTCAGGATTCCACAAGTCCGGTTCGATCTCCAGTCCGGTGGTGTACTGGGTCATCTTCCCGTCAATGGTCACTCTTCCCATGATGGGGCATCTGCCGTTCTTCTTTGTTTTCTGGCGGTTGATGTAAAATAACAGTTTGAATGTACTACGCATAGGTCATATTATTTATCGGTTATTATTGTTCTTTTTTCATTGGCCTTTTACTCGGGCGGTATTTCCGTCTGCTCACGTCTTTCAGAATGTGGGAGGGTTCGGAGTCGATTCCCTGCAAGGTGAATTTGTCCTCTATATTAAAACTTAATGCGGTCACGTCACGGTCTATCTTTTCCTGCGTGATTTTCGCATACCGCTGTGTCGTGGAAATATTGCGATGTCCCATTATCTTGCTGACCGTTTCAATAGGCACTCCCTGGGAGATACAGACCACGCTGGCAAATGTGTGCCGGGCCTGATGGAAGCAAAGGTTGCGGTCTATGCCGCATTGTTTGGCGATTTTCTTCAGGTGGGGATTGAAGCTCGTGTTATGCAACATCGGGAACAGTTTCCCATCCGGTGCCATTCCTTTATACTTTTCTATAATAGTGATGGCAATATCCAGCAGACGCACATTTTCGGGCGTACCTGTTTTCTGGCGTTTCGTTTCGATCCACAGACTGCCGTCATCGGCCTTGACTATATTAGATTCTCGCAGGTTGCACATGTCGCAGTAGCAGATTCCGGTGAACAAACTAATAGTTGCAACTGTAGGTACCGCAAGTGGAAGCATAACCTTAAAGAAAATCTTTAACTCAGAAGCACCATCTAACTGTGCTGCTTCGATCAGGGAATCCGGAACACTGTTCTGATAATAGTTTTTTACAAGAATAACGTTAAATGCTGTTACCAGATAGTTCGGGATGATCAGTGCCCATATTGTATTTTTAATCTGGAAGAACTTTGTCCACATAATATAAGATGGTACGATTCCGCCATTGAATAACATTGTAAAAAATACGAAGAATGCCAGTGCATTTCTGTATTTAAATGATTTTCTTGACATTGGATAAGCAAGCATTGTAGTAAGTATTACACTGATTGCTGTACCTGCAAATGTTACCAGGAAAGAAACTCCATAGGATCTTACGATCATAACTCCCTGTTTTACCATATAGTAGTAAGCATCAAAGCTCCACTCTTCTGGCAAATAAGTATATCCGTTACGTATCAGAGATGACTCTGATGAAAATGATGCAATTACAATCAGAAGGATTGGCATCATTGCGAACACAACCATCACAGTAAGAAGTACTGTTGCTGTGCGGTTAAAACTTTTACTTTCCGTCATTTTCTGCCCCTCCTAGAATAATGCATTATCAGAATCTAATTTACGTACAATTGCATTTGCAACTAATACAAGAATAAATCCTACCAAAGACTGATATAATCCGGCTGCTGCTGACATACCTACATCGTTTAATTCCATTAATCCACGGTATACATAGG
>ERZ827498.4718-NODE-4718-length-10449-cov-3.910525_pt1 | contig 10449 bp, 9 predicted proteins | sample MGYA00519865_ERZ827498 | MGnify/ENA primary metagenome ERZ827498 (study PRJEB31778, sample SAMEA3449328) | human gut metagenome | biome: human gut; feature: human-associated habitat; material: faeces | place: United Kingdom | collected 2010/2012 ...
TTCTGTGCTTCTAATTCTGTAATTTTTTTCTGATATTCTTCAACCAGTTTATTATAAGATTCCTCTAATTTACTGGCCTGCTGTTTTTGCGATTCTAATTCTGCCTTTTGACTTTTTGCGTCTTCATCTAAACGTTTTTGTTCATCTTGCTGCAAAACAAGTTCTTTCTTTAATTTATTTAACTTTTTAATTTGCGACTGATCATCTTCTGTGATTCTTTCAACTCCAGAAATACGACGAAGCATATCACTTAAACTATCCGATCCCATGATCAAGTCTATAATCATATTGGTTCCAATCGTTGTTTGTTCATTTTTCATACGATTTTCGATTTGTGCGTTCCAAGCATCAATTTCAGCTTGTTTTGCCTGAATCTTCTCTTCCAATTCTTTAATGTTGTTTTCAATCAACTCAATCGATTTTTCTTTTTCACTTATCTGCGTTTGTAGATTGGAAACCAATTCTTTTTGTTCCTTGGCAAGCTGCTCCATTTTTGTCGTATCACTCTGCAAAGAAGCTATGCTCGAAGTATAAGCTTCAATACTGTTTTGCAGACTTTGTTTACGATTCTTCTGATATTCCTGAAATCCCTGACAAGCTTTTACGCCAGCTTGTGAAGTTTGTGCCTGACTACACTTGGCATACCAGGCTTCTGTATCGGAATAGTCTTCTGCTGAAACAGGCATGATTAATGAGCAGGCCATAGCTAAACTTAGAAAACCTGCACAGAATTTATATTTTCTCATCGTGTCCACCTCAAATATTTTCTAACGGCTAAATAACTTCCTAGCATTCCTACAACCATTCCAATCAAAAGAATGCCGCCCGAAGTACAAAGTACGAATGGATATGGTTTCAGCATACTCATCATGTCACTAAAAAACATACCATTCATTACGTGGTAAAGTCCTGTATAGCCAAATATACAAATCAAAACAGGGCCTAATGCACCCCAAAAGCCAATAAAGATTCCTTCTAATACAAACGGTAAAGAAATATACCAGTTATAGGCACCAACTGTTCGCATGATCGCAATCTCATCTTTTCGTACTAAAATTGTCATTTTAATAGTATTTCGAATCAAGAATACGGCAATCAAAACCATCAATCCAACAAAGACACTTCCCCATACACGGATATTTTTAAACAGTTGAATCATCGTGTTGATAGCACTACCTCCATATGTAGCTTGAACAACACCATCCATTTTAGAAATTTTCTTTGTCACTTTTGAAATTTTTGTGTTGTCTTTTAATTCCACATTCAAAACGTCATATAAAGGGTTCTTGTCCTCTCCCTTATATTGTTTAAACATCGCCCCATTTTCTTTGATCAACGCATCCAATTCCTCTTCTTTACTTGAATACGTTACTTTTTTTACGGAAGCAAGAGATGAAATTGAATCGGATAATTCACTAATTTCTTCATCTTCTAGTGTTGGATTTAAAGAGACTTGAATCATAAATTCACTTTCAATTTGACTCGTAAATCCTCCGACATTCATATAAATCACAAATATAAACAAAGCCATTAATAAAGCAATGCCAATCGATACAATGGAAGAAAAAGTCATCAAGAAATGACGGTGCATATCTTTATTGGCACTGTGTACTAGTCTTGGTAAACTCTTAAAAAACAGTAACATTTTTATCACCTACATCACTAATTATAACATATCTATCAAATCAACCTACAAATCACAAAATTTCACATACACCTTCATTCTAATCTTTCCATGTGAAAATAACATTAAAGTCGCTAATTTTCTCAAAAAATGATATATTTTTCTTATAGTTTTTATAAAAAGGGGAAAATTAAAATGTACATATTTGAAGATTTAATAGGCTATATCTTCTTAGCATCTTTATTAGGGATTATTTTAACTATTATTATTGGTCCTTTTGTTTACCTTACGATTTACATAAGGAATAAAAGAGAAGAAAAAGCCATTGAATTAAATAACAATCTCAAAAGAGAATTTACCAATAAATATCAATTAGATATAATGCCGAGCAACGCAATTATCGAGAGCACAGAAGAATGTTATGCAGAAAATTATTATCAATTAAATTTTCCACATTGGAAATTTGAAAATATGAATAAAACAAAAGATAATCGCATGAACAATAATTATATTGTCTGGGAAGATAGTTATCTCTATATTGACAACTATTTAATATCTTTTGATAATCCATTATCCCTAATGGACTGTATCTATCACTTACGAAATAATAGCGTTGAAATAAAGAAATCTTTTTACGAAATTGAAAAGATAAATAAAGAAAAGAGTAAATTTGAATATAGCAACACCCTCCTGTCAATTACAGATTTAATCAGACTATATAGTTCAAAGCCTACAGATTTTGAGTATTATTGTGCAAATATTTTTAAAAAAATAGGCTTTGAAGCTGTAGTAACTCCGCCAACTAACGATGGAGGATATGATATAAAGTTATTGAAGAACAACAATATATTCGCTTTAGTTGAATGCAAGTTATTTGATAAAACAAAAGTTGGACGACCATTAATCCAAAAACTTGTTGGAGCTAGTGTCACAGAAAAAGCCAATAACTTGATTTTTATAACGACAAGTGATTTTTCAAATGAAGCAATAGAATACGCTAATGCCACTCACGTTCAACTTATTAACGGCGAAAATCTAATCAAATTATCCGAACGTGTCTATCATAGTGACAACAAAAATTATTTTGATGAAGATTCTGTAAGACTTGATATTCAAGACTTCTTAGAATACATACCAAAAGATATTTTAGCAATCTGCTATGATAATATGTAATCATTAAAAAGAATCCCGAAAAATCGGGATTCTTTTTATAAGCAAAGATCGATTACTCGATCTCTTATAAGCTTTGACCTACTGCATCTGCCTTTTTAATAGCGTCAATAAACTCTTCTTTTGTGAATGGGAAAGGTGCATTTTTCCACTCATTTGTTTTTGTAGCCGCTTCAGTCAAAGCTTCCAAATGGCTTTCATCCAAGTCCACATCCGCTAAAGTCACTGGTAAGCCGATTGATTTATTGAATTTTGCCATTTTCATTAAATTTTCTTCATCTTTGGCATATGCATACAATACTAATACACCAAAGGATACAACTTCGCCATGTAGATGGTGTCCATCACGTGTAATTGAGCAACTACCATTATAGAAGGCATGCGCAATGCTTGAATTATAATAATATTCTGGTTGGTTTGTTAAGTTTGAAACATATCCAGTTGATACGACAATATCCAAGGCAATAGCTTCGATTGCAGCTGAATTTGTATCATTTTTACAATCTTCCATACCTTGTTTACCATATTTCAACAATGGTGCAGTACAAGTTTTCGCCAATGCCAATCCCATTGTAGCCGTGTGATCTAAAATCTTTCCTTGTGTTGCGAATTCAACTTCACATTGTTTAGACAACGCATCCCCAATTCCGGCCCAGAAATATTCACTTGGTGCTTTTGCGATGACATCTGGATTGATAAAGATGTGTGCTGGACAATGAGGATATGAATAGTGGTCCAATGCTCCATTGTCATCATATACTACGGCAATAGCTGTAGCGGCCGAACAGTTTGAACAGATTGTTGGAAATGAAAAAACCATTTTGTCATTCATCTCAATGGATGCGGTTTTACAAGTATCGATAGCTTTTCCTCCACCAATCGCAAAGATAACATCGGCTTCTTGTACGTTTGAATTTGAAGTCAATTTATGTACGTTCGTCATAGTACATTCAATACCATATACAATTGAATCTGTAATAATAATATCAGTCTCTTTAATGGCTTCACGAATTCTTGGTTCAGTAGCCACCAAAGCTCTTTTACCACCAATCAATACAACTTTTTTAACATTGTACTTTTCACATACACCTGGGATTTCGTTGTAACAACTTTCTCCGACTGAATAATTAGACATTTCAATTGTTTTCATAAACTTCTACTCCTTCTTTTACTTCAATACTTTTTGTATGATAATTCTTGTATACACCGACCGTTAAGAATGGAACGATAATGATTGCGATAGCTAAATATCCACAATATCCATATCCATATTTAATAATATTTGTTAATCCGGCTAAAGAAATTGTCATGGATACAATAATAATAAAGGCAGATACAATAATTCTTTTCTTTACTGGATTTTCTACATTCTTTAAAACACGAATATTTTCAAAGCAAGCCACAAATCCGAATGTTGTTGTTACTGCTGTAGAAATTAAGCAAAGTAATAAACAAATACCATATACAACAACCATCCAATTGGCATTCATCGTATTTAAACTCGTCAATGTAGGAAGAGTTGTTTCTCCATAAACACTCTTCCAAGAAATTAACATCAATACACTTAATACTAATGCGACAGCATTCATCACAAATGAGATCCACATTGCTTTTGAACAAGATTTTCGATCTGGTAAGATAGCTCCACATGCTACGATCGTTGGTAATGTCACACATTGAAAGCCTGCATATGTAAATGCATTTAAGATGGCTTTAGGCATATCCATAAAACCATTTACAGTAAAGTCATTTGCTAAAATAGCTCCAATATTTTGACCTTTCATGATTCCCATACCATAAATAACAATAGCTGTTACCAAAATAGCCATACCCATATATGTACTTGCCATACGAACCACGTCAGCTCCAAAAATTATTAAGCAAAGAACAACAATTCCAACCGCAACGACACAAGCATAATAATTAAATCCAAAGTATTGTTGCAATGCACTTGCAGCTCCACTAATTGCTGCTGCAACAGCCATCAAAACCATGATATTAAAGAAGATCTCAAATAAGATTTCCAACTTATCGAATGGATGATATAAGTTTTCAAACAATTCCTTTGCACTTGTCAAATTTCTCTGGTTATACATCACCATGGCTTCTCGCATTGTCAATATCAATAGCAACATAGCTATTATGGCACTCACAATACCAGTCCATCCTAAACCTACATAATATGTATTTGCCTGATTTCCTGTAGCAAATCCACCTCCAGCATGTGCTGAGAATAATACAGCGCCTACCGAAAATATCGCCATTTTCCCAACTTTTTGTGCTTTCATAATTTTCCTCCTATAACGTGCACAACAAGCTAACAAAAAAACCAATCGTTTCTTGCTGCCTGTTTAGACAGAAGAGACGAAAGGTTAGAATTACAATACTTCCGCGGTACCACTCTTCTTCATTCATTTAAGAATGCACTCATTTCAGATGCTATCACATCCTGCTTTATTAACGTTAAGCCTACGTTCAAGTCTTATCAACCTGACCACTCCATGGTAAGTTCAAAGTTCAATCCTTTATGTCTTGCACCAACCGACAACTCTCTAACAAAGACTTTCCTTTTACTACTCCGTTTCCTTGTGTTTTGTGCGTTTATAATAACACCACATTTTCATTTAAGCAAGCATTTTCTTACATTTATTTTCAGTAAATTCGAATCTATGTTTTACATCCATCAAAAAAATGGTACATATTACTCATATATACCCTCAATTTCTAATAATTTTTCTTTCTTCTCAATTCCACCTGCATATCCAGTTAAACTACTGTTGGATCCAATTACTCTATGACAAGGAATCAAAATCGAGATCTTATTATGTCCTATAGAACTTCCCACTGCTTGTGCTGACATTGATGGAGAAATCATTCTTGCGATGTCTTTATATGTCATAGTTTTACCATAGGGTATTTTAAGAAGTAGTTGCCAAACTTTCTTTTGAAACTTTGTTCCAATTAAATGCATTTTAGGCAAAACTTTTGGTTCATTACCACTAAAATAAATATTTAACCATTCTTTTGTTTCTTTTAAAACAGCCGTTTCTTTTTCAACAGGGTCTATCAAACCATCCGCATAATATTTTTGATTTTCAAACCAAACACCAATCAATCCGATTTCATCAGCCGCCAATAACATTTTACCTAATGGTGAATCATAATATTGTATATACATAATCAAACCTCTATATATAGAAAAAAAGTCATCCGAAGATGACTTACTTTTTTTAATTGGTGGAGCGTATCGGGATCGAACCGATGACCCCCTGCGTGCAAGGCAGGTGCTCTCCCAGCTGAGCTAACACCCCATTATAGTAAGCGTCTAAAGAAATCATGGTGGGCCTGAATGGACTTGAACCAACGACCTCACCCTTATCAGGGGTGCGCTCTAACCACCTGAGCTACAGGCCCATATCCCCAAGACGCTCATATATAATACCATAAATTTTCATCTTTGCAAGTACTTTTTTACTTTTTTTCTAAAAATTTTCTCTTTTCCTGATAATACACACGCATAATTGTGGAAACCAATAGGATTCCCAAAGCCAAAACACCCGCAATACTCAACGTTTGAAGCCCCATATTTAGTGTGTTTTGAGCATCCCCACGAATGGCCGCAAGCATCGTACGATACATACCGCCTCCAGGAACCAATGGAATCAATGCACAAACTAAAAATGTTGTGACTGGTGTCTTACATTGTCGTGCCAATATTTCTGATGCTAAGGCTAAACCTAAAGCCCCATAGAAATTGGATAATATTTCAGAACAATCTAAATACAGTCCCACCTTGTAACAGACACCACCAATGGCGCCTACAACACCGGCTAGCCATAAATTTCTTCCTTTAATATTAAATAGGAAACCAAACCCTAAACTAGCAAGGAATGAAGAGATTCCTGCTTTTAAAATCACATATATCATAATTCATTCCCCTATATCCAAAAATACATCACAAAACCAGCCCCTACCGCAATGGCAATAGCACACAAAAAGGCATCAACCGCTCTTGCGACACCAGAAACATAATCTCCTGCAATCGTATCACGAATCGCATTGGTAATCGCAAGTCCAGGCACTAAAAGCATAAAGCTAGAAATAACCATAATATCCACATTCGTCTGCGGTAATGCTTGATGGATCAATTGCGCACTCAGTGCTGCAGATCCTGCCGATATCGCATTATTCAAGAAAGAATTTAGTTTGTGTTTTGACAAGAAACAGCTAATACAACGAATCAAAATCCCAATAAAAAAGGACATTACAATTTCTAATAAAGTCCCATTAAAGAACATTCCAAATCCAGCAGCGCCAACCGCACCAAAAAGCATTGTCTCTTTAAATGTATAGCGAGACATCCCCTTAATTCGATCCAATTTATTAGCTAACTCATCCACTGATATTGGATTTGAACAAATTCTTCTAGAAAGCGTATTAATTTGATCAATACGATTCAAATCTACCTCTCCCGTGTGTACCCTGCAAATACGCGTCATTGTTTGATTGTCATACGTCAAAGAAAACATGATACCCGTTAAAGTCACATAGCTATCCGCATATTCAATACCTTCAAAACAATGACACATTCTGACCATTGTTTCTTCGACACGGCTGACTTCCGCACCACTCTCCACTAACATCTTTCCTGCTTCAATAATTGTATTCAATAACTTCTCAATATTCATAATCAAATTATAACAAAAAATAAGCAGAAAAACTGCTTATTAATCAGGAATTTCAAAAGTAATCTTGTCCAGTTCTTGAGACACATTTAAAGCGTGGTCATTAATACGCTCAAAATCTGTAAAAATACGTGACAACATCATGCTGACTTCGCTTGAACATTTCTTTTGTTTTAAAGCTTGAATCTGTGCTTCACGCCAACTAGATACAAGTGAATCAATCACATCATCTTTACGTTCTGCCTCTTCTACATCATCCAAATCATACTTCATATCCTCACATAACTTCTTCATGTGCTCTATAATTTCAATTTCCGAAATTGTCATATCTCCTTGAAGACGTTTTGTCGCCTGATGATTCATATTCACGGCATAATCACTAATACGCTCAATATCCACTAACATCAAATAGTAGCTAGACAATGCTTGAGAAATATTCACATTCAAGTTTGGCGTAGCCAAAGCCGTACTAATATATTCACTAATGACTTTATCCAAGTAATTGACTGTATCCTCTCTTTTGTAGATCTGTTCATCTGTCTTATCACTAAACTGCAACAATTGATCAAAAGCCTGATTTACATTCTCATACGCAAGACTCAACATGTGCATTGTTTCATCATTAATTTGTTTAACCGAAATAGCTGCACCACCAATCATCTTCTTAGACTTAGGTAGTGGCTGCAAATACAATAAACGCTCATCTTCAATCTCTTTATTTTCAACCGGCAAGATGTGTTGTGCAAACTCAGCCAAATACTTTCCAAATGGAAGCAACAAGATTGTTGTACAAACATTAAATATAGTATGCATATTCGCAATCTGTGCAGTCGGATTGTATGGCGTTAAATGAATAACCCCAGATACCAATGGTGTAAACATACATACAATTGTAAAGATCGTTGTACCAATGATATTAAAGCTCAAGTGAATGGCGGTAGCCTGCTTAGCCTCACGACTTGTTCCAATTGAAGCAAGAACAGCCGTAATACAAGTACCAATATTCTGCCCAAACAACACATATACAGCTCCATCCAAGCCAATAACACCACTGGCTGCTAGGGCTTGTAAAATACCTACTGAAGCTGAACTCGATTGAATCAAAGCCGTAAATCCTGCACCCACCAAAATACCTACTAATGGATTTGAGAAATGTGTGACTAATTCAACAAATTCTTTTGATTCTCTTAATGGCATCATAGCTGTACTCATCATATTCATACCAATAAAAAGAATACCCAAACCTGCAATGATCTGCCCAATATCGGTTGCTTTGGCACTCTTCGTAAACATAATCAATGCCACACCCATAAAAGCAACTAATGGAGCAATGGCACTTACATCCAGCGCGATCAACTGACCCGTAATGGTTGTACCGACGTTAGCTCCCATAATAATCCATACAGCTTGTTGTAAAGTCATCATCTGTGCGTTGACAAATCCAACGACCATAACTGTTGTTGCACTCGAACTTTGAATAACCGCCGTAACAAGCGCACCTACAATGACTCCTAAAAATCGATTTGAAGTTAATTTCTCCAAAATTTGTTTTAAACGATCTCCAGCCGCAGCTTCAAGACCATTTCCCATCATCTGCATTCCATATAGGAATAAAGCTAATCCACCCAATAAAGACAATATATTTGTTGTTGTCATATTTTCCACCTTTTCATAATTACACACTTAATATAAATTTAAACGCAAATTCATACTATCTTTACAATGTTAAATCTATGTTAAATTTATTTAACAATTCAAAATAGGGTGTATAATAACCCCAATAAAAGGAGAATTTTATGACAACAATCATTGAAAACAGAAGAAATTTACACCAAATTCCAGAAATTGAACTTACCACACAAAAGACAGCGCAATATATTGAAAACGTATTAGACTTATATGACTGCATCATTGATCATCCCATCCAAAATAGTGTAACCGCCTATTTTGATAACCAAAAAGAAAAGACAATCGTATTCCGTTCCGATATGGATGCACTTCCTATGGAAGAAAATACAGACCTAGAATTCAAAAGCACCAATGGATGTATGCACGCCTGCGGGCACGACGGCCATATGGCCATGGTTTTAGAATTAGCGAAATATGCCAAGGAAAGCGACTACAACATATTATTGTTATTTCAGCCAGGCGAAGAAAAACCTGGTGGCGCCAAACCTATCATTGAATCTAAATTCTTCGATAAATTTAATATTGCCGCCATCTACGGAACACACATCTATCCAGAACTTGAAAAAGGCAAAGTCTATACGCGTCCTCATGAAATGATGGCAGGCGGATGTGAGTTTGAACTTTTAGTAAAAGGAAAAGCCAGTCATGCAGCCCAACCTCAAAATGGAATCAATGCACTAACGGCTTGTGTAGAAATTCTACAAAAGTCTTTAGAACAAGAAGAAAAAGCTTTCGACGACAACACATTCCACCTTCTTCATTTTGGAACTTTCCATTCTGGATCAGCTTTTAACATCATTGCTGACCAAGCCCATGTACGAGGCTCTATTCGCTATTATGATCCAAAGGTATTTGATCAAATTGTGAATATCATTGAACAAAACATGAATAATGCAATCAAAAAATACAAGGTGCATGTAAACTTCAAAATCAATCACCACTATCCACCTGTATTCAACAACGAAGAATTATTCTATACAATATACAAAAACAATCTAGTCAACAAACTAGAAAGCCCTGTACTTATCAGTGAAGACTTTGGCTACTATAGAAATGTAGCCCCATCTATCTTCTTCTTTTTAGGTACGGGAGACACCATTCCATTACACTCAAATAAGTTCACCTTTGATGAAGCCATCCTATACAAAGGTGTGGAACTATACAGGAAACTATTAACGACAAAAAACCCATTCTAGTAAGCACTAGGATGGGTTTTTATTATTATGAATAGGGTAGAGGGATAAAATTATCGCCCCTCCCATTGAACCGTACGTACGGGTC
>ERZ827498.4727-NODE-4727-length-10437-cov-5.152283_pt1 | contig 10437 bp, 10 predicted proteins | sample MGYA00519865_ERZ827498 | MGnify/ENA primary metagenome ERZ827498 (study PRJEB31778, sample SAMEA3449328) | human gut metagenome | biome: human gut; feature: human-associated habitat; material: faeces | place: United Kingdom | collected 2010/2012 ...
CGAGGCCGAGCGCAAATTTGATTCTAAAAAACACCTTGCCAAATAGGAGCGTCAGCGCGAGGCCCGCCTTTCCGTTGCTCCGCAGGAGCAGGAAAGACGGGCCTCATGCGCGAGGACGTTTTCAAAACCAAGCCCGGTCCCGGCCGGACAGCCCACGAACGCTACAGGTTCTTGACCCCCATCGCGCGCATGGCGTTCAGGATGGCGATGATCGCCACGCCCACGTCGCCAAAGACGGCAAGCCACATATTGGCGATGCCCAGCGCTGCCAGCACAAGGATCAGCAGCTTAATGCCCAGCGCAAAGATGATGTTCTGCCAGACGATCGACATGGTCTTGCGCGCCACACGGATGGCGTGGGCGATGTTGGACGGTTTGTCGTCCATGAGCACGACGTCGGCGGCCTCAATCGCGGCGTCGGACCCCATGGCGCCCATGGCAATGCCCACATCGGCACGGGTGAGAACGGGCGCATCGTTGATGCCGTCGCCGACAAAGGCGAGCTTGCCCTTGCCGCTTTCGGCCGTGAGCAGCGCTTCAACACGCTCGACCTTGTCGCCCGGCAGCAGCTGCGCGTGGAACTCGTCGAGGCCGAGCTGCTTGGCCACCGCAGCAGCCACTTCCTTGCGGTCGCCCGTGAGCATAACGGTGCGCTTGACGCCGGCGGCGTGCAGATCGCGGATCGTCTGCTCGGCATCGGCCTTAACGGTGTCTGCAATCACGATGTGGCCGGCGTACACGCCGTCAACGAGCACATGCAGAATCGTTCCGACGACCTCGCAATCGGGTGCTTCGACTCCGGCCGCGGCGAGCATCTTGGCGTTGCCGACGACGACATGCTTGCCGTCGATGGTCGCCGTCACGCCGTGGCCCGTGTCGTTGGCGGAGTCGCTCACGCGCTTGGGGTCGACCTCGCCCTGGTAGGCGACACGCACGGACTGCGCGATGGGGTGATCGGAGAACGACTCCGCAAGGGCTGCGACCTCAAGCAACGACTGCTCGGTATAGCCTGCCTCGGGGTGTACCGCCACGACCGAGAACGTGCCGTTGGTGAGGGTGCCCGTCTTGTCAAAGACGACGGTGTCCACGTCGGCGAGCGTCTCGAGGTAGTTAGAACCCTTGATGAGAACGCCCAGCTTGGATGCGCCGCCGATGCCGCCAAAGAAACTGAGCGGCACGCTGATCACCAACGCGCACGGGCAGCTGACGACCAGGAAGGTCAGACCGCGCAGAATCCAGTCGGACCAGGCGCCGGTGACCAGGCCGCCGCCAAGCGCGAGCATCGCGGCCGCACCGGTGACGGCGGGGGTGTAGACGCGGGCAAAGCGCGTGATGAAGTTCTCGGTGCGTGCCTTCTTTTCGCTGGCATTCTCCACGAGCTCCAGGACGCGCGCGACGGTGGACTCGCCAAAGGGCTTGGTGGTGCGCACGTGGATGAGGCCCGTCATGTTGATGCAGCCGCTGATGATATCGTCGCCGGACTTGGCAGGGCGGGGGACTGACTCGCCCGTGAGCGCGGCGGTGTCGAGCTGGGTTTCGCCCTCGACGATGACGCCGTCGATAGGCACGCGCTCGCCGGGCTTGACCACGATCACGGTGCCGACGGCGATGTCGTCGGGGAAGACCTGCTCGAGCGTGCCGTCGGGCTGTTCGACGTTGGCGTAGTCGGGCGCGATGTCCATCATGGCACTGATCGACTTGCGGCTCTTGCCCACGGCGTATGCCTGGAACAGCTCGCCGACCTGGTAGAACAGCATGACGGCGGCGCCTTCGGCCATGTGCGGGTCGGTATCGGGGAAGAGCACCATGGCAAACGCGCCGATGGTCGCGACGGCCATAAGGAAGCTCTCGTCGAACGCCTTGCCGCGGCGGATGTTGTTGAATGCCTTCTGGAGCACGTCGTAGCCGGCAATTAGGAACGGCACCAGGAACAGCACGAAGCTGGCGTAGATGTCACCCGGGGTGCCGAATGCGGCGGTGAGGGCGCCGAGCTCATCGAGGGCGTACACCACGGCAAAAATGCCCAGCGCTACTAGGATGCGGTTGCGCTTATGCTCGAGTGACTCTTTCTTCTTGCGCTTCTTCTTTTTCTTCTTGGGGTCGGCGGTGGCCATGACTCGTATCCTCCCAATTGAATATATGAACACTCGCTCATATAATTTCGCGAGCAAAGGTCGCGGCAAGCGTGGCCTTGCAGGTTGGCGTAAACCTGGGCTAGAGAATGATCTCGCAGTCCGGCTCGGCGTCGGCCGTAAACTCTACAACGCGGTTGAGCACCTCGTCGAACTCGGCGTCATCGGCTTCGAGCGTCAGCTTCTGGGTCATAAAGTTGACGGACACGGATTTGACGCCCTCGAGCTTGGCCAGCTCGTCCTGAAGCTCGCGCGCACAGTTGGCGCAGTCGATCTCGTCGAGTTTAAACTGCTTTTTCATGGTGGGTTCCTTTCCCTGTTTTGCGGCTTGGGTGCAGGCCGCGCTGGTACCGTGGTTGGTTGCTATTCGCAGATATGGCTCATGCCCTGGTTGAGCATGGTGTAGACATGGTCGTCGGCGAGCGAGTAGAGGATATTGCGCCCGTCGCGCCGGAATTTAACCAAGTGTGACTGCTTGAGTGTGCGCAGCTGGTGCGACACCGCGGACTGCGAGGTTTCGGTCGATTCGGCGATGTCTGCCACGCAGAGCTCGCGGCCCATGAGGGCATAGAGAATCTTGATGCGCGTGGTGTCGCTGAAGACCTTGAACAGGTCGGCGAGGTCGTAGAGAAGTTCCTCGTCGGGAAGGTCCTCGGGCGAGCAGGTGGTGGGGATCACGGGTTCGGTGGCCTCGATGTCGGGTTTCGTTTCATCATCGCGGATGCTCATTGCAATATCCTTTCATATGAACATGCGCTCATATAACTTACTTCCGATTATATGAGCGCATGTTCATATGTCAATACAATTGGTGATAATTTCGATGACTGCTTGCCGCCTCTGCGATTTTCTGTGGGTTGGGATGCATCGACGCAATGCTCGCCAACATATTTCGAGATGTTCGGCCAGCATGCTAAGAAAGCCGCCTCGAGAAGCATTAGAACTGTTCATATTTGTACTTAATCTTGTTAAATATCGTGAGAATCAGTTCTTTCTCTACGGGAGTTCCTGCAGAATCAGTTTTATCTAAAGTTATATTGAGCATTGCTGCAGCCAATCAGGCAAATCGGTGGCCGAATAAGTCGAAAAATGTAGGTGGACATCCGCAGAGACCGCCTTTAGAAGAGCGAATTCTCAATTAGATCAATAATCGCGTCGTCTTCCGCGCGGTTTTCATCGATTTTTGCGGACATTTCGCATTCCCATGGCCCATTGATTTCTTCAGCAAGGGCCCCAACGTGTTGCATGTCATCGGGTTCGGGCACATCGTTGATGCTCGGGTCATCAGCTTGCGGATATTGGCTTGCAATTTCGCGCTTGGTGGCCTCTTCTTCTTTGTGCGCCTCCAGGATGCGGCGACCGTATTCGAAGTAGCGCCGCAAGACAAATTGACGAAGATTTTCTTGCAGGATGGCGAAGTTATCCGGGAGTCGACCGGGCCAGATCTTCTCGCGAATGCGAATCGCTTCCATGACCCGTCTAAAAGCGGACTGTTTGAAAAAGGAATGACGACTAACTGTGATAACGGCATATCCCATGTTTCGCAGCGTGTTTCGGCGTTCCTCGTCAATTGATTGCTGCTCGGGCTCGTCGTGGTAAAAGCCGTTGTATTCGATATCGGTCATCGAATTTTCGAGCAGCGCGTCGAGGTAGAAAACCGTCCGTCGCGTTAGGGCGGCGTATCTTTTGGGGACTGGGATCGGATAATCCGTTTTGATGGCACGTATGGCTAAGCCACCCATTGACTTGGGCATTGTCAGCATCATGACAAACGCCGTTTCGAGTGGAGAGCGACAGCCTCCGCGTACATAAGAAAGTGCCTTAAGGGCTTTATTGGATCCACGATACCCCGATGCCTTTGAAAAGAAGGCTCTGAGCTCTTCAACGCTGGTTAGGGCTGGGCGCTCGCGATATTGAGTTTCGTCGGACGTTTCAAGCGCGTAGGAGCCGCAGATTTCAAAGTAATACTCAACGAGCTCAGTAAGGTTGAGGTCGGCTGTTGCTTCTAACGCGCACAGCTTGATATCGACGATGTAGACGTTCGGCTCGAGTTCTAGGTAGCTTTCTGCATCAAACGTATAGCGCGAGCAGTGGCAGATGCAGCCCTTGCGGTGCCTATTTGCATTATTGGAAAACGTCAGCACATGGATGCTTTCAGAATCGACATTCTTTCTGTTGAGCCATGCTCGTGCCGCTTCCAGGTCGGACGTGGTCGGCGCAGACACCCTGATCTTTTCCATAGGTAAGGGATCGATCGCGTAGCTTGCGAGCGAGTTGGCTGTTTGGTATACAGCGCGTGCCGTGGTATGTGATAGAACGATTCCCATACGCGCATGATGGCATAGCGGACGCCACATTCGCCCGAAACTTCGGGCAACGGTATTGGGGCGCGGCTTATCTTCTGCAAACGGTGGGCTTTTGAGCTGTCGTATCGAGGGAGTAGCTTCGGCTGGGGAGGTTTCTGCCAGCTGCGCCTTTTTTGGTGAACTTTAGTTGCGAATTCGTAGCCTCTAAGCGTTTTTGCTGACCGTCCAGATGCCTCACCAACATAATTTGAGTTATTCGGCCTTATCCTAAATGAATGGTGCGATCGCAACGTCTTATTCGAATTGATTCAGGTAGATTAATGGGGCTTGGTTGCGAAATTAAGGCGACTACAGCGCTCGATTGCGGTTCGAGGGGCCTTGACTAGTGGTTCAGCTGGCCGAACAACTCGAAAAATGTAGGTGAGCAACCTGTCGACTGTGTGAAGCACGCGTATTTGCTCGTTTTGATGAAAACTAGGGTGCAGCCATAAGGCTGCGCCCTAGTTTACTACGCGCCGGTGCGCCCAGACAGATTGCGCTGTGACTGGCAGGCGCTCCCGCAGATTGATTGGTTATTTCGCAAACAAGTTCTTGAGGTTGAACTCGGCTTGGACGGTACGGAGCATGAGGTCAGTGTCGTCGAGGCCCAGATGCTGCTCGTTGGCGTCGGCGGCGAGGGTGCCACGGCGGCGCGCCCAGTTCTCGAGCGCAGCGGGCGCGGACTCGCGGGGGAGCGAGCGCACGTCGGCGTCCAGGCTGCGGCAGATCTGGCGCGAGTCGATGACGATGATCTTGCCTGCGCGGCGTGCCTCGGCGTAACCGTCCAGATGAATTTTGAACCAGCTGTCCTCGAAGGCGGCATTGTGCGCCATATAGGGATACTTCTTCATGAGCTTGAGCAACTGCTTCTGCAGCTCCTTGTTCTCGCGGAACGGCTTTTTGCCATCGATGTCGTCCCAGGTGATGTGATGGATGTTCGAAAGCGGCACATCCTCGCCGCGGTAGATGTCGGGCAGGCCGCAGTAGTGTGCCTCGGCGTCATGCGGCACGGCGTCGCTGGTGAGATCCATGATTTCCCAGCCCACGTTGATGATATAGCCGCGCTCGGGCGCACGACCGGTGGTCTCGATGTCGATGCCCAGCACCGTGCCTTGGATGGGCTTGCGGGCATAGGCCACGCCGAGTGCGTCGCGGTCACCGCGGATCTCGCGCATAACGGACGCGGCGGTACGCTTTTGCATCTTGCCGATGGCGGCGCAGGTGTCGGCGTCGGACAGGCCGCGCGAGAGCGTCGCGGGCGTCACGTTGCGCAGGCGCGCCTCGCCAATCTGGTCGCACAGGTCGCGGTTGCGGTCGGCCAGGTCGCGCACGGTGGCAAAGTCGAAGCCGGGGTCGCCCTCGGCGGTAAAGTACTCGGTCTCGAGCACCTTGAGGGCCTCCTCGCCCTTCTGGCGCTCGGACTCCATGGCGCCGTGATCGCCATAGATAAACATGGGGATAAACGGCTGGCGCTCGTATTCGAGTGCTTGCGAAACGTTCATAGACTGCTCCTTGGACGGGCCGCGTCGCGCGGCTCGGGGTTACTGAGTTGTGGCGAGATGATAGTTTACCATGGGCAACTATTGGCACCGCGCCCGGGACAACTACAATACCCTAGTTGACCGCTAGGACTTTTACAATGCTGCCGAAAGACACGAAAGGTTCCATCCGTCATGGATTTACTGATTGATATTCTGCTCGACGCCGGTAAGGACACGCTGTCGTTGGTGCCGTTTTTGTTGGTGACGTATTTGGCTCTTGAAACCCTTGAGCACGTTGCGGGCGATCGCGTCAACGGCGCTATCAAGCGCGCCGGCGCCGCGGGCCCCGTGGTTGGCTCGCTGCTGGGCATGGTGCCGCAGTGCGGCTTTTCGGCCATGGCAGCAACGCTGTACGCCGGGCGTGTCGTGACGCTGGGCACACTGGTTGCGGTTTTCCTCTCGACCTCAGACGAGATGCTGCCGTTGTTGCTTGCCGAGCAAGTTCCCGTACAGACCATGGCGATGCTTTTGGCTTCGAAGGCATTGATCGCGCTGGTCACGGGCTTTATCGTGGATGCGGCAATCCGCGGCCTTCGTCGTAATGTCCGCGCGCATGCAGCGATTCGCCGTACCGTGCTGGGGACCGCGGCCAATCCGGCGCACGTTAACTGCGCGCATGACGACCATAGCGGCGGTGACATCATCGACGAGGTGGCCGAGGCTGGTGTGAGCGCTGACCACATCCATGAGCTGTGTGAGCGCGACCATTGCGGCTGTGACGAGGATGAGGACGAGTACGGACATGGGTACGGGCACGACCACAGCCACGACCATGGTCACGCGGACAAGCACGAGCACCACCACGACCACAGCCACTCCCACGAGGGCGCGCCCGTTCTGTCAATCATCCGCAGCGCCATCTCGCACACCGTTCAGGTATCGGTATTCATTTTCCTGGTGACGCTGATTCTGGTCGCCGTGCTCGAGACCTTTGGCGAGTCTGCAATCGAGCAGTTCCTGCGCGGCAACGAGACGCTCGCTGTCCTGGGTTCGGCGCTTGTCGGGTTGATTCCCAACTGCTCGGCCAGCGTGGTCATCACGCAGCTGTACCTGGAGGGCGCGCTACAGTTGGCGCCGATGCTCGCCGGCACGCTCATTTCCGCCGGCGTGGGCTACCTGGTCCTGTTCCGCACCAACCGCAGCGCTCGCGAAAACGTCCTGTTCCTGATCATGATGTACGTCATCGGCGCCGGCTGGGGCCTCATCCTATCCGCCTTTGGCCTCTAAGTAGGCTTAACAAAACGGGCTTCAAAATAGCCATGCTCGGCGCCGGCACAATGCGGCGACGCATGGCATTTTGAAGCCCGTTTTTTTGTTGAGCCATGGATTCTGAGTGCTCACGCCGCTCAAAACAAAAAGGTAGATTTCCGGACATGTCCCAAAAATCTACCTTGGTTAGCGCAGCAGCTCGGTGAGGTTGCGTTTAAAGCGGGCGCGGTCTTCGCTGGTAAATGCCGCCGGCCCGCGAGTGCGTCCGCCGGCGCGGCGCACCTTCTTTTCCTCGTGGCGAATAAACAGCTGCATGTCGATGGTTGCTTTGTCGTAGACGCGCCCGCGCACACCGATGGCGGCGGCATCGCGCCCGAGCACCATGCTCGCCAAGCCAATGTCCTGCGTCACGACCACGTCGCCCGCCTGCAGGCGTTTGACAATGGCAAAGTCGGCGCTGTCGGCGCCCACGCTCACATCGAGCGTCGTGACCCAAAAGCCGCGTCGCGCGTGCTCGGCATCGCGCGGGTCGTCGCGGCGAATGTGCCGTTCCAGGTTTTGCGTGCTGTTGCCGGCGATAACAACGGCGACGCCCGCCCGCCGCGCGCAGTCAATCGACTCGCGCGTGACCGGGCAGGCGTCTGCATCAATAAAGAGCGTTCGCGGCATCTAGTGCACCAGTTTGCCAAATTGAATAGCGCGAACAATCAGCGTTACGCCAAACACCAGCAGCGCGGCGCCGCTAAAGATGACGAGCATCTTGGCCGACCACAGCGGATAGATAAACACGAACATGCCGGCGATGATGGAAAGTGCGCCGCTCAGGATGGCGAGGGCGCGGTTGGACGAAAGCTCGGACTCCAGAATGGACATGACACCTTCGACAATCCAGCCAAAGCCGGCCACGATAACCACCATCGTGGTGAGCGTCGCGGTCGAGAAGGCCTGGTTGCGCAGGATTATGACGCCGCCCAAGATAATGAGTAGGTTGGAGATGATGCTCGTCACGCGCCAGCCGGTGGGCAGCAGTGGCTCGAAAACAGCGGTAAACAGCCTGATCGCGGCCGTGATCACAAAGTAGAAGCCCAAGACGGTCGTTAGGAAGACGAGGGACTTGGCAGGCGCAAACAGCAGTGCGATGCCGGCGACGAGCGCCAAGACGCCCGTGATGGCGTAAATCCAGCGCACGGCCTTGACGGCCTTGCCTGCCATGCTTTTCTCGTCAAATCCAAACTGGCTCGATTTTTGGTCATCATTCTTAAAGATGCCCATAATGTCTCCTTTCCGTGCGGTGCACGTCGCGTTCATTGCTCTCCGTGCGGCGTACGCCAAAAGTGCTGCAACAAGTATCGCCCAAGGGCGCCGATGCATGGGGCGGGAAGGACGAATTGCCGCCCCACATTCCCGAATTGTTACTTTTGTTCCCGCTCCAGTGAGGATTAATCAACAATTGTAGAACATTACGCCGCTGTATGTAATTGCCTAGGTTTTAGGTTAGATTCTCCTAAGGACAATTGGCTTGTATTGGGGGTCCCTATGAACGAAGCAGTTCCCGAGGCACCGTCGAGTGTCGAATCGATGGCAAAGCAGGGTTGCGAAAAGCTCGGCTTGGACGCGTTTGATGCGTTGGTTCGCTGCGCCCGCACGTGCCGTCGCTTTGACGAGTCCATGCGCGTGCCGCGTGAGCTTTTGCTTGAGCTGGCGGAGCTGGCGCACCTGACTCCCTGTGGTGCCAATGCTCAGCGTCTTCGTTTTCATGTGGTGAGCGGTGCCGAGGATTGCGCGCGCGTATTTGATGAGCTCGCGTGGGCCGGTGCGCTTAAGGATTGGCCGGGTCCTGCCGAGGGTGAGCGCCCGACCGGCTACATCGCGATTCTTGCTGAGCGCGCCGTTCCGGGCAAGCCAGCCGCTCCCATTACCGAGGTCGACACGGGCATTGCCGCGCAGACGATGATGCTCGCCGCCCGCAGCGCCACGCCCGAGGTGGCAGCCTGCATGTTCAAGGCCTTTACGCCCCACGCGATCGATGCCATGGGGCTCGATAACGACAAGTATGAGCTCAAGCTGATCATGGCGTTTGGCGTTCCGGCCGAGACACAGGTGATCGATGCGATCGATTCCAACCCCGACGGCTCCATCAATTATTGGCGCGACGAGGCGCAGATGCATCACGTGCCCAAGCGTCCGCTTGCCGACGTGCTGCTGTAGTTGCACGTCGTTGCGGCGCGATCCGGCGGCAAAACCACCACAAAGGTGCCCGTCTCCTTCGTGGTGATGCGAGGGGAGGGCGTGTGGCCGATCTGTATTTGGTGCGGCATGGGCAGACCGAGCTCAATGTGAAGAACATTTTGCAGGGCTGGCACGATTCGCCGCTTACGGCGCGCGGGCGCGAGCAAGCGCTGGCGACGCGTGCGGCGTTCGAGGCGCGTGGCGTGACCTTTGACCATGTGTATTCGTCTCCGCTGGGGCGGGCGCGGTGTACGGCCGATCTTATCGTTGGCGAGGGTCGTTCCATAGAGCTGGTCGATGACCTGCGCGAGTGGCATTTGGGTTCGTTGGAGGGCACATCAAACCGCGAGATGCCGGCGCAACCCTGGGGCGATTATCCGGTTGCCTTTGGTGGCGAGTCGGAAAGTGAGCTTCGGGCGCGCATGGTCGGGGCGCTGTCCCGTATCATGGCCCGGCCGCAGCACGATCGTGTGCTTGTAGTCTCTCATGGCTCTGCCTGCCAGGTGTTTCTTGAATATGTGACCGGTAAGGGAGAACTGCCCGACAACTGTGCCGTGCTTCATTTTGGCTATTTCGACGGGGCGTTTTCGCTCTTGGGTTGGTAGCAAACGAAAGGACCCCCTATGAATAAAGACCTGTATCTGGTCCGTCATGGACAGACGATATTTAACCTCAAGCGCATTATTCAGGGCTGGAGTGACTCGCCGCTTACGCAGCTGGGATGCGACCAGGCGGCGCGTGCCGGCATGTTCTTGCGTGCGCGCGGCGTTGAACCCGACCACGCCTACACCTCCACACTTCATCGCACCGAGCAGACTATCGCCAACTTGTGGCCGGGCTTGGCGTACGAGCGCCTGGACGGCCTGCGTGAGTGGTTCTTTGGCGACTTTGAGGCCGAGCGCGTGATGCTCATGCCCGAGCGCCCGTGGCGCGACTTCTATTGCCAGTTTGGCGGCGAGGGCCAGATGCAGGTGCGCGAGC
>ERZ827498.4740-NODE-4740-length-10412-cov-3.954330_pt1 | contig 10412 bp, 11 predicted proteins | sample MGYA00519865_ERZ827498 | MGnify/ENA primary metagenome ERZ827498 (study PRJEB31778, sample SAMEA3449328) | human gut metagenome | biome: human gut; feature: human-associated habitat; material: faeces | place: United Kingdom | collected 2010/2012 ...
TGAACCACCTATAGATACTAAAAACTGTCTTTTATTTGATTGAGTTAGCTATGAAATTATCCGAATATTACAATATAATCAGAAATAAAGTTATGATTAAAAAGGTGCAGGGCAAAGTGTACTTGTCTGATATTTCGCTTATATCTATGAATTGTATCGGCGGAACTTTTTATCATGATATGAATTGCAAATTCTTAACCCCTACGGTAAATCTCTTTTTTACAGCAAGCGATTTTATTAAATTTGTAAATAATCTTGATTATTATTTATCTTTTACACCTGTAGTTGAAATGGGTGAGAAGTATCCGATTGGAACACTTGATGACATAAAGATATTTTTTATGCACTATGATTCGTGTGAAGATGCTTTACAAAAATGGGAAGATAGAAAGAAAAGGGTTAATCCAAAAAAAATATTTGTAATTATGGTTGAACAGAATGGGTTCTCAAAAGAGGACTTCGAAAATTTCAAAAAGATTAAATATCCGAAGATTCTCTTTGTAAATAATAAAGTGTATGAATGTGAAGACTCGGTTTATTTTTCTCAATACGAGAATTGTGAGTATCTGCCGGATATAATACAGGGCAGGCGTTATTACAAAGACGGAATTCTAATCAAAGCAATCAGGAAAGCGTTTGAGTGATTATGGATAAAATAAGTATAGTTGTAGCAGTTTATAATGCTGAGAAAACGCTGAAAAAATGCGTGGATTCTCTCATTGGACAAACTTTAAAAAATACGGAAATAATTCTGGTAAACGATTGTTCAAAAGACAACAGTAGCAGTATATGTAAACAGTATGAGTCAGAATATTCTAATGTAATTGCTATAGATAATCCTTATAATGTAGGCGTTTCTGCAACACGAAATAACGGGATTGAAAAAGCAAAGGGAGATTACATTTGTTTTGTAGACAGTGATGACTATGTTGAACCCGATTACCTTGAACAATTGTTGAATAATTTTAAAAAGTATAATACAGTGCCAATTTGTGGATTTATATATCACGATGAGGTTAATCATTGCAAACCTGTTAAATATTCTTGGAGCGGCGGAGAAGAAAAGGTAAGTCTGGGCGATGCTTTTAAGCTTAATGCAGAGCTTTACCTTACCGCATTGTGGAATAAACTATTTGATATGCAGATTATTGAAAAGTTCAATGTCCGGTTTGACGAGAATTTGTCGATGGGTGAGGATTTGAGATTTTCAGTAGAATATTTTGAAAAATCTGATACAGAGTTTGTTTATGCTTTTTCTGCGCATCTGTATCATTATACAAAATTATCAGAAAATACGCTTATGTCAGATTTTGCAAGAGGTAATGCTGAAGATGGAATCAAAAGTTTAAAAATGATTTACGATTTAGCTGTAAAATACAATTCGGATGCTGAACTTGAATATAATAAAGCTGTTAAAAATTTAAAAGATAATTATATCTATTTCCTTGTTAGAGATAAAAAATACAGTTGGAAACAACAGCTTAAAAAAATAAGAGGATTTTCTGAAAAATATACATTGTTGACTTTTTTTGTTGATAAATTAAAAGCTGTAAGAGAAAAATTTGTTTAATTTATTCTTGGAGGAATTGACTGCAATGCCTACACTAAGAGAAATACAGTTATTTGAATTGCAGATGTTAAAAGATGTAGTAAAAGTATGTGATGACAATAATATTACATACATACTTTCATCAGGTACTTTGCTTGGAGCTGTAAGACACGGTGGATTCATTCCGTGGGATGACGATATTGATATATATATGCCACTTTCGGATTATAAAAAGTTTTTGAAAATAGCACAGCGTGAGTTGGGCGAAAAGTATTTTGTCCAAAACTACAAAACAGATAAGAATTATTCTGAAATGTGGACTCAGATAAGAGCAAACGGAACTACATCTATGCCTGTTAAGGCTTACAAATTTGATATTCATTATGGCATGTGTATGGATATTTTTCCGGCAGTGGGAGTAAGTGATGCTCCAAAAAAGAAATTAAAACAAAAAAAGGCTTTGAGTTTGAACAGATTGTTACTTCATGATGTCTATGCCAAAGCTGTTAATGAACCGATGAATTATAAACTCAAGTTAATTTATGCCATTCCAAGGTGTATAAGAAGAATGATTTGTAAAATCAACGAACATAGAATTATGCTCGATCCGATGAAATATAATCAATGGACTGCTGTATGGTATTCAATGGAGGTTTCGGTAATACAGCCAAAAAAAATTCTTGAAAAATTCACAAAGATAAAATTTGAAGATGAATATTTTAATACATTTGATGATTATGATTTGTATTTAAAAAATGTGTATGGTGATTATATGACGCCACCTCCTGAGAATAAAAGAGGTGGACATACCGATGAATTAGGAAATATTATTTTTGATTTGCATAAGGATTACAGCGAATACAGAAAAGAATTGTCAGAAAAGTATGATCAAAATGAAAAAATATAAGGTCGGTTTTACAATGGGTGAGTATATCTAAATATAAAAAGGGAGAAATGCAAGCTTATTTATTAGACAAAAATTCATGGACCGGTAAAAATGCCGCAGATAATGATTTTGATTTTGTAAAATGGTTGAATTCGTAAGCTTATTGAAATGCACAAGCCCATAAATACTTGGACTTGTGCATATTTTTTACTTTTTCTTCTTCAATTCATTTTTGAAACATTTTTTATCGAATGAGGGGTTGAAGGCGTAGAAGTTCTTTTCGTTGAGTTTATCGGTCAAGAGGCGGAGGTTTTCGCCGAAGCGTTGATAGTGTACAACCTCACGGGCACGCAGAAAGCGAATCGGATCTTTTACATCGTAGTCATCGCAGAATCTGAGGATGTTATCATAGGTTGTTCTGGCTTTTTGCTCAGCCGCCATACTTTCGTGCAGGTCGGTTATCGGATCGCCTTTAACCTGCATTGATGCAGCTGTATAGGGAAAACCTGCTGCCGCCTGTGGGAAAATTCCGGTTGTGTGGTCAACAAAATAGTCACCGAATCCCTGTTCCTTGATTTCATCCTCGGTGAGGTCTTTCGTCAGCTGATATACTATTGCACCGATCATTTCAAGATGATTAAGTTCCTCTGTGCCTATGTCGGTGAGAGTGCCCTTGAGTTCGGGCAATGGCATTGCAAATCGTTGACTCAGATATCGTAATGACGCACCCAACTCACCGTCCGGACCGCCGTATGGCAGAATGTTACTTATTTTGACTGAGAAATATGTTGAGATGGGAGGCTTTGCGGTCAAATATTATTCTTTTTGTAATTATGGATAGTAAGTCGTTTTGCGTTTTTAAGGGATAAGTTTCTTTAATCGTGAAAGCATCATTAATTAAATTGTTCTTTATGAGAATATTGATTGCTTTAATTACAACTTTTTCAATCTTTTCAATTCTTACGCTGTGCGATGAATGGCAGTTGCCGTGAATGTAGGCGGAGCATTGGAGAAAATTATTTTTAATCGGAACGAGGGTTGAATTGCAGTTTGAACACTTGACAAGATTTTGAATAAGGTGTCTAATTTCGGTTTGTTTATGGGAATGTTCTTTGTTTATTATTCTTTGTAAGAATAATATTTGCCTTGTTTGTTCAAAAATAACTTCATCAACAATCGGTTCGTGAGTGCCGTCTGAAATTATCAGGTTATCGTTATAGAAATTTCTGCCTGTTTTGCAGATTGGATTCCACCTGATTTTGCCGATATAAACGGGATTTTGCAGAATATATTCAACGGCACGGCAATCCCAGCGGTTGCCCTTGGCGGTTCTGATTTCTGACGAATTTAAGTTGTCACAAATCATATTTATATCCCTGTTATTCAAAAAATCGGCAAAAATTTTACTGACAATCCGGGCTTTTTCAGCGTCAACCACAAGCCTTCCGTCTGTCACTTTATAGCCAAAGGGTGCAATGCTGACGATGCCGCCACGCTCGGCTTTTTCGGTCATTCCTCGCCTTACCTCACCCGAAAGCCGAATCGAATAGTATTCGTCCGACCATTCGATAATGCGTTCAATCAGCTTTCCGAAGGGACCGTCATCAACGGGTTCGGACACGCTGATGACTTCAATACCGTTTTTTCTCAACAGCGATTTATAGAAAATGCTTTCCTCCTGATTGCGGGCGAATCGTGAAAATTTCCAGACAAGTACGGCTGAAAACAGGGGAGGCTTTTGCTTTGCAAGGCTTATCATTCGGTTGAATTCAGGTCGCTTGTCGGCATATCTTCCCGAAATTCCGTTGTCACGAAAAATAAACTTTTCATCAATCAGATAGCCTTTTTCATCTGCAAATTTTCTGATGATTTTCAGCTGACTTGACGGTGAAAGCTCAGTTTGATTTTCGGTTGACACCCTTATGTATGCCGCCGCAAAGTGATTTTTATTGTGATTTTCCGACAAATTAATCACCTCTTGAAAGAATAATTCTTTTATGCAATAATATGCCTGCGATTGGAAGAAAATTCTTCGGCAAATTTCTCGAAAACACTTTACTTTGCTAACGCACTAATGTATAATATACAGAGATTGTTTTGCAAGGTGATTTGCAGAACATAGGTAGAGAGTATATCAGATTACGGAGGAATAATTATGAAAAAGAAAAAGTTACTTTCTGTACTTCTTGCAGGTGCAATGTCAGCGTCAATTTTTGTAGGTTGCGGTTCTTCTGCAACGGACTGGGATTATATCTCAAACAAGGGAGAGCTTGTTATCGGTGTTACATATTTTGAGCCGATGAACTACCTTGATGCAGACGGCAAGCTTACAGGTTTTGAAACTGAGTTTGCAGAGGCAGTTTGCGAGAAAATGGGCGTTACTCCAAAGTTCCAGAAAATTGATTGGGATTCAAAAGAGGTTGAGCTTAACTCAAAGACAATCGACTGCATCTGGAACGGTCTTACAATTGATGACGACAGAAAGACAACGATGGATATTTCAACTCCTTATATGGAAAACAAGCAGGTTATGGTTGCAAAATCTGATGTTGCAGATAAAATCAAGTCAGCAGATGACCTCAAGGATAAGACAGTAGTTGCAGAGAAGAAGTCAGCAGGTGAAACTGTTGCTCAGACAGACGAGTTCTTCTCAAGTGCAAAGTATGTTTCAGTTGACGCACAGGCTAAGGCTCTTCTCGAGGTTAAGTCAGGCACAGCAGATGTTGCGGTTATCGACTATGTAATGTCAATCGGTACACTCAAGAGCGGCTCTGACTACGCTGACCTCAAGGTTGTTGACGGCAAGGACTTTTCACCTGAGCAGTACGGTATTGCACTTCGTAAGGACAGCCCCGAAACACTCAAAAAGCTTAACGATGCTATTCAGGCAGTTGCCGATGACGGCACACTTGATAAGATTGCTGAGAAGTACAGCCTTCAGGATCTTCTTCTTGTAAAAAAGAAATAATTTAATTAAAATAAGCTTGTACATACAGGGCGGACTATGTTCGCCCGTTGTGCTTTTTATTGATTATAAATTTACAGGTTCAAATTTGTAAGCCTTTTGATATATTCAAAACTGAAAATACTTGGATAGAGTGGTATATAAAATGGATCAATTTTTTAATGTAAGCGGTCAGTTGCTTGAGGGATTCGGCGAAAACTGTATAATTTTCATTGTAACCCTGCTTGCGGCAATTCCGCTCGGACTTATTATCTCAATGGGTTCAATGTCAAAATTCAAGCCGTTAAAATGGCTGACAAAAACATTTGTGTGGATAATCAGAGGTACTCCGCTGATGCTCCAGCTTTTCGTAGTGTTCTATGTTCCGCCGCTTGTGTCAAATGGCAGTGTGACATTTGCACGAATGAATGCCGCACTTATCGCATTTATAATCAATTATGCCGCATATTTTTCTGAAATCTTCCGTGGCGGTATCGAGTCTGTTCCAAAGGGACAGTACGAGGCAGGTCAGGTGCTCGGCATGACAAAGGGTCAGATTTTCTTTAAGGTTGTGCTTTTGCAGGTTGTAAAGAAAATTACTGCACCCATGGGCAACGAAATTATTACTCTTGTAAAGGATACTTCGCTTTCAAGCGTTATCGCTATTCCGGAAATTCTTATGAGAGCAAAGGACTTCTCAATGCAGGGACTCATCTGGCCGCTTTTCTATTCGGCAGTATTCTTCCTCGCATTCTGCGGAATTCTTACCTTGCTTTTCTCATTTATCGAGAAAAAGCTTGATTACTACAAGGGTTAAGGGGGAAAGGTTATGTCTTTGTTAAATGTTGAAAACATCCGTAAAAGCTACGGCAAAACAGAGGTTTTGAAAGATATCAGCTTTTCTCTTAAAAAGGGCGAGGTGCTTGCGATTATCGGCTCATCGGGTTCTGGCAAGACTACGCTGTTAAGGTGTCTTAATTTTCTTGAAACTCCGGGCAACGGCAAGATTTCCGTCAATGACAAAGTGCTTTTTGACAGCAATGACAGCTCTGCAAAGAGCGACAGCGAAATCAGAAAAAGACGGCTTCACTTCGGACTTGTGTTCCAGTCATTTAACCTGTTTCCGCAATATACGGTTATCGAGAATATTATGCTTGCTCCAAAGCTTGCCGCAAAAGAGCAGATAAAGCAGACAGGCGAATATATGGGCGCAAAAAGCTATAAAGAGGCACTTGAAATTATTAAGAGCAATGCAAAGTCTTTGCTTGAAAGGGTAGGACTTTCCGAAAAGAGCGAGTCATATCCTTGTAACCTCAGCGGCGGTCAGCAACAGCGTGTTGCAATTGCAAGAGCGCTTGCACTCAATCCCGATGTTCTCTGCTTCGACGAGCCTACCTCCGCACTTGATCCCGAACTCACGGGTGAGGTGCTTAATGTTATCCGCAGTCTTAAAACCTCCGACAGCACAATGATTGTTGTAACTCACGAGATTGAGTTTGCAAGAGATGTTGCCGACAAGATCATTTTTATGGCTGACGGTGTAATTGCCGAAGAGGGCACTCCCGAACAGGTAATCAACAATCCGCAAAATCCAAGAACCCAGGCGTTTTTGTCAAGGTTCAACTGATAACTGAATATTAGGTGAGGAAAGCACTCGAAAGGGTGCTTTTTTACATATTTTTACAAATAACCTTGAAAAGTTTATGCCATTGTGCTATAATAATCGTGTCATTCACTGACAAAGGCACAAAGCCTGAAAAAATGAGAAATCCCGATAGGGAAAACGGAGGAAAAACAAATGAAAAGAATTTTCACAATCAGCGTTGCGGCTGTTATGGCACTTCTTATGGTGCTTTCACTTACAGCTTGCGGTAATTCAACACTCGGCTATTACAAGCTTACAAGTGCAGAAGCAAGCGGTATGAGCTTTGACAGCAGTACTCTTGCCGCTGTCGGTATGGACAAAGGCTACATTCTTCTTAAAGAAGACGGCAAGGCTAAGCTTTCTGCAGCCGGTCAGGAGCAGGAGCTCACATACGATGACAAGAACTTTACAGCAAACGGCGAGAGCATTCCATACACACTCAAAGACGGTGTTATTACAATGGAAAAAGACGGCACAAAGCTCGTTTTCACATTTGATGCTAACTTCAAGCCCGAATCTTCTAATTCAGAGTCATCAAAGTAATAAAACTTAACGGTGCAAAAATTTCGGCAGTCCAAATCGGACTGCCGTTTTTGTATAAACAAAAAACAAGGGCAGCGGAATTCCGTTGCCCTCAATTTTTATAAGATTTTATCAGTCTGAAAGACACTCGTCAAGCGCATCAACAATTGCGTGCCTGTCCATATGCTGACCGATGAATACAAGCTTGATTTCTCTGTCGCCGTATTTTTCGTCCCACTTTTCAGCCATATCCGGATACTCTGCAAGATAGAGCTTCTGCAGGTCGGCGACGGCGTCGCCCTCGACGCGAAGGTGCTCGTCGCGCCACTTGCCCATGTAATCTCCGTCGAGGTAGTATTTCGCAATATTTATGCCACCCAGAAAGGCGACACGGCCGTCCGTGACGACTATTTTGCGGTGGTTGCGGCGCGAGACGCGCGTGGTGAACCACGGGAAGCGCACCGGCTCGAAGGCGGCCGTGCGTACCCCGGCGTCGTGCATGCGGCGCAATGTCGTGCGGCTCAGCCGCCACGAGCCTACGGCGTCGTAGATGACGCGCACTTCGAGTCCGGCGCGGGCTTTGCGGATCAGGATTTCGGCGATGGTGCGCCCGATGCGGTCGTCGCGGATGATGTAGTACTCCATGTGGATCGAGCGGACGGCGTGTTGCAGGGCGGCGATCAGCGCCGTGAAGGCGTTGCTGCCGTTATGCAGCAGGCTGACGCTGTTGCGGGGCGCGGGGCGGGTTCCGCAGCCGCGGGCGACGATCTGCTCCACGGCGTCGCCCCGGCAGTCGCAGGACTCTGCCGCCGGGACCGCGCGGCGGTATCCGGCCAGCACGTAAAGCAGCGTGCCGGCGACGGGAAGCAGGAAGACCAGCGCCAGCCAGGCGGCCGCCGAGGCCGGTATCCGTTGGCGGCGCGTGATGACGGCGGCCGCGCCGAGCGTCCACAGCAGATGAAGCGTAAGGGCGATGTACATACCCCGCACGGCGGGCACGATCCGTGCCACGAGGCGCGAAAAAAGATTTGGAAATATGGATTTTACTTCCTATCTTTGTCTATGCAATAGCAACGGGGTTCTGGCCTTTTCGGGTCAGGATTCTTATTTTTTACGTTTTATTCGGTTTTTGGAATTTCCGGCTTCCGGCGGGAGATTCCGGAGAGTTATTGGATTATGGCACAAGAGATTATTTATCTGACAGCGGAGGGCTACAAGAAAATCAAGGACGAACTCGAGCACATGCGTTCCGTCGAGCGTCCGGCGATTTCGGCGGCGATCGCCGAAGCGCGCGACAAGGGCGACCTTTCGGAGAATGCGGAGTACGATGCCGCCCGTGAGGCACAGGGGTTGCTGGAGATGCGTATCGCCAAACTGGAGGATACGATGGCCAACGCCCGCGTGATCGACGAGTCGAAGATCGACAAGAGCAAAGTGCAGATTTTGAGCAAGGTGACGCTTCTGAACCACAACAACCAGAAGCAGATGACCTACACGATCGTCGCCGAGCACGAGGCGAATCTGCGCGAAGGCAAGCTGGCGATCGGCACGCCTATCGCGAAGGCGCTGCTGGGCCGCAAGAAGGGCGACCGTGTGGACGTGGAGGTTCCGGCCGGCACGATCCATTTCGAGATCCTCGACATCAGCATTTGAACCGCCCGGCTTTTTTCCGGGGGTGTCCGCTTCCCCCGGGGAGTGCCGGACAGGACATACATCCTCATTTGTAGGTATTTTTGCAGGGGCCGCTTGTCGCGGTCCCTTTTTTTCGTATCTTCGCCACCGTGAAGACAATGCACCTCCGCCTCAAACAATGCCTCGCGGCCTTTATGCTGGCCGTTCTGCTCGCAGCCCATGCGGGTCAGAAGGTGCATATCTATTTGGAGGACCATGCCCATTTCGCGGCTTTCAGCGGCGATCTGGTTCCCGACAACGGCGCTGCCGAACAGGTCGTCGAATTCTGTGTCGTCGACGATTTCTATTTCTTCCCCTACCTGGCCGAGACCCAGTCTCCGCATGAATTCTACGCCGAGGTGCTGGCCGTGCTGCAACCCGAAGCCACGCGCTGCAAATGTGCGGTCGAGGTCCGGCGTTTCTCCCTGCGGGTGCCTCCGGCGGCGTAATTGCGTTTCGTAATATCGGCATGTCCGGCTGCATCGCGACAACTGCGGCGACAGGCGAGGGCCGACGATTTATCGTTTGCCGAGCCGTCAAAGCGGAAGCGGCGCGTGTTTTTACGCCGTAAGTCCCTTCCGAGGAGGGGATTCAGGGGTGGACCGGATTTGTAAACGCGGCCGGAAACCGCAATCGTCCGCATGCCGGAGCGGACTTACTTTCACCATTATTCAATACTTTCGTATGAAACGATATATTTTGTTGGCGCTGTCCGTGTGCCAGAGCCTTGTCGTGCTCGCGGCCGAAGCGCCGCGCAAAAGCACGGACGCGAATCTTTTCGGCCACGTCGTGGACCGGGATACCCATGAACACATTCCCTACGCCTCGGTGGCCGTCGTCGGCACGGCTTTCGGTACGACGACCGACGCTTCGGGCCACTATTTCCTGAAAAACCTCCCTGTCGGCGAACTGACGCTCGAAGTCCGTGCGCTGGGCTATGCCGGCTACTACGAGGCGCATCCCGAAAAACCGGAGGAACCGCGCAGGGAGGATTTCACCGATGAGGCGGATTATACGGAGAGCATGAATACTTTCCGCAGCGCATCGGAGGAGTACGAACAGGAGTGTGCCGACATACAAAGACGGGTCGAAGCGGGGGAACTGATACGTTACGCCGTGATCGGAGACCGCGGCATCGAATTCTACTACGACGAGCCGATTCCGGTAACGGAAGAGCAGAATAAAAGTCATTCGG
>ERZ827498.4749-NODE-4749-length-10393-cov-4.783033_pt1 | contig 10393 bp, 13 predicted proteins | sample MGYA00519865_ERZ827498 | MGnify/ENA primary metagenome ERZ827498 (study PRJEB31778, sample SAMEA3449328) | human gut metagenome | biome: human gut; feature: human-associated habitat; material: faeces | place: United Kingdom | collected 2010/2012 ...
AAAGCCTTTTTTATGAACTTTTTTATGAACTCATTCTAAATCCGAAACTTGAGTACATTACCGTCTTCATCCCATGCAATCTTATTAAACAGCACGATACGGTTCCAATGGCTATAGTCCAATACTCGTGTTATGGCATCACGGTGACGTTCGTCAAACACAATGATCGCATCCGCTGCCATCAGTTTCTCACGTGTCATAACCATAGTCGTACCACTTAATTCATAGTCCAGTTCCTTCGCCACATCCACCATCGCAGCATCACGAGGATTCTCGCCCCAGTCCAATGTACCAAGGGAGAACACTTCAATGTCCTCTATTCCTGCATCAGCCAATAGTTTCTTCGTCACACATTCTGCGAATGGTGACCTACAGGCATTGCCTGTGCATACAAAGCAAATCTTGTAGTTCATGGTTTCCGTTTTTTAATGATCTCTTCAACCTGTCGGTATGATACCGGCGTATAATTGTTGTTATCTACGCCAACATCATATTGGCTGGGGAGCAACATAGAAAGCCGATGTTTGTCGATAATATTGGATTCCTGCTGATTGGAATGAATATGCCCGAACAATTGCCATGTGCCGTGATTGTCTCCGCCATAGGAGAGAAACGGGAAATGGTGGAGATATATTTTCTGGCCATTCACATGAAGACGCATCTGAATAGCAACACATTCAAAACGTGATGCTATTTCTTCGTTGATATGTCTAGTATCATGATTTCCCAACACAAGAAATATCCTTCCCTTCAGCCTGTCGAGTATGTAGTTCCAGTTGTCGGGTTTTCCGAAGCAGAAGTCGCCAAGATGGAATACGATACCATCGCGGTGTACCACGGAGTTCCAGCGAACTATCAACTCTTCGTTCATCTCTTCCACGCTGGTAAAAGGACGCTGACAGTATTCCACAACCTTATCGTGAAAGAAATGAGTGTCTGAGGTGAACCATATCTTGTTGGGAGAAAGTCCACTTTTTAATTCTATTTGTTCTATCATTTTCATTTTAATCTTCGAAATTACGGTTTACATCAAACAAATGCTTTTTACGTCTGAGAAACTCTGCCTCATAGTCAGCTGGCAGCCCCAGCATGGCAAGCTCGTCGGGAGTGACTGCCTTGATAATGCTGTTGAGCCTTGCGGCAATATCATCACAGCGGAACTCCTTTTTCTCCACATAGCGATGCCCTCTCATCTCCGGCACTTCTTCAAACGGAACGGAAGGGTGCATCACATAGTAAAGCGCAATGGCAATGTCCGTGCGGTGTCTGCCCATAGCACAGGCTATATAGAAGCCACCATTATCCATCAACTCGAACAGCAGCGGAAGTGAGCCAATAATCTGATGTACGTCCGTGTTCCTGCTGTCGATGGGCAGATTGTGGTATTCCAAGCCAGCCTCTGCTACATTGCGGTCGTAGCGATCGGTGTGGTCTGCCGTGCGGAGGTCGATGATGACCTTTACACCGGCATCACGCACCTTTGCCAACAGCCAGTTGCTGCCACGTCCCGACATTGTTCTGCCTCTCACTCCTTTGTCATACACGGGGGCAAGGTCAACAATGGGGTATCGCTTCAAAGACTCATAGAGCGCATTTGGCTTGTTGACAAACAGAAAATACATCATCTTATTAATTCTTAAAAATAAAAGAAATTCTTGTAATTGAATGTGGTCAAGGGTGAGTGGACATCATCCATTGCTAACATCCGTTTAGGTATCTCGCTCAGAGGGATTCTTTCATCAAGCAATGCTCTCAGCCTACGGGCCAACTTCACATTCTCACGATCAAGTTCCTCCTGTGTAGTCTCTACCTGATATAATAGAGCCTCACTTAGTTCAGAAACTATCATCCCTGTAAACAAACCATGCAAACCTTCTGCACGTGCGAATTGGTCGGCATTGCACCATACAGCCACAATGTTTCCTCCATGCTTGCGCAGATGATAAACGTGGGGATGCCCCACGATGACTTTGTCAAATCCCTCTTTGCTGTCATCCGCACGGTAGAACAGTCCCTTGTCTGAGCCATGTCCCAGCAACATGATACGCTCCTGTGTAGAGACATGATGCAACAGATGCCCCATCTCTTTTGTTGAACGGCAGTCATCAACCACCTGTGCTTCCAGCCCTTCATACAGGGCTGAAAGCATGGCCGTGGTCTTGTCTTTGGGATGTATCACCAACATAATTCTTGTCTCAACAAATAGTTTACCACACTTTCCCAACCAGGGAATTCATTATTGCCAAACTGAATCCATTTTCCTTCAAACTCACTTGTGCCATTCTTGCCACGGTCATCAATAAGATAGTCGCCTTTACAGAGGTTCTTGCAATGGGTAATGACCATTCGTTTGTGGAACACATCATCCAAATAACGTGTCACCCACTTCACCTTATCTGACCATGCCGAAGGATTCTTCCAAGGGGCTGTAGAGAGGATGTAGAGGTCAAAATGCTCTTGCAACGTGTGCATAGCCTCGATGGCTCCCGGCATAGGTTTCATATAGGCAAAGAGGCCAGGAATCTCATCAAGACGTCCTTCGTATTCTTTTTTGATCTCATCTGACTGAAGGTCAAGTCCAGATTGAAAATCCACAAGCACATTGTCCATATCCACAAACACTCGTTTCTTCCTTCGGATAGACTTCTCCTCCGGTTTCTTTGTCTTGTCCCGAAAGTCATAGCTATCACGTAAATCAGTCAATATTCCGCAAAACTCCCGTTCTGTGAGTATCGTCTTGTGAGAATCCTGTTCACCTTGGCTATGATACAACATCTTACCACGTGTATCCATAAGAGCAGTGCGGAAACATTCATTCTGTTCAAACATTGCCTCATAAGCATTCTTTATCAGTGTAAGGAAGACGTCACTTTGCCTATCAATCGCATGTCCATTCCACCATACTGTCTGGTTCGTCTGCCAATCAGCATTTGTCATCCGCTTAGCTTCTTTGCCTGCCATACCACAAACCTGATATTGTTTTTTTACATTTTTTTGCTTTAAGGATTGCAAGAACCCCTCCATACTGCCGCATTTCACACCATCAAAGTAAAATTCATTGTCATGGAGATTGCTCAACACATCGGCAGGATATGGACTCTTCGACCATATATCCACAGCCTTCCCACACCATACCTGCCATTTTATTCTTATTTTTCTTATTACATTCATCTTAAAGAATATGATTATTCGTTATATCCTTTTATGATAATATAGAGGCAGCAGTAACCCCACATCTTTCACATAGCAACCGCAATCCTTATTGTTCTTTATCTGCTGCTCGTTACGGTATGTAGAATGATGCAATGCGTATAGCAAATTCTTTATTTCTTCTTTATCCATTTTTATTACTCCTTTTTTACTCGTTATTAAACAATAAGGGCTCGTTTCCGTTGCAGACTGATTGGAAGTCTGACTGCGAAACGAGCCCTGAATGATGATGATTTCAGTTTGTCGAATCTCCATGTGTTCCCTTTGATAAGTGAACTATGGGGAAGTTTAGTCTTGTTCCTCGTTCATGTCTATTTCGACGCTCGAATCGTAACTGTTTGTAGCCTTCAAGTTAATGACAGGCTTGATGAAATACTCTACCTCAACGGTATCTGCTATCAGCTGAAGGATTTCCTTCGGATCCTTGTAAGCCATCGGGCTCTCATCGATGGTACCGGTGCCGACAGATGTGGAATAGATACCCTTCATGGCCTCCTTGTACTCGTCAAGGTCAATGAGCTCTTTGGCCGCTGCACGCGACATCAGGCGTCCTGCACCATGTGGTGCTGAACAGTTCCAATCCTCGTTGCCCTTACCATGACAGATGATAAGACCATCACGCATGTTGAAAGGGATGACGAGTTTCTTGCCTTCTGGGGCAGCCACTGCACCCTTACGGAGCATCTTCATGCCGAAGTCAATGTAGTTGTGAGTGGTGTAAATCTGTTCTGTGATGGTAGCCTTTTTGCCACTACCACTGATAATAGCCTCAAGCACCAAACGATCGATGACCTTGTGGTTATACTCTGCGTATGCCTGGGAGATGACCATGTCAGTGATGTAACCCCTCATGGCCTCACCTGTGAGATAGCCCTTTGCTGAGTCGGCAAGTTTGCAAGCCTCCAGCTTCCAGTATTTCCAGACCTTCTGACCAAGATTGCGGCTACCGCAGTGTGCTGTGAAGGCGTAGTTGCCTTCGGGAGTGATACCCACCTCCACGAAGTGGTTTCCGCCGCCTACGGTTCCGATGCTGTGGTAGAACATGTGCTCGCTCATGTCGATGCGCTTGAGGAAGGCGGTGATTCCCTTTTCCGTCACATCCATGTTGTTCACCATCTCGGGCCATTGCTGTCTGGCTTCTCCAAGCCTCGTCTGAAGATGCTTGTACAGCTGTTTCACATCATAGACCGACTTCTCATGAATGGTCATACCAAACTTGACATTCTCGCGAATTGTCTTCTCAATGGCAGGATAGTCAGCCTCATTGACCGGAAGGTCGGTGATAGCTGTACTGACGGAGCAACCGATGTCGCCACCTACATGGTCGGGGTTCACATGATCGGTAAACGGAACGGTGAAACCAACAACGATGTCCTTGCCTGCATGCACATCGGGCATAATCCTTATTTTGGATTGTTCGAACATTGGATGGTCGAGAAAATGGTATATCATCGACAGAGCGTCCTGTTCAATATTGTCTGTATAAATCTTGCAGTCTTTGCAATACTTTCCTTTAAGTTCTAACATGATTTTTATGATTTTGAAGCCCTATACCCCACGTCTCGTGAGGATACAATAAGGGCATAGATGAAATATAAAATGCTCTGGCGTGTTCTTTGTGCCAACGTTTCGCTAAGCGAGCGCAGAGGCCAAGCCTGTTTGGGCTATGCCGAGCGGAAGAAACGAAGGCGAAGCCAACGTTACATAAAGGCACCACACGGAGTCTTTTGTCTGTTCTTGGAGATGTAGGTTTACTTTGAATTACATGTCTGTTGTGAGTCTGCTTACTCGTTTCTGTTTGTTTCGGGCTCCATGAATGTGTCTTGCTGAAAAAATGAGCCGAAACCCGACAAACTCACTATTCAGCTTTCTGTGTTGCACCAGGCAACTGATTAATGCTGTTATTTATCATGTATTTACATTTCTTCAAAATCGGTCGCAAAATTAATCTTTTTTCATGAGATTCCTTCAACTTCTAACGTTTTTTTATCTCAATCAATGATTTTTCTTGCTTTTACATGTCTTTATGACTGAATATGCAAAGAAGTAACCCATGTTTGAATCGAAATTTGATTTTCTTGGATTTCATCCATTATAGATTCCAGTGCCTGGATTCCATATATTTCTTACATTTGTCGCAGAATACGTTTGTTTTGCGGAAAGGATTACCACCTTTGGCATTCTGCATCATACATTTTATATCAGGACAATGCCGCAAGCCTTGGGCATGACCTAATTCGTGGAGCATTACGCTAAACAACTGCCCGTTGCCATGAGGACGATAGGACGAGAATACCGCCACACCTGTCCCTATACCGCTGGCAAGTCCCATAATTCCACTGTGGGCACGACCTCTGAAATTATCAAGTCCGATATCCGCCTGCGTAAGTCCAACGACAATAGTTGAATCAGACTTATAATGACATAGCACCTTGTTCAGTACATCAGCCCTACATCGTTTGTGGTCATTCCTTTCAGTAGTAAGGGCAGAGTCGGGCAAGTGGATATTACCGACCATCCTGCATTTGGGATAATGAACTCTTAGAGAATCCATCATGGCACGTTGTAAATTTTCATTGACTGCGCCCAACGTATATACACAGACAACAGGCACAGCAGATTTCTGTTCTGTTGTCGTAGATATAGGGGTGCTCTTCTTGCAGCTTCCCATTAGCAGGAATAGCGCACACAGCAATATGGATTCAAATATCCCGTTGTTCATTTTGCGACACATCTATAAATAAGCGGTACAAGAACGTCTTCTATTACCCTGTCATCCATACGGTGCTCGCCACTGAAATGGATTACTTGATTATAGTATTGCAGGAAACCCTCCATACTGCCGCATACCATTCCGTCAAGAAGGAAACCGTTACTGCACAAATTGCTGAGCACATTGGAGGGGTACAAACCATTGGAACGTATATCCAGCGTGCTTGTCTCTGGATTATACATATCCTTCAGTTCGTGCCCATTCCGTGTGGTAGCCATATAATTTTCTTCCATTTTGTCCCATTGTTTAATCTATCCTACAAAGCTGCATACCAGTATGCTGAAGCATCACCGCCGTACTCGCTAATTAGCAAAGCGTAGAACAATGCTGTAGCAGATTCTGCGTCACTCAACCTATATTCATCAGGATTGTTATTGATGCGCAACTCTGTAATGCGATATTCATCACCCTTTTCTTCGTAATGTGCTTCAAAAATGTGGAAACCTGTCCAACTTCGGAGATAGTGAATAGCATTATCGTCGCAATACATGTACCAATGGTCTTCCATAGCATCTGGTATATGACCATATCTGATTATATCCATCTGTCTGGCGGTGAGATAGAAATCTTGTGGCATAGAAACATATACATCAAGAGGATTTCCCCAAGGCTTAGCCACTTCCGTTTTCTCGGGCATAGGGTCTTCGTAGTTGAAGCGGCGAGCTGAGTTGCCTGCACCCATCGTCCACATGAGCAAAGCTTTCTTCATATCCTCCTCCGATACATTGTCGGCCGAATCTTCCTCTTTTGCTCTGAGCATATCCCTTACTTCCATCAGCGTGAAGCCCAGCAGGTTTTCACCTTGCCATAGGCGCGGATTACAGACCTCGGGAGCATCTTCGGGAAGTCCGATGCCCCAGATGGTGTCTTTAGGTGATGCTTCAACCAATATCTTGTCACCTGTGCCAAGCAGATATTCCATTAGCTTTAGATTCTGTGAAAATTTGGCAAGGTTTCCTCTCTTGACAACCTCCTGACAGTTCTTTTTCCATACGTATGCATTGAAGTTCCGTACCTTCCTGCCAAGTTTCTTTATTGTCATCGGGTCATACGATGCCATAATCTGTTGCCATGCGTCATCATCACCAAAGATGCGTGCCTTCTCTGCCATCATATATTGCTCCGCACAGTTGTAATATACATCCTCTACCGCAAAGGAGCACATATACCATTGGCTTAGACATACCTTGCCAACACCTCCCATTCTGTCGGTGTGTCCCCAAAAGAACACAAAGTCATCTCGTGTAAATGACCTTGCTGTATCTATCAAGTTCTGCTTGTCATATTTCATTGCGATACAATTTCTATTTTTTATTTAAAAACTCTGTTGTCTTGTCACGCCATAGGTCGTCGGCGACATGCAGAATCACGTCATGCAACTCTACATCGTCCTTGAAATGCTGCGGAATGGCATCATAACCAATGGCTGCACCAAGGATATTACCTGTTACTGCACCCGTAGAGTCACTGTCCCCCTTATGGTTGACAGAGGCTATCATAGCCCTTTCAAAATTGTCGAAATATGCCAACGAACAATATACCGCAATGGCTACTGTCTCTTCAGCTACCCATCCTCCACCCAGTTCCTCCTCAATGGTTCTCACGTCATCAGTAGAGATGTCAGACCATAGAATGGCGGTTTTTATCAGAGTGGTAAACCGCTTTACCTCTTCTGGATAATTGGGAAACAATTCAGCTATCACTTTTAGACCTTCACGGATATAGTCCTTGCAGGTCTCACGTTCGGGTGCTTCATCTTTCACCAACTTATAGATGACATACGCTACGAGTGCTGACGGAATGTAACCTAATGGATGTTGATGCGTCAATTCAGAAGCATCGGCTGCCAGTTTACAAACATCTTGAATATCCATTCTGTCTGCAGTTGCGCCATACAGAGGAATGGGAGCTATACGCATTACGCCACCACATCCCTTGCTATTGTTGATTGGATCATCACCCCTAAGGATGTCATTTAGGGATGTAATGCATGTATTGCCTGGAGCTCTGCGTACATTCAACTCTGGCACATTTCTTATCCAACACTTGTCATATCCTTTCTTCTTACCCATCTGAGTAAACAACCATTCTATATATGCCTCGCATATCGATGGCAGAAACGGATCATTCTCTGCCTTAGCATTCAGCAATCCGCAGGCAGTGAATAGCGTCATCTGTGTGTCGTCAGATACTACAGCCTTACCATTGCCGTTGTCTTTTTCCAACCACCATTGATGGGTATCGAGTCGTGTAATACCATTTCTGCCATACCTACGTTGGATATCACCGAAGGAATAGATAAACTCCACAGGATATCCCAGTGCATCACCAATGGCTCCGCCTATAAGCGAGCCTCTTATTCTGTCTCTTATCGTATTATTGTCCATATCTTAACTTTTTTGTTATTATTGCGTTTATGATAGTATAGAGGCAAAAGTAACCCTACATCTATCACATATAATCCAACGTCATCTTGTCATACGTTCCACCATAGAAAGCATCCAGCACTTCTTGGAATATGTCATCTGGTGAAACAGCATCGAAGAGTGTCATACAGGAGCGAACCTTTACGGCATCTATACCGCCTAATATATCTACTGCTGACTCTCCACGGTGTTGTAGCAGTGCCCTGGTTATCTCCCTCAGCCTTGCACCCAGTATGGGATGTTCAAGGTAAGCCTTCGCCTCGTCGTACCCACTGATGCCGTAATACTTGGCATTAGCGCTATGCCCCAATACAGCCAACTGCGGAAAGATGAACCATATCCAGTGAGTACGTTTGCGTCCGTCTGTAATTTCCCGCAGGGCATTCTCGTAGTTGTATTTATGCGCAGTCAAAAATCGTTCAAGATTGTAACAACGATCGCCATCAAGAGAAATGTTTTCCACGAACTCCTTCGGAAGGATGATATTCTCCACATCAATGGCATCCGTAAAGAGTGGAGCAATCTCAACATCATGAAATCCTGCAATACCGCAGCCTATGCGTGTAACGAGGAACGTAAGTCCATCATTCTCTTTGGCAAAGCGAATGAACTCATCCACATAGGGCTTGATGGTTTCCACCCCACCTTGCATGGTAGGGATGGCGTATGTCTGACCATGCAGACCCACGCCTACGCCCCATACGGCACCAAACTTGTTGTAAGCCAAGCGTGCAGCACCGCCACCATGTACACCTGCCAAATTGCTGCCAAACACAAATATCTCGTTCTCCTTCAATTCCGAAATCCTATCGGGGGTGTATGCTCTGTTGTACATAAATTCCTATTATAATTTAAAACTCCAATCTAAATCCCTTCTGCTTCAGCTCCTCATATTTCGCCCTGTTGAAACGGAAGAGGAAAGCTTCTTTCTTCTGCGAAGGGTTTACTGTCTCATCCATCTGTTCCAGCATTTCCAGCCGCTTCATCTTGTTGTAGAAGTTACGGCGGTCGAATCGCACGTCCAGTATGGCCTCGTAGAGGTTCTGCAATTCCTTGATGGTAAACTCTTCGGGTAACAGTTCAAAGCAAATGGGTTCAAAGTGTATCTGCTGACGCAATGCCTGTTCTGCCTTTCGGAGTATCTGGTCGTGGTCGAAAGCCAACTGCGGCACCTCGTCCAAGGCAAACCATCGTGCATCAGCAGCATCATCGCCACCCTTCACTTCCTGCATCCTCACCAAAGCATAGTAGGCAATGGTGATGACACGCTCACGAGGGTCACGCTGTGGAGCAGTGAAGGTATGGAACTGCCGGATGTACGCACCCTCCAAACCTGTCTCTTCCTGCAACTCACGCAGCGCACCCTCCTCAGCACTCTCGTCCATATTCATGAATCCACCTGGGAAGGCCCATCTCCCTTTGTAAGGTTCGATGCCTCGCTGCACTAAAAGGACCTTCAACTTTGTACCGTCAAATCCGAAGATGACACAGTCGGTCGTTACACTCGGATGAGGGTACTTATAGCAGTATTTCAACTCTTCGTCTGTCTTGTTTATCTTATCCATATACCTATTGCGTTAAATTTACGCCACAACCGACGCTCGAAGCAAGAGCAGAGACAAAGCTCGTTTTGGCTATGCCTTGCAAGGAGGAGGAAGAACGCAGTTCAAAGGTAATGTGTTTATTTTGAACAACAAAACGTTTTGCGTAAAATTTACACAAAATAGACGTTTTTCCATCGAAACTACCACTATTCACTGTTTTTTCATCATCTTTTCCCCTATTTCACATGCCAATATCGATTATTGCATCCGCATTTTCTTGCGAAGGATCATAGTTATCCCATTCCTCATCGGTCATCAAATCTATTTCGTTTGGGATGTTTCTGACATCAAACCAAGAGATTTGGTTTTGACCGCAGAGAATATATACTCAAGTTTCGGATTTAGAATGAGTTCATAAAAAAGTTCATAAAAAAGGCTTT
>ERZ827498.4753-NODE-4753-length-10387-cov-3.843012_pt1 | contig 10387 bp, 9 predicted proteins | sample MGYA00519865_ERZ827498 | MGnify/ENA primary metagenome ERZ827498 (study PRJEB31778, sample SAMEA3449328) | human gut metagenome | biome: human gut; feature: human-associated habitat; material: faeces | place: United Kingdom | collected 2010/2012 ...
TGGAGTGATATATCAAACTAAAGTAGTCTATGTTTATCAAGACAAAATAGGTCACGTTGAAAAAGGAAAAATCTCAATATGGGTATGTTTGTCCATATTTCGAGTAGCAGGTGGAGTTCATTTATAGATAATGAAGAAGTAAAAAGTAACTATTATAAATAAGAAAGTAAATTATAATGGATAATATAATAAAATTTAAAAAATAATAAAAAAATATAGAAAAAACAATTTAAAAGTGATAGAATGTTGTAATAAATACTGTATTTAATTTTATTTAATATTGTTATAGTGATAAACACAATTTAAAAAAGATTAAGTTAGGAGAAAAAATGAGAATTGCAATATGTGAAGATAGTAAATTACAATACCAAGTACTTGAGAATCAAGTGCTTAAGTGGGCAAATGAAAGAGAAGAAGCTATTGACATAGAAGGATTTGAAAGTGGAGAAGAGTTTTTATTTAAATGGCCTGAAGATTGTGATTTTGATTTAGTGTTATTAGATATAAATATGAGAGGAATGTCAGGAGTACAATTAGCGAAAGAAATAAGAAAGCAAGATAAAGATATTCTAATTATATTTATAACGGCAGAAGTAGAACATGCATTAGAAGGTTATAATGTAAGTGCTCTTAATTATTTATTAAAGCCTGTGAAAGAAGAAGCTTTATTTAAATGTTTAGATATTTCTTCAGAAAAAATTAAAGAAAATTCAAGTAATGCCAAATATTTAGTTTTTTCAAAAGGAAGAGAACAAATAAAAGTTGATATAAATAAGATAATTTTCATTTCAGCCTTTGACCATTATGTGGATATTCATTATGATAATGAAATTATTACTATTAAAAGTAAAATTGGTGATATGGAAAAAGTATTAGAATTTAGAGAAGAATTTGTAAGATGTCATAGATCTTACATAGTTAATATAAATAATATAGTAACTTTAACTAAGAAAAGTGCCATATTAAAAAATAAAATAGAGCTTCCAGTGAGTAAAAGTAAATTTGAAGCTGTAAGTGAAAAATTCAAATTAATATAAAAGTACATATAATATAAAATTACATATTATGATAATTCCCGAAGGAATATAATTGCAAACATGAATGATTATATTTTTTCGGGAATTATTTTTAATAAAAGAATAAAAACACAAAAAACGACATAAAAATATAATTTACGAATAATTTTTAAAATTTAACGAATGTTTTAATAAAACTAAAAAAAAGATTATATAATTAAGTCAACAGGTGAGAGAAAACAAAGGAAAAGAAAAACTCACCCACAAAAATATTAAAAATAATGAATAAATTAAATCATTTAGGGGGATTTTAAATTATGAAAAAGAAATTTTTATCATTAATGATGGCAGCAGCAGTTGTTGCTACAACTTCAGTAAGTGCATTTGCAAACACTCAAAATATAACTGGACCAGATAATGCTCCAAAAGAAGCACAAGTTACGGTAGAGGGAAAGGTTGCTGATGATGGAGGGCAATTACCAGTAGGTGTTTATAGTGTGACAATACCAAGTAAAGTTGCATTCTCTGTAGGTCAGGGTGGGGAATTTACTGGTGTTGAATTACCTATAGTGAATAATGGAAACGATGCTATAAAAATAAAGGTTGCAAATTTTGCTGATACAGATGGTGATGATACAGGTATAAAATTAAATACTACAGATGACCTAAGTATTCCAACGAATAAGAGTAGTAAGAAAAGAAGTGAAATAAATTTAGCTTTACAAGGGAATGTAAAAAAAGTGTTTTTAGGTAATGGTCAAGTTAGAGATAAATTAGGTTCTAATTCTAACGATTTAAGTGATGAAGTAATGGCAAAACTAGAAGCAAAAGAAAAAAGAACGTTGGAATTATCTGGAAATGCTGGAACAGGTATCTTAGGTGATGGAGTTCCAGGTATAACTAACGAATTTACTTTAACATTTAAAATAAGCAAATAATAAGTATAAAGTAATAATAAAAAATCCATAATATTTTAATATTATGGATTTTTTTGAATAAAATAGTATTTCTTATTGGAGGGTTAGAAAATGAAGAATTATAAAAAAAGTATTCTTTTAGTTATTTTACTTTTATTAATAGCTGTAAGTGCAGTATTTTATATTAAAAGTAGAAATGTAAAACAAGAAGATATTGGTGGATCTAAGGTTTCTGGATATGTAGTTGAAGATGGAGCACAGCCGGGACTAACTGAAGAGCAAATAAGAGAATTACTTCAAAAGGAAGTAGATGAAAGTAGTGTGTCTTATAGTATTTCGTCGGAACCAGTATTTAAGGGGAAAAAAGCATTTATATTAATGGCTAATCCTAGATATAATGCATGTGATTTAGAGTTTGTTATTAAAGTTGATGGAAAAGAAATAATAAGAACAGCTAGAATATCACCTAATCAATATATAGAGGAAGTTGAATTAAAAGAAGCTTTACCAAAAGGTAAGTATGTAGGTGAAGCATATATAACTGGATATGCTAAAGAAAGTGATGATGTTGTGTCGAATAGTATAGTTGAGTTGAATATAACAGTTCAATAATTAATGACTTAAAAATTAAATGTTATTAGTATAAAAAGCTTTAGAATAATTAGTTAAGAGTGGTGAGATATGAAGAGAAAAGAGATACTTGTATTACTAGTAGAGGTGTTAGGAAGTAGAGTTGTACATTCAATTACATCTATTATTATTACCATTGCTATGTTTTCAGGAATTACTATAATTTTAAGAAATGATATACGAGAGATTAAAGATTATGTTCAATCTGTAGTTGATAGAAATCCAGAGTATAGTTCAATTCAAGAAAAAGTACAAAGTAGTGTTTATACAGCAAATATTCCAATTGGTGGAAAAATTGATGTTGAGGCTTTTATAGATAAGAAAGGTGAAGAGAAAAAAAATAACAATGGAAATGTTAGTGGTGGATATGATAGTTATACACCTACACAAACTATTACTGATAATTCAAGTAATAAATTATCTAATGAGGAAAATAATATTTATAATGGAGCCTCAACATCTGTTGCTAATAATAACAATAATAGCAATGCTGGTAATGCAATAAATGGAGAAAGTGACAATAGTGGAAGTAGTAATGAATCTAAAAAAGAAGATGTTTTAGATAGATCATCTTTTAATGGTAAAGATATAATGATATCTGAAGGAGAACCATTTAATCCGATGAATGGATTACAATTGGCTGCTACAGATATTAATGGTAAAAATATAACTAATAAGATAGTTATTAAAGAAAATAATGTAGATACATATAAACCAGGATTATATACTGTGAAAGCGGCAGTGGAATTAAGTGATAAAAGTAATTTAGAAAAAGAATTTTTTGTAAGGGTAGAACCTACAGTGTTAAATTTAGTTGTAAATGATATGAGAACATCAAAAGATGTATTAGAAAAAAGTGAAGAATTTAATTTAAGTTTTTCGGTTAAATCATCTAAAAGTTATTTGGAAGTAGCTTCTGTTAATGTAAATAATAAAGATTACACAGTAAAGAAAGTTTCTTCTAGCTCATTTTTAAGAAAAAGCAATAAATATGAAGTGGATTTAGTGGCACCATCTAAAGGTGGAGTAGAAAAAATTCAAATTAAAAGTGTAACTATGTCTGATGGAACTGTAGTAGATGTCGATAAAAGCGTTCAAATAGATGTGTTAAGAGAAGAAGCTCAAATTACAGATGCAGTTATAAAAAATATATATGATGAAAATAAAAATATATCTTTAGAATATAAATTAGAAGATGTTGATGATGTTATAGAAAAAGTAGTTTTTTATTTATATAATAAAAATAATATTATAATTCAAAAGGAAGAACTTGAAAAAAATAATAAGTCCTATATTGATTTGAATATAAATGAGAATGGAAATTATAAAGTTGAAATTAAAGGGTACTACAAAGAGGATATAGTTACTGCGAGTGAACTTTATAAAGAAAAAGAATTATTTGTACAAAACTTAGAAGTGGATAAATTTAATGGTGATAATATTACATCTTATGAAAAGAATGATATATCAGATGAAGAGGATTTAACAGTAATGTCTCCTGAGCATATTGAAGAATATGCAGAGTTAAATTTAACAGGTGTAGGTTCATATGGAAAAAGTTCATTTAGAAATTCTCAAACCATAACTGAATCAAAGGATGTTGAAAGAAATGTAGATGTTAAGGTTGAAGGGAGAATTGCAGATGATCAAGGAACATTACCAACAGGTAACTATAATATAACAATACCAAGTAAAGTTGTATTCTCTGTAGATCAGGCTGGAACGTTTAATGGAGTTGAATTACCCATAGTAAATAATGGGGATGATGCTATAAATATAAAGGTTGCAAATTTTATTGATACAGATGGTGATGAGACTGGTATAAAGTTAAATCTTACAGATGATTTAAGTGTTAAAAGTATTAAGGCTACTAAGCAAAGAAATGAAATAAATTTAACTTTACAAGGTAATGTAAAAAAAGTGTTTTTAGGTAATGGTCAAGTTAGAGATAAATTAGGTTCTAATTCTAACGATTTAAAAAATGAAGTAATATCAGAAATAGCAGCAAAAGAAACTAGAGCGTTACAATTATCTGGGCATGCTGGAACTGTTGAATTAGGTAGAGGAGTTTCGTCTATATCTAATAATTTTACTTTAACATTTAAAATAAGTAAAAAGTAATAAAGTGATAATAAAAGATCCATAATAGTGAAGTATTATGGATTTTTTGGGATTAAATGGCATTTTTATTTGAAATTTAGGAGATGAAGAATTATAAGAAGCATAGGTAATCTAATTTAAGATAAGTCGATTTTTGTTATTATATTTCAATATAACGTATAAAAATTAAAATTTACGAATTGAAATTTTAAAACAATTTAAAATATGATAAAATTTTAAATGTGATTTTATAGTAACGTAAATTATAGAAAGATAATAATTTATGGGGATGTGGATATGAAAAAAAAAGAAATAATACGCAAATTAAAAGAGAGTTATAAAAATAAAAAGAAATACTGGGCTATAAGTGGAATTGTAGTTTTTTCAGCTATTTTTTGCATAACAGTGGTGAAACCTCCTAAATTTATAAAGGATTCAAAACTATATATACAATCACTTCTAGATGGCGATCCTAATTATGAAAAGTTAAAAGAAAAGGTTAGCCTTTATGTATATAAAAAAGAAATTAGCCTTAAAGAATTTAAAGAAGGAACTATTGTAAAGAAAGAAGATGAAGTAAAAGGTCCAATTACAGCTTCTGCTATTAAAAGTGGATTTGATAGCTTCACACCATCAGAAATTCCAAAAGATGATACAACTATAGAAACTTCCACTTACAGTAATAATAATACTTTAAATAATGGTAGTAGTTCTAATAATTACTATGTAGAAGAAAAGCCATCATCAAACAATAGCAATAATACTTCATCAAGTAATGATAATGAGAAAATTGAAAATAAGAAAGAAGAGTTTATTGATAAATCATCTTTTATAGGGAAAGATTTAATGATTTATGAAGGTGATAAATTTGATCCTTTAAAAAATCTAAAATTATCTGCCACTGATATTGATGGTAGTAATATAACTAATAAGATAGTTATTACGGAAAATACTGTTGATACATATAAACCAGGGTTATATACAGTAAAAGCTAATGTTCAATTAAGTGATAATACTAAGCTAGAAAAAGATTTTTTAGTTAGAGTTGAAACTACGGCATTGGAATTAGCGGTGGTATCTTTAGAAACAGAATCTGATATAGTAAAAAAGAAAGAAGATGTAAACATTGATTTTGATGTTAAATCATCTAAAGATTATATATATGTAGAAAAAGTTATAGTTAATGGTAAAGAATATAATGCCACAAGAAAATTAACTAGAAGTTTATTTTCTAAATCAGACAAGTATTCAACAGTTGTACAAGCTCCTGAAATAGCAGGAATTAATAATCTAACATTGGAAACCATAATAATGTCAGATGGTACTGAAGTTGCAATAAATCAAAGTGTTGCCATAGAAGTTTTACCAGAAGAACCAATAGTTGATGATTTAGTGGTAGATGGAAATATTGAAGATGATAATATAAATATTGATGCTGAATTTACCATTAAAGATATAGACAATACTTTAGAGTCTGGAAAAGTTATATTATATGATGAAAATAATGAAATAATAAGAGAAGATTATGTAAAAACAAATGAATTAGTAAAGTTAAAGTATAATCTGCTAGAAGAAAAAGTATATACTTTAAAAGTTTTTAAGTATAGTAAGGCAAGACCAAAAGAAGCTGAATTAGTAAATGAAGTTATAGACTTAAGAAATGCAAAAGCGATGCTTGTAAATAACTATAATTTACTTTCTGTGATGAATGATGAATTAACAGATGGGGTAGTTGAAGAAGAAGGAGGAAATTCTTCAGGTGATGAAAGTATTGAAACTGAACAAGATATAATTACAAGTAGTGGGACATCAGATGCAAGTATAAGCACTGAAGGTAGAATTAAAAGCAATGCAGGAGAAACACCAAAAAAAATAATAAGTGTAACTATTCCTACCGCAGTAATGTTTACAGTTACTAAAGATGCTGAGTTTGTAGGAAGTAGTATAAACATAACAAATAATGGAGTAGAACCAGTTGATATTATAGTGCATAATTTTATAGATACTACTGGTGATTATGATATAAAGCTTGTAACTGATGGAGCAGTAAGACAAAATAATCGAAATGCTAGAACAGTTGGTGCTATAAATTATAGAAGAAATGAAATTAATTTATCGCTACAAGGAAATGCTAAAAAAGTATATTTAGGTAATGAAAAAGTTTTGAATTCTTTAGGAAGTGAAAAATTAACTAATGAATCAGATAAGAAAATTGCTAGAGTTTTATCTAATCAAACTGTAGGGTTAGTTTTAGATGGAGAAGCAGGTGCAATGGGATTAGAGAGAAATTCTCCAATTAAAGATAGATTTACTTTGATTTTAAAAATAAAAAAATCTACTGAATAATAAATTTTAATATATACATATAAGGAGAATTATATTAATTCTCCTTATATGTATATAGAACAGTTTATCTTTTATAAAATATATAGAAAGGGAAGATAATTAAATGAATTTTCAATTTAATAAAAAAAATATTAAATTTATTTTAATTTTTTCAGTATTTATTGGAATAGGTGTACTTGTAGGGTTAAGTGTAAATATTTATAAAAATTACGATAGCAATTCCACTGGAGCCATAATACAAGATGGTGTTATATCGGGATATACAGCATCTGAAATTGAAGAAATAATGCAAAGAAAAGCTGATGCATCAACTTTTTCTTTTGAAATTAACTCAAGACCGTTTTTTGAAAATGGGAAATCAGAAGGTAATATAAGAATATATAATCCTGCTTTCAATAATTATTTAATAGATGTGGAAATAAAATTAGATTCAAACAATAAAACCATATTTAAAAGTGATAAACTTAAACCTAATCAATATATAGAAAAAGCAAAATTAAGTAGAAATCTTAAAAAAGGTGAATATGAAGCAACAGCTACTATAAGTGCATATGATCCTGAAAGTGAAGAGGTATTAAGTATGGCAGTTGCTAAATTAATAATAGCAATTGAAAACTAATATGAAAGAGGGGGATATAGTGAAAAGAGCATTAATTTTAGGAATATTGTGTACTTTAATAAATTTTTCGTCAATTACAGAAGCAAATTCTATAAAGTATTTGGCAGAATCAACTTCTAGTGGAACATCAGATTCAGCTGGAAGTGGAGGAGGGCAAGGAGCAACAAACCCTGGAGATGTTAATCAAGTTCAATCTGCCAATCCAGAAGTAGAATTAGATGGAGCAATAGGGCCATGGGAACCAGATAGTGATGATATGCCGAATTTTAGTGGTGTTTCTAATGAAGATATTATTGGAACTAAACCTAGTGAAGAAAATTTGTTTAAAATATCAGTGACAGTTCCATTGAAAATGGATTTCGTAATAGTAAATGAAAACGAGGAAGGAAATTATTATTTTGGTAAATTTGTATCACCTTATCAAAGTATAACCAATAATGGAACGCATCCATTAAATGTTTCTCTTAATAGTTTTACAACAGCAGATGAGAATAGCAATTCTGGTGGGACTGAAAGAACTAATAGTTCAAGCAAAGACACTAAGCTATATGTTAAGGAGCCTGTAGCAGGAAACAATAAAGTTGAAATGAGATTAAGTTTAAATTATGATAGACCACAACAAGGTACATATTTAAAAACAATAAATTTACATACTTTAAATGAAAGCACAACTTCTGAAGAAAAACAGTTAGGTGAAATTGGTTCTAATGAAACTGCTAGAATATATTATAGAAGTGATTTATGGGAAACACCTAAAAGTGAAGGAATTACAGAAGATGTTGTTTCTAATTTTAATTTAATATTATCTTTCTCTACTCAAAACACAAATGCAGGTACAGGCAATGGAGCAGGTGGCAGTGCAGGTACAGGCTCTGAAGGAAATGCTTCAAGTACACCTTCTAGTGGTGTAAGTAATGGAGGTGCTGATTCAGGTTCTACTGGAAGTGGTGAAAATTCAGCACTACAAAATCCTAGTGAAAGTTAATATAAATTACAGATAAAGTTGGTGAGCAATTATGAAAAAGAAAAATAGCATTATTGCAATTGGAATTGTAGTAGGTATAGGGTTGATTGTATTTTTAGCTTCATTTACTAGCAGTAAATTTAATAATATTAGCAAATATAAATTATTAGAAACTCCTGTACCAATAAATTCTATTAATGTATCAGTTAGAATTGCCAATTATGAAAATACATTAAAGTCTATAATTAAATATGAAAATAATTCATCACATGATATAAGTAATATGGTTATAGAAGTTAGATTTAAATCTGAAAATAAAGTTGTTTCTTATGAATTAGATGAATTAGTTAAATCAGGACAGATATCTTCAGATTTTTATGGAGAAGCACCTGAAAGTGGAAATGAAGAAGATTTAGAGTTTTTAAAGTATAAAGTTACATTGAAAAATGGAACTTATATGGAATATGATCAAACAACAAATACTTATAATTGGTCATAAAAAAGGAGGGGCTGCTTTGAAAAGCAATAAAAATATAATAATAGCTATATCTTTAATAGTTGTATTTATCTTGGGGGCATTTTTAATTATAAAAAGCACTAAAAATACAGAGGAAAGTAGATTTTCTACTGCTATAGAGCAACCTTTTACTATAGACACTATAAATGTTGTATTTAATATAAACCAAGATGGAGATCATCCGTTATTAAAAACTTATTATGAAAATAATTCTAATAAAACGATAACAAATATGACTTTACAAGTTAAGTATAAAAATACTGACACTGTTGAAGATATTAATATAAGTGGTTTAGTATCTTCAGGAGAAAAATCAAAAGAAGTGTTAATAGTAGGGCCAGATAGTAGATTAGTTGAAGATGTAGAAATACTAAAATATAAAATATCAATAGAAGATGGAGTTTATATGGAATATAATCCAATAACTAGTGAGTACAATTGGTCATAAAATATGTTAAATTTTTTTATATAATGAATATAAAATTTTGCGAAAAAATAGCGAAAAAAGTTGAAATATGTTAAAATTATAATAGATTTAAAAGTAGTATAGTTAATAGTTTATTAGTTATAGTATTTTTAAATCTTTTTTATATGTTTCTAAGAATGGAGGGATGAAATAAAAAAATAAGCTACGCTTATTTAAAAGTATAATAAGTTAGTGAGAGAACTACTTAAAAGTATCAAAAATATGTGAAGTATTATAACTTTACATAATGGGAGGTGAAGTAGTGAAACAAAGAAAAAGACTTTTATCTTTGATATGTGTAGCATTAATGACAATTGAATTTTTACCAACACAATTAATAGCTAATGCTACATTAAATTCAAATGAAGTCAAAGAAGTAGAAGAATCTGAAAATAAAGATATACAAAAAGAAGATTCTGATACAAAAAAAGAAGTTGTTTCTGAAGAAAAAACAGCTGATATTAGCAAATTAGAAGGAGAAACTGAAGTTAAAGAAGAAAAGGTTGAAAATCAATTAAAAAATAGTATTTTTACTTTTTTTATAAAAGAAAAAACGATAAGTAATTCTTCTAATATTAAAGAATTTTTATCACTAAAGTTTAATAGAGAAACTAAAAAGTTTGAAGTATCTAAAAATATAGAAAAAGATTTTTCTATTAATAAAGATGAAAGTTCAAATGAAAGCAATAATGAAAGTAATGAGCTATTAGAATTAAGGGTTATTGATGGTGAAAATAAAGAAAAATTAAATATAAAGCTATTAGATAACCATGATAATAGTGAAGAACTTAAAAAGCTTTTAGAATTAGAAA
>ERZ827498.4755-NODE-4755-length-10382-cov-2.462961_pt1 | contig 10382 bp, 9 predicted proteins | sample MGYA00519865_ERZ827498 | MGnify/ENA primary metagenome ERZ827498 (study PRJEB31778, sample SAMEA3449328) | human gut metagenome | biome: human gut; feature: human-associated habitat; material: faeces | place: United Kingdom | collected 2010/2012 ...
CGCTCTCGGCTATACAATGGTATATGGTATTGCGAAAATGCTGAATTTTGCACATGGCGATGTCATTATGATCGGGTGCTATGTGGTGTTCCTTGCAATGAGCGGCCAGGGGATCAGCCCGCTTCCGGCGGTGGTTCTCTCCATCATCGTATGTACCGTTCTCGGAATTGTTGTTGAAAAAATTGCCTACAAGCCGCTGCGAAGAGCAACGCCGCTTGCCGTGCTCATCACAGCGATCGGTGTCAGCTATTTCCTGCAGAATGCGGCATTGCTGCTGTTTGGAGCGGATACGAAATCATTCAGTTCCGTTGTGTCCTTGCCTTCCTTAAAGCTGGCAGACGGCGCGTTGACCATTTCCGGCACAACCATTGTCACCGTGCTGGCATGCGTGGTGATTATGATCGCACTGATGATGTTCATTAAGAAGACGAAAGCCGGACAGGCAATGCTTGCGGTATCCGAGGATAAAGATGCGGCACAGCTCATGGGAGTCAATGTCAATGCGACGATTTCCCTGACCTTTGCCATCGGTTCCGGACTTGCGGCGATCGCAGGTGTGCTGTTCTGTTCCGCGTATCCGACGCTGACACCGTACACCGGTTCCATGCCGGGTATCAAAGCATTTACGGCTGCTGTTTTCGGCGGAATCGGATCGATCCCGGGAGCACTGATCGGCGGAATTCTCCTTGGAATTATTGAGATTCTGGGACGGGCCTACATATCCTCCCAGCTTTCGGATGCGATTGTATTTGCGGTTTTGATTGTTGTGCTTCTTGTAAAACCGACCGGAATTCTTGGAAAACAGATTCATGAGAAAGTATAATGCAAAAGGGAGAACAGCTATGGCAAAGTTAAATTTAAAAACGGTGAATAAAAAAACAAAAGACCAGCTGATCACCTTTGTGTTGGTGATTGCGGTATATATTGTGGTTCAGATCATGGTAGCTGCCGGAGCAATTTCTTCGCTGATGCAGGGACTGCTCGTTCCCATGTGCACCTACTCTATCGTGGCGATCGGTCTGAATCTGTGCGTGGGATACCTCGGAGAGCTGAGTATCGGTCATGCGGGCTTCATGTGTGTGGGAGCTTTTTCCAGTGCCTTCTGCACCAAGATGCTGGAAGGTGTGATCGGCAGCCAGATTGTGCTCTTTATCATTGCGCTGCTCGTGGGCACTGCGATGGCGGCATTCTTCGGATTTCTGATCGGCATTCCGGTCTTACGTCTGCGCGGCGATTATCTTGCGATTGTGACGCTGGCGTTTGGTGAGATCATCAAAAATATCATCAACGTTCTTTATATCGCAAAAGACGGAAGCGGATTCCACTTTGCAATCTCGAACGGAAACGCGATTGATCTCGCAGATGACGGTGTCTGGCTGATTAACGGTGCGAAGGGAATCGCAAAGATTCCGCATCTCTCCAGCTTTACAGCGGGCGTGATCTTAATTCTGATTTCTTTATTTGTTGTATACAATCTGGTCAATTCCAGAAGCGGCCGTGCGATCATGGCAATCCGTGATAACCGTATTGCGGCAGAGTCTGTCGGCATCAACATCACCAAGTTCAAGCTGATGGCATTCACGATCTCTGCGGCGATTGCGGGAGCGGGCGGCGTGCTCTATGCGCACAACCTTTCCACGGTTACGGCGACGCCGGCGAACTTCGGTTACAATATGTCCATCATGATTCTGGTATTCGTCGTACTTGGTGGTATGGGTAATTTCCGTGGTTCCATCATTGCAGCCGTTCTTTTGACCCTTCTTCCGGAGGTGTTAAGAGGACTGTCCGATTACCGTATGTTAATCTACTCGATCGTGCTGATCGTCATGATGCTTTTCAACTGGGCTCCGAAGTGCATTGAATGGAGACAGAAAATGGCACAGAAGTTCCGCAAAAACACAAAGAAGGAGGCAGTATAGTTATGGCAATGTTAGAGGTAAAGAATCTTGGCATCTCCTTCGGAGGACTTCGTGCGGTAGATGATTTTCATATTTCCATCGAGAAAGGACAGTTGTACGGTCTGATCGGACCGAACGGTGCCGGCAAGACGACGGTATTTAATATGCTTACCGGTGTGTATACGCCGGATGAGGGAACTATCAGCCTGGATGGTGCGGATATCACAGGAAAGAAAACGATCGACATCAACAAGGCAGGTATTGCGCGTACATTTCAGAACATCCGTCTGTTCAAGGATCAGAGCGTGCTTGACAATGTAAAGATCGGACTGCACAACCAGATGTCCTACTCGACGCTGACCGGAATCTTACGTCTGCCGAAATACCGCAAGGTTGAGGCGGAGATGGATGAGAAGGCAATGGAATTATTAAAAGTGTTTGATCTGGAGCGCGAGGCGGGTTTCCTGTCCTCCAATCTTCCATACGGAAAGCAGAGAAAGCTTGAGATTGCGCGTGCACTTGCAACGAATCCAAAGCTGCTGCTGCTCGACGAGCCGGCGGCAGGCATGAACCCGAACGAGACGAAAGAGCTGATGGAAACGATCCATTTTGTGCGGGATGAGTTCGATATGACAATCCTTCTGATCGAGCATGATATGAAACTGGTGTCCGGTATCTGTGAGAAGCTGACGGTGCTTAACTTCGGTCAGGTACTTGCGGAGGGCGCGACGGGTGATGTACTTCATGACCCGCAGGTAATCAAGGCATATCTTGGAGAATGACATGAGATAGATGGAGGAACGACTATGGCAATGTTGGAAGTAAAAAATCTGAAAGTACATTATGGTGTCATTCAGGCAATTAAGGGGATCTCGTTTGAAGTAAACGAAGGGGAAGTCATTGCGCTGATCGGAGCGAACGGTGCGGGGAAGACGACGACACTTCAGACGATAACGGGAATGTTAAAGCCATCCGAGGGTGAGATCCTTTTTGAGGGACAGGATATCGTGAAGGTGCCGGGACATAAGATCGTATCGATGGGAATGGCGCATGTGCCGGAGGGACGGCGCGTGTTCGCGGAACTTTCCGTCTACGAGAATCTGAAGCTGGGCGCTTATACCAGAAAAGACAAAAACGAGATTGCGGAATCGCTGGCAAAGGTTTACAAGAGTTTCCCACGTCTGGAAGAACGAAAAAACCAGCTTGCAGGAACGCTAAGCGGCGGCGAGCAGCAGATGCTTGCAATGGGGCGCGCCCTGATGTCCAAGCCGAAGATCATTCTGATGGATGAGCCGTCCATGGGACTTTCCCCGATTTTTGTGGAGGAGATTTTCCATATCATCCGGGAGATCTCAGCGAGCGGTACGACGGTTCTTCTGGTGGAGCAGAATGCGAAGAAAGCGCTTGCGATCGCAAACCGCGCGTATGTGCTTGAGACCGGAAAGATTGTTCTCTCCGGTGACGCGAAGGAAATGATGAACAATGATTCCATTAAGAAGGCATATCTGGGAGAATAGACGGAAAATGCAGGGAGGTAGAATGGAATGAAAAAAACAGTCATTACCATTGCGTGAAGCTATGGAAGTGGTGGAAGAACACTGGGAAAGCTTTTGGCTGAGCAGCTTGGAATCAACTGCTATGACAGGGAAATTTTAAGAATGGCATCGGATGCCAGCGGCATCAACGAGGCACTTTTCGGACAGGCAGACGAGCGGTTGAAGCGGTCTCCGTTGTTTGGAATTTTGAAGAAAAATCCGTACAAGGGTGGTGTGATTCCGCCGGAGAATTCGGATTTTGTGTCCGATGATAACCTGTTCAATTATCAGGCGAAGGTCATCAAAGAGCTGGCAGCGCAGGAATCCTGCGTGATTATCGGCCGGTGTGCGGATTATTTACTCCGGGATGATCCGGATGTCATCAAACTGTATTTCTGTGCGCCGAAGAAGGACTGCGTCGCACGAGTGATGAACCAGAACGGCCTCTCGGAGAAGGAAGCGGAGAGACGGATTGAGAAAATCGACAAGTACCGCGCGGAATATTACCGCTATTATACCGGAAGAGACTGGAATGACGCCAGAAATTATAATTTCTGTCTGGACACGACGTCCATGAGCTATGAAAAGCTTGTGGAAGTGGTCACAAATTTTATTCAGATTTACCAGAAATAGAATCCATGCTATAATAAAAGTGTTCTGCCGCATGCAAGCGGTGGGACACTTTTTTCGCTTCACAGGAAAGGTGTCCTGGGAAGCAAAAACATTACAGGAGGGGAATAATGACAACAGAATGGTCGTTAGACGAACTTTATAAAGGATTTGATGATCCGGCATATGGAAAGGATGTGGCAGAGCTTACGGCGCAGATCGATGCGCTCGCCACACTGCTTGCAGATGCCGGAAGGATGCAGGAAAAGGAAAGGACAGAGAAGGTGCTTGCGGCGCAGAGCGGGATCGCACAGCTTTTCTATCAGTTATCGCTCTATGTGGAATTGAGACAGTCCGTCAATACAGAGGACGGCACAGTGATGGCAGAAAATGCGAAGCTGATGAAGCTTCAGGCAAAAATAGCACCGTTAGAGGCCGCGGCAGGAAAGCTTTTAGCGGGAATCCGGGACGTGGATGCGCTGGCAAAAGAGAGCGGGCTTGTGCGTGAGCATACATTTTACCTGAAAGAGAAGCAGAAAGAGGCAAAGCATCTGCTCAGCGATGAAGTGGAGGAGATGGCTGCCTCCATGAACATGAGCGGCGGCGCGGCGTGGTCGAAGCTGCAGTCCTATCTGACCTCCACGGTAAAAGTGGATTATCAGGGAAAGCAGATTACACTGTCGGAAGTAAGAAACTTAGCGTACAGCCCGGAGGCTTCCGTGCGCAAGAGCGCTTATGAGGCGGAGATTGCCGCTTATGAGAAGGTGGAGGATGCCATCGCGTTTTCCCTGAATTACATTAAGAACCAGGTGACGATGCTCAGCGAAAAGAGAGGCTATGCTTCACCACTTGCCATGACGTTAGAGCAGTCGCGCATGAAACGAGAGACTTTAGACGCTATGATGGCGGCGATCGACGAATACCTGCCGGTATTCCGCAAGTATCTGCGGAAAAAGGGCGGGATGCTCGGACATGTCAACGGCCTGCCGTGGTATGATCTGTTTGCACCGCTCGGCAAGGCAGATAAGACCTACAGCATTGAGGAGGCCAAGCAGTATCTTATTGATACATTCACAAAGCTGACACCGGAGATGGCAGATCTGATGCGGGAAGCGTTTGAGAACGAGTGGATCGATTTCTACCCGAGAAAAGGAAAAGAGGGCGGTGCTTTCTGCGCGGGAGCCATGTGGTTAAAACAGAGCCGGATTCTGACCAATTACGACGGTTATTTCGGATCGGTTGACACGCTTGCACATGAACTCGGACATGCATTCCACAACCGCCAGATCGAGAATCACGCACCGCTTAATCAGGACTACCCGATGCCGGTAGCCGAGACAGCATCAACCTTTAACGAGGTGCATCTCGGAAAGGCAGCCCGGGCAGAGGCATCCGGAGAGGAGCTTTTGAATCTGCTGGAGAACGACATCAAGGAGCAGACGCAGTGTATCGTGGACATTTACTCCCGCTATCTGTTTGAGACGGCAGTATTTGAACAGAGCCAGAATAAGTTCCTCATGGCGGACGATTTAAAGCAGATCATGCTGGACGCGCAGAAGAAGACGTACGGCGACGGGCTGGACCCGGAATGCATGCATCCGTATATGTGGGTGTGCAAGGGACATTATTACAGCGAGGGACTGAGCTTTTACAATTTCCCGTATGCTTTTGGCAATCTGTTTGCGCTTGGACTTTACAGCCAGTTTGAAAAAGAGGGGGAGGCTTTTATTGGGAAATATAAGGCAATGCTTTCGGCAACCCCGTGCTGCACGATCGAGGAGGCTGGCGCAATGATGGGAATCGACCTCACAAAGAAGGATTTCTGGAGAACGGGACTTTCTGAGATTGCGGAAGAGATTGAGCAGTTCTGCACGATGTAGAAGGAGATGTGTTATGGAAGATTTAAAACAGATCATGCCGAAGAAGCTTGGGTTTGGCTGTATGCGGCTGCCCGTTGCAAACGGCAATAGCGAAGAGATTGACGACGCGGTATTCTGCAGGATGATTGACCGCTATATGGAGCAGGGATTTGTCTATTTTGACACGGCATACCCTTACCACAATCAGAAGTCGGAGGAGGCAGTGCGTCGCTGTCTGGTGGAGCGTTATGACAGAGAGCGCTTCCTTCTCGCAGACAAGATGCCGGTGTGGCTGGTACAGAACATGGAGGACTACAGCGAGATCTTTGAGAGGCAGCTGGCGCGCTGCGGCGTGACTTATTTTGACTTTTATCTGTTTCACGCCATGAACAAGACACGGGTGGAAGAGACAGAGAAAACGGGCGGCTTTGCGTTTGTGCAGAGAATGAAGACGGAAGGGCGCATCCGCCATATCGGATTTTCGTTCCATGATACGGCAGAAGCGCTCGAGGAGATCCTGAAAAATCATCCGGAGATGGAATTTGTGCAGCTTCAGATCAATTATTATGACTGGGAGTCGGAGAATGTGCAGTCCCGCAAATGCTATGAGGTTGCCCAAAAGTATGGTGTACCGGTGATCGTGATGGAGCCGGTAAAGGGCGGAACACTCGCCAACATGACCGGCAGAGATCTTAAAGGAGCTTTCACCAGAGGCAAGCTTTGCATCTTACGCGATCCGCTATGCGGCATCACTGGAAAATGTGATGCTGGTGTTGAGCGGCATGTCGGACGAGCAGCAGCTCATCGACAACACGGCTTATATGAGGGAGTTCAGACCACTTGATGAGCGGGAGCGCGCAGCGATCGCCCGGGTGGTGGAGGAGCTTGCCGCCATGCCGACGATCGCCTGCACCAAGTGCCGCTACTGCGTGGAGGGATGTCCGAAAAAGATTCCGATCCCGGATGTCTTTGAGGATTACAACATGACCGTGCAGTTCGGGATCAATGAGACAAACCGCGGCAGTTACCGGCGGCATACCGCTGACGGTGGCAGTGCGGATGTCTGTATCCGCTGCGGCAAGTGTGAGGGACAATGTCCGCAGCATCTGCCGATCCGCGACCTGCTTGTGAAGGTGGCAGAGACATTTGCGGAGTAAATGGAGTTCTGTTCGTTTGGCTATGCAGGTTTGATGGAATAAAAAAGTTGAAAAAGGACAGGTGAAGGATGCCAGAGCAACAGGACGGGAATTATCAAAATAAACTGTAAGATATTTCCAAGATATTAGAGCCAGTCAATGTACTGGCTCTTTTTGTGCATTTCATCTGTATATCGTTAGAATTTCAGAAAGAAATAGAATATTTTGACCATATAAATATAAAAAAACTATTAAAATTGTTAAAAATGTGCTAAAGTTAATAAAAATGTACGGTTTCCATTGTGAGGATAGAACTTTATAATTAAGACATAAACAAAGCCGCCGGATGAAGCGCGGCGGGAGGAGAAGAAGGAGGATTTTTACATGAAGAAAAAAGTTTTATCCGCACTGTTATGTGCAGCAATGGTGGTTTCCATGACCGCCTGTGGACTGAAAGCGCCAGAGGCTGCCGACACGACGACAAGCCAGAACACAGATGCAGCGGCAGATGCAACGGCAGATGCAACGGATAGCGCAGCGGCAACCGAGGCCGGTGATTCCACAGGAACAGAGCCGGTCGGACCGGCAGTGACTCTGGTATACGCAGAGGTAAACCCGCTGGAGGGAACCATTGTAGGACAGACAGCAACCGCATTCAAAGAGAAGGTAGAAGAGCTTTCCGGCGGAAGTATTACGATTGATATTCAGGCAAACGGTGTTCTCGGTGCAGAGTCCGATGTACTCGACACCATGCTCGGCGGCGGCGGTACCATCGATATGGCACGTATTTCCGCATTCGCACTCACAAGCTACGGCGGAGAGAAATCCAGTCTCTTATCCGTACCGTTCACATTCGTAAGCCGCGATCATTTCTGGAACTTTGCAACCTCTGATCTGGCACAGGAGTTCCTGCTTGAGCCGCATGAGAACGGAACCGGTATCCGCGGACTGTTCTACGGCGAGGAAGGTTTCCGCCATTTCTTCACCGTCAATCCGATCGAGGGAATGGATGATCTGGCAGGCATGAAGATCCGTGTATCCAACGACCCGATCATGACAGGTATGGTGGAAGGACTTGGAGCAAACCCGACCGTTGTTGCCATGGGTGAGTTATATTCCGCATTACAGACCGGTGTGGTAGATGCAGCAGAACAGCCGATCGCAAACTATCAGGCAAATGCATTCCCGGAAGTAGCACCGAACATCATTCTTGATGGACATACCTTAGGAGCAATCCAGGTAGTTATCACAGACGAAGCATGGGATTCCCTGACACCGGAGCAGCAGGATGTGCTGACCGAGGCCGGCGAGTATGCTTCCCAGTACAACCGTCAGATCTCCCAGGAGACAGAGGATAAGATCCTTGAGGAGTTAAAGGCAGACGGCGTTAATGTTATTGAAGTAGACGATATCACACCGTGGCAGGATGCCTGCAAGGATGTCATCGAAGAGGCAACCAAGAATAACAAAGAGTTATATCAGCAGATCGTTGATATGCAGTAATCGACAGAAAGATTGACACTTATAGGTTTGATAGAAGGAAAACCCGCAATAATGTAAGTGCGTTTTCAAGGGGCACAGGGAGAATGGCTGCTCCCCCGTGCCCCGACTTTTTTAAGGAGGAAAAAATGCCTAAGATTTTTCAGACTTTAGATAAAATAAAGCCGGCATATGATGTGGCATATAAGTTTGTACTGTTTGTATGCAAATTGCTGCTCACGGCTGATATCGTGATCACGAGCGTCTGTGTTGTGGGCAGATATGTTTCGTTCGTGCCGGATCCGGCATGGAGCGAGGAAGTGGTACTGACCCTGATGTCTTACATGGCAGTGCTCTCAGCAGCACTTGCAATCCGCAGAAATGCGCATATACGCATGACGGCGTTTGACGCTTACCTGCCGAAGAACGTGATTAAGGTGTTGGACATTCTGGCGGATGTCGCAGTATTTATTCTGGCAATCGTGATGATTACCGTTGGATTCAGCTACGCGACCGGCATTGGTGCGAAAGGTAATTATGTCAGCATGCCGTGGCTGTCCAAGTTCTGGATGTATTTCCCGATTCCGCTTGCCGGCGTTGCGATGGTCGTTTTTGAACTGGAAGCAATTTATAATCACATTAAGAGTATTTTTGTAAAGGAGGGGACGAAATAATGAGTGTACAGAGTATGGCAATCGCAGTGTTGCTCGTAAGCTTTCTTGTCATGATTCTGCTGCGTTTCCCGATTGCATATGCAGTAGCGTTATCTTCCCTTCTGTGCCTGTTATCGCAGGGACTTCCGCTGACAACGATCTGTCAGCAGATGGTAAAGGGAATCAGTTCCTTTAGTCTGATGGCTGTGCCGTTCTTTATTACGATGGGCGTGCTGATGGGCACCGGAGGTATATCGGATAAGCTGATTGCACTCGCGGATGCCTGCGTAGGCTGGATGACCGGTGGAATGGCAATGGTAAATATCGTTGCATCCTATTTCTTTGGCGGTATTTCCGGTTCTGCATCTGCAGATACGGCTTCCATCGGAAGTATCATGATCCCGATGATGGTAGATCAGGGATACGATGATGATTTCTCAACGGCGGTTACGATCACTTCCTCCTGTGAGGGACTTCTGGTTCCGCCAAGCCATAACATGGTAATCTACGCAATGTCTGCCGGCGGTGTATCGGTAGGAAGCCTTTTCCTTGCAGGATATGTGCCGGGCGCACTGCTTGCGATCTCCTTAATGATCGGATCTTATATTATCTCGAAAAAGAGACATTATCCGAAGGGGGATAAGTTCAGTGTCAAGAGACTGTTAAAACAGCTTGGAACTTCTTTCTGGGCATTGGCAGCAGTTGTAATCGTAGTTGTCGGCGTTGTAGCCGGATGGTTTACCGCGACAGAGTCCGCTGCGATCGCAGTATTCTACAGCTTGATTGTCAGTGTATATATTTACAAGGGTCTTACCTGGAAGGGTGTCTGGAAGAGCCTGGAGCAGTGCATTGATACATTGTCTATCGTCCTGATCTTAATTTCGACATCCAGTATTTTCGGTTACTGCCTTACAAGACTTCATGTACCGGACCTGGCAGCCCAGGCTATTGTCGGACTGACCAGCAATCCGATTCTGATCGCTCTTTTATTAAACCTGATCCTTCTGGTATTAGGCTGCATTATGGATATGGCTCCGATCATCCTGATCGCAACTCCTATCCTTCTTCCAATCGCTACCTCTATTGGTATCGACCCGATCCAGTTTGGTATCATGGTTGTCCTTAACTGTGGTATCGGACTTCTGACACCTCCTGTAGGTGCTGTACTTTTCATCGGTTCTGCTGTTGCAAAGATCCCGATGGAAAAGGTTGT
>ERZ827498.4763-NODE-4763-length-10371-cov-15.400155_pt1 | contig 10371 bp, 9 predicted proteins | sample MGYA00519865_ERZ827498 | MGnify/ENA primary metagenome ERZ827498 (study PRJEB31778, sample SAMEA3449328) | human gut metagenome | biome: human gut; feature: human-associated habitat; material: faeces | place: United Kingdom | collected 2010/2012 ...
TGGACAAACCCGCCGCTCTTTTCTTTATTATTCATTTTCAGAATCTCTCATGCGATTGATTGCAACAGCAATCAGTAGTGGATATGCGTCTGCTGGTTTAGACGGGGAATAGCCTGTGTTGTCGCGGATAGCATTTAATCGATATTTTATCGTATTGATGTGGCAGCAAAGTGCTTTTGCGGTATTTGCCATGCTGCTCTCATAGTCTAGCAAATATGCGGTCAAGGTTGTCAGCAACTCAGGCGCTGCTTCAATGTCTTCTATGATTTTTAGATAGTGAATCTGAGCTTCCCTGCAAGCAGTTTCCTTTGCGCATATTTGGGCAAAGGACACATCCGCTGGGCGTAAGACACGCTTTTGCGGGTAGATGCTTCTGGCATAAGAAGCATACTGCATGACATCAAAGTATGCGTTATGGGCATCATTGGTCGTATTGAGGCAATCACAGCAAACCACTATGTAGTTACTATAAGAATCCGCCGACTCGTTAATGAAATCTTGCACGATAGCATCTCGTTCACCTGCCGTTTTGGGAGCATGGGCAAAAATCACCATATTGGATTCATAGTAACCGACCAAAACCGTTTTGTATATTCCGGAAAAGTACTCTGTGCATTTCCTCAGCAATTTCAAATCCGGCTCTGAAGAATCAACAGAATCAAACACCCACATTTGATTCAACTCTGCAACATTAATTTGGAATAAGTCTGCTAATCGCCTCATTTTCAAGGGGTCGTCGTCAATGATGGCTCGAACCAGTTCTGATGTTACAAGTTTTCCCAGATCTTTATTCCAAATATGGCTATATAGCTGGACAAATTCACTCGCTTGCCACAGATCTTCTCTTGATAGTAATTCATTGTACTTAAATGTATATAAGTCGAAACCTTCTTTGCCCTCCAAAAGTGTTGGGCAGTGTTGCAAATAACCTGCACCATCATCATAAGAGATCTTGACCGCTTGTTCACCCTGCATTTTTTGCAGTTGTTTTTTCAGGTCCTTGCTTAATAGCTCCGATAGCGATTGCGGCCAGCACACGATATTGCTGATTGATTTTTTGTAATCTGTTAGAATAATCGATGCCTGCAAGTGGTTGCTGAGCATACGAAGTAATGTGCCTGTGTTGCGCTGCTCTGCAGGAAGATTAGAAAACCGGCGAATAAGTGTACTTACATAATTTGAACCTGCCTGTTGATCCTTGAAAATCGCATGATATATGTCGCCAATCACGTCACTATATTTATGGGTCCTTATATCCCCGGGCATGGTAATCAATACCAAATCAAGTTCATTGCAGCAGGCAATAACCCGATCATCCACGCTCGGAAGGATCAACCCGATGTAAAAAAGGATAAACCCAACGCTCCCTATCGCGTGATATCTACGGATGTTTTCGCACTGCGCATCAACATCGTCTGCTATCGTGGCAAATGAAGAAATGATCAAAGCGTTTCCTTGAAATTCGGTTTGAGAGAACAATTCGTCCAGCGTACTGGTGATCTGTCCATACTCCAGAACAGTAACTGATTCAACTGGGTTTGATATTCCGGCATGACCTGCGAGAATAGTTGCGCCATACATGGATGGCAGTTTCATGACATCCGCGACCGTGATCATTCGCATCACCTCCCTAAATATTTTTGTGCAATAGTACCGAAACAAACTCCCTCAGTAATCAAAAGTATATCACAGGTTTCGTCTCAAAGTACAGTGAAAAAACAAAAGCGTATGGAAATCTTCTATATATCCCTGTATCCAAAGGTAAAGCGGCCTCGATCTGGTGCTGCTCTGTTATATGTTAAATCAGCCGAGAGTACTGCTCGATTGCACTTCAGCCTCACGAAGTAGAAAAGCACGGCAACCGGAAAAGGCATATCCTATTGACAAACTCAATATGCTCGGTTATAATATACCAGCAGTATATACTACCAGTATATCGGGAGGCATCAATGGAACGTACAGAGACTCAAATGAAGATCCTCGAAGTTGGGAAAAAAGAATTCCTGGAAAAAGGATTTAAGGACGCATCTTTGAATAAAATCGTCGCAGAGGCGGGCTTCACGAAAGGCGCCTTCTACGGCTATTACCCGGATAAGGCCGCGCTTTTTGAAGATCTTGTGGGCGAGGCAGCAAAGGGACTGCTGGAGCAGTTCAAAGCCGCACAGGCCGCCCATTTCGATCTTGTCTCCGAGGAAAAGACGAAGGACAGCCTGAAGCTGTCCACTGAGTATTTGCGCGTCTTTGTGGAATATATGTACGCCCATTTTGATGCCTTTAAGCTGATTCTCTGCCGGGCGGAAGGTACGCGCTATGCAAATTTTTTGGAGGAGCTTGTGGAACTGGAGGTAGAGTGCTCAGAGGAATACTACGCACTTCTCCGCAAAAGAGGAAAGCTCTCCGGAAAAATGACAAAGCAGCTTCACCACATGATTACCAGCGCCTATTTTACGGCGGTATGTGAGACGATTGTCCATGATATGCCCAAAGAAGAAGCTGTGCGGTATGTTGAGGAGCTTGCAAGGTTTTTCAACTCTGGCTGGAAAGGCTTGCTCCGGCTGGAATAATGCACAATCACACAGGAACTTTAATTTTTTACACGCGAGTTAGCGTACTCTAACTGAACAATATAAAACTGGAGGTCATTTATTATGCTTAAAACAGATGCGAAGAAGCTGGAAACAAGGGACTTTATATCGGTGGGCATCTTTTCGCTCATCTATGCTGTGGTGGCGTTTGTGATTGGCGGTGTTGCGCAGATGACGCCGGTCACTTTCCCGTTTATGCCAATGATTGTGGCGCTTTTTACAGGGACCGTTTTCATGCTCTATGTGGCAAAAATACCGAAGAAGGGAGCTCTCTCCATTCTCGGTGTAATCGCGGCGATTTTGCTGTTTATTACGGGAATGTTCTGGATGATGTCCGTATTCTTCCTGGTTTTCGGCTTGATCGCGGATTTTATCTGCGCTTCTGCTGATTTCAGATCCTTTAAGAAAAACCTGCTTGCCTACTGCGTCATGGCGCTTGCGCCGATGGGGGCATATATTCCAATGGTTGTCATGCCTGCACAGTTTGATGCTTTTATGAAGAATAAAGGTGACTTCGCCTCCTTTGAAGGAGTGATTCATTCGATCGGGGCTACCTGGTGGGCGATCCCCGTAATGATTATCGGGACGATCGTCTGCGCGATCATCGGCGGACTGATTGGAAAGAAGCTTATGAAAAAACACTTTGAAAAAGCAGGGGTTGTATAAATGAGACTCGACCCACGGACGAAGCTTCTGATTCTCGCGGTCACAAGCGTTTCCGTTTTTATGAATAAAAGCATCGCGGTGGAGTGTGTGCTTGCGGGGATTCCGCTTGCACTTCTGAGCACTTCCGGCAATCTGAAAAGAATGCTGAAATACGCAGCTTTTTTTCTCACGCTTCTGCTGATCCAGCTTTTTATCGTACCGAGGCTGCCCGTGACTTTCGGCGGAATCGTCTATATGTTTGCAGTGTATATCCGCAAGCTTCTTCCCTGTTTTATGCTGGGCAGCTTTCTGATTGCAACGACAAGCGTAAGTAAATTTCTTGCGGCGATCACAAAGCTCCGATTGTCGAAAGGACTCACGATCGCTCTTGCCGTTACGCTCCGTTATTTCCCGACCATGAGAGAAGAATGGGCCTCCATACGGGATGCCATGGCGCTGCGAGGGATATCAGCGTCCGCGGCTGGGCTGATTAGCCATCCTATACAGACGATGGAGCATGTCTATGTTCCCCTGCTTGTTTCTGCTTCCAGGATTTCGGACGAGATTACGCAGGCAGCGATTACAAGAGGCATCGAGCACGCAGGTGAAAGAAGTTGTATAGAGAAAATCGCGTTTTCGTTTGCTGATTTGCTGGTGGTAATTGCTTACGCGGCGCTCGTTGCCGGCATGGTATACGCGGGCATGAAAGGGGTGTTTTGATTATGATATCGTTTCAAAATGTCTCTTTTACATACGCTGAAAGCGGGAATGGCGGAGTCCTTGATTTGAACCTTGTTGTTCGGTCCGGCGAATGCGTACTGCTTTGCGGACCGTCCGGATGTGGAAAAACAACAGTTACACGGCTCGCAAACGGACTGATTCCCCATTTCTTCCACGGCAATCTTTCGGGGCAGGTGAACGTAAACGGTATGGATACCCGGGAGACAGAGATTGCTGCGCTATCGGATGCGGTAGGGACGGTTTTTCAGAATCCTCGAACGCAGTTTTTTAATACGGATACAGACAGCGAGATCGTGTTTGGGCTTGAAAATCGGGGCATTCCGCGAGAGACTCTGCGCTCCCGATTAGATGAACTTACGGAGGAACTGCATCTTAGCGAGCTCCGGGGCCGAAATATCTTTGAACTGTCCGGCGGCGAGAAGCAGAAGATTGCGTTTTCCAGCGTGTATGCTTCGGCTCCCGATGTCCTTGTGTTTGACGAGCCATCATCCAATCTCGACATGAAGGCCATCGGAGAATTGGCTGATTTGATCCAACGGGCGAAAATATCAGGAAAGACCATTCTGATCGCAGAGCACCGCATCTGGTATCTGATGGACATTGTGGATCGCGTCGTTTATATGCAGGATGGCCGGATTGCATCGGACATGGAGGCTGCAGCATTCAAGGCGCTGCCTGAAGCAGATATTCGCAGAATGGGACTGCGTGTCAGGGATCTGTCGGTATCCGAATCGGGCGGTGTGAAAACAATCGCTGCCGATGGATTGCTTTCCGTTCAGAAAATCAGTGTCCGTTTCGGCGGCCGGAATGTATTGAATGATATCTCTTTCCATGCAAGCCGCGGAGAAATCATCGCCATTGCGGGCGTCAACGGCGCCGGGAAATCGACCCTCGCCAAAATGCTCTGCGGATTGCAAAAGAACAGTTTCGGCACTGTTTTGTGGGCCGGAAAACCGATGAGCCGGCGGTTGAGACGGAAAAAGGCATACATGGTCATGCAGGATGTGGGGCACCAGCTCTTTACCGACAGCGTGGCGGCGGAATGCGCGCTTGGCATAAAAACTCCGAACAAAGACGAGATTGACTGCGCATTAGAAAAGGTGGATCTGCTGGCGTATAAGGAACGGCATCCCTTGTCTCTTTCCGGCGGGCAGATGCAGCGCCTTGCGGTTGTGGTGAGCGATATCTGCGGCAAGGAGCTGCTGGTGTTCGATGAACCTACCAGCGGACTGGATCTGAAAAGCATGGAAGAGGTCGGCACCTTGACACGAAGTCTTGCGACGCAAGGCAAGGTGCTTTTGATCATCACACATGATATTGAGTTTATGATGCGGATTTGCACAAGAATACTGTTCATCCGGGACGGAGAAATCGTGGAGGATCTTTCCGGTGGGCAGAAAGAAAAGATTGTAAGACTTTTACGAGGTGAGGCATGATGGCGGGAAAAGAAAACTCGGCGATGACGATTCTGATGGATTTTGCGAAGCCGTGCAAAGGGAAACTGATCGGCTCCGTTGTACTTGCGGTTTGGGGGGCGCTTTGCGGCATGATCCCCTACATCGCGGTGTCCCGCGGGATCATTATGATCTGCCACGAAGACTATGCTTTCAGCAAGTTGGCGTTTCTGGCATTGATCGCTTTTGCGGGCTATCTCGGTCAGGTGTGGTTTGGAACTTTTTCTACAATGAAAAGCCATGAGTCTGCCTTTATCATTCTGCGGAATATCCGCATGGCGATAACAGAGAAGCTCTCCCGTGTCCCCATGGGAACGATCCTTGATACGCCGTCCGGGAAATTCAAAACGATCATCGTGGACACCGTGGAAAAGCTGGAGCTTCCGCTGGCGCATATGGTACCAGAGCTCACTGCCAACATCCTAATCCCAGTTCTAATGCTCGTTTACCTCTTTAGCCTTGATTGGAGACTCGCGCTGATCTCTCTTGTGACGATTCCGGTGGGCGCCTTCTGCTATATGGGAATGATGAAGGATTACGAGAAGAGATATGCCAGAGTACTTGCCGCAGGGAAAAACATGGATGCCGCAACGGTGGAATACATCGGCGGCATCGAAGTGGTGAAGACGTTCAATCAGGGTGAACGCTCATATAAAAAATACGCCGACGCCGTGGCGGAAAACGAGACATCCAAAGCGACATGGTTCAAGCAGACCAACGGCTACTATGTGATGGGGCTTTCCATCCTGACGGCAACGCTTGTGGGCGTGCTGCCCTTGGGGAGCTGGCTCTTTATAAATGGAAGGGTCGAAGCGGGTACGCTGATTACCTGCATCATTCTCGCCCTTGGACTCGTAAAGCCACTGATTCAGGCATTGCAGTACACCGACAGCCTGGCCATGGTGGATTCCACCGTAAAAGAGGTAGGGAATCTTCTGGATGAGCCGGAGCTTGTGCGGCCGACCGAGAGAGCTGTCCTTGCGGACGCCGACGTATCCTTTGATCATGTTACCTTCCGATACAAAGAGACGGAGGTTTTGCATGGAATTTCCTTTGACTGCGCAAAAAACGGTATGACGGCCATTGTGGGTCCCTCCGGCTCCGGTAAATCTACTATTGCGCGGCTCATCGCCTCCTTCTGGGAGGCGGAGAGCGGCTGCGTCCGTATTGGCGGCGTGGACGTGCGGAACATTCCTCTCCCTCAGATAATGGAGCTTGTCTCATATGTATCACAGGATAACTTCCTGTTCCACCTGCCTATCCGGGAAAACATTCGCATCGGAAAACCGGAGGCCACAGACGCAGAGATCGAGGCAGCGGCAAAAAAAGCGAGCTGTCACGATTTCATCGCCGCTCTGCCGGAGGGCTATGATACGCTGGCGGGCGATGCGGGAAGCCACCTCTCCGGCGGAGAAAGGCAGCGTATCGCCATTGCAAGGGCAATCCTAAAGAACAGCCCGATCGTGGTGCTGGATGAAGCCACGGCATTTACCGATCCTGAAAATGAGGCCGTTATTCAAGCATCCATTGCAGGGCTTGTAGCAGGAAAAACTTTAATCGTCATTGCGCATCGGCTGTCTACCATTACAAAAGCAGACAAGATCCTTGTCGTGGATAAAGGAAATATCGCCGCGGAAGGAACTCATGAGGAGCTTCTTGAAACAAGCAATCTATACAAGGAATTGTGGAAAGCCCATATGCAGGGCAAGGATACCGCAGAGGAGGTGGCGTGATGATAAGGTTGTTTCAAAGACTTTTGTTGTTCTCGGGCTTACAGAAGAAGCGTCTTATCCGCTCTTTTCTTGCATACCTTGTCAGCTCATTCTTTGAGATGATCCCAATCATGGCCATTCTAACGGTGCTCACAGGAATCCTGAAGCAGCTTTCCGGCGATGTTATGCCTGAAAGCACAATCTGGATTTCACTTGGCATCATGATTGTTTCCATTGTAGGGCGAATTGTATTTGTCAATCTCTCTGCCAATGCCAGAACTCTTGGCAGCTTCGCGTTCGGGTCGGAAAAGCGCATGGAGATCGGCGAACGCCTGAAAAGGGCTCCTATGGGCTATTTCAATGAAAACAGGCTCGGTGATATCACTGCGGCGGTGACGACCACTCTTGGTGATCTGGAGCAGCAGTCCGTTACCATTATGGAAAATGTGGCGGGCGGGTTTATCCACGCCATCGTGATTGGCATTTGGCTTATGATCTATGAGTGGCGGATCGGGCTGATCTCTTTGGCCGGGCTTGCCGCGGCGCTCATCGTTTATTCGTTTATCGGCAAGGTCGGCAGGAAATACGCGCCCCGCCGTCAGGCAGCCCAGGCTGGCCTGGTCACTGCCGTTTTGGAATATGTGCAGGGCATGGGCGTAGTCAAGGCGTTTGGGCTGGCGGAGCGCACCGGAAAAGCAGTTGACGCCGCAATTGAGGAAAGCAAAGAGGCAAATATCGTGCTTGAAAAGGCGTTTTCCAAAATGACGGCGCTCTATCAGACGGTATTCAAGCTCGCACGGGCGGCTATTCTGGTTTTTGCGCCCTATCTTCTGGCAGGAGGAAGCATCACACCGGAGAAGTGCCTGCTGCTTCTCGTGTCCAGCTTCATGATCTATGCCGCCGTGGAGGTGGCGGGCAGTATGTCCTCCATTGCCCGCGCGGTGGAGGCTTCCCTGGACCGGCTGGATAACATCATGGACATTCCATCCCTGGACGAAAACGGAGCTGATCTTGTGCCGGAAAATTTCAATATCGAAGTGAAGAATATGTCCTTTGGATACGGGGAAAAGGAGGTATTACATCAAATCAGCTTAAGCGTACCCCAGGGAAGCTCCTGCGCCATTGTTGGTCCCTCCGGCGCCGGAAAAACCACGCTGGTCGGTCTGATTGCCCGTTTCTGGGATGTGAAGGAAGGACAGATCACGCTCGGCGGCCGGGATGTGCGGGAATATACCAGCGGCAGCCTTCTAAAGAATTTCGCCATCGTATTTCAGAATGTGTATCTCTTTGAGGACACCGTCGAGAACAATATCCGGTTTGGAAGACCGGACGCAAGCGAGGATGAAATCATAGCAGTCGCAAAGAAAGCCTGCTGCCATGACTTTATCATGACGCTGCCCGACGGTTATCAGACAAAGATCGGCGAAGGAGGCTCCAGCCTCTCCGGCGGAGAAAAGCAGCGAATCTCCATTGCAAGGGCAATTCTGAAGGACGCACCCATCGTCATTTTGGATGAAGCCACAGCCAGCGTGGATCCCGAAAACGAGCAGGAGCTGCAAAAGGCCATCCGGGAGCTGACAAAAGGCAAAACGATCCTGATGATCGCCCACCGTCTGTCCACCGTGCGCACGGCAGATCAAATCATCGTGCTGGAGAACGGCAGGATCGTTCAACGCGGAAACCATAAGGAGCTGATGCGCGAAGACGGCCTGTACAGGCGCTTTGTGGGAATGCGCAGCCAGGCAATCGGCTGGACGCTGAAAGGTGGGAAAGCACATGGATAGAAGGTTAGACAAAAGATACTTGACCGGAGCGGTATCTGCAATGGAAAAACAGTATGGCGCGGAAAAGACAGACGCGATCATAGAAGATGCATGGAGACGTTATGCGGAAATCGTAAATGAAAACGCCGACGAGCCGAAAAAGATGTATATGCATACGAGGAAACGCATCTATCCTGCCATCGCCGCCTTTGACGCCATGACGGGAAATGGAATCTCCCGTGAGGAAGCGGCGGCTTTTCTGAATAGATATTATGAAAAGCGGGCAGCGGGCGCTGGTTCAAAAATCCGAGGGGCAATGAAAATACCGGGTCTGTATAAGCTGGTTCCGAAGTTCTTTGCCAAAATGACAAAAAGCTCCTTTGGAGAGGACTGCGGTTTTAGGGCTAATTGGATACGAACGGAGCAAGAGGAAATGTGCTTCGACATGCTGGCCTGCCCCTATCAGGATACCTGTGTGAAATACGGCTGCCCGGAGATTGTGGCCGGCTTTTGCCGCGCGGATGACGAGGCCTACGGGCATATGCATCCAAAGCTCAAATGGGGACGGACAAAGACGCTCGGACAGGGCGGAGACTGCTGTGATTTCAGACTGACGATAGAGTAATGACCCTATGGAAAGACTGATGAGATACAAGACCCTCCAATGCTTTCTTGCGGCGCTGATTATGATTGCGTTCCTCGCTCCTTCTGCATATGCATCCGGTGCACCGGACACATATGAGGCAAGCGCAAACGCTGTTTCCGAAAAATATATTGGCAAAACGGTTCCGGGCGCGTGTGTCGTAATTTCGGAGCATGACAATTCGGTATTTGCGAAGGGGTATGGCTTTGCTGATTTAGAGAACAATGCGGCTATGGACCCGGAGACCACGGTTTTTGAATGGGGTTCCATATCAAAGACCTTTGTGTGGGTCAGCGTGATGCAGCTTGTTGAGGATAGGAAAGTCGATCTGGAAACGGATATCCGCACCTATCTGCCGGACAGCTTTTTGAAAAATCTGCGATTCGCTGAGCCGGTTACTTTACTCCACCTGATGAACCATACGGCAGGATTTGAGGAAGAATTGCTGGATTTGCGCTATTACAGCGCGAGTGAGGAAATCCCCTTCAAAGAAGTACTATGTAGCAGGTGTAGGAATTGCAGCGGCCATCTGCGGGTTTTTCACGGGAAGCAGCCATGCCGTAAAGAGAAAAACCAGAGCACCGGTCCTTACGATTGTTTTATTTGCATTGCAAATTATATCTGCGTGGATGCTCGGATTCTTAACAGTAGTATAAATTAACAGAAAACGGAGGAATGGATTTATGGACAAAAAGAAAAAGTGGACGGTTAAGGATGTTATTACAACGGTATTGCTCTCCGCAGTACTGATCGTGATCCAGCTCGTGGTCAACATGGTCTGCATGGCCAACGACTTTGTCAGCATGGTGCTGTCGGTGGGGATCACCA
>ERZ827498.4766-NODE-4766-length-10368-cov-3.481722_pt1 | contig 10368 bp, 8 predicted proteins | sample MGYA00519865_ERZ827498 | MGnify/ENA primary metagenome ERZ827498 (study PRJEB31778, sample SAMEA3449328) | human gut metagenome | biome: human gut; feature: human-associated habitat; material: faeces | place: United Kingdom | collected 2010/2012 ...
TCGAGGTGGATGTGGTGTTTGGCCCCGGCAATGGCGGCCAAGAGGGCAGGGAAGAACTCGTAGCCCGAGGTGTAGATCTCTACCTCGTTGTCCTTGAACGGCAGCGACAGGTTCTGGTTGGCAAAGAGGTGCATGAGGGTGCAGTAGCGGTCGGGTATGTGCAGGTCTTTCTGTTCCACAAACTCGAGCATGGAGCGTTTCGACAACTGGTCCAGGCTTCGCTGGCTGATCATCCTGTTGCGCCTTGTGTTCTGGCCAAAGAAGAAATAGAACACGAAGCCTATAAGCGGCAGGAACATGAGCACAAGAATCCATGCCATCGTCTTTGCCGGCTGCTTGTTGTCCATGAGAACGGCAACGATGGACACTACGACCAAAAGGACGTAGATGAGCGCTATGGTCCAGTGAATGTAGAACATCGTCTTATTTGATGTCGATAAGCTTATGGGTCTGTAGCGACAGTCGCCATTTTGGATGCTGCTTTATATATTCCACACAGGCGGCGGTGATGGCAGCGTTGCGTGCGGCATCGCCCACATCGCAGGGTTGCAGATAATAATAGTCGGCTGTGATGCCGTGGTCGCTCACGTTGTCGGCGTTGCCGTCGAACAGACATTTCAGCTCGTTGCAGCGTGTCACCGCCACATGCTCCTTGGGTGAGCAGGTGAACCAGTCAATTCCGTCGACAGGCTGGCGTGTGCCGTTGCTCTCCATGGCAATCTCGTAGCCGTTGGCGTGGAGCAGGTCTACGAGCGGCTTGTCCACCTGCAGCGTGGGCTCGCCTCCTGTCAGGATGACGAGTCGGGCGGGATATTGCTTTATCGCTTCCAAGATGTCGTCGTTGCTTATCTCGCGATAGCTGCTGAAGAGGGTGTCGCAGAATGGACATTTGAGGTTACAGCCCGAGAAGCGCACGAACACGGCGGCACGGCCCGTGTTGCGTCCCTCGCCTTGGAGCGAATAGAATATTTCGTTTATCTTCATAGCAAGCACAAAAAAGAGGGTGGGTTATCTATGCAATATTTTGCCACGTTGCCCTCGCTCTCTTGCACAATGGTGCAATAGCAATGAGGCACCTGCTCCGTGATCCATCGCGCCATGTTCTCGGCTGTGGGGTTGAAGGGCAGGATGTCGTTGAGGTTCTTGTGGTCGAGCTTCTCCTGTATGCGTCTCTTCACAACGCTGAAGTCGACAACCATGCCGTTTTCGTCGAGCGTCTCTGCCTTGCACATGACGGTTATCTTCCAGTTGTGGCCGTGCAGGTTCTCACACTTGCTTTTGTAGCTGAGCGTGAGCTTGTGGCTTGACGATATCTCAAAAGTTTTTTCTATATAATACATGTCTTTTTTTTGTTGATCTTGTTTCTTGTTTGTTGTCTCATCACATGGACATGTCATCGTCGGCGGGTTTAATGTTGCCGTTGATCATGTCGTTAAGGTCCTGGTCTTCCTTGCGCTTGCGTTCCTTGCGCAGACGTTCAAGTTCCTCGACCGCCCTTTTGTTGTTGGGCTGTTTGATGAGCTGTTGCAGAAGGGCCTCTGCCTCGTCAAAGTGGTAGATGTTGACAAGAAGATGCGCCTTCAGACATGTCAACATCTTAAGGCTCTCCTTCTTGTCGTCAAGATTGTCGGAGGGGAGGATGCTGTCGTCGTCATCGTCGTCGTCATCGTCCGTGTCCATGGATATCTCGCCTTCAAGGTCGTTTATGCGCGAGTCGATATAAGACATGGCTCTCACGTCGTCGGCCATGACAAGGGCGTAGGCGTAGTCGCGCTGGAAGCGTCCCCACTGCAAGCCGTTGATCATGCCCAAGAAGTAGCAAGCCATCTTAAACTGCCGCAAGATGTAATAGCTACAGCCCAGAAGGTAACAAAGCTCAAAGAACGAGTAGAGGTTTTTGCTCTTCTCGTGCTTAAGCTGCTCCTTCAAGATGTCGTAGGCACTGTTCAGCCACGGCAACGCCTCGGCATAACGTTTCTGGTAGAAGAAGCGCGTGCCCTGATAGTAGAGATAAGCCTCTTGCTCGGAGAACGCTTCCCACAGCAACGCCTGGTGTATGTCGTCGGGCATGGTGCCACCCTCCTTCTTTGTTGCCACGACCTCCTTCCATAGGTATGTGAACTTTGCCTTTATCTGAGGCTCCTCCATGAGGTCATAGGCTATTGTGAAGACAACGCTCTTAGGCTTCGTTGCCTCCTCGTCGCAGGCGGGGTGGAGGGGCTGTATGCGTTGTGGCAAGAGCGTCATGCTCATCCTTATGTAGAGCGCCTCGTTGTCGGATGAGCGGCTCATCATGGCAATGGAGACCATGCGTGCGGGCTTGTTGTCGCCATCCTCCTTGTATAATAAGGTGGCTTGCGCCTGTTGGCCCTTAAACTTCTTGTCCTTGATGAGCGGCAGCGTGAGGTCGTAGTCCATAATGCTGTAGTGGGCAACCTCCTCCACCGTCTTGTCGCCGTGTGTCACCATGAGGCTCAGCACCTCGTGAGGCTTTATGCCCAATGTGTCGCGCAGGATGTTGCCGAGGAGCGGACGCTGCGAGGGGGTATAGTGGGCTTGTTTGGGTGCGTCCTGTGTCTTTATCTCACCCTCAGAGAGCAGCTTATTCGCATACGACTCCTTCACGAAGCTCTCTTCAAAGTCGGAGTAATGGCCCTTCCTGTTGTATCGGCACACCTCTTCCACCTCGCTCATGACCATGTTGCGGCAGCTGAAGATGTCGTTGAGGTAGAGCATGAGCACATCGCCGTTGAGAGCGCTGGTTATTGCCAGTCCGACGATGATGTGGAGGTCGGCCTCTGCCTTGTCGGTGTCGCAAGAGTAGACCACCTCTGCCAGGCCGCAGCTCTGGTTTATCTTGTTTATGAACGTGCGAAGGCTCAGGATGTCGACAATGCTCTTGCTGTAGAAGAAGGGGTAGACAATGCGTGCTGTGTTGCCTTTCTTGCTGATCTCGAAGGAGAAATAGCCGCCCTGATACTGAAAGCTCATGGTTGCCTCCTCCTTCTCTTTCGTCACCTCCCATTTGCCGTTGACGTTTATCTCAGTCAAGGCGTTGCTGATGACCGCCATCTTGTCTTGCAGGCTGTCAAGGAACACAGTCTGTCCTGCTTTCGCCTTCTTGCGGTTTTTCCAACTCTTGTAGAAGACGAAGGCTATGATGAGGGCACAGATGAGAATTGTTATAACTATATAGGTATCCATAAATGGTTGTCGCTAAGATGAATATGTGTTGTCTGTGGAAAAATGCTTTAGACGACGATGTCGTTGCCCAACATTCGCGCCAGCTTGTTGCGCAGCTCCTGAGTGTCCTTATATTCTGCCATGAGCTTCATTAGCTCGTCGGCGGGGCCGTTGGTGGCTGTCTTGATCTTTTGTTGCAGCTCTTTAAGGTGGTGCTCGATATAGTCCATTCGGAAATCGTTGAGCAGATGCTCAAGCTGGTTGCGCACATTGTCAATGCGTGTTTCCTCTCTTGCCAAGCGGTCTTGCTCGTTCATCGGGGCATCGGCAGCAAGGGCTGTGGGCGACAGCTGGTAACGCTCTGCCGTCAGGCTGGTGGCTATCTTGCTTATCTCTATGTCTTCGTGGTGAATGAAGAACTGTTCAGCCTGGAACCCCTCGTCAGCCGAGTGGGCCACCGCCTCGTTCAGGATGCGCTCAAACGTGGGGTTTTCAAGATGCAGCCCGTCGATGCTGAGGTTGTAAGCCAGATATTGTGCCACGTTGAGGTTTATGAGGTTGCCGTCGGCATCTTCCACGTTGCGGTAGATAACGTCGTTGCCGTTGCGTATGACCATCTTCACGAGCATGCGCTCCACCTTCGACGCCTGTTGCAGCGGCGTGGCCACCGTGAACTGCTGCGGTGCATTTGCGCGTGGTGGCTCGGACGATGTCTGTTGCCCTGCTTGCTGCTGTTGGGGGTTCATGCGGTCGCGGCCGTCGCGTATGAACTTGTTCATGGTGTTGATGAGCGTCGCCTCGTTCATGCTCATCCGCATGGCACACTCGTGCAGGTAGGTGTCGCGCAAGATCTGGTCTTGCACGAGCGAGATGCTCCTCACGATCGAGTTGATGGCCTCGGAGCGTTTCAGCGGGTCGCGCTCGTTCTTGAGCAACAGGTCGGTCTTAAACTCCATGAAGTCGGTCTGGTTCTCCTCGATATATTTCTTGAAGTCGGCAGCTGTGTGCTTGCGTGCGAACGAGTCGGGGTCGTCACCGTCGGGCAGCAGCAACACCTTGAGGTTCATGCCTTCCGACAGCAACATGTCGGTGCCTCTTAAGGCAGCGTGTATGCCAGCGGCATCGCCGTCGTAGAGCAGCGTTATGTTTGACGTGAAGCGGTGAAGGATATGGATCTGGTGCAGGGAGAGCGCCGTGCCCGAGTTGGCAACCACGTTCTCGATGCCACACTGGTGCATGGCTATGACGTCGGTATAGCCTTCCACCATGAACACGCGGTCTTCCTTGGCTATGGCTTTCTTTGCCTGGTATAAGCCGTAGAGCTCGCGGTCCTTGTGGTAGATTTCGCTCTCCGGCGAGTTGACATATTTCTGGTTCACGCCCTTGGTGCGCGAGTCGAGCACACGTCCGCCGAAGCCCACCACCTTGCCGCTCACGCCAATCCACGGAAAGATTACACGTCCGGCGTAGCGGTCGATGAGATCGCCGTGGTCGTTGCGGTAGCAGATGCCTGTGGCAAGAATGAACTCGTCCTTATAGCCCTTCGTGTGGGCTGTGTTGGCAAGGGCGTAGCGGTCGTTGGGGTCGTAGCCGAGCTGGAATTTCTCTATGATGTCGTCGCGTATGCCTCGTGAGCGGAAATATTGCATGCCTATGGCCACGCCATCGGGTGTGTTGCGCAGCTGGTCTTTGAAATAGCCGGCTGCCCACTCGTTCACGATGAACATGCTCTCGCGCTTGCTCTCCTCCTCCTTCTCCTCGTTGCTCAGCTCGCGCTCATGGATCTCGATGTGATATTTGTTGGCAAGCCACCTCAGGGCCTCGATATAGGTCATCTGCTCATGCTCCATGATGAAGTTTAGGGGGGTTCCTCCCTTGCCGCATCCGAAGCAATGGTAGGTGCCGCGTGTGGGCGACACAAAGAACGACGGGGTCTTCTCGTTGTGGAAAGGGCACAGTCCCTTATAGTTTACGCCGCTCTTGTGAAGCGTCACAAACTCGGACACAACCTCCACGATGTTAGCTGCGTCTTTTATTCGGTCTACTGTTGCTCTGTCTATCATCTTGTTCTCTGTCTGTCGTTATGGCGGCGTTGACTGGCGCCTGATGAAAAAAAAAAAGGAGTTGCTGTTATGAGATACAAATTTAGAAAAAAATATTGACATTGAGGCCTTTTTGGAAAACCTTTTGTTGCGACGGGCACAAAAAAAATCCTGCCGCCGCTCTTGCGGTGACAGGATTATCCCTAATGACCGATTTGGAATTATGAGGTTTGCTCTTTGCAAAACGATGCTGTCGGCCACTTGCCGTGAGGCTGAGGCTATAGGCAATAGTTGCCGCTGAACAGCTCTTTCTTGTCGACAGGCTGCATGACGCTCAGGAAAGACTGAAGCTCCTCTTCGCTCTTGACGGGCTTTCCGCGCAGCGACCTCACACGGCTGAAGGTGTTGAAGCGCTGGTCGTCGCTGACAAACCATTTCTCGTCTGTGATCTGGCCTCTGGCGTGTGCTATGTCGTGATGGATTTTGAAGGCATACTTGGCAGCCACGGCAGAGAGGAAACGTTGCCCTTTGTCTGTGGTGACGAGCAAGAGCAGACAGCGTCCGCGCTGACGTTTTCGTGTCTGTTCGCTCACCTTAAGATGAGAGGCGCTGGTGCTGACCGTTATGTTCCATCCACAACGGTTGATCTGGTCTGCCTTCTTCTTGAACAGCACGCCGTGGGGCGAGGTGTCGTCAAGGCGAAGGAAGCAGATAAGATAGTGGATCATCTCGTGCAGGAGCACGGTCTGATAGTCGCGTTCGGAACAGTCGTAATAGGTGCTGATGTAGATGTAGAAGGTGCGCTGGGGCTTGGAGAACCAATTTTTCCTTGATGTCACACATTTCATGTAGCCGAACCTTGTGCGTGCCTTCGAGAGACGGAACGACGGGGTGGGCAACGTGTCGCAGAAATAAAGGTGGTTAAACTTCGCGAACCATTCGCTGAGCAGCAACGTGGTGAGCGTCATGACTCTTACTTGTTTTTGCAGGTTGTCGCCTTCTTGCAACAGGTCGTTTTCTTGCAGGCTGTTGCCTTGTTGCAAGCTGTTGCCTTGTTGCAAGCTGTTGCCTTGTCGCAAGCTTTTGCCTTGTCGCAAGCTTTTGCCTTGTCGCAAGCTTTTGCCTTGTCGCAGGCTTTTGCCTTGTCGCAAGCTTTTGCCTTGTCGCAGGCTTTTGCCTTGTTGCAAGCTTTTGCCTTGTTGCAAGCTTTTGCCTTGTCGCAGGCTTTTGCCTTGTCGCAGGCTTTTGCCTTGTCGCAGGCTTTTGCCTTGTTGCAAGCTTTTGCCTTGTCGCAGGTTGTTGCCTTGTCGCAGGTTGTTGCCTTGTTGCAAGCTTTTGCCTTGTCGCAGGTTGTTGCTTTAGGACAGGTCGTTTTTTGCTTGCAGCATGCTGTTTCTTTCTTGCAGCATGCTGACTGCTCGTCACAGTCTGGCATGATCTCAGCAAGCTTGGCAGCAATCTTGTCTTTCATGACGGTGCTCACGACAACCTTGCCGTCGGGTGCGATGAGATACATCGATGGAATCCACTTGATGTGGTATGCGGCAGAGATCTGCGTCTCCTTCCATTTCTTCAGCTCGCTCACCTGTGTGTAGGCGATGTTGAAGTCGCTGATGGCTTTCACGAGGTTTTCTTTCTTGTCATCGAACGACACGCCGATAAACTCGACACCACGCTCAGCATAAGTGTTGTGCAAGGCTGCAATGGCAGGCAGGTCCTTGCGGCAGTCGGGACACCATGATGCCCAGAAGTCGAGCACCACATACTTGCCGCGCATGTCGCTGAGCTTCACCGTCTTGCCGTCGGGTGTGGCGAGAGCAAAGTCGGGAGCCTCGGTGCCAGGCTTCAACAGTTCGGTTGCATACTTGGCATCGTCGTCTTGCTGAGCCGATGCCTGGTTGTTGTTCTCTACGTTCTGTGCCGTTGCGGCAAAGAGAGGTGCCGTCAACATGAGGACGGCAAATGTGATTTTCTTGATCATTGTTCTTATTTTTTTAAAGTGACAAACGGGTGAATGACGAAAAGATAACGGCAAAAAGCCCGGTCATTCGTTATTGTCGGATGAAAATGTTTGTTCTTTTGGCCAGTTGACGAGATAGAGCTTCTCCGTGGCTCGTGTGAAGGCGGTGTAGAGCCAGTGAATGTAGTCGGGGGTGAGCATGTCGTCGGTCATGTAGCCTTGGTCCACATACACATGTGCCCACTGTCCGCCCTGTGCTTTGTGGCACGTCACGGCGTAAGCATATTTTATCTGCAGGGCATTGAAATGGGCATCGTGTCGCACCTTGTCAATGCGCTCGCGCTTGGTGTGGATGTCGGCATAGTCGGCCATCACGCCCTCATAAAGCATCTGGTTCTGCTCAGGGGTGAGGGCAGGGGCTTCAGAGAGCAGACTGTCGGTGAGCACGGTGGCTGTGAGCTCATAGTCGTTATAGTCGGGGAAGGAGAGGGTGAGGTCGGCAAAATGGAGCCCGTAAAGCTCATGCACGTTACGCACGCGGCGTATGACGGCCCTGTCGCCGTTGGCGATAAACTGTAAGGGCGCCTTCTCGTCTGCTCCCGCCCAGAAGTAGTTGTTCTTCACGATCATGAGCATGTCGCCTGTGGTGAGCTGCTCCTCGCATCCGAGCACCATGTTTCTGATGCCTTGGTTGTAGATGTTGGCGCGTTTATTGCTCCGCGTCACCACCATGGTCTCGTCTTGTCCCACCTCGCTGTAGCTTGTTGCCAACTGCTCAATGAGCTCGTCGCCTCTCACGACCTGTATGTCGGTGAAGCGGTTGAAGACGATGCGTGGCAGCTGGGTCATCTCGTCGTGTGTGATCATCTGCCTTATGACGGTGGCGTTGTAGAGGATGCCCGACTGCTGACTCTGTCGCAGCACCTCTCTGAGGTCTGACTCGAAGACGCGCAGACCGTAGCCTTGCATGAACGCCGTTGAGAGGGCAGGCGACTCTTCTTCGCCCACGGGTGGCAGCTGAGCTGTGTCGCCGATGAGCATTAGGCGGCAACCCTTGCCGTTATACACATACTGCACGAGGTCGTCGAGCAGCCGGCCGCTGCCAAAGACCGACTGGGTCAGTCCTTCGTTGGCAATCATCGATGCCTCGTCTGCCACAAACAGCGTGTCGGTGTGCAGGTTGTCGTTGAGGTTGAAATCGCCCTCAAACGTTTTCTGTCTGTAGATCTTGCGGTGGATGGTGAAGGCCGGCATGCCCGCGTTCACCGACAGCACCTTGGCGGCACGGCCTGTGGGGGCGAGGAGCACCACCTTGCGGGCATAGGCTGTGAGCATGCGCACGATGGCGGCCGTGAGCGTGGTCTTGCCCGTTCCGGCAGAACCGCGCAGCACCATAACGCTCATGGGCTGTGGCGAAGCCATGAACGTGGCAAACACCCGCAGCACATCAGCTTGTCCCTGGGTCGGGGGGAAGGGGAAAAACTTCCCCATCAAGGCTATAAACTCTTCCATCCTGGCTGTTTGTTGCAGAGGAGCAACAGGTCTCATTTTCTGTTGTTTTTATTTTTCCTCGTTGTTCTGTTCTTTCTCTTCGTTCCGAGGCTCTTCTTCGTTTTGCTTCTCTTCGTTGTCTGCCTCTTTGTCATCGTCAGCCTCTTTGTTCATAAAGATGCTGAAGTTGACGCTGCCATAGGCACGATGCTCCACAAAGTGGGGGTCGTCCTCAAAACTGTTGTGCTTGCCGTGCTCAAACACCAGTAGGCCGTCGGGCTTGAGCAACCCGCGCTCAAAGACAAGACGCGGGATGGTGGGCAGTTCGGGAAGAGCGTATGGCGGGTCGGCGAAGATGATGTCAAACTTCTGTCGGCACGTCTTGATGCAACGGAACACGTCGCCTCGTATGAGCGTGTGGTTCTTTGCTCCAATCTTGGCGATACACTGGCGTATGAACGCAGCATGGTCGCGGTCGGCTTCAATGCTTATAACCTCCTTGCAGCCTCTTGACAGCAGTTCAAGCGAGATGCTGCCCGTTCCTGCGAAGAGGTCGAGCGAAAGGGCTTCGTCAAAGCACACATAGCCGTTCATCACGTTAAAGATGTTTTCTTTGGCAAAGTCGGTTGTGGGGCGTGCCTTGAACGAACGTGGAATGTCGAAATGACGACCCTTGTATAATCCTGTAATTATTCTCATTGTCTTGTCTTATTTTCTCATTGTCTTGTCTTATTTTCTCCTTGTTTACTTGTCTACTCGTCTACTTACAGCATGTCGAAGACATGCGAAACTTTAGCACCTTATTATTATATAAGAGCACGAATTATTATATAAGAGACCGAATTGTTATATAAGAGACCGACGGCCTCATATCAGATTGTCGTAAAGAGCCAGCAGGTCGAAGGGAAGCTCTTGCGTGTTTTCTTCAGCGAGAAGCGAAGACGGCTCGCGTTTTGCGACATTGCTGACAAACTCGCCCGCCATCTGCACATACTTGTCTGTGGTGGCGGTGGTGCCGATGATGTCGAGCAGGTCGTCGCTGGGCTTCATGCCGAGCTGCTGCCATGCGTTGAGCGTGTAATAGACAGCGTCGGCTGTCATGGAAGCATCGAAGCGGTTGCAGAACACAATGTGGTTTTGGCGGAACGACACCAGTTCCATGGTCTTGCCGTGAAGGTAGGCATACATCTTGCGCTTGGCGCTCTTATAGCTGTCGGCGTGGAGATGTTGCCACACAGGGAGCATGAGCGGAAGGAAGGTCACCATCTTAAAGTTGTCGTCGAGCACCAGTTTGAGGTCGCGGTTCACAGCGAAGGCCACCACCACATTGGCGCTCTCAAGCATGGAGGTCATCACCTCCACGCTCTTGTCTTCGCCGTAGGTGTAGGCATAGAGCTGTTCCGCCTTCTCGTTGTCACACTCGTCGGCGGGTATGACAAGCACGGGCGTGTCGATGAGCACTCGTGCCGAGCGATGCTGTTCAGCCAGCATGTGGCTGTCGTTGAACGCTTGGCGCAGGTTGGCAGCCGTGGACACACCGCTCTTCATGTGGTATGGCTCATGGCTTATGGTGCCGTCGGCTTCTCTCTTGGAGAACGACATGGCGTGTTCGCTGATTCTTATTGTCAGTTGCATGATTGGATGTGTTTTAAAGCCCCACCCCCGCGCCGCCATTCGGCGGCTTCCCCCTCC
>ERZ827498.4768-NODE-4768-length-10359-cov-2.942158_pt1 | contig 10359 bp, 12 predicted proteins | sample MGYA00519865_ERZ827498 | MGnify/ENA primary metagenome ERZ827498 (study PRJEB31778, sample SAMEA3449328) | human gut metagenome | biome: human gut; feature: human-associated habitat; material: faeces | place: United Kingdom | collected 2010/2012 ...
GGATGGTGAGCTGTTTGCCGTCCAGCTCCACCAGCGCACCGCCGTAGATCTGCTGGTAGCGGCTCACCAGAGCATTGAACTGCTGCTGCAGCTCCACGGTGCGGTCATCCATGCCCAGAACGGCATTCTTCATACCGGCCACACAGGTGGTGCCGAATTTCGCGGTCAGGACATCCACATGCGGGTTCGCAAGGAAAGCGCGGCTGATCTCCACGCTGGCGTTGGTCACGGCGGGGCCGTTGGCATCAAAGAAGTCCTGCTCAGCCTTCCAGTAAGCGTCGCGGGTGTCGCAGGTGTAGTGGATGTTGGCAAGGTTCGCGGCGGTGTTGTACTCTGCAAAGGCTTCGCTCTGCTCATAGTAGAGCCGGACAAGGGCATCGCCGTCGGGTGCGGCAGCGGCCTTTGCGGCCAGCTCTTTGCACCGGGCCAGCAGGGCACCGATGTCCGGGCGGGTATAGGTCATTTCGTTGAATTTCATCGGGAAACATTCCTTTCCGGGAGAAGACTCCATATTTAAGGTTAAACCCATCTTACCACGTTATGCGGCAAATGAAAAGGGGACACAGGCCAAAACCCGGCAGATGCTATGCACAACTGCTAAAATTTGACGAAGTGGTTTGGCAAAGTTGTCTGTGCAGGCGGTTGCATGGCTGTGGCAAAAGGACTATAATAAAACCATCAACAGAGTAAGACCATGCGCGTTAAGTGCCGCATCAACGGGGAGTTGTGCTGTGGACGAAGGTGTACCCGCGGTGCATGGTCTGCATCCCGCTGCTGCATGGACTTGGGTGCAGGCGAGACGGCTTGCGTCCCGCCCGGAAGTGAAAGTTGTTGGATTCACGCCCTCCTTTGTGCGGTTTGTCACAGGGAGGGCGTTTTTGTTTGTGCAGACCGCCCGCCCGGTATTCCTTTTGCAAGGAGGACAGTTGATATGAACAACTCGAAAAATTCCGTCCGCACGCTCACCATGCTGGCCTTGCTGGTGGCAATGAGCATCGTGTTCAGCCAGGTGCTGAGCATCTCCACCGGCTTTGTGCGGTTCAATCTGGGCAGCCTGCCGGTGCTGCTGGCAGCGCTGCTGTTCGGCCCCGGTGCCGGCTTTGCCGTGGGCGCTGTGGCCGATATGATCGGCGGCGTGCTGGCAGGCTACGCCATCAACCCGCTCATCACGCTGGGCGCGGGTGCCATTGGTCTGGTGGCGGGGCTTGCATGGCAGAAGCTGCCCGGGCTGCGCACCGGCCTGCGGCTGCAGATCAGCGTGTTGCTGGGACACTTTGTGGGTTCCATGGTCATCACCTCGCTGGCACTGCGCATCTTCTACGGCTACCCGTGGGCAACGCTGGCAGTGCGCATCCCCAATGCACTGATCCTGGCTGCGGTGAACACTGTGCTGCTGCGCATCCTGCTGGAGAACCGTACCCTGATGAAGATGGTGAAGAAATAAAAACTTTCCGCACAGAGTGTAGTCGCGTTGGGCAGGCTTATATGGCTTTTGCAAAAGGCATCGCCGCCGAATATGTACTCTTTTGCGCGCACAAAAGAGTACCAGAAAAGCGCCCGCTACTTTCGAGGCGCGGGAGGCACGAATCAAGGGCTGCTCGCCCTTGATAATCCCAAAGCAGTTGGGCTCCATACAAAAAATCCAAGCCGCTACGCTAAAGGATTTTTTGTGTTACGCCGATTTAGAGTCGCTGCGCGACAGCCGCAGGCTAACAGCAGCATATGCAGTTAATCGTTACGATCCCTACCCGTAAAAAAGTAAATCCGAAACGACCGCAGTCGTTTCGGATTTACAAATTATAAAAATACTATTTCCGCTGATATTGTCAGAGCGAAGCGGAGACAATTCTAAATCGTGAGGCAAAATCCATGAACTATGAACAAACCCTGGAATACATCCATGCGGTCCAGTGGGCCGGCCACAAGCCCGGCCTGACGCGCACCCGCACCCTGCTGGCCGCACTGGGCGACCCGCACAAACAGCTCAGATTCGTGCATGTTGCAGGCACCAACGGCAAGGGCAGCACCGCCGCCATGATGGCATCCTGCCTGCAGGCCGCGGGCTATCGGGTGGGCCTGTACACCTCACCCTTCATCAACCGCTTCAACGAGCGCATCCAGATCAACGGCGTGCAGATCCCGGACGAAGAGCTGGTGAAACTGGTGGAGCAGGTAAAGCCCGCCGCCGATGCCATGGAAGATGTGCCCACCGAGTTTGAGATCATCACGGCGCTGGGGATGCTCTATTTTGCCCAGCAGAAATGTGAGATCGTGGTGCTGGAGGTGGGCCTTGGCGGCACGCTGGATTCCACCAACGTCATTGATGCCCCGGAGTGCGCAGTCATTACGGCACTGGGTATGGATCATGTGAAGGAGCTTGGTCCCACCCTTGCGGACATTGCCGCCGCCAAAGCGGGGATCATCAAGGAAGAGTGCCCGGTGGTGAGCTACGGCGGCGTGCCGGAGGCAGATATTGTTATCCGCCGCGTCTGTGCTGAAAAGCATGCCGAGCTGACTGAGGTGGATTTCAGCAGGCTGAAATACGAGGGCGGCAGCCTTGACGCCGTGGAGTTCGACTTTGACGGCCTGACGGATGTGCACCTGCCCCTGATCGGCAGCTACCAGCCGCGAAATGCGGCGCTGGCTATCACGGCTCTGCGGGTGATGCGCACCCATGGCTGGAACATCCCGGAAAGCGCCATCCGCACAGGTTTGGAAACGGTCAGCTGGCCGGGCCGCTTTGAACTGCTGCGGCACGCGCCCGCGTTCCTGCTGGACGGCAGCCACAACGCCCACGGAATGCGTGCCACGGTGCAGAGCCTGAGAGACCGCTTCCCCGGGCAGAAGTTCGTTTTTCTGGTCAGCATCATGGCAGACAAGGATGTGGACCAGATGCTCAGCCTGCTGGCACCGCTGGCGGTGCGGTTCGTCACGGTGGCGGCGCACACGCCGCGCGCCATGCCTGCCGAAACGCTGGCAGAACACATCCGGGCCTATGGCTGCAGGGCGGAAGCGGCAGCTTCCATTGAAGCGGGCGTGGCCCGGGCGGTGGAGCTGGGCGGCGAAGGCCCGGTGTGCGCACTGGGCACGCTGTATTTCTCTGGCGATGTGCGGAAGGCGTTTGCGGAACTTGTGAAGGGCTGAAGATTTAAAATGGCTCCGCGTGCGCTGCGCCATCATCAGCGGAAAAATATTTTTATATATATTTAATGACAAATAGTAAGACAAGCCAATGTGGAATATATGAACTACCTAAAAGAATAATAGAAACTGAAACAGGATATAACAGAGAAACTGTGGACAAGCTTTTAAATAGATTTATAGATTATAAAAAAATTGTGTATTGTGAAGAAACTAGAGAAGTATTTTTAATGAATTGGATAAAGCATAATAAAATAGTAAGTCCAAAAGTTAAGAAGTGTGTTTATGAAGAATTAAAAAAAATAAAGAGTATGGATATGGTGAATTTATTTTTTAAGCAATGTGAAGGGTATGGATACACATTAGATAAAAGTGAAATAAAAATAAATATGGGTATGGATAGGGTATCTATACCCATACCTGAAGTAGAAAACAACTTTGAGTATGGGTATGGGGAAAAAGAAAAAGAAAAACAAAAAGAAAAAGAAAAAAAAGAAGAAAAAGAAAAAGAAGAAGAACCTACGTATAGTGTAGGTAGGTTTAAAAAATTGTATGAACAAAATATTGGTCTTATAAATGGGATAGTTGCAGAGTGGTTATTTGAAATATCGGAACTTATAGATTATGAGTTATTTAAAAGAGCTATAGAGATAGCTACTGATAAAGGTAAGTGCAATAAAGGATATGTAGCAGGAATTATAAAGCAGTGGTTAGATAATAACATTAGAAGTTATGAAGATTTAAAAGCTTATGAAATAGGGGTTAAGAATAGGAGAGAAGAAAGTGGAGAGTATAAAAAAATTGAATATGCCAACACAAATGAAAGAGAGAATGAAAAGTATACTAGAAAGCCAACAGATGAAGAAATTGAAGAACTTAGAAAATCCTATGAAAATATGCGAAGAGATAGAGGAAAGTTATAAATGCACAAAGTGTAGAGATATGACTTTTATCCTAGTAGAAAATGAGGCACTTCCTTGTGAATGTAGAGCATTAAGAGAAGCTGAAGATATTCTTAAAAAGAGCGGTATAGGTAAAGAGTTTAGGAATAAGAGGTTTGATAATTTTGATTTTTCTAGAAGTATGGCTACTATGGAAGGTTATAAAAAAGCTATGGATTATGAAAATGAGTTTTTAGATATTGAAAATAATAGGTGTAATTCTGTTATGTTTTTGGGACAAGTTGGGTCTGGAAAGACCCATCTTAGTATGGCTATTTGTAATGAGCTTATGGATAGGGGTATTAGTGTTGTTTATATGGGTTATCGTGATGCTATTACTAGTATTAAGCAAAATATGTTGGATAGTGTTTATTATAATAGGGTTATGAATAGGTATAAAAATGCTAGGGTGCTTTTTATTGATGATTTGTTTAAGGGCAAGATTACTGATAGTGATGTAAATATTATGTTTGAGCTTATAAATTACAGGTATTTTAATAATTTGCCACTTATTGTTAGTAGTGAGTGTGGTGTTGATAGGTTGATTGGTATTGATGAGGCTTTGGGTAGCAGGTTGGTCGAGATGAGTAAGAATTATATAATTTCAATTAAAGCGAAGAATTTGAATTATAGACTATACAAATAATATGTATAAATATTACCAAAAATACTATATAATGTAAAATAAATGATATTCAAGTAAATAGGAGTGGTAATATGTCGAAAATGAGATTGAATTTATATGATTTGGAAGTTAAGTTTTTAAAAGGTAAAAATGTAGAGACTGGATTTAATATTCAAAAAAGTTTAGTTGATATATTAAAAGATAACTGTACTAAAAAACGAAATGATAGAAAAATAAAAGATGAAAAGTTAATGAAAATTTACTATTTAGAAGAATATGATTATAGTAAAAATGTTTTAAAATTATGTTTTATATCAGCTAAATATAATAGTGTAAGAAATGTAATTAACACAGAAACATTAGAGCCTAAAGGAAAATTAAAATCCAAAAAAGATGGAGATGAAGAGAGAACTCATATTTTTATAGTATTTGGTAATAATAATATAGATTGTTACATAGAATATAATAGAGATGGAATATCTAAAACAAAAATACAAGAATATTTAAATAAATGTATACAAGAATATTATAAAGAAAATAGATTTTTTGGAGTTAATTTAGAATTAGTACCGAGTGATGAGTTTTTAGAAGAATTAGCAAAAACTAAAAAGCTTAAATTAGTTAAATTTGTAATGGATAAAGAGGATTTAAATTGTTCTGAATTTAGAGATATGGCAGATAGAAATGATATAAGAACAGATGTAGAAGTAATATATAAACCTACTATAAAATCAACAATTACTAAAAAAACAATAAAAGACTATTTAAATAAAAAGGATACAAATAAAAAAATAAAGAGAATTATAGTAGAAGCTGAAGGAGAAAATAACACAATAAGATTAGATACTGAAGGAATGAAGAAAAATTATTATTTAGAAGTAGAAATAGATCCAGATACTAATTGTTTTAGTACTAAATCAGCATTTGAACAATTTAATAAAGAATTTATTGGAGATGAGATTATTGAGGTTGCTAATTAAAGAGTTATTTACGCCTATTAAAGATTTTTATAAAATTAGTGAAAAAAATGAAAGATTCAAAAACTATATTATTCCATTTATAGTAGGAATAGTTTATATAATATCAGTAATTTGTATAGATGCTAGTTTAGACTTTAATATACTTAATTTTGGGAATGATTTTATAAATACAACTATAACTGTAATAACATTATTAATAACATTTAATATGGCCTATTTAACTATATTAGTTACAGGTGATAATGATAATATAAAAATGCTTAAATCTAGAGTATCTAAGAGAACTTTAGGACGTGAACCAGTATTACTATACCAAGTAATGTTGATAAATATATCATATACTACAATAGTAGAAGTAATATTTTTAGTATTCATATTTTCTCAAAAGTTTTTTATATATGTAATAGAAAAAAAATTAATACACCTTATTTTAGCTATAGATTTAGTTATACTAAGTCATATATTATTGATGCTATTACAAATAATAGTATGTATATATTTTTCATTTTGGAAAATAGAATCAATATCATAAAAAAATTATAGAAGGATATCCATATAATATATATGGATATCCTTCTATTTCATACTTATAATATTTTTAGATAATTCATTAATACTATCAGATAAAGTCTGTAACTTACCCTCAATCCTCACAAGTAAATACATACTAAGGGCTATAGGAAAGCCTACAGAAGCTATAAGATTTTGTAAATCAAATTCCATAAAATATACTCCTTTCAAAACTTATAAAGATAAAAGCTATGCAACTTAATGCATAGCTTTTTATTATAAGACTAAGTCGTATTCAGTAGTATCAGTTACTACTACCTTAGCTTCCACAGTAGCTACTATATTACCACCATTTGGAGCGAATATATTTTTTTCAACAACTAAGTCCATTGCTGATTTAATTTCTGTTTCTGTAATATCCTCTCTTGGATTATCAACTGATAAAGAAACTTTTCTATCATCACTTGTTAAAAATGACATAATAAGTTTTTTAGTAGTTTCCATAATTTATTCTCCTTTCTTTTTTATTTCAGTTACCCTTCTAGAGTGGTAGAATCTTGTTTTAATACTTCAAGTACAGTATAATCTTGAAGTCCCATAAGAGCTTGTGCTACATCATATACATCTTGACTATTAGCATCATATTTTAAGTTTGAGTAAGTTTTAGATTTTACTATAGTGTTTCCTGTAGAGTCATCTCTTCCAGCATCTAATTTTACTCTTAAGCTAGATGGGTTATTCATAGTTGTAACAGCCATGTTATTACCTCCTTATTTGTTATTTAATATAATTATAGAAAGTTTTAATTTTATGTTATATTAAAGTATTTTATAAAAATATTTTATACGTACTTTGTAAAATATACTAAATGCTAATAAATGAATTTAAAGAGTGCTATAATAAATAAGAATTTATAAGTAGATTAAATTTAATAATAATTATTATTAATATTATGATATACTTAAGAAAACCACTTTTTTACTAAAAATATGTTGGGAGGTTTAAAAGTGAAACTTGACGATATAACTAATTATATACAAAGTATATGTGAAAATATATGTACTGTTTTAGATGTTGATGTAACTGTAGTTTCTAAAGATTTAATTAGAATTGCTGGAACAGGCGTCTTTAAGGATAAAATATATGAAAAAATTTCAGACCATTCAGCTTTTTCAAAAGTGTTAAAGTCACATAAGCCTTATATTATTAATCGTGATTTAGAAGATAATTGTAAAATTTGTGTTCATAAAGAAGATTGCAAAGAATTAGTAGATATTTGCTCTCCAATAATGCTAGGAAGTGATAACTTAGGAATTTTAGGGATTGCTGCCTTTACAGAAGAACAAAAAAATAAAATTCTTTCTAAAGACCAAGAACTATGTGCATTTATAAATAGTATGTCAAACTTAATATCATATAAATTAGATGAATTATATAAAGCAGAAATAAAAACTGTTGAACAACTAGAAAAAGAAGAAATTGAAAAAGCAATAAATAAGTACGGCAGTAATACTCAAGAAATGAAACAAGTAGCTAAAGCTTTAAACATTGGAATTGCTACTTTGTATCGAAAAGTGAAAAAATATAATATAAAAACTGGTGAGTAAACTTTTAATAATATAAAAATAACCATACTAAAATGTTTTCAATAATTTAGTATGGTTATTTTTTATATAAATTATTATTGCATTATCATTTTGATAATAGTATAATAGCAATTATCAAAATGATAATAAAATAAAGGAGATTAATATGGGAAGTACATTTTTATCGGAATTTATGATGATTTCAAATATCAACACAGTTTTATTTATAGTATTACTAATAGGGTTATTTTTTGTAATCAACAAAATAAAGAAAAGTTTAAATTTCACTAAGTTAATGCTAGTATCAATGGGAATGAGTACAATTTTAGGATTTGTAATTCAGTACATAGCTAAGTTTCCTAAAGACCCAACACAAATTAGTTGGCTAAAAGAAGTAACTACTTGGTATGGTCTTGTGGGATATGGATTTATGGATTTATTAAAGATGTTAGTTATACCATTAGTATTAACATCAATAATAAGAGTTATTATGAATATGAATAAAGATGAGAATTTGGGAAAATTAACATCTAGAACCATATTAATGCTATTAGGAACAACGGCTATAGCAGCATCAATAGGACTAATTGTAGGTAATTTATTTAAATTAGGTATTGGTACTAAAGTTGTAACTAGTACTACTGAAATAAGAGAGATTAGTTCAGTAGTAGATACCTTAAGGGGATTATTACCCTCAAATATAGTAGCATCTATGGCAAATGCAAATATAGTTGCAGTAGTTATATTTGCAGCATTTATAGGAAATGCAATAAAAAGACTTAATAAAAAATATAGTGAGCTAATAAGACCATTTGTAGATTTAATTGAAGCTTTTTATAAGATAATAGTAAGTGTTTCTATAACAATAGTTAAAATGATGCCATATGCAGTTATTGCATTAATGGCTAATACAATAGCACAAAATGGTATAGAGTCAATATTTGAAGTATTAAACTTTATAATAGCTTTATATGTAAGTGTTATCATAATGTTTGTAGTTCATTTAATAATAGTAACATTTAATGGAGTAAATCCAATAACTTATTTAAAAAATGTATCTAAAGCTTTATTACTGGCATTTACTTCACGTTCAAGTTTAGCTACATTACCAGTTACAATAGAAGCATTAACTGATAATATTGGGGTTGAATCAGGAACTGCAAGTTTTATTGGAAGTTTAGGCTCAAATATGGGGCTTAACGGATGTTCAGGCATATATCCAGCACTTATGATAGTTACTATAGCAAATATGGCAGGTATAAACATGGACTTTAGTTTTTATGCTATGGCATTAATAGTAATAACTATAAGTTCTTTAGGTATAGCAGGTCTTCCAGGAACGGCTACTATGGCTGTATCAGTAGTTTTATCAGGACTAGGGTTAGGTTCATATTTCCAATTAGCAGGAGGAATACTTGCTATAGATCCGATACTAGATATGGGAAGAACTATGCTAAATGTTAATGGAACAATGACTTCAGCTATAACAGTTGCAAATTCACTTGGAAAAGTATGTAAAAATGAATTTGTTGAAGATATAGTATAAAAACGGATTAATTAGACAGTAAGTAGTTGGGAATTTTAATATAATGTCGGTTTAGAAAAATAGGGGGATTTTATGGTTTTAGCATATATAAATTTTATTATGCTATTATCAGTGTACGGGTTTGAATATATGTATTAATACTTATGATAAAAGTATTAAAAATTTATATTAATAAAAATCATAGTTTTAAAATATTTTGAAAAATTTATATTAAATTAGATAAATAACCATACCTTATAATTCAAATTATTGAAAATACTAAGGTATGGTTATTTACAGTTTTAAGGCCATGTTATATTAAAGTATTTTATAAAAATTTTATTAGGTAGTGTATATATGAGTATCTTTAAATCCTTTACAAATAGCTTCATTTTTAAGGTTTACTGCATTATCTTTATTGCTAAATGAGCCTATACATACTCTATAAAATACTTTATCTTCAACAATAGATTTATTTACAAATGAAAGTAGAGTAGATGATATTGTATCGGCTATGTTTTTTAGGTGATTATCATTTCTTAGAGATTTTTCTACTTCTTTATTTGATATAAAGTCTATTTCAATTAAAAGAGCAGGCATTTTAGTATTTTTAAGTACTGATAAATTTTTAGAGTATTTAACTCCACGATTAGGTGTATCCATTTTAGTTGATAGGTTATTACATAGATTGTTAGCTAAATTTTTAAGTTTGCTATTTTCATTATATAGCCATACTTCGCATCCTTTTGCAGATGAGTTAGTTGCTGAATTTAGATGTATGCTTATAAAGTAGTCACAGTTTTCGTTGTTTGCTTTTTTAGTTCTATAGTCTAGTGAGTAGTATTTATCATCTTCACGAGTAGTTATTACTTTTTCAAGTGCATTTTCAAGATTTTCTTTTATTATCATTCCTATTTTTAAAGCTGTATCACTTTCTTTTAAATTTGTAGGACCTACTGCTCCAGGGTCTTTTCCTCCATGTCCAAAGTCTAGATACCATTTCATATTTTACTCCTCCTTAAGTTTTTATTTAAAGATTACAATGTTTTTT
>ERZ827498.4769-NODE-4769-length-10357-cov-5.822462_pt1 | contig 10357 bp, 10 predicted proteins | sample MGYA00519865_ERZ827498 | MGnify/ENA primary metagenome ERZ827498 (study PRJEB31778, sample SAMEA3449328) | human gut metagenome | biome: human gut; feature: human-associated habitat; material: faeces | place: United Kingdom | collected 2010/2012 ...
CCATGATGTATATAGACAATGAAGTGCTTGAAAAAATGATAATGACCATAGTGGAAGGTTTTGACCGCATAGAGAAGAAACTGGACAGGATGGAACGTGTGAAAGAGTTCTTGAACGGTGACGAACTTTTGGACAACTATGACATAGCCAGGCTGCTCAACGTGTCGTTGCGGACAGTCGCCCGCTACCGGGAAAAAGGACTGATCCGCTATTACCAGACGGACGATAACGGAAAGAACTTCTACAGAAGCTCGGAAATACAGGAATTCTTGCTGAAACGCGGAAAGAAAAAATGAGCGTGGGAGTATCAATATGCGGAAGTTATGCTAACTTTGTTTCATAAACAGTTGTTATGAAGACAAATACCAATTCAAGATATGCCGTCGCAGTCCTTATTGACGGGGATAACACCTCCTTCGAGAAGATGGAGGATATAATGAGTTTTGTTTCCCGTTATGGGGATGCCGTTGTGAGACGAATTTATGGAGATTGGACGAGAAAAGCGCTTTCCGCATGGAAGGGAACTGCCCGGGAGCATGGATTCAGGCTCATACAAGCTTCCTCCCATGCTCCCGGAAAGAACACGACCGATATTGCACTGGTCATAGACGCGATGGACATTCTTCGTGACGGTCGGGCAGACTGTTTCTGTCTGGTAGCCAGTGATGGTGACTACAGCCTGCTTGCCCAGCGAATACGGGAAGCCGGATTGAAGGTGCTGGGATATGGGGAGGATAAGACTCCCGTATCATTGGTACGATCCTGTTCCGTGTTCCTGTATGCCGACCGGAAGGAAAACAAGGTTTCGGACAATACTCCCGAATTTTTTATCCAAAGGGACATGGAGTATTTCGACAAGGCTTTCCGGCAGGCGGCTGACGGCAAAGAGGAGGTTCCCCTTTCACTGATCGGCGGCGCATTAAAAAAAATGATGCCCAAATTCAAGGTCAGGAGATATGGATGCAAGACATTGGGCAAACTCTATGAAAGGCTGGACCGGTATGAGCTGGTCATGACTGAAAAGGGAGTGGCAAGTGCCGTGCGGCTGAAAGGCTGAACCGCACGGCAGAAACAATCAGGAACCGTCAGTTTTCTTTTATACATGGCAAGAATGCATAAAAGAAAACTGACGGTCATTGTCTATACCGGAATGGGATTTATCCGTAGTGTATCGAGATTGAGATAGGCTCCCCGGTAGAATGTCCTTCCTTCCCTGAGCATACGCCACAGGATGTCGCAGCCGGTTTGTGCCAGCATGGAATTGATGAAAAGGTCCTGCTTCTGCAATGCTTCCGCCAGCGAGCAGCTCGGCCCCGAATCCTTTTCCTTGATGGTGGAGTAGCGTACCTCTTCGGTAATGACATTCATACGGAGAACGGGCAGGTATTCGTTGGAGACGGGCTGGAGAATCTTGCCACGGATGTTCCCTATCAGGACCTGTCCGGTGGTCCGGGCATTGCCGAAGTCCATCCAGTATATGGGCGACCGCTCGTTGTTGGAAGTGTGTTCCCGGTGTTTCTTCAGGAACCGCCAGAGGTTCATCCGGGAGCGGATGTTGTCGGTGCAGGTGACGATGATGTTCGCCAGGGCGGGCTCTTCCCGGTCTGCGGAGGCTTTCAGCGGATAACGCTGCCCTTTTGCCTCCCACGAGAAGCCGAAAAAACGGTTGATGCGGGTCACAAGTGCCACAGCCTTGTTCAATCCGAGTTCCGATCCGCTGAACAGCTGGCGTCCGATGTTCGCTTCCGTGACGGTATCGGGGTCGAAGACCGTCACGTGCAGCCCCGGATGTCCTAGCGCCTGTAATGCCACGCTTATCCGCGCCAGGCCGGTGGCCACCTGTGAGCCTGTTCCGCCCGCACCGATTACGAAGACGGTCACGGGATGGTAGGGATTAAGCAGGTATCTGTCTGTATAATGAATCTTTTTCATGCCAGTAAGTCTTTAAGTTGTTTGTTCATGGGTTTCAGTTCGTTCTCGTCAAACGGATTGGCGCGTGCCTTTTCCGTTACCGAGACCAGGTTGCTTCCGGTCGGGTTCCTGCTTCCTCCCAGATGGGAGAATTCGCTGAGCCAGAAACGTTTTTCCCAATACTCGAGGAGTTTTGAGAAAGTCATGTCTTCCGGGGGAGTCAACGTGGCATTTCCCAGACAGACACTGCTGCCCGTGACATTGAAGAAAGGGGCGAGGAAAAGCGGGCTGTTTTCCACCGGTTTTTCCCCCTTATAGGAGAAAATGTCCAGCCTGTCACCGGAAACCTTGTAGATCACGCCAGGCACATGAAATATCCCGTCAGGAATATTCAGGCTTCCGGCAAAGAACATCTGCCGTTTTCCCGGAGGATTGTACCAGATATACCTCTCGTGCCCCTTACGGGTATCACACCACAACATGTTGGCGGGGATTTTCCCGTGCGGCACGTTCCGCCTGTCATCCGTATAGGATTCCACCAGGGAGTCCATGAACTCATAGGTGACAGGCATGGCAGCCTCCATCCTGCCCCTGTCATTGATGGGATGCAGTTCGAGGTAATGCATTCCGTTCCCATAGCGGTTCTCACGGTATTCATACGCGATCAGTGCCGCCTTGGGCACCATCACCTGTTGTAATTTATTGGTCAGTTCATTCATATCGTTCATTTTAGAAGTTGTCAGCTATATGTTTTGTAAAACGTGCCAGCCATTTGGAAAGCTTTTCCGGGTAGTCGCCCATTTGGAAGAGACAGTCCGTTTCCGGTGTCAGGAACCTGTATGTGACCGGGGTAAGGGCATAAGTCTCCTGGTAGTCCGAATTCATAAACCCTTCCATGCATTCAGCCAGCGTGTCACGGGTAGAGTAGACCAGCATGACCTGGCTTTCCATTCCCACCGGGTAAAAATCACGCTCCTCCTCATACGCCCAATCGTACAGGTAATCTGTGAGGTTCGGGCTTTCCGGGGTGATCAGTGCCATACCCTCCCTTATCAATTCCAGTAGTTTTTGTTCCTTCCCCTTTTTTGTCCGGTAATTCCGTACAGCCTCTTCCAGAGAGTTGCTGAATGGTTTTCCCGACATCCGTTTGAGCGCTTTCGCCCGTTTTCCTGACTGGTAGGAATCCGCCAGCCGCTTGTTCGCCCTGATTTCTTTCGGGGAGGCGTCGGAATCCCGGTTTTCCCAGTCTTCCTCTATGGCGAAGTCATAGCAAAACGCCTCGGTGACATTGCTGACTCCGTGATGCCGGACGAATTGCCGGATGAACTCCCTGACAATGTTCCTCAATGGTATGGGAAGCCGTTCCGTAAAGTCGATGGAAATCCAGAACAATGTGGGTTCCGGCCAGTCGTGATGGCGGAACAGACAGAAATGGAGCCTTCCTTCTTTCTCTTCAAGATTGACACATTCCGGTACGCTCTCCTCCATCACCTTGTACAGTTCGGTGATTTTCAGACGGGGGCTGCCCCCTTTCCTGTATCGGAAAGGGAGCTTTATACCCATAAGTCCGGCATAGTTCGATGCCGATTGGTAGAGATAGTCAAAATTCTCCGGTGTCGTGAGATTGACCGGGGAACCGTCATATCCGTCCTTATGCCAAAAATCCGGTGCGAGGGGAGGAATTTTATCTGTCAGAAAATCATGACGCTTCCCGGTGGCGGCAGTATCCTCCTTTTTTGTCCCGATGTTCCTCTTCGGATGTCTGACGGGTCGGCCGAGCGGATAATGAGTCCCGCCAGGTTCTCCTTGGTTGATTCTGAGAGCTGTCTGCATGGTTTGTCCTCCTTTTTCTTTCTCTTATCCATACGCTTATCCTTTCACTCCGATAGTTGTCTTGAAGCGGTAGACCGCCTTGTCTTCCTCCCATTCCGGTCCGTGGACGGTCGCCGTTGTCAGTTCGGGATAGGTCATGGAGTAGAAGTCCATCACCTCGTTTACGGACAGGCTGCTGTTCGGGTCGCTCAATACCAGTTCTTTAGAGTCCTTCCTGAATTTGAAAATTCTCTGCAATCCTTTGATTTCAAGTGCCATAATTTCTCTTCTTTTATAAGGTTTAACAATATACCATATCCATTTGTGCCATGTCCGTCATGCGGCATTCCTTCGGAAAGTCTGGATATTCCGCATACGGGTCTTCCCTGAGCATTTCCCGGTCGTCCTCGCAGTCCTTGTCGAAGTTGTACATCGCAGCCTCTTGCGGTTGCCGGAGATATTGCTCCTCATAAGTTCTTGCGGCCTCCTGTACCGGTGCATACCGTGGTTGTGGCGAAGCCGGTTGCATCCATTGATTTCCGTCCATCCGTGCCTGTGGCATCTGTACCGGTTGATGGAACTGGATTCCTTGCGGTTGTGGAACTGCCTGTTGCGGGACCGGTTGCGCTTGTGGTGCGGGCTGCGTATATTGTACGGGTTGTGTTTGCGGCTGTCTGGTAAATGGCGTTTGCTGTCCGGGATGTACAGCCGACCGGGGCGGTTGCGGTTGTGAAACGGGTTGCGGAACCGGAGCCGGCTGCTCGGGCAAGAACATCGGGATTTGCTCTCCGCTCCGGTATTGCGGTGCCGGGGCTGCCGCCGGTTGCGATGCCGGCTGTTGTGGAGCCGGCTGCGGCTTGGACATTGGCGGTTGTTCCATGCCGAACAGGCTTCCCTCCGATGCCTTTTTCTGTACTTCCGCCATTTTTTCGTCGATTTCCTTCTGCTTGTCCGGAAGTGCCAGCACCTTTGCCTGTTTGAGCCATGTCAACGCTTCGGAATAGCGTTTGCCGGTCATGGCATCCTCCGCCTTCTTAAGCAGTTTTTCCATCTTTTCCCGTTTCTCGCGGACCTCTTTGGACTCTTTTTCCGCAGCAGACCTGGCGGCTTTGCTTTGTGAGACAGCCTGTTCCGCCTGCTTCTCGAACGTTTCCAGGTTGGTAAGGATGCCCTGCGCTTTCTGTACAGGTGTGCCGACAGCCTGCAGGAAGCCCGCATCCAGCTCTTCCGGCGTGCCGTTCAGGATGAGCGGAACGATGCGCTCCCCGTCCTTTACCCCCGACCGCCTGGGAACAACGGCCACCGTCAGGTTGCTGTTTACTCGTCTGATGTTGATACTCAGGTCTGTGCCTGCCGTGATCATTTGGTTGATTGCTTGAAAAAACATAATGGTAAAATTTAAAATGTTATACATAAGTTTCCTTGAAAAAATCCTTCAGGATTCTCTGCCTGTCCGGATTTGAGGCTACGCCTCTCAACGACTCCAGATAGTAGCCGATACGTTTCGGTCCATCCGTCGTATCGGGAATCCGTTTTTTAACAGGTCTCACACGGTTTGTGGCGGGCCATGCAGCCGGCATAACCGGAGCCGGCGGGGTGAATGTAGCGGTTCTCATGTCTTTACGCTTTAAGGATTATACAAGCATGCCCATGACGGTCAGGGCAATAATTATTTTTACAATGAGGGTGAATGTCCTGAAGAGGAGGCTGATGAGCGTTCCCGACAAAAGGAACAGGACGGGCAGATACACGGGAATGATCCCCTTGCTGTAGAGCAGGCATATTCCCGTAAGCAAAACCAGTGAGACCGTTTGCTTGCAGATGTTTTCGATAAGTTGTAGTTTCATGTCTTTAAATTTTTAAGAATGAATAATCCCATCGGGATATGTTTTCCCGATTTTATAGGCCTCCGGCCCTTGGATTGCCTTTTTGCGCAAGGCTTGGCAAAAGAAAATACCGCAGCGAAGCGAGGATGATTTTCTTTTAGCCAACCAAGCCCCCAAAGGGGGCCGCCTTGCGGCAAAAACGAGGCAATCCAAGACTTTTGCCGCTTAAAAGCGGAAAAACGTATCTTACACATATAAAAAAGAAGTACAGACAGACTGTCTGCACTTCCCTTGTCTTGTTGGCTTTGACATATGTTTATGTGGTTCCCTGTGGTCGCTTTTTCACCGGATGGTTCCGGAATATCTCGCCAGTCACCTCATTTACCGTTTCCAGCACACCGTCCAGGAACTTTTCCTGCGAGAGTTCCCCCCGTTCTATCCGTGCCAGTTCTGTTTCCCAGCCCGAAGTGAGGGAAGCATCGGCCACTTTCATACTGCGTACCGTTTCATACAGAAAAAGCCCTTTAGGGGTCGGGACGACATATTTACCCGAATAACGGATGTATTTACGTTCCAACAGCGTGCGGAGAATATTCGTGCGGGTGGAGACGGTGCCCAGTCCGGCCTTGTCCATATAATCCACCAGTTCCTCGTCCGTATAAGGGGAAACCGGTAACGATTTCTTATGTATAAGGCTGCATCCTGCCACCGGCAGGATCTCTTCCTGAAAAAGATCCGGCATCACCAGGTAAGGCATACAGCCTTTTGCGACAAGATGTTCCCTCTCGAAAATTCCGAGCCATCCTTTTTCCAAGATGCGGTATGTACGGATGCGGAATTTACGTGCGGCACACACCGTATCGACGGTTGTGTATTCCACCTTGCAGGGCGGCATGAACGTTTCAAGCATCCTGCCGACAATGAGCGTGTAAACCAACATTTCCTCCCGGTCCAATTTACCGGGCTGTGTGCCTGTGATGATGATGGCATGATGCTCCATGGTGTCTTGTGCCTCAATACTGTCCCGTGGCGCGGCAAGGTCAACCGTATCGGCATATTGTCGGAACTCCTTGCGGGACAGCATCTTTTCCATGACAGGCGGTAACGTGTCATATACATCCTTTGGCAACAGGCGACTGGAGGTGCGCGGATAGGAAATCAGCTTCTTCTCGTACAGGCCTTGTGCAATCTCCTGCACCTGTATGGCCGTCAGGCTATGGTAACGGTTCGCATCTTTCTGCAGTTCGGCCAGGTTGTAAAGTGCCGGTGCCCCGATTTCCTCCGTCCGTTTCCCTACCGCTGTGATGCGGACACTTTTTGCCGCCTTGCAATCCTCGTACAATGCCAGTGCCTCCCGGCGGACCACAAGGTCGTCCACGTGGCGCATCTTTAAGATACGGTCATTCTTGCATAGGCTGATGAATACGGGCCAGCTGTCAGCCGGCATGTGGTTCTCCCTTTCCCGGTACCGTCTGCATATCTCCGCCAGTACGGGTGTCTGTACCCTGCCCAACGAATTGTTTCCGAAGCCTACCGCCTTGCAGATGGCATAGCTTGAATTGACCCCCAGGAGCCAGTCCGCCCGGTTACGGCTGTCCGCCGCAAGGAACAGGTTGTCGAACCGATCACATGGTAGGAGGTTCGCCATACCTTCCGTGATGGCCTCGTCCGTCAGAGACGAGATCCAGAGGCGGAGGCAGGGTTGTTTGCATCCCAGAAAACCGTAAAGATGGCGGAACAGCATCTCTCCCTCCCGGGAGGCATCGGTTGCCGCAATAATGGTGTCGCATGCGTTGAGCACCTTGGCAATCACTTTCAACTGGAGCACCGCATTGATGTCGGGATTCCACCCGGTATCCGTCTTCACGTGCCTTACTGTCAGGAAGGAAGGCGGCAGCAGGGGAAAGTCCTTCCACTCCACATGGGCTGTTCCTGAATCCTTCGGCATTGCAAGGGAAAGCATATTGCCGTATGTCCATGTCACCATGTAGCCGTTCCCGGTCATATAACCGTTCTCTTTTCTGCCGGCTCCCAACACTCTTGCTATCTCTCTGCCCACGTTGGGCCTGTCAGTCACTATTGCGATCATATTCTTTTTCTTTTTGATGCCCCGTACCGGATTGGGCAGTACAGGGACAGGTTAAACTTATTTTATTTTTTTGTTATTTCTTTGGAGATTCCTCCTGACGGATGCCGTTGATTTCCATGATTGTCCTGTTGTTGTCACCGGGTACCAGTTTGAGTGTAGCGTCCATGGTCAGGCTGATTACCGGGGTACAGAGTTTCAATGGGATGATTTCCGACTCCTTGCCTTGCAACAACAGGTCAAGGTTGCCGTCCGCTTCCAGTTGCTCCTTGCTGATACCCACGGCCTTCAGGCCGGGCCAATCAATATCTTTTACATTATAATTATAAGGGATGTTCCGATTCGTATTCATACGGTTTGGGGATTTGATGTTTGTAAAATTCATTTTGTTTCTCTCTGATTGGGGTTATACCGCTTGTTTTGCGCCCTTCTTTTGTTCCTGCTGCTGGCCTTGGGCGGTATCCGCCTGTGCTGCACGACGGGAAGTATCCCTGCGAATATCAGGGTTCTCTTGGAAATACTGCAACTGTCCGGAATAAGGGTTTACTTTCAGGTAGGAACTGAACGTTTGCCCGTTGTTTTTCAGTCCTTCGACCAGGAGGGTCTTCCCGTCCTGGAGGTTCGCCTTTTCCTGCGCCGTGAATACATGGCCGTAAACCTCCGCCGGGATACGTGGTGCCTGCTGCTCGTTGAACCCATCTGGCGTGCGTGAGTACATCGTCCTGCCGGTATTCATGTCCAGCTTGACAAACGCGGAGAATTCCTCTCCCTTACGGTTGATCATGTTTTCCAGATAGACGGCCTGCCCCTTGCGCAGGACCTCCTTGTCCTCGGCTGTCAGCTGCACGTTGCAGATTTCCTTTGGAATATAGATTTCTCCGGTTTCCGGATTATGACGGGTGTAATTCGGCCGTCCCGTCGTCTGGTCTATCGTGACAAACGCGGAGAAAGCTCCGTCCCTGTTCTTGAACTTCATGTCCTCGACCAGGATGGTATGTCCCTCGCTGAGCATCTTTATCTGGGTAGGTGAGAGCGGCACGCCCCCGATGGACTTCTCGTTGAATACCTGGTTCTTCGGGAAGATGAACTCCAGCCCCCTGCGCTCGGCACTGTATTGAAGCGTGGCGTCAAACTCCTTCCCCGCCTTGGAGGTCATCCCCTCCACCTTGACGGGTTGTCCCTCCTTCAGCAGTCTGATCTCCTCGTCCGTAAGTCTTACCCCGCTCACTTCCTGCGGGATGTAGACATGTTCCTGCCGGACAGCGACCAGCTCGTTGGTGTTTTTGTCGATGGAGATCAGGCAGGGGGTGTACTCGCTGCCACGCAGGTTGAGTTCCACCGCACGTCCCATGTTGCCGGTCTCACGCAGGTTCTTCTTGTCTTCCTCGCTAAAGTTAAACCCGAAATAAGGGCGTTCCAGTTGCGGTTCCTTGCGTATACCGTGAACGGCCAGCCCCACCTGCCCGTTCTCTTGCGGTATGAGCGAGAGCCTCGCGTCCAGTTTGGCTGTCAGCACGCCGGGAATGTTAAGTGTCAGCGGCACCAGCTTGTTGGTCTTGTAACCTCTCAGCATGGAGTCAAGAAGTCCTTGCTGTTCGAGTGTCGCCTTTGAGATACCGATCTTGTCCAATCCCTCCCAGTCGATCATGTTCTCATTGTAACGATAGCGCGGGCCTTGCGGCTCTTGTGGCACCTGCTGTGCCTGCGGTTGCTGTTGTTGCTGGGATGCTTGTTGTACCTCACTCTGTTGCAGGGGTTCCTGCGGTTGCGTTTCTTTTTTTGCCATGGCTGTCTCTTGTTTGTTCATGTTTTGTTCCTCTTTGTTCTCTCTCGGACGGATCTCGTAGCGTTTGAGGAACTCCTTCACCGCGTCCGTCTTTTTCCCTTCCGCCAGGTCCTTGATCGCCTGCTTGTTCACCTTGTAGTCGTGGAAGGTCATGCGGAGCAGGCGGAAATGGGTCGGTTCCTTGAACTGGCTCCAGAAATTCTTGATGAAGTTTTCGAGTATGCTCGAGTTCTTGTCGAATTTCAGGAATGAGTTTTCATTCTTCTCGTCCGCTGGAACCGTCTTGACCTTCCCGTCCTTGTCGATCTCGCTGACCACTTGTACACCGGCTTTCGGATCGCTCTTGTTATGAATCATCATCAGCTCGGTGATCTGTTCCACCAAAGGGGCATCGTTCATGACCTTCGGTTTCCGGGGCCGTCTAGGCTTTTCGTTCGGGCTCTTTTCTTGTGCCATACCTTTTCTTTTTGGGGTTAATAAATTGCTTTGACACTTCAAAAATATGGGCTAAATCCGAATAAAACACTGATTTTCAAAAAGGTGTCATCAGGTGTCATCAGATGTCATCAAATGTCCGAAAGACTGGTTTTCCGTGAGAGAAACATGCCGTGAAAACAAGGATATGGTATGCAGGGGAAGGGCGAAAAAGCCGGCACGGGCGCAAAGGGAGGATTATGCAGAGCAGAGGGAGCTGAAGTCCCTGTCTTCTCATGGGGCGGCGTTTTTTTCATAAGACATTGCCAGGTCTGCCCATATATCCCGTACTTCCTGCCGGATTTATTAGGGATATAAAGGAGGCCCTCCTTTTTTCATCAATGACACGGTCATGCGTCGCGTCGGTCGCAGTGAGTCCCTATAATCTTTCCCGAAATCAAAACCATTGTCCGGGCGTTTGTTTCCATGTGTATTTTCCGCGACTTGTCGCAAGGAAAATAC
>ERZ827498.4771-NODE-4771-length-10354-cov-8.838237_pt1 | contig 10354 bp, 9 predicted proteins | sample MGYA00519865_ERZ827498 | MGnify/ENA primary metagenome ERZ827498 (study PRJEB31778, sample SAMEA3449328) | human gut metagenome | biome: human gut; feature: human-associated habitat; material: faeces | place: United Kingdom | collected 2010/2012 ...
GACACAAATATACGCAATTCTTCGGATATAAACTAATTTTCAACATCTACTTAAAAAAATATAACTTATCGCTTGAACGTATTAACATCATGGAATTATCTTATGCATATCTCTCCTTCAATATCCTAATCATCGCCATCGTCAAGAAACAGTCGTATTTCATGTCAGATGGATTGATGCGGCGGAGTTCTTGGTATGAGCAAAGGTCGATATGATGAGCTTTGTTCTTCAACTTCTTGCGATAGGAGTTGCGGGATGCCCCAAAGCGTATGTTGTCTTCGTTATGTTCTTTAAGAGTAAGAGGTTCAAATCCATTGATAAGTTTTTCTACATTCCAACGAGCGTGCTCACACATGGCAAGGGATGTGATATTCTCCTTAACTATCCTCAATACTTGTCTGTACTTTTTATTGAGCAGCCATCTTAATGTCTCTTGGTCGATGTTACAGCGTTTGTCTGACATTATGTTTTTATAATAATCGCTATATCGACATCTAATATTCTTAAACCAATCCCCTTGGAATTGCTTCTTCAGGTTATTCTGGGTGACAACCGACAACAGTCGTGATTCAAAACAATCTGAACAGTAAACATTTGACAGTAGATTGCGTACAGCAATTTGTCCGTCAATCTTATCTGTCGGTTTACCGTCATCATCTTTTTTAAAGAATTCATCCCATTGCTTTTGAATGTCCTTTTCCTTTTGCTGATAGCAGAAATAATGCAATGCACGACTATATCGGTCTGCGGTGTTAGGATCGTCAGGAGCCAGATTGTCTATATCGCCACCTACACAATATACCATATTGGTTCTACGTGCATTTGTAATGTTTATGGTGGATATAGCTTTAATATCTACATCCTTAAGTTTCTTCCTCACAGTCTCTTCCTTGATAAGCAGATAAGTGTCATCTCTGCCTATACATTCTTCCTTATTATTATTGCTTGAAAGATAATTGTCTGAATCGTCTTCCTTTATGTCTATAAATTCAAGTTCGATGTCAATATACGATTGCTTGTTCTTTTCCAAAGTTATACTTACGTTTTTGCCATCCCATGTTTTGACAGAATACTTGCACAATGTCGGCAGATTGCACAAGTATTCCTCTCTTGAAACCTTTTGGATGATTTCCGGTTCGGAAGAAGAATCGAACAGCATAGTAATGACAGTACGATTACTGCCACTTGTCTCATCGAAATTAGGGTAGTGGGCAACCAATGCTATCTGTCTTGCAATGCAAAGCATTAGGTCTGACACTCCATCAATGACAATATTTATATGCTTGGATGATGAAGGCGAAATGCTAAATCTGCCAAATTGTAAAATGTCAAGCACATAATGACGAGCAAAATACCAGTTGCCTACAGATTCAGAGAAATCATTAACAACTCCCGATTCAGGCTTCTCATTTATGAAGGGATAAAACCGCTGTAATTGACTGAATACGTCAAGTTCGTTGTTTGCCATATTGTTTAGAATCTTACTTCTGTTATTACTCATCAAAGGCTTTACAGTTGATGTGCTCATCTGTTATCTCCTCAAGAAAGTCGATGCGCATCACCATAAGTAAATCTTTAGTATATTCCAGGAGTAATCCTTTATAGTAAGTCACATCCTTATGATTTGACTTAGTAATTTTCTCCCAAAGAGTAATTGTAGAGGCTTCTTTGTAAGCGGAATCTATTACTTCACGATCATCATCTGTCATCAATTTGCTAAGCTTCTGCTCCTCCAACACCAATGGAGTGCCTTTCAATTCTGCTGGCGCATATTGCTTCCATAATCCTTCAAGATACTCACGATATTCTGCCTCAATTTTTAGAGGCAAGTCTTTGGTGTATTCTCCGATAGTCTCAAGACGCTTCACCGCAGCCGTATGTACCAAATCTCTAAAATACTTATTGAGCAATTCATGCTCTTTTGTTTTACATAAAGTTTCTATCTGACTTTTCATAATAAAAATATTTTATTGTTGGTATTTATGTTTTATTTAATCGTTATTTTATGCTCACACGTCAGCACGAATTTCAGACAGCATTATTTACCAAAAGTAGAAATAGTATCGTTTGACTGTATAATGTTACCGTCTAATAATCCATCTTTTGAATAATAACGTCCTATAATGTGTTGTGTATTTCCAACATGATCATAACTTTCTATATCATATAATTTATATTTGCCTCTAGAAGAACCTCTCCATTGTATATCCATCTTTCCCTTAAACAAATGATAAGATTGATACTCTTTTCCTCTATTTAATGTATATTCATTTTGGAAATAATAATATCCGTCTATTATATAGTTTTCGTTGTTGGAGCCTATAATTTTTCCAAGAAGAACAATACGATCTTTTGTTCCTGTTTTAAAAATAACAGGAGCGCCGTCTGGATATCTACTATTTATCGTCATGTACTTCCATTTATTAGGAGCAATTGAATCATAATTATTACATAGTATTCTAAAAGCCGAAATATTGTCGGAATGAATTATTATTTTAGGAATTAAATTATAATTATCTAAAATATTTTGTGTTTCGTAACAATTAAATCCTTGTCTTACTATATAAATATAATCAGCAGAATCAACTGGCTCGGACAAATCAAATTTAAAACATCCATTAGAATCAGTTCGTTGAATCTTATCATGCAATATAACCATTGCATTTCGAAGAGCGATTTCTTTGCCATCAACTTCAACTACGACCTTACTATTATATGTATATAGCTTTTTTTTAATCTTTTCAATAACAAGTTTTATATTGGGATGTTGTATTAAATAGCTATTACTAAATTTCTTTTCGAATTTCAAAAAATCTCCGTATTTTTCATAATCAAAAGAGAGTTTCACAAGAATGGAACTTACAGAATCAGTTTCAAATTCTATAGGGGTGTCCCGTTGAGATTTATTTATTACTTTATCAATTAATATACTATCTTTATTGTTTTTTGTAGCAATAACTTGTAAATTTGCGACCCAATAATAATTATTAGTAACGACAAGTGAATCCTCAAATAAATTAATGACAACCTTGGCTCCTTTTATTTCAATATCGTTATTTTCCTTTTTTAACATTGCAATATAAGCAATGGATGAAATTAAGAATAAAAGTAATCCGTAAATGATATATTTTCTTAATCTATTGTTTTTAAGAAGATGCTGTTGTTTTATAATTTGTAGATTCTCGGCCTTTAAATGATAAATGGTTTTTGCAAGTGAATCATGTATCAACTCCACACATTCAGTATTCCCTGCAGTAACTTTCTGAAGAATACGATATTCACCTTCACTTAAAGTCTTTATATCTTTTTCAATCACAGCAGACCGTAAATCTCTCTTACTAACAAATTTTCGACGATCTTGCTCTATTAAATTATTTTCTATAAACTGACATGTTTTAGATTCAACATGTGCCATACAATCTTTATAGAATCTTTCTAGTGGATTTTCAGAAAATTCATTTAATATTTGACTATTAATATTTCCTGAACTCTGCAAAAACAATTGACTACATACAAGAGATAATATATTGGTAGAAATATGCCCATTTTCATCTTTTGACAAGTTGGTTATTCTAACAGCAACTTCTGCCTCTTCCCCACCCTTAATACATTCTTTTCCTAACAAAACTACATCATAAGCCTCTTTTTCTGTTAAAGAACACAAACGATAACGATTTTGTTTCATCAAATGAAGATGATTCAAATCTATGCAGTCTTCCAAATAAAACAAATCGTCTTCTCTAATGGAGAGAATAAATCTGAAATTGGTACAATCCGAATAACCTTCAGTATCAGGAATTTCTCTAATGTCATCCAACAACGTGTAGATTTGTTGCAAAAGAAGAGTTGAGTTGTTCTCATCACTTACAAAAATCTCTTCAAATTGATCTAAAGCAATAACGGGATAAACAGTTTCTCCCTTTTTATTAAAGAATGTCCTTGTTAAGAAGTATTTCCATAAAAATTCTATTCCAAAACAATTTTCTTCTGAGAATTGGGGATATATAGTATTTATAGTAATATTCTGCTCAAGAGCCTCTTTTTCTATTTCATCTACTACATATTTAGCATAAGACTTTTCCGCTTTTGCATATTTTCCTAATCTTATTGATACTGGAAGATAATTTCTGCTTCGTAAAATAGGAAATACACCAGCATTTAGTATCGAGGTTTTACCTATTCCAGTTTTTCCGTACAATGTAACAAGTAAGTTATTGTCAACCATTGCAAAAATTGAACTAACAGCAGATTCACGACCACAAAATTTGTATTTCTTCTGAGATTTTTCAGGGTCATTATATGACAGTAAACCTCGCCAAGGATTCTCCATAATATTTTATATTAATCAATATATTTTTTTATCTCTTCTATAAATTGGCTGATAGGTATTTGCATTAAATTCACAACACTCTTCTCAAAGAATGGAAATTCACGATGATATTCCGCTCTTTCATCATAGCCACTTATTGCTAAAGGCATAATACGAATGTTACCATTGTACCCTTCTATATTTCTAGCTCGTTGTCTTGCTAAAGCCCATTCGGTCGCTATATAGTATCTATCGGCTCTTCCATTTTGTAAATCCATCTTTACTTGAGGACTTAAAATGGGTATAAATATTTTACAGTTTGCTATAGCCTTAGATATACGTGCATCATAACTATCTCCACTTTCTAATTTAGAGGAATCGAACCATACATTAAATCCTTCCTTTTTAAGTCTATCAACAATGCTAGATACTATAGGCATATCTTCATGAGCATAAGATACGAAAATTCCACCTATTTGAGAATTCGCTGCTGCTATATCTCTTATACAACGCTCCTTATTGTCTATTATTTTTCTGATAAAAGCTCTTGCGTCAGATTCTGTGTATACATTTCTACTTTTCAAATAATCATTAAGTTTTTTCCCAGATTCGGATAAAAAAGATACTGCAACTGCATCTTTTAAGTTTGAGTCAATATTATTAATATCTTTTCTCAAAATATACCAAATAAATCTGAATAACCAATCATCAAACTTACAACCTATTGATATTATTCCTTTTGGACGTATATTTTTAAGGAAATTTTCAGGGGCTCTATAGCTAAACCAACGGGCAACAACTTCGATGGCATCATTTTCCGTTACAGCAAATTTTTTGCCTTTTGCATTAACTTTTCCACAAATGTAATATAGAGTTGGTCTTATGTCAAATTCTTCAGAACTCTGTTCTCTACCATCAAAGTCAAAACTCTTTCCTTCATCATATATATTCATAACCCTTAGATCATTTCCCCATATTTCACGCATTACATTCTCTAAATATTCATCAAATGTTGTTGTAAGAACAATACGGAAAAATTTAGTACGAAGCAGGTTCTTTAATTCCTCAGACACGACATCAGTAGTACATTGATAGTTTGCATTTTCACCTAGCATACTATTTATTAACAAACTGCGAACGTCTGACCTTTTAGTTTTTCTAACAAGTTCGGTAAAAGAACTACAAGCAAAATTATTTCCTAAGAAATTTTCTGATTTAAGGTCCAAAACGATACTATCTAAAATGTCTTTATGGGAATCACCGTCACCATATTGTTTTTGCAACATTACTTCACTTCCAACCAAAAGTACATATTTACCTTTTATAATGTCAGTGACAAAATCATTCCAACTAAACGGTGTGTCTTCACTCATACGTTCTTTAAAATTATCCGTTGGCTTTGATATTCTTGGCATAATATATCTTTTTTATTAATATTGTAATTAATTACACTCTCACCCAATTAATGGTTCATCAGTTCTGCGATATGCTTTTTACCTACCTTCTTTAATTTATTGAAAAACATCAAGAAAAGAAATAGGATAATAACGCTCAATGATTCATCTATATTCATTATGAATAAGATACCATCGTATGTTCCATGTGCTAAAATCGGAGCTAATAAAACCATTGTGCATGTATTTCTATCACGTTTTATCCGAAAATGCCATAACGAATAATAGAATCCCATAATTACGGCAAAAAGGAAATGGCCAGGAACAGCAAACAATGCTCTTACTATTCCAACACTTATCCACGAGTCGTAGTTCTGAAAAAGATAAAGAACATTTTCAAGAGCGGCAAATCCCATACCTACACATACAGCATACACTATACCGTCGAAATGCTCATCAAAGAATGGGTTCTTTCTTAACAAAAGCCACAGCATTATAAATTTAGCCAATTCCTCTGGTATTGCAGCCAGGACAAATGCATCCGCAAATGCTTCATTGACAGACGAATAATTGCTTGTATCCACATCCATTCCAAACAAGAAACTTGTAGGAACAGAGAACACAAAGGACAATAATGCTGAGAGTATGCCAAAACCAAACGCCTTCAGAAGCCATTTGGTAGGCTCAGGTTGTACACTATCTTTTCTATAAATATACCACAGCAATACCGCTATCGGCATTAGGGCAGAAAGGACCACAAGAAAATATTGCATATGCTATTGTTTATTATATTTTTTTAATATTTCCTATAATTAGCCTCTGCATCTGTAAGGTGTATGTTACTGTTGCTTGCGTCATAACCTGACGGACTCTGATAGAGTTGCAGATTAAAGAGACTGAGTGCTTGAATAACATGTTCGATTATAGCAGACTGTTGCCACTCATAAGCTTCCCATTTCGTGTCATTGATGAAAGCATATATGTGTAGGGGCAATCCTTCTTTTGTCTGTTCCTTCCATGAAACGAAAAGCCGTGGTTGCTGACAAATGTGTGAATTCTGCATAAGCCAATGATAGATATACCGACGGAAAAGATGGATGTTTAGTTCGCCAGGCTGTACAAAGGAATCGTATGTATCAATATTTCTTTTTATGTATTTTGCCTCTTCTTCAGATATATTATGAATCCACCCCGTGTCTATTATAAAGGATTTCGACATCAATCTTCCGTGTGTTCTGCCTTCAAGCATTCGCTGATTGTTTTTGAAATGTTGAGCATGAAGGATATATATAGGGAAAGAAGAGGTGGTTGTATCCCAGTTTTCTATTTGTACGGTAGTTAGAGTTATGGAGCGTACAATGCCATTGATGCCATGAATGCCAACCTCTATCCAGTCACCAATATTAAGCAGACCATTGGCCCTAAGATAGAAAAAAGCCACCACACTCTTTATCGTATCCTGGAATATCCAGCTCAATACAGCACCGAACGTTGTAATAATAATGAATCCGTTATCGTTTTGTTTTATGCCAAGACAATATACTATAATTGTAAGACAAATTCCAAAAGTGGTCAATAAGATAATCTGGCTGATGGTTATTCGTGTCTCCTGCTTACGAAGACTGTACAGTTTGTTTAGGTTGGTCATAACGTACACCGTCACTCCGAAGAATATACAACATACAGCTATAATTGCTATCTTCGAATAAATACTACTTGGTGGCGAGTAATTTACATCACATATCCTTGACGCAACTTTAGGAGATAGAAATATGATGATCAATAACAATGCTGTCGTGAATATGATACTCCAATATGACTTGAGGACAGCTCCTATAATTTGAAGTACATACCATTTGCCCGACATACAGGAATGTGACCATTTCCGCTTCATCAATAAGGCAATAATCACTATAATGGTGAGCACTATAAGTGCACCCATCATAATAAAACATGAATGTCCATGATAGAATGTATAGCAGAAATCATGTATACACATACAGAAATCAAAATAAGATTTACACATAAGATTTTAGTTTAAATGACAAAACCACTAAAAAAAAACTCTATTAATTATAAAAATGGTAAACCCTAATTAAAAGAATTATAAAAACTCACTTGTTACCTCAGAAGAACAAATGACGGTATACCCTTGATCTAACTTTCTTCCCATATAAAGTAGCTGGCGACCACTTGGCAACATGTGCTAATTGTTCTATCATTTTGTTGAGTTTCTTGTCTTGCGATCTCCATACTTGTATATGTTTATTGTGATTGGTGATGGCATCATATCCCCATCCTGGATATCTCTCTTCTTCTCTTATAAACAAAATTTGGTAGAGCAAATCATCAAGGCGTTTGTCATCTGAGAGCCATACTTGTATGTCGGATGTTGTACCATCTTTCTCTACAATAAAAGAGAACAACACATAGTTCTTCTCAAATTTCTTCCGTTTCTTGTCTATCTTTGTAAAAAAATCAGAATACCTTTTACTTTCTTCATCATTTTGTAGTGTTGGTTTAGTGTCGGTGTTACTAAACAACTCTATACTTTCGTCCGTCACGTCGGCTTCTGATACTTTTATGTCGAATATACCGACATATATATTCTCGTCTTTGGGTGGACGATTGCCTTGAGGAAATTGTGCAAACGAATATATATTGGTAAAAAGCACCAACATCAAACTAAAAAAATATTTGTTCATAAGTCTATTGTGTTTATACATAACAAAAAGTAAAGGTGGGACAATTAAAGTTTTACAAATAAAATATCAATCAATTATTGAAAATAATCGAAAGTGATATATTCTTTAGTGTTTCAAAATTGTTCTCAACATTTTGAACTTCTGTTTTGCTCTTGACACATTTTATTTTATCTTTTGTCTTTAGACCTGCAACTCCAGCACGTCCTAAAGTTCCTTTCCCATTTAACATAGCAGCAACACTTCCTACAAAGAGTGCTGTCTTCATTGCGCCATTAGCAATTTCATTTATATCATCTCCATTACGCTCAATAAATGATTTTTTAAATTTTACGGAAGAGATTTTTTTCTGAATTTTTATAGCCATTACCTGGTCATTGATATAATTATACAAATACATCAAGAATAGATAATAAATAATTAATTCAAATCTATCGAATTCGTTATCTTTATTTGTAAGATCAGTTATTAATGTTACGAATAGATTTCTTTTGACATCATAATTGAGAATATCTTCTATACTTAATAACTTGTCAATAAATAATTTCAAATTTGAGAATTCACAAGAATATATGTTTAGCAACTGATTAAAATTGTTGCAAACTACAGAAATGTTTTGTGAAGTAAATATTTCTGTAATTAATAATGAAGGTACTTTCCCCATAACAGTCTTCTCACCTAATACAGGGGAAATATACACATCATTAGAGTTTAGTATTATTGGAGTATGTATACCCTTAATTGTTAATACTAAACTTTCTAAAGCTTTATTCTTATCTTCATAATATTTTAGAAAATGTAAACGACTAAGATTTAGAGCAACGTCTTTATGATATGGACTACTATCTAATCGCAATGGTACTATATGTTTTTTATGCTCATAAGCATAACTTATTTCGTTTGCAGTATTATCTGAACTATTAGCATTCTGAGAAGAAATAAATAGCACGATATTACACTCATCAATAGCATTTTTCAGTTGTTTACACCAACCCTTAGCAGACAAAAGTCCACTCTCGTCAATCCATCTGCTTATATTGTTATCATCAAGCACTTTTATTATTTGAGATATTGCATTACCCTCTATAATCTTACCATTACTATCTCTATAATCACGACTTGCATGACTTATAAATACCTTATTTTTCATAGAAAAATTTATTTACAATTTACGTATTATGCCTTACAAAGATTATATTTTCCTAATCTCAAATCCCAACTTCTTCACCAATTTCAGCGTCTGCATCGCCATCTCTCGGTCATACAACTTCTCGCTTTCGGGCAGATTGCAGTAAGGCACCATGTCGGGTGTTTCTTTCTTTTGGTCATTGCGCTCCGACCCATAACTCCAACCTTGATCAGTACGAGCTTTTGACCATATCTCGTGAGCGTTCTCAGCAATAGCCTCCTGTAGTTCGGTGAGGTCGTCATTGAGGGCTACATCATCAAGATTGATGGGGTATGGCTCATATACGAAGCGGTCGGTGGTGTTCACAACTACGAGGTAATAGTTGGATTGTGTCCAAGCTTTGACGAATGAAGAAAGGGGATAGGTGGTGAGTTCCTCTTCGGTATAAGGATTGAAGAGCGTTATTTCATCTGATTCTATAGAAATAGAACTGATGGCTACGGCATGGTTGGGCTGTGTGGTGTCTTCTACCACATCATGTAGAAGTAATGTATTGTCAATGACAGCTATCAGTTGATTACCATTGTCCAAAAGGCGCACGATGTCTTCCATAGTTGAGTCGTAGCGACGGCTGACGGACAGATTGTTTTTCTCCAAGAGTCTACCTATATTATATAGTGGCATGCCTTTGTCTTTTAGCCAGCAGTTACGGTAGGCTTCATCGAGAAGTGTCTTGTGCGTGGTCTCTATGCCAAACTGATGGAGGATAAGTAAGTCGTAAAAATTAATTTATACTAAGCCACATGGGCAAAGTTGATAT
>ERZ827498.4783-NODE-4783-length-10335-cov-2.586965_pt1 | contig 10335 bp, 10 predicted proteins | sample MGYA00519865_ERZ827498 | MGnify/ENA primary metagenome ERZ827498 (study PRJEB31778, sample SAMEA3449328) | human gut metagenome | biome: human gut; feature: human-associated habitat; material: faeces | place: United Kingdom | collected 2010/2012 ...
CGACCGTCGAGCGGGGATTCCGGCTGGTGGTCTTCTGGTCGATGGAGATGGCGGGAGAAAGGCCGTCGATGGAGTCAACATCCGGCTTGTCCATCTGGCCGAGGAACATCCGCGCGTAGCTCGACAGCGACTCGACATACCGCCGCTGGCCCTCGGCAAAGATCGTGTCAAAGGCCAGAGACGACTTGCCGGAACCGGACAGACCGGTCAGGACGACCAGCTTGTCGCGCGGAATTTCAACGGAGATATTCTTCAGATTATTGACGCGCGCACCCTGCACGCGGATACAGTTTTCCATGCTTCGCTCCTGAAAAAATATAGTAACAGATCAAGTCTTTCCATTATAGCAGATTTCTTTCCGGACTACAACATCATTTTCAAACAAAAATACAAGTGAATAAAAGGAGTAATTACAAATGGCAAGTTTGTGGGGCGGAAGATTTGAAAAAGATATGGATCAGAGGGAAGAAGATAGAGTTAGAAAGAGGCAAATAGATGGAAAATCGATATGACTTAAGTGGATCTCTGCTTCACTGGTATGATTATAATAAACGTCTGTTACCATGGAGAGAAAATAAAGATCCTTATAGAATCTGGATTTCAGAGATTATGCTGCAACAGACAAGAGTAGAAGCAGTGAAACCGTATTTTGACCGTTTTATGGAGGCATTGCCAACGGTTTATGATCTAGCCGAAGTAGAAGATGATCGACTGATGAAACTATGGGAAGGCCTTGGCTATTACAGCCGTGTCCGCAACATGCAGAAAGCGGCTGTTCAGGTCATGGAAGAATATGGAGGCAGGATCCCTGAGGATTTTGAGACACTTCTCTCGTTAAAAGGAATAGGAAGATATACGGCAGGTGCCATTGCGTCCATTGCCTACGGAAAGAAAGTCCCTGCAGTAGATGGAAATGTGTTGCGGGTATACGCAAGACTCACCGAAAACCGTGGAGATATCATGAAACAGTCTGTACGGAAATCGGTGGAAAATGATCTTACAGAGCAGATGTCTGAGGACAGACCAGGGGATTTCAACCAGGCTATGATGGAGCTGGGAGCTGTAGTCTGTGTTCCAAACGGAACGGCAAAATGCGAAGAATGTCCTCTAGGAGAATTCTGCCTTGCCAGAAAACACGGAACAGTAGAAGAACTTCCGGTAAAAGCACCGAAAAAAGCCCGCACCATAGAACAGCGAACGGTCCTTGTGATCCAGGACGGAGCAGGCACAGCGATCCGTAAACGTCCGGATACAGGACTTCTGGCAGGCCTTTATGAGCTTCCCAATGTGGAAGGACACCTGACCAAAAAGGCAGCTCTCGCCCAGGTAAAAGATATGGGACTGGAACCCTTAAGGATCGAAGCACTGCCGGATGCGAAGCACATTTTTTCCCATATTGAATGGAGGATGTGTGCTTATCGTATCGCTGTATCCTCTCTGGAAGAAGCACCGCAGGGGGAGTTCCTGTTTGTGGATAAGAGAGAATCCGATAAAAAATATGCAATACCATCTGCGTTTCGCGCATACACCAGATACATGAAGGAGGAAAACACATGAAACTTTTGAGCGTAGCAATACCATGCTATAATTCAGAGGCTTATATGTCAAAATGCATCAATTCCCTGCTGATCGGAGGAGAGGAAGTAGAGATCATCATTGTAGATGATGGCTCCAGTGACCGTACTGCCGAGATCGCAGATGATTATGCCGAGAAATATCCAACCATCGTAAAAGCCATCCATCAGGAAAACGGCGGCCATGGACAGGCAGTGAACACAGGAATCAAAAACGCAACAGGACTTTATTTCAAAGTTGTGGACAGCGATGACTGGGTAAATCAGGATGCCTATTATGAGATCCTGAAGACACTTTACGATCTCACCCGCGGAGCCGAGACTGTGGATCTTCTTATCAGTAATTTCGTCTATGAGAAGCAGGGAGCTACCCGCAAAAAGGTCATGCAGTACAGACACTGTTTTCCAACAAACCAGATTTTCGGATGGGACGAAGTACGCCATATGAAAAAAGGCCAGTACCTTCTTATGCATTCCATGATCTACCGTACCAAACTTCTTCATGACTGTGGAATGGAACTTCCGAAGCATACGTTCTATGTAGATAATCTGTTTGCGTTTGAGCCGCTTCCCTATGTAAAAAATCTCTATTATCTGGATGTAAATTTCTATCGATATTTTATTGGAAGAGATGATCAGTCTGTCAATGAGAAAGTGATGATCAAGCGTATCGATCAGCAGATCCGTGTAAACAAACTGATGGTGGACGCCTATCTGAAGGCTAATGTGAGCAACCGCAGACTTCGTGCTTATATGTTCAGCTATCTGGATATCATCACAACCGTTTCTTCGATCATGCTGGTAAGAGCTGCAACGCAGGAATGCCTGGATAAAAAACAGGAGCTGCAGGATTACATCAAAGATCAGAATATGGGACTGTACCGGAAGCTTCGGAGAAGTCTCTTCGGAAGGGTGTCCAATCTTCCCGGAAGAGGTGGAAGAAAGATGTTTGTGGCAGCCTATAAGATCTGTCAGAAGTTTTATGGATTTAATTAAAAAAAAGCCCCCAACGGGGCTTTTTTTATAAATTCTGTTCCGGCTTCTTCTTGCGCATATGAGATAGGGAGCGCTGTTCCTCGTAATCCTCCACTCTCTGTGGATAGAACAGGAGATGTCCGAACAGTGCCAGTGTGGTACCAAGACATACATCGATCACGGAGTGCTGCTTGATAAACATGGTGGACAGGATGATCAGAATGGAAAGGATCAGAGATCCTCTCTGGATCCATTTCTTATCTTTCAGTGCCTGGCAGTGATGGATGGCAAAATAAACAGCCAGGGAATTAAATACATGGATACTTGGCAGGATGTTGGTGGGAGTATCTGTCCGATAGAGCTCGGCCACCAGTCGTGTAAAGATGTTGCTTCTGGGGAATACCGCAGGGCGGAGATACTGAACGTTCGGATAGATGTAGGAAACAACAAGGAAAACCGTCATTCCCATCATCAGGTTGAAGATCAGCTGGAAATATTCCTTTTTATTCTTATTGCGAAACAGGAAATACACAACCGTTATTACCACATATGGAAACCATAAAAGGTACGGAATAATAAAAATCTCGCAGAACGGGATCATATCATCAAAAACAGTATGTACAACATGGTAGGCACGTACAGGCCGCTGTTCCAGATATCCAAACAGGATAAGATAGGCAACGAAATAGATTGCTATGATAAAACCGTGCCTGTATTTTTTTATTTTACTCAACATTTTGCCGCTCCTTTTCTTGAGGTATGGCTGATGTCAGCCTTAAGCTTCTTTTTTGTTAAGTATCTACCTGCTACTATAACACAGGCATTATGATTTTTAAAGGTTTCTTTTCAATGGTCACAGAAAATTCACGCTGGATTCCGCCGGATTCTCCGTCTTTATGCACAGGAAGGGAATGGTCACTTGTAATATGTACGTTCCTGCACTGTAAAATATGTACACCGCGAATGCGGGTATGTTTTCCCCAGAGAGCGCTCGGCAGGCAGAACAGCATTTTCAGCTTGGAGATTCCTTCAATAACGATCACATCCAGTAAACCATCCTCCGGACTGGCGTTTGGACAGAATTTAAAGCCTCCGCCTTCATATTTCTGGTTCATTACAGCCGCAAACCAAGTCCTGCTGAAGGTTTGTGGCTTGTTCCCGTCAAGTGTTATCGTGACCGGGGACGGAGTAAGGAAGAGAAATTGCTTCAGTGCCACCATAAGGTAGATGAGTTTACCCATATGGAGACGGTTGAGAAATTTTTTGCCAGGTGTGATCAGGACTTCCTGACAGATTGCCGCATCGTAGCCCATTCCTGCACTGATGCCGAAACGGTAGGAATGGCTGCCAAGGTGGAGAACAGGAACATCCATGAAAATGGTCCGTCTGTTCTCAAGAATAGAGCGAAGCGCTTCAAAAGGATCAAAGGGCAGGCCCATACTGCGGCAGAAATCGTTGCCGGACCCGACCGGGATAAATCCGAAAACAACCGAAGACAGATCAATGATCCCGGTAAGTACTTCATAAATAGTGCCGTCACCGCCTACTGTTACCAGAGTTACCGGGTCCTCCGGTGTTCCGGCAGCACTGATCCTTCGTGCCAGTACTGTGGCGTGTCCCACATATTCTGTGAGAAAATACTGATATGAGATCCCCTGACTTTCCATGATGCTGCGAAGCCGGTTCCAGACATTACGTCCCTCACCGGATCTTGAATTGGGATTCACAATAAAAGAATACATAATAAAAAACCTCCAAACAACTCTCTGCTTTATCATAACATTGACGTTCGGCTTTTACAAATTAAAATTTCTTAAGGATTTCTATATTTTACATAAACTTAACCTTTTTTCTATGTTGGATTTTACGAATGCACTTTATACTTGCACGTATCAGATGAAAAATGAAGCTGGAGGAAAATTATGATATATCTTGTGGAAGATGATGAAAGTATCCGTGAACTTGTTGTATATACATTAAACAGTCAGGGTCTGGAGGCACAGGGTTTTGAACGGCCATCACTTTTCTGGAAAGCGCTAGAAAAAGAACTGCCTTCACTGGTGCTTCTGGACATTATGCTTCCGGAGGAAGACGGACTGTCTATTTTAAAGAAAATCCGTATCCGTCCGGATGTCCGGAAACTTCCGGTGATCATGCTTACTGCAAAAGGCAGTGAATTTGATACCGTGGTAGGCCTGGACAGCGGTGCAGATGATTACATTCCGAAGCCATTCCGCATGATGGAACTGATCTCCAGGGTACGTGCCCTTCTTCGGAGAGCAGAGGACAATGGCGCAGAGGAATACCGCATGGAAAATCTTTATGTGTGTCCGGGAAGACATGAGGTGACCGTTGACCAGGAACCAGTGAATCTGACACTGAAAGAATATGAGATGCTTTGTCTCCTTCTGAAAAACAGTGGAACGGTTCTCTCCAGAACTCAGCTTTTAAATCAGATCTGGGGATATGAATTCGACGGGGAGAGCAGAACCGTAGATGTACATATCCGTACCCTTCGCCAGAAGCTTGGCCCGGCAGGAGATCTGGTGGAAACAGTTCGTGGAGTGGGCTATAAGATCAGCGGAAAATGTGCATGAACAGCTGCTGAGAGTAATATGAAAGTAAAGAGCATTTCGACGGAAAAAGGCTTTGGCCCTTTTCTGGACGAAGTGCTTTTTTCATGCTATAATAGTTGAACCCCGGAGCTCTGAAAAACAGGCTCCAAAGAGTAAGAGGTGAAAGAAAAAAATATGAAATCATTAGTAATTGCGGAGAAGCCATCCGTTGCCAGAGACATTGCCAGAGTCCTCCACTGCAGTCAGAAGGGGAACGGAACCCTGGAAGGAAAAGACTATGTGGTGACCTGGGCACTGGGACATCTGGTAACCCTGGCAGATCCGGAAGAATACGATAAAAAATATACCAAATGGGAGCTTTCCACGCTTCCCATGATGCCGGAGAAAATGAAACTGGTGGTGATACGCCAGACCTCCAAGCAGTACAATGCGGTGAAAACCCAGCTTTACAGGAAGGATATCGGGGAGATCATCATTGCCACAGATGCCGGACGAGAGGGAGAACTGGTAGCCAGATGGATCCTTGCAAAGGCAGACTGCCATAAACCTATTAAGCGTCTGTGGATCTCATCCGTAACGGACAAAGCAATCCGTGACGGCTTTGCCCACCTTAAAAACGGCCATGATTATGATGATCTTTACCGTGCGGCACAGGCCAGGGCGGAGGCGGACTGGCTGGTGGGAATGAACGGGACCAGAGCGCTGACCTGTAAATATAATGCCCAGCTTTCCTGCGGACGTGTGCAGACCCCCACCCTTGCCATGATCGCAAGAAGAGAGCAGGAGATCCGGGAATTTAAGCCGGAGGATTATTACGGGATCACTCTGCAGGCGGGAAATGTACGCTGGACCTGGCGTGACGGAAAAAGCGGAAGCCTCCGCACCTTTAAGAAGGAGCGTGCCCAGGAGATCCAGACAAAGGCAGGAAAAAGCAACCTTACCATAACAAAGGTTTCCAGAAAGCCGAAGAAGACCTATGCGCCGGGGCTTTATGACCTGACCACTCTTCAGAGAGAAGCCAATCAGAAATACGGCTTTTCTGCAAAGGAAACTCTGAATATCATGCAGAGGCTCTACGAGAATCACAAAGTCCTTACCTACCCAAGAACGGATTCCAGGTATATCGGAAAGGATGTCGTTCCTACCATTAAAGAACGTCTTCAGGCATGCGGAACCGGTCCCTACCGGAAACTTGCCGGAGCTCTTGCCAATAAACCAGTCCAGGCCAATGCAAGTTTTGTAGACGATAAAAAAGTCAGCGACCATCATGCTATCATTCCCACAGAACAGTTTGTACAGCTGGATCATATGACAAACGAGGAGCGGAAGATCTACGATATGGTTGTGCGTCGTTTCTTAAGTGTTCTGTATCCGCCGGCTGTTTATGAGCAGGTTAATATGGAAGGAACAGCAGCAGGAGAGACTTTTGCGGCAAGCGGACGTATTGTAAAAAGTGCCGGATGGAGAGAAGTCTATGAAGGAGGCTGGCAGGATGAGGAAGAAGAGGATTCATCGGACAAGCTGAAAGACCAGCAGCTTCCGGAGCTTACGGAAGGCCAGAAACTTACCGTGGAATCCGCATCCCTTACAAACGGAAAAACAAAACCACCGGCCAGATTTACAGAGGCCACACTTCTTGGTGCCATGGAAAATCCGGTCCACTTTATGGAAAGCCACGACAAAAAGGCGGCAAAAACTCTGGGCGAAACTGGCGGTCTTGGAACAGTAGCAACAAGAGCCGATATCATCGAGAAACTTTTTAACAGTTTTATGATGGAAAAAAGAGGCAATGAGATCTACATTACCTCCAAGGCAAAACAGCTCCTGGAACTGGTTCCGGAAGAACTGAAGAAGCCGGAACTTACCGCAGACTGGGAGATGAAACTCAGCGATATCGCAAACGGGAAACTCCGTCAGGATAAATTCCTCACAGGGATCCGTGAGTATGCCTGTGAGATCGTAGATGAGATCAAAGGCGGACAGGGAACCTTCCGCCATGACAATATGACAAACAAGAAGTGCCCTAACTGCGGCAAACATCTTCTGGCAGTCAACGGAAAGAATGCCAAAATGCTGGTGTGCGAGGACCGGGAATGCGGATACAGAGAGACAGTATCCAGGACCACCAATGCGCGCTGTCCGAAATGCCATAAGCGTATGGAGATGCTTCTGAAGGGAAAAGAAGAGACCTTTGTATGTCAGTGCGGCTATAAAGAAAAGCTTTCATCCTTCCAGGCAAGACGAGCCAAAGAGGGTGCAGGTGTGAATAAGCGTGATGTGCAGCGTTATCTTAAGAAACAGCAGAAAGAGGCCAATGAGCCGGTGAACAATGCATTTGCGCAGGCGTTGTCAGGAATTAAACTGGATTAAATAAATTGCCTGTCCAGATATCCGGGGTTCGGATGAGCGGAGGACCGGATGCAGATACGTCGGTCGGAGAAATGTGTCTGGCAGAACAGGACAGCAGAAAGAGAGGAAAACGATTTGGGATTACAGGATGACAGAATGTCAGGAAATATTCAGGATATCGCAAGACTGATCACAAGACTTCTTCTTAAGGGAGATATGCCGCAGTATACACTTCCTGCAGCAGAGGCAGATTATACAGAGGCAGACCAGCTTTTTAAGAAGGTTATCGGACTTGCTGATGAGGGTGACATCAACGGAGCGGAAAATGAGCTTCTTATGAACATGGAGGAAGATGATCCGGATTATCTGGAGCTTGCCCTTACCTTTTATCTGCATCTCAATGATATGGACGTAGATTACCTGGATGATCATGATTATTCCAGGGAGGAGATCCTGGACGGGTTGAAAAGCCTGGCTGAGGACTGGGGAGTTACAGGACTGGAGGCACTTGTCTAATGCGGCGGGAGGTTACACTGGAGGAAATTTCCGACGGTCGTTTATACGAGGCAAATGACATGGTAAAGGCAGACTGTCAGGACTGTAAGGGCTGTTTTGACTGCTGTACGGGAATGGGAGATTCTGTTGTACTGGATCCGCTGGATGTATGGCGGTTAAGTCAGGGACTTCACTTAAGTGTGGACCAGCTGCTTGCCGGAAAAATAGAGCTTGGCGTCACAGACGGAAATATTCTGCCGCATCTTAGGATGACAGGGGCAGAGGAACGATGCGTATTTCTGAATGGCAACGGAAGATGCTCCATCCACAGTTTCCGTCCGGGCTTCTGCCGTTTGTTCCCGCTGGGAAGATACTATGAGGACGGTGGTTTTAAATACATCCTTCAGATCCACGAGTGCAAAAAGACCAGCCGCAGTAAGATCAAGGTCCGGAAATGGGTAGATACTCCGGATTTTCGAAATTACGAAAAATTTGTCTGTGACTGGCATTATTTTCTTCTGGATGTCCAGTCGGTTCTCTATGAGAGCGAGGACAGTGATCTGATCCGAAACCTGAACATGTATGTGGTAAACCAGTTTTACAGGAAGCCTTATGATGAGAAGCGGGATTTTTATGAGCAGTTTTATGAGAGACTTGCGGCGGGAAAAGAACTCCTGAGCCTTGGAGTGTGAAACAGACCAGGCAGCGAGGTGTCTGAGCTTACCTGCCTGAAAGTCTCTCGCGCGGAGGAAAGAAAGGATTTTTTGACATATGAACTTAAATCAGCTCACATATTTTGTGACTCTTGCCCAGATCGAAAATTATACCAGAGCAGCCAAGCGGCTGGATATAACCCAGCCAAGTCTGAGCCATGCGATCTCCAACCTTGAAAAGGAACTGCAGGTTCCACTTTTTGAGCGTCACGGAAGAAATGTGACCATGACCAAATACGGGGAAATGTTTCTGAAATATGTGCAGGACTCCTTACATATCCTGAATCTTGGTGTGGAGAGGATACAGGAAGCGGCAAGGATTCCGGGAGGAAGTATTTCCATCGGATATATCCATACCCAGGGACGCAGATTTATCCCGGAGCTTGTCCGGGGGTTCCTTAATGAACAGGAGGGGAAGAAGATTGATTTCCGTTTTCAGAATGCAGCTACCGGAAGTCTGATCCGGGGTCTGAAGGAAGAGAAATTCGACGTGATCTTCTGTTCCCGGGCAGAGGGCGAGAAGGAGATCAGCTTTGTGCCGGTGTCAGAAGAAAAGCTGGTGGCTGTAGTGCCTGAGAACCATGCTCTTGCAGACCGAAATTCAGTGACCATAAAAGAGCTGGGGCAGTATCCGCAGGTGACCTTTACCCCTGCAAGCGGACTGTATTTTGTGATCCGGGAGCTTTTCGAAAAGGAAGGACTTTCACCGGAGACGGCCTTTGAGGTAGAAGAGGATGGGGCACTGGCAGGTATGGTGGCGGAGGAATTTGGTGTAGGCATTGTGCCGGATGTACCGGTGATCCATACACTTCCTGTGAAAATCTTAAATATTGAGAATCTGCACTGCCGTCGTTACATATACATGGGAATGTTGAAAAAACGGTACCCAAGTTCTCTTGTGGAGCAGTTTCGGGATTATATTTTCAAACATTACCGGATCTATGAAGTGATACAGTAGAATCTTGGTGATAAAATTTCTGTAAAAAATCTCTGCTTCTGTAATAGGGCGGAGATTTTTTTGACACAGATCCTGGCGTGAATACTATAGCAATTCCATAAATTACTGCAAACAATTCAGTCCCTCATAGCGTGAAGTCTTGCGTCAGATATCTTTGCCGTGCCTAAAAATTATAAAAATAATCTATAGATCACATGCGTAAATTCAATGAAAATTTGGGTTGAGATAAAAATGACCAGTTGGTATAATAAGGACAGATACTTGATTTAAAGTGATAAAGTGATGACGGAAATCCGTAATAAAATGAACGAAGTAAAGGAGATATTATGAACCAGTTAGAAGTATTAAGAGAAAGCCTTGGACAGTGCGATGAGATCATCCTGGACGCACTGCTTATGAGAAACAGAATCGTAGAGGACATCATGGTATACAAGGAAGCCAACAATCTTCCGGTACTGCAGCCGGAGCAGGAGGCGAAGCAGAAAGGATGGCTGGAAGCCAGAATGGAAGGCAGACGCCATAAGAAAGAAGTTAATGATGTTTTCGCAAGCATCACACAGAACAGTAAGAGAATCCAGTCCAGAAATCTTTTCAACTACAATATTTTCCTGATCGGATTCATGGGCGCAGGGAAATCCACAATCTCTGATTATCTGAAGAACGCACTGGCTATGGATGTTGTGGAGATGGATCAG
>ERZ827498.4785-NODE-4785-length-10334-cov-2.607939_pt1 | contig 10334 bp, 9 predicted proteins | sample MGYA00519865_ERZ827498 | MGnify/ENA primary metagenome ERZ827498 (study PRJEB31778, sample SAMEA3449328) | human gut metagenome | biome: human gut; feature: human-associated habitat; material: faeces | place: United Kingdom | collected 2010/2012 ...
AAATGGCTTATTCTATTCATTGAAAACTGAAAGTGTTTTTTTAGCCATTTCGATTACTGCATTTTCATCTTTAACATCTACGTTATTTTGAAGGCATTTTAAAGTTACAGCTCTATACATTGCTCCTGTGTCTATGTAATTTATGTTTAATCTTTTAGCTATTATTTTAGCTATTGTACTTTTACCTGCTCCTGCAGGTCCATCTACTGCTATTATTATATTTTCCATTGTGTTTCTCCTATTTTTAAATAAATATTAGTTTAAACTAAGTCCTGCTAAATATCCTGTTGAAAATGCTATTTGAAGATTATATCCTCCTGTTTCAGCATCTAAATCAAGTAATTCACCAGTTATAAATAAGTTTTCTATTTTTTTAGATTCTAAAGTAGATGCATCTACTTCTTTTGTGCTTACACCGCCACATGTCACCATTGCACCTTTAAATCCTAGTGATGATGTTATTGTAAGCTTCATATTTTTAATATATTCTACTATAGAGTTTTCATCTTCTTTTGTAAGTGAGTTTCCTTTGACATCGCTTAAATTTAAGATGTTTAGAAGCTCTTTTACAAATCCATCAGGAAGAATTGTCTTTAAGTTAGTAGATATATTTTTATTTGGGTTATTCCTAATTAAGCTTACTATTTCTTCTTTTGATGTATCTTGCATAAAGTCGATAAATATCTCTACATGTTCTCCTGCTAATACTTTATTTATATATGAGTCTATTATAAGTACTACAGGACCGCTTATTCCAAAATGAGTAAATATCATATCGCCACATTTGCTTATTTTTTTCTTTTTAAGCTTTGTAGAGATTTTTACGTTTCTCATAGATATACCTTGAAGATTTTTAACCCAAGTTTCTGCTGTTTTTAGCGGGCATAAAGCCGGCAGTGTTTTAGTTATAGTATGTCCATGTTTTTCTAAAACTTGATACATACTTCCATCAGAACCTGTATGTGCGTAACTTTTTCCACCAGTAGATAAGATTACTTTATCAGCGTATAATACTTCGCTTTTTTCATTTTCTTCAGAAGTCACTACAACACCTTTTATTTTTTCATCTTCTACTATTAAATCTGTTACTTTTGTATTGTATATTATATTTACATTTTTGTTTCTTAAGTCATTTTCTAATGAATTTATTAGATCTAATGCCTTGTCGTTTTTAGTATATACTTTTGAATCATTTTCTTCTTCGATTTTATATTCTACACCTATGCTGCTTAAATAATCTAATAAATCGTAATTACTAAATGAATAAAAGCTGCTGTATAAGAATTTATTGTTATTTACGACTTTATCGAAAAAGTCTTCTATATATCTGTTGTTTGTTATATTACATCTTCCACCACCAGTAAGTTTAAGCTTCTTTCCTAAAAATTCGTTTCTTTCGATTAAAGTTACACTGTGGTTTTGTTTTGCAGCACTTATAGCTGCCATTATTCCAGAAGGTCCGCCTCCTACAACTATTACTTTAGCCATTATATTCTACTCCAATGCACTGTTTTCTAATTTTGTATCATTTATAATATGTGTAGTATCGTTCATTTTCATAACTACAGGACCATAATCTCTAAGTTCGATTATGTTTAGAGCAGTATTTGCTTGATTTATTCTATATATGTTTTTAACATATGAATCTAAGAATGATAAAAGCATAATTCTTGCACATAGAGAGTGAGTTACTAAAACTATGTGTTTTCCATCGTATTTTTCATTTATTTCTTTTATAAAAGCATCTGTTCTTTCTTTTATTTGAGAAAGTGTTTCTCCTTGAGGAATTTTTGCTAGATGTGGTTCATTTCTCCACATTTTATATAACTCAGGATCTTCTTCAATTATATCTTTTATAATTCTTCCTTCCCAAGTCCCAAAATTCATTTCTCTTAAAGCTTCAGTTTTTTCAACTTCTATATTTAATTTGTTTCCGATAATTTCGGCAGTTTGATAAGCTCTTCCTAAATCACTACTGTAGATATAATCTATTGGATATTTAGTCATACTATCTGCTAAAAGTTCAGCTTGTTCTATACCTTTTGGTGTTAAATCTGAATTTCCATGTCCTTGTGTTTTGCCAAGTAAGTTCCATTCAGTCTGTCCATGTCTAACTATATATATTGTATTTGTCAACTATTTCCACTCCTTTGTTTGTTTCTCTCAAATTTTAATTATATCATAAATAAATATAATTTCATATGTATTATAAAGCATAAAAACTATCTCACTTATATAAATGAGATAGTTTTTGAATTTAAAGCCATTTATCATTTGGTATTTTTCTATTTTGAATTCTCTTATACACTGATTTTCTAAGAAGTGTGTAAATTACAGAGCTTAGAGGAATAAATAATATCATACCGACAATACCCATAAGTTTTGAACCTAAAGTTATTACAAATATAACCCATATAGGTGGAAGTCCTATTGATTTACCGACAACTCGAGGGTATATTAAGTTTCCTTCTATTTGTTGTAATACTGCAAATAAGATTGCAAATACGATTACTTTTATAGGATTTACCATAACAATAAGTATTGAGGCTATAATAAATGCTATACAAAGACCGAAAATAGGTATTAAAGCCATTATTGTAATCATAACACTTATTAAAAGTGCATATGGAATTTTTAGTATTATCATAGTTACAAAGAACATACTTCCAAGTATAAGACATTCAATACATTGATATGTAAAGAAGTTTGTAAATGTTTTATGTGTTAATTTGCCCACTTCAACCATTTTATCTACTATTTTTTCAGGTAAAAATGCATATAGTAATTTTTTTAATTGAACGCTTAATTTTTCTTTTGAAATAAGTATGTAAGCTGCAAATATAAAGCTTATTATTGTACTTATAATTGTTGAAACTACGCCTGTAACTACTCCAAATGTAGAAGTAAATAAACTACTAAAAGAGTCTTTAAAGAAGCTTAAAACTTTGTTGCTAATGCTTTGCCAGTCTATTTCAACACTTGCAAGATAATCTTGAACCCAGTCCCAGTTTATATTTGTATCTTGTAGCAGTTTGCGTAAGCTTTCTACTGACTCTGGAACAGTATTTACTATATTTGTAATAGTATCTATTAGTTTTGGCCCAATTAAAAATACTAAAACTAATATTACTAATATAAATATTAAAAATGTAAGCAACAGGCTAAGCGGTCTTTTTAGCCTTGGAAATTTTCTTTCTAAAAAGTTCATAGGTATGCTCAGAATAAATGCAATTGCAGCACCTACTAAAAATGGTTCTACTATAGAAAGTATATTTGTAAAAATACCAAATATATCTCCAATTCGATATAAAATAAAAACGAGGAATATTAAAAATATAATTCCTTCAAATATTTTTCTTATTTGTTTTTCGTGCACAATAGTACCTCCCAATATGTGAAAATTTATTAAACAAATATCTGTATCTATAATCATATACCAGATTTATGAAATATATACTAAGTTTATGAATTATATGTTACATATTTATTTCGAGTTCAAAATCTACTTCTTCTACATCTAGCATTTTTATCATCTAATTTAAATCTTAAGTTATAATATAATAAAAAACAATAAGTTTGTACATATTTATAGTCAATTTATGATAAAATAAAAAAATAAAGACAATACTAAGGAGAATGACAAAATGGAAGAGATGAGTATTTTAATAACAAACGAAGCAAAAAGAGAATTAGATAAGCTTCTAGAAAATAGTGATAAAACTTGTATAAGAATTCTTACAAGACATATAACTATGACAACTGAAGCTAAAATAGACTTAGAGTTAGACGAACCAAATGCAAATGACAACTGTTATGATGTAGATGGATATAAAGTAATAATAAACAAAGTATTAGATTCTCAAATGAACTACATAACTATATCATATGGAGGATTATTAAGCAGAAACGCATTTTGCGTAGAAGCTGATTTTAACTTCTATTATTAAAATATCTTAATAAGGTGATAATATTGATAAAATTAGATACTTTTGAATCAGTACAAAATAATATAAATCAAAATAAAATGACAGTAGTTTACTTCACAGGCAACTCATGTGGTGCTTGTGAAGTTATAAAAGAAAAAATTGAAAATTTTTTAGAAAACTATCCTAATATAAAAGCATATGAAATAAATGGCGAGGAAAATACAAAAATAGCTTATAAATATAGTGTTTTTTCTATGCCTGTGTTTCTTTTATTTATAGAAGGAAAAGAAAGTATTAGGACTGGAAAGCATGTTGATTTATTGAGTTTGGAAAGAAGTATTGATAGGTATTATAATATGATTTATTAAATGGCATAGGCTAGCTAATTAGCTTATGCTTTTTTAATTTAAAAACAAAAAGGTATATCGCAATTATCTGCGATATACCTTAAAAGGATTACATATATTATTTAACAACTATATCTATATTATCTCCGTCGCCATCGACAACTATAGTATCGCCATTTCTAATTTGTCCTGCTATTAATTTTCTAGCTATTATAGTTTCAAGAGTGTTTCCTATATATCTCTTAAGTGGTCTTGCACCATAAACTGGGTCATAACCTTCTCTTACCATAATATCTTTTGCAGCATCTGTAACTTCCATATTTATGTCTTTATCTTTTAATCTGTTTGATAAGCTCTTCATAAATATATCTATTATTTTCTTGATTTCTTCTTTGTCTAGAGATTTGAACATTATAATGTCATCAACTCTGTTTAAGAATTCTGGTTTAAATCTTCTCTTCATTTCGCCCATTACAAGGTCTTTAGTTTCTTCTGTTATCTTACCTTGATCTTGTAATAAGTAGCTACTACCTATATTTGATGTCATTATAATGATAGTATTTTTAAAGTCTACTGTATTACCTTTGTTATCTGTAAGTCTACCATCATCTAGTATTTGTAAGAACATGTTAAATACATCTTCGTGAGCTTTTTCGATTTCATCGAATAATATTACTGAATATGGAGCACGTCTAACTGCTTCTGTTAATTGTCCGCCTTCTTCATATCCTACATATCCTGGAGGTGGTCCTACAAGTCTAGATACTGAGTGTTTTTCCATGTATTCAGACATATCGATTCTTATTATGTTTTCTTCGCTGTCAAATAATGAACGCGCTAAAGTTTTTGCAAGTTCAGTTTTACCTACACCAGTTGGTCCAAGGAATATAAATGAACCGATTGGTTTGTTTTCATCTTTAAGTCCTGCTCTTGCACGAATTACTGCATTTGATACTGCTGTAACAGCTTCGTTTTGTCCTATAACTCTTTCATGAAGCTCATCTTCAAGTTTAAGAAGTTTTTCTCTTTCGCCTTCAACTAATTTAGTTACAGGTATACCAGTCCATTTAGATACTATTTCAGAAATTTCATTTTCAGTAACTTCTTCTTTAAGTAAAGCTGTATCGTATCCACTGCTTATTTTTTCTTCGTATTGTTTTATTTGAGCCTCAAGTTTTGGAATTTCACCGTATTTTATTTCAGCAACTTTGTTAAAGTCGTATTCTCTTTCGTATTTTTCAACTTGTCCTTTTAAATCATCAAGTTGTGCTTTTAAGTTTCTAACTTGTAGTATTTGATTTTTTTCTTTTTCATATTTAGCTGTCATTTCGTCATCTTTAGATTTTAATTCAGCTAATTCTTTTTCAAGTACTTCAAGACGTTTTTTACTTTTTTCATCTTCTTCTGTAAGTAGTGCTTCTCTTTCAGTTTCTAAAGTAAATAATTTTCTTCTTACTATGTCAAGTTCTGTTGGTAAAGAATCTATTTCACTACGTATCATAGCGCCAGCTTCATCTATTAAGTCGATAGCTTTATCTGGTAAGAATCTATCAGTTATATATCTATCAGATAATTTAGCGGCAGCTACTATAGCATTGTCGTGAATTCTTATTCCGTGATGTATTTCAAAACGTTCTTTTAAACCTCTAAGTATTGATATTGTATCTTCTACAGTAGGTTCTTCAGCTATTACTGGTTGGAAACGTCTTTCAAGTGCTTTATCTTTTTCGATGTATTTTCTATATTCATCAAATGTAGTCGCACCTATACAGTTTAATTCACCACGAGCAAGCATAGGTTTAATTAAGTTACCAGCATCCATAGAACCTTCAGTTTTACCAGCACCAACTATTGTATGAATTTCGTCTATAAATAGTATTATCTTACCTTCAGCATTTTGAACTTCTTTTAATACTGCTTTTAGACGTTCTTCGAATTCACCACGGTATTTAGCACCAGCGATTAATGCACCCATATCAAGTGAGAAGATTATTTTATCTTTTAATCCTTCTGGAACATCTCCTCTAACTATTCTTTCTGCCAAACCTTCAACTATAGCAGTTTTACCAACACCAGGTTCACCAATTAAAACTGGATTGTTTTTAGTTCTTCTTGATAATATTCTTATGATTCTTCTTATTTCTTCGTCCCTACCTATAACAGGGTCTAGTTTATGTTTTTTAGCTAAATCTACTAAGTTTGTACCGAATTTAGCTAGTGCATCATAAGTTCCTTCTGGATCGTTAGAATCTACTCTTTGGCTACCCCTTACACTTGATAAAACTTGTAAGAAGTCGTTTTTATTAATTCCGTACATTTTAAGTATTTTTCCTACAACAGATTTAGATTCAGTTTCCATCATAGCAAGCATTACGTGTTCAACGCTTATATATGAGTCTTTGAAATCTTTAGATATTTCTTCGGCCTTAATTAGTACTTCTTCAATTCTTCTAGAAGCAGTAACGCCTTGTGATGATATACCTTCTCCGTATATTTGAGGTATTTTACCTAATTCTTCGTCTATAGTGCTTTTTAATGCTGCTACAGATACATTCATTTTTTCAAAAATATTTGGAATTAAACCATCTTCTTGGTTTACTAAAGCAGAAAATAGATGAATAACATCTACTTGTTGATTGTGATGTTTAACTGCCTCATTATAGGCATCGTTTAAACTTTTTTGAACTCTTACTGTCATTCTTTCTATATCCATATTGATCCCTCCATTTATATATTATGTCCTAAATAAAGAGAAATAGATATGCCTTATCGCAAATTTGATAAGTTATTTTGATTTTGCAATTACCCTAAAATTATAAAAAATGTAAATTTCTTTGCATAAAATAAAATTAAAAAGTCTAATTTGATTTTCTTAGACTGTATATATAAAAACAAGATTTATTTAATCTTTAAATACTATTATAGAACTTTTTTTCAAAAAATCCAGTGTTTTTTGATTACAATTTTGTTTCTTTTCAAATTATTTCAAAAACAACACTTTTTTCATAATTTCTGTGATATTTTAATTATAAATATAAATATTTTTTTATATATTAAGAAATTTTTTGATAAATAAAAAAATATCAATGTGTTTAATATTATCTACTTTAAAATCCTTTTTTCGATTTTATTTTCAAATCCAAACTTAAAAAAGATAAAATAAGCAATATTATTCATACAATAGATACTACTTTTTTAAATCAAAAATAAAATTTAATTTGTTTATTATGTGTTAAAAATTTAACTTTTGTTTTTTCATATTACATATATTTACAAAAATCTCTAAAAAAATAAAGGAAAAACGCCTTTTCTTAGTGAATTTATAATATAATTAAGTAAGTACTATTTTTTACAGGGGTGATGAAATGAAAAAAATCAAATTCGAAAAGAATGGAAAGATTTTCACTTTAAAAGCTATTGTTTGCGAAAACAAGGATTTAATTAAATTTATGAATAGAGACTATTTCCTTAAACTATGTAAGAATGGTTGCTCTAATTACAATAAAAATTGGTCTTGTCCTCCAAATAGCCCAAAGTTTGATGAATTCTCAGCAGATTATACAAATTCCCTTCTTGTCGAAGTTACAAGCGAAGTAAGAGATAAAGAAGATTATATGGAAGCTTATATTGAAAATAGAAGTACTTTGGAAGCTTTATTATCTAAAATGCAAATAGATTTTGAATGCTTAAAAACTTCTTGTGGTACATGTAATATATGTAAGAGATGTGCCCTTTTGGACAATAAAAATTGTTATCATCCAGAAGAAATGAGATATTCAATGGAAGCTATGGGGATGGACTTAGCAAAACTATCTGAAGAAATATTTGATCACAAACTTACTTGGAATAGTGAAAATAAAAAATCAAATATATGTACTTCAATAGGTTCTATACTTTTTAACGGTACTTTTTTAGAAGATGATTTCTGTGACTTAGCACGAAATTACAGATTCTAGATTGAAAATTTTAATTTTAAAAAGCTACTTTTAGCTATATTAATTATTACATATAACAACGAAAAAGGAGTGTTTCAAAACAACTTTCTACAGTATTTTGAAACACTCTTTTTAATTAATTTAAATATAAGTTCACTATAGATTTACTATATATTATGGTATAATTCTAGATTTATATAAATATATAATAAATACTTTTATACTAAAGATTTTTTATTTATATCAGCTTTAATATGTTTTAAAATTTCATCTTTACTAAGTCCTGATAGATGAAGTTTATGACCCAGTTTTATATATTCTGAAAATAAAACTCCGGGCTTTAATCCAAGTTCAATTAAGTCTTTTCCTACAACTTCAGGTTCTAACATAAGCTCTTTATATTCATTTAACGATTTATTAAGAATACTTTCTATTTCACTATAATCTTTTTTTACACCTCGTCCAAGGGCGTCAGCCTTTGCAAGCAATATTAAATCACTAGGATGTATAGCATCATCCCAAAGCTTCATCATAGATTTCTTTTTAGCACTATTATACATTTGATTTGGTTTCATATGTAATTTTATTAAATTTAATGTTTCCTTTTTTAAACTTATTTTATTAGTAAGTCTATCTAAAAGTCCTTTAGCCAAAGTAACACTTTCTACTTCATGGCCGTAGGCCGTTAATTTACCTTTTTTAATCTCTGTAGTTACAGTTTTTCCAAAATCATGGCATAGTGCTGCCAACATAAATGCAAGTTTATTTTTAGCTTTATCTCTTAATTTTGCAGCTTCATCTAAAACCATCATAGTATGTGTGAATACATCACCTTCTGGATGATGAATTTCAGATTGATTAATTCCAATTAAATCTTCTACTTCCTTAAACCAATAAGATAATTGATTCATATCTTTTAAAGATTTAAAGAATATAGATGGTTTATTTGCTTTTAATAATGCTTTTTTAAGCTCATCAAAAACTCTTTCAAATGCAAGGGATGATACATCCATAGTAGAAGATAATAATTTTGTTTTTTCGTCTATTTCAAAATCAAATCTAGCTGCAAATTGTGCACCTCTGAATACTCTAAGTGGATCTTCACAAAATGACTCATCGTTTACATGTCTTATAATTTTATTATTTAAATCTTCTATTCCATTAAAAGAATCTATTATTTCTCCACTTAATACATCTTTCATAAGAGAATTTATAGTAAAATCCCTTCTAAGAGCAGCTTCCTTATAGCCTATAAATGGATCTACAAATATTTCAAAGTCCTTATGTCCCCTTCCATTTGATTTTTCTTTTCTAGGCATAGCGATATCTATATCATACCCTTTTAAATTGAAAACTCCAAAAAATGAACCTATCTTTTGAACATCTCCTATAGATTCAAGTATTTTTACTAAATCTTCAACCTCTATATTGTGAACCTCGATATCTACATCTTTTATATCTATACCTAGGATTTCATCTCTTACACAACCGCCAACAAAGAAGGTTCTTCCTCCTTTTTTTAATACTTCTTGAGCTATAACCTTTGCTATATGTATATCTTTATTTTCCAAAGTATCATCTCCTTTCTTCTTTATTTTAATAACATATACTTATTATAATAAATTCCTTTAAATAATATATAATATTTTTGCAAAAAATAAGACGTCACAAAGATAAATTTGTAACGCCTTACTTTTAATGATTGATTTAAATGTATATTAGCTTAAGAACGCTTCAACTATAACAGCTTCAGCTTGTTCTTCATCAAGTCCAAATGTCTCTAATTTTAATAATTGTTCATTATTTATTCTACCTATAGCAGCTTCGTGGATTATTGCAGCATCTGTATGATTAGCTTGTATTTCTGGTATAGAAGCTACTTTTGCATTATCCATTATTATAGAGTCACATTGTATATGAGCTCTACATTTTTCATTACCAACAGCTATTGGGTGGAATGATTGAGTTGAATCATTTTTTGCAACTGAACGAGAAACTATTTGTAATATTGAATTTTTACCGTTTAAGTTTGCAGTTATATTTGAAGTTGCATGTTGTTTATCATGAGTCATTGATTTTTCTGTAACAACAAGTTTGGCATCTTTTCCTAAATTAGCTTCAGTTTC
>ERZ827498.4786-NODE-4786-length-10332-cov-2.751095_pt1 | contig 10332 bp, 8 predicted proteins | sample MGYA00519865_ERZ827498 | MGnify/ENA primary metagenome ERZ827498 (study PRJEB31778, sample SAMEA3449328) | human gut metagenome | biome: human gut; feature: human-associated habitat; material: faeces | place: United Kingdom | collected 2010/2012 ...
GGCATATGGGAGACAGTAGACGGCGAACAGAAGCTGACTACTGAGTGCATCGAGAACGTGATCATGATGGTGCCGTTTTCAGCAACAGTGATATTGACTTTCCGAAAAAAGATAGGAAACAGGTTGAAGAAGGTACTGTGCTTTAGCGGTAATATAGCGTTCGAGTTTTCTCTGATGATAGAAATTCTACAATTATTGCTTCGCTTAGGAACGTTCCAGCTTTCAGACATCTTCTATAACACAGTAGGTGGAGTGCGAGGCGGGTTGATGTACTATGTGATGATGAAGGTAAGGAAACGTATATAAAACTAGATGAAATTGTGATATACGGGGAGCGGTAGCTCCCTACGTTGATTGTAATAATCACACACCTCTTTGTGGTGAGCAGCAGGCAACGTTGAAATGGCGGCTAAGTGTGAGAACGGTATTTAAATGGAGGTTATATTGTGAAGGTAACAAATAAACGCTTTGGTTTATCATATAATCCTCAAAAAGACAAGAAGAATAAAATTATTAGACACATTGTGTGGTTTTTAATCGCATTTATTGCCATTTCATTCCTGCTAGCGCTGAAGATGGAAGCACTGATACGGATATCCATTGCAAAACTAGCTATAAATGACACGATAGACTCAACGTGGATTGGATCTTTAGCTTCATATTGGGGCGGGATTATTGGTGGAATGATTTCCGGAACACTTGCCTTTATTGGTGTGTTTTATACTATTCGCTATTATAAGGAGTCGGATGAGCAGAAGGAAAAGGCAGCAATTCAGCCGTTCCTAAATGTTACAATGGCGTCTGGTGGAAAAGCAACCCGTGGCTTTTCTTTAGGTAAAAGTAAAGAGGACAAGAAGAAACAGTTGCAAGTTAACGTAAACATAAAAAACATAGGAAATGGTTTTGCAAATACATTAGTAGTTAATACGGGTCCCAATTTTAGCGGATTGGCATTTAATAATGTTATTACGGTGGGAGAATCTATCAACTTGTTTTTCATGGTTGACGAAGATGAACTAAAAGAAGGACTTCATTTTGGAATTCAATATATTGATTCGATGAGAAATGAATATATTCAGGAATACGATATGAAGAAAGAGTATGGTTCGATTAAGATTGAAAGTGGATATCCTAGATTTTTAGAACAATTTTAAAATGGAAAGAGATCATCACCCACGCCCAGAACGAAAGGTAGCAAGAATAAACTGAAAGTCATCAAAGACTACGCATCTCAAATTGAAGAAAAGCAGGAGACTATTGCATCTATGAATAATGAGATTGCATCCATCACCGCCAACATTGACAATTTGAAGGCTGACTTGAAGGAGAAGAAGTCTGCTGAAGAAGCTAAGAAAGCAGAAGCCGAGAGTGTGGTTAGGAGATTATTCGCCAGTGGTATGAGTGCGGATGAGATTCTGGAAAAGCTAAAATAAACAAGAAAACCAATAACAAAAATAAATGCCGTGTGGACAAACTGAACTACAGGAGTTCACATGGGGGGGGGAACCAAATAATCTAGGGGTCAATTTAGGGGACTGATGCCATAAGGACATTCGCCTATAGACCTCTAGATTTGTTTTCAATGATTAAAAGGATTGGCTCAATAAATTTGGAGGGGGTTAGGTGAATTGGCTCTCCAAGACTTTAAAGGGCGGTATATACCCCAAAACGATTTATAGCTGATATTGGACTCGGACAACATTTTATTTAGTTGTCCGGGTCCTTTTATTTTAACCATTTTAACGCTTCCGTCATTCTTGTCGTTTTCAAAATCAATACCTTTTTCTAAGACCAGCATGCATCTGTTTCTGAATCTATCCCAGTTGCGATAACCATTGGCTACTTTTGTAACTAATTTGATGATCGCGTTACGATTCTCCATCCGAGCATTGTAGAGTTTTTCCGTTCTACAGTTATTTCTCCCGTGTCTTTCGATATATCATAATCAGCTTTTGATATACATTATGAGTTAATGATTTCAACCTTCCAATTACTTAATGTTTTACTGAATGCCATCAGTTCTTTAATAATGCTTTCTCTAAGATGTTTGATAACTGCTTCTATGGCTTCAGGTGCTGTTTTGACTGTATTTGAAACATAAAAATCCGTGACTTCATTGATGTACTATGCGATTATAAAGGAAATAAAATTTTTATAAAACAGAAGTGTTATGTGGTATACTGGGAGCGGTTACTCACTATACTACTCGAAACTTCACGTAACCCTTCGTGATAAGTGATAGGTATTAATTTTATGGCCTTTTGATAAGGTAAGCAATTTTTAAATTGGTTTATGAAACTAACTGTTTAGAGTGTTAGGGGGATACAAAATGCTTTCATTTGATGAGAATGGATGGCTATTTCCTGATCCGTTAAAAAATATAACTCATGATATCGACAGTGCAGAGATTGATGATCTATTGAAATTAGCAAAGGAAGAAGATTATTGGTCTGCCGGCATAAGAGAAACTGTAAAAAAACGACTGGAAAAAGATAAAGATGATGTAAGACTGGATTGGATTGTCGAGGATTTAATGATAAAAAATACCGGAGGAACTGTTATTTCAATGCCTTTTGGTAAAGATATTATCACATTTAATAGTAATCGACATTTTTTTAGAGGGGAAAATCAACAGTACTTGAAATCTGTGCCATCACTTCGGAGGAGACAAGAAGGAAAAAGCAAATATGAATGTGAACTCATTAAGGGAATTGCTTTAATGCGGTCATTACAATTCGCAAAGTTTATATGGAAAATAGATGTCGTGCCCTATTGGGAAGCAAAATTGAGTGATATTAACATTGATGCGTTGGCACAACATTATGGTTTTGACACATGCCTGTTGGATTTAACAAACGATTTTAGAACTGCATTGTTTTTTGCAACGTGTAAGTATGACTATAAAACAGATTCTTATCGTCCTTTGACAAAAAAAAGATATCGAGGCTACAGATGCCTCAAAATACGGTGTAATATTTCATTCTCCTAATTGGGTGTTAGATTATTTAAATGGTGGAAGTTTTGAATGGCACATGCAGCGTTTGAATAATCCAGATAAAGGACCATATAGTTTTTATTCAGGGCAACTAGATGGAATGGCTTTTCAAATTGGCTATCAACCACTTATGAGATGTCATCATCAAAGTGGTTATATTATGCCAATGATGAATGCAACTCCATCGCAGAGTGACAATAGATTTGAAAAATTAAGATTCTTATAGTCAGAAGAGTTATCTAATAGAGTCTATGAGATGATGGATAAAGGAAAGAAAATCTTCCCATATGAAGGTATTGGAAAAGCGTTAGATATTCTACGTACAATACAAAAAACTGTAATTTTTTCAGAGGATGACCTACTTTATGCATATGATTATGGTGTAGTTGATAAGAAAATGTTTCCTACAATTGATAATCTTAAGGAAGCAATTACAGCTTTTAAGGTTGATAGTAAATTCGTTTCAATTCAAAAGGATGAAATTGATTATCCAATCAGTCCGTCTGCTTTACAGGAAATAAACGATGAATATAATGGTCGTAATTTGCTGGATGTTATTGGAAATATGATTCATCAATATCCAGAATAACGTTGGTATAGAGAGCAACGTTGTATTGATATTTATGGAAAGCTAATTTGAGCATTGAGAAATGCATGAGCTGAGGTAGAGGATATCATTAGAGATGTATCATATAACAAGTTATGAGAATAATTGAGCAAATAAGGTTTACGTAAAGAGGCAGAAATTGCTCCTAAGAAATTGCTCCTAATATGATGAAGAAGTGAGTCTTAGAAGCCTAAGTTTGATGTGTAAGACTTTAAATGCAGATTTTTGTGATATTGTGGAGTATTTAGCAGATGCAAACAATTGTGGTTTATATGATAGAAATAGGGAACTTCTTAAGAAAATCATGTTATTTGAGGATGACAGCAGATCGATTTGCTTAATGCCACTATAGATGAATTGCGCAGATGATGTAGATTCTTAGTTATCAGATAAAATGAATATTCGATGCGGTTATATCGAATTACTTCTTTATGGAAGTGGACAAGTAAAAAGCTAATGTTGAAAAAGGAGTGGTTTGTTATGGAGCAAATTGAGTTGGTAAAAACATTATTGAAAAATTCATATATAAATTTTCTGTTAGGAGCAGGTACCTCTTATAATAAAGTGGATGGAAAGATGAATTTTCCTTTGATGGGTGATTTATTAAATTTTGTAAAAAAAGATGTAAAGGTGTTAGAATTTTACAATAATTTAAAAAAAGATACAAATATTCCAGTAGGATTGGGAGATATGATTGCTGGTTTGTATGATGAGTATTTATTCTCATCGGATGCTAATATTGAAAAATTTTTGTCTGTATTAGAAGGTGTTGATTTGTATATTGCAGATATAGAGTTTAGAAATACGGTTGAAGAACAAAGAAATTATATACGTGAGTTGATTAGAGATCGATTGAATGAATCAGATGAAGATACAGTTATAAACAATTATATTTCTTTTTATAATGGTTTAAAGAAAGTAAAGGAAGTAAATGGATTAAAGAATCAGATATTTAATATATTCACTACAAATTATGATATGATGAACGAAATGGCGATGGAAAGCCAGAATATTCACTATTATTCTGGCTTTGAAGGGATTGTTAATAGAAAATTTAATTTGGCATATTATAATTATGATTTTGTTGACACCTTTCAAGTAAATCATGCAAATGTAAAAGTGATACCGAATCATATGAATCTGTTTAAAATACATGGCTCCTTATCTTGGTGTATGGAAGATGGTGAATTGATAGAAAGAAATCCGTATGAACAGGATTTCTTGCCTGAAATAATTTATCCGTCAGTGGATAAGTTTAAAAATACTAATTTGATTATAAGTTATTCAGCTTTAATGCGAGAATTTTCGAATCGTTTATGCCAAGAACACACTACTTTGTTTGTTTCTGGAATGTCAATGAGTGATGAACATATTAATAAAATAATTGAAAATGCTTTGACAATAAATACTTTTCATATGGTTATTTTTTGTGCAACTGGTGACGAAATAATAAAATTACAGAGGAAGTATAAAGCATATAGGAATGTTATTGTTATGGAAAGAACGTATAAATTTTGTGATGTCGCTGATTTGATGCAAAATCTTTAAGAAGGTGATGGATATGCTAGAATTGTACATAGGAAAAGTAGTTGAGGTATCCAATACCTTAATTAGTGTTGCAATCAATAAAGAATTGGAAACTCCATTCATAGTGATAAATTCTAATCCCGTAAGAATAGCAGGAGTTGGGAGTTTTTTGAAGATAGAAAGAAGTATATATGAAATTGTAAGTGAAAAAATAGTTCTCGAATCCGATAAAAAAGAAGTAATGAATGAAATTACAAGTAATCGTGTAGTTTTGTGTAAAGTAATCGGCTTTTTTGAAAATAGTGTATTTAAACAGGGAAGTGTAGGAGAAACACCTAATATTTTTGACAATGCATATACTGTTTCTGATGAAGAGTTATTAAAAATTTATTCGGGGACTTCATGTGGTGAATCTATTAGTGTAGGACAATATTTGTATAGAAAGGATTTGAATTTTTATATTGATATTAATAAATTTTTTGCGAGTCATTCGTTGATTGTAGGGAATACTGGAAGTGGAAAATCGAATACCCTAAATACGATTTTCACGGAATTATTTGATAACATAAATACGAATGAAAGCTACTTTTTGTTTGTAGATACCAATGGCGAGTATTCAAAAGCGTTTACTGAAGATAAACTGAATAAGGTATTGGATACAAGAAATGCAAAAAATAATAGCATACATATTCCTTTGAATTTATTAGAGAGTGAGGATTGGAAATTACTATTAGAAGCAACTGAAAAGACACAATATCCGGTAATCAAATCTGTATGGAATAGTGTTATAAAAAATATATTTGCAAAGGAAGAACATGCAAATATAGCAGAATACTTACTAGATGAATTGAAGAAAGCAATAGTAGGAATTCTTAACTCGCATTCAAATACAACAAACAAATTAGGTGCTATAAACAGTATAAGAGAAGATTTTTCTTTTATGGAAGATGAATATTACAAAAAAATAGAGGATGTATTTGATATATTCAATGAATATACGGTTAATGGTAATAAATTTGTTATTTCTAATGGCACTGATAACTATAAAGATTGTACGCAATGTATAATTGAAAAAGTAGAAAGATATACTACAACAGAAATCAAGGATTCATTTACAGTAGAAGATATGGGATTTTTGTTGAATATTACACATCTACATAGAACTTACAAGTTTAATATTAACGAAAATAATACAAGTCCATTAATTGGAAGATTCAATTCGAATAAAAAAGATTTTAAAACTATCTTTTTACCATATACAGTTGGGGAAAAGAAAAATGTAATAGAATGTTTATTTGAAGATAGCCATATTCTTGTATGCGATGTGAGTAGAGCAAAGAAGGATATTCGAAGGATAATGGTTACGTTTTTATGCGCAAAATTATATAATTTTTCGGTGAATTGCAAGGATAATAAATTCTCAATGCATTTAATAATTGATGAGGCACATAATTATTTATCTGCTCAAAATTTGGATAAGGAAGATGCAATTGCAAAAACTTGTATAGAAACTTTTGAAAGTATTATAAAAGAAGGAAGGAAATTTGGCGTATTCCTTACAATGGCAACACAGCGACCGAGTGATATAACACCAACATTATTGTCACAATCTCATAATTATGTTATTCATAAACTTGTTAATCCAAGAGATATTGAAATTATGAAGAATACAATTCCGTTTATAGATGAAATGAGTATTACTATGCTTAGTATTTTGTCTCCCGGACAAGCAATCTTCACAGGTACAGCATTTAATAGGCCTAATATTGTGCAAATTAAGTTTGATGATTCTAAAACAAAGGTTGAGAGTGGTACTATTAAGTTAATGAATAAATGGAAGAGAAAGAGAAATTTTGATGAATATTCATTGAAAATAGCAAAACAAGATGTCGATGAGGAAAGATTATTAGCAGATATATTAGAAATGCCAACAACAATTGCTTCGGAAGAATTAGAATGTCCTGAATGTGGTGAGAAGTATATTTGTATTCGGGATGATTATGCGCCATATGGTATGTGTTTAAATTGTGGAGTACAACATAAACTGCTTCAATGTACATATTGTGACAATCCAATAATTGTGGATGAGGATGTAATTGATGACGAATCAATATGTTGTGAAGACTCTTCTAACAAATTGTTGCGTGAATGACTGGTGGGTTTCGAAAACTAATATTTGGTTAATCTACCCCATCAAATTTTATATAATCTCTTTTTTCATGAATTAATTGATTTTTTAATTATGAATATTAAATTTTTTTCTGCTAGAATAGTTTAATACTGTACAATTTTTACATAGATATTTGATAATAAAGGAAAGAGGTTATCACATATGACCAGAACGAAAGACTGCAAAAAAACGTCCAAAACCAATACCACTAAAGACTACGCATCCTAGATTGTAGAGAAACAGGAGATTATTGCATATCTGAATAGTGAAATCGCATCCATCAACGCAAATATTGAAAATTTGAAGGTTGTCCTGAAAGAGAAGAAGACTTTTTAGTGAAGGCTAAAAAAGTCGTGTCATCCCTGTAAGTAAAGTAGGTAAATGCTAATGCTGCTGAAGAAGCTTAGAATTTCAAATTCGAGGTTGTACTGATGAAACTGTTGTCAAATTGTATGAGTACTGATAAGATACTCGAAAATTGAAATAAGATTGACTATATGGATAAACTGAACTCCAGGAGTTCACACGGTCTTTATTGAAGGCTGATATATAGCTTGTAACGCAAATAAAAGAAACGGAACGGAGGAAAAATGAACTTATCAAAAATACATCATATTGCAATCATCGTAGCAGATTACGAAGCAGCTAAGGATTTTTATGTGAACAAGTTAGGATTCACTTTCATCAGAGAAAACTATCGCCCAGAGCGTAAAGACTGGAAGCTGGATCTTCGTGTTAACGAGTACACAGAACTGGAGATTTTTGCTGAGGAAAATCCTCCGAAGCGTGTGAACCGGCCGGAAGCCTGTGGGCTACGTCATCTTGCGTTCTACGTAGACAGCGTGGAACGGACAGTGAATGAGCTGGTAGAGGTAGGAATTGAATGTGAGCCAATTCGGGTTGACGATTATACCGGAAAGAAGATGACATTCTTCCATGATCCGGATGGATTGCCGCTGGAGCTTCATGAGTAATCATGGGACAGAAAAAATAATCTGATTGATGGTTTGTACCTGAATGAGGCAAGTGCAAAGAAGATTGGAGCATTAGATGCTAGCTATCGATAATCAGATGCGCACTAAAATAATGTAGGGTTTCCATGTCAAGTCGATAAAATTTTGATTTATCAATTTATTTCTAGAATCTTAAATTGAAGAATTCGTGATAATAGTATGGCTGTGTAGTAGATAAAGAAATGACCTTCAATTCGATTTTCTTTTTTAGAAAGACCGAGTGTGTATCAAGTTTGGACTTCATTGTTGATCGCTAAACTATTTGAATATGAAAACATCATGATTTTCAAAAACATGGCTATTATACTCGTAAAGTTAAGTACAGAAAACATTCAGTTACTTTACGTATTCTTTGTGTTAAATGTATGAATTGTAAATCTACTCATGCTCTACTTTTATATTTTTATTGTTCCTTATTGTCGTTATATGCAAAACCATCTTCTAACATTTCGAGAACACCAATAATTGTAGTGCTTTTCTGTATACAAAAACCACCTTTCACTACAGACAAGCTATCATATTAAGGAAGTTATACTAGATCGAATTAGCTATCAATTGTATGAATTAATATTGTGTCATTTGATATCTTGTTATGTTTTAATAAATGTAGAAGCTTTTAAGTGTTTATATATTCTGTCTTAGAGAATGATATAATAGAATCATTAATGAAGTGTTGTTGATTTATAGTGGAGATTAAATTATATGGCTGTTTTAACAGAAATTAAAAATGCGATTTCGATTTTGGGAGATGCTGAGTTTCAAGAGTTTTGCGATATTATATTAAAAAAATCCGGATATGGGGTTATCCATGGCTTGGGTATGAAGGCTGGGACAAAGAAAACGACAAAAGGCAATCCAGATACGTATTTTAGAAAAGATAACGGAAAATATGTGTTGGTTGTATATACAACTGTAGAAAAGAATATCTATACAAAGTTAAATAAAGATATTTTAAAATGTTTTGATCCAACTTTGACTGGTTTGGAATTGATGTTGTAGATGAAATTGTTGCTTGTCATACGTCTTCAAATTTAAATGCTGGAAAAGATAAAAGTTTACATGATATGTGTGAAGAAAAGGGGATTAAGCTTACAATTTGGGGTATTGATGAACTTGGACAGTTAGTACATAATAAGTATCCTTCTCTGGCGAAAAAGTATCTTAATTTAAATATTGATACTTATCAGATTTCTTCTATAGAAGATTTTGTTTTGAGATATGATCAAAATAGAATGATTGCTCCATTGAAAACAGTGTTTCAATATAGGGATAAAGAGAAGAGTTCGATAGAGAAAGGTTTAGATGAAAATGATATTGTGATTGTCACTGGTAAGGCTGGTGTAGGAAAGACACGTCTTGTTTTAGAATCAATCAAAAATTTTTGTGGAGATGAAGATTATAAAGTTTTATGCATAAAGAGTAATGGATTAAATCTTTATGATGATTTAGTTTCATATACAGAAAAGCCAGGTAGGTATTTATTTTTCATAGATGATGCGAATGAATTGAAAGAATTAAAATCTGTTTTTGAGTATATTACTAAGGAATATCTTGGATATATGGTTAAGGTGGTTTTAACAGTTCGTGATTATGCAAAAGAATGTGTGATTTCTGAAGCAAAAAAATATAGTGTTCCTAAAATCATTGAAATAAAACCATTTACAGATGAAGAAATTAAAGGGTTTCTTAGTACGAATATGAATATTAACAACGAGATATATACAGATCAAATTATCCGTATCTGTGAAGGAAATCCGAGAATTGCTTATATGGCTGGTCGTTTACTAAATGAAAAACAGAGTTTGTCATCTATTACAAATGCAACTGAACTTTATTCTTTTTACTACAAGCAATATGTGGATGTATCTTTGGGTAAAGATAAAGATCTTTGTTTTACAGCTGGTATATTATCTATAGTTAAAGCCATGGAATTTGATAATATGACTTGTTTACAGACGATATTAGATTTGTATGGAATGACTTTGGGAAAGTTTAAAGAAGATACGTTAAAACTTTTTCA
>ERZ827498.4790-NODE-4790-length-10325-cov-4.431548_pt1 | contig 10325 bp, 9 predicted proteins | sample MGYA00519865_ERZ827498 | MGnify/ENA primary metagenome ERZ827498 (study PRJEB31778, sample SAMEA3449328) | human gut metagenome | biome: human gut; feature: human-associated habitat; material: faeces | place: United Kingdom | collected 2010/2012 ...
GACGTCCTTGCCCAGATTCGGCCACTTCTCGCTCTGGCAGTATTCCACACGCATCTCCACGTTGCCCGCGAAGCCGCCGGTCGCCAGCACAACGCCGCGGGAGGCGTACACGTCGTAGGAGCCGCTTGCGTCCTGCACGGTCGCGCCGATGACGTCGCCCGCGTCGTTGGTCAGCAGCTTCGTGCCGGTCGTGCTCAGGCGCAGGTCAGCGTCGTGGTTTTTCAGCCAGTCCACCATGTGGTCAATCAGCATGTAGCCGCCTTCGGGGTCAGCCGCGCCGGTTTCGCTGTCGATGACGTAATCCGGCACCTGATAGCGCCCGTTGGGGAAGAAGGGGTAGGTCACCCAGTGCGCAACGCCCTCGTCCTCCAGCCAGTTGACCGTTTCGCCAACCTGCGTGAAGTAGTTGCTCACGCGCTCGTAGGTCGGATAGCCGGGGTCTTTGCCCAGCACGCCGATGTCCGAATCGGAGGATGCTTTCCACTCCTCCAGCCAGACTTCACTGTTCGGCTCCAAGCCGATGCTCTGCGTGTAGTAGGTGTTTTCCGCCGCGACGACCGCGCCGGATACGGACGTAGAGCCGCCGAAGCGCGACAGCTTCTCGACCACCATCACGTCCTTCGCGCCGTTGTCCATTGCGGACATGGCAGCCGCCAGACCCGTGCCGCCGCCGCCGATGACCAGCACCTCAACGTGCGCCGTGCGATCGCCGACGTCCGCGGTGTTCTTTTCGACCGGCGTGCGCAGGGTATCCGGGTCAGCGCCCGCCTGCTTCACGCAGTCCTCGACCGCCGCCAGAATCGCCTTGCTGGTGATGGTCGCGCCCGTTACCGTGTCCACCGCCAGCGTCTGATGCGCCACGATGTCCGCCGGAATCTGCTCCAGCGCGCCGGACGCAATCGCGGGCGTTTCGGCCTGCTCCGTCACCTTCACATCGGTGATGGCGCTGTCCGAGAAGGTCACTTCAACCGTCACCGCGCCGTTCATGCCCTTGGCGGAGGCGGTGTACGTTCCCGCGTTGAAGGTCGCCGCGAATGCCGCCGGAATCAGGCACAGCAGCATCGTCAGCGCCACAAACAGGGAAATCAAACGCTTTTTCATAGGGAAAAATCCCTCCTTTCATGGCAATATCATAGTATATTGTGAAAGGAATGTCAAACAAGCGTTTTCTTTCTCGTCATAAGCGGAACTTATGGATGCCGCTCCGCCATGTCCGCCTGACGAAGCTGCTCGACGAATTGCAGGTGCAGCGGCGTCATCTGGCGCATGACCGCCTCGGTGTGGTGGAGAATCGGCATGTCGCTGACGATGGGAATCAGGCGGATGCCGACGGGGTAGCTGCCCTGCGGCATGAACGAAATGCCCTGATTCAGGTTGATCATCAGCAGCTGATCCTCGATGGTGTCCGCAAAGCGCAGCGCGTCCTTTGTCCACCCAAGCCCCATCAGCCAGCGGGCGATTTGGCTGCTCGCCCTGCGATTCGCGCCCGCCTGCAGGAGGATGACGGGAAAATGCGTCAGCTCCGGCAGGGTGACGGAATTTTTCCCCGCCAGCGGGTGCGACGACGCGACGGCGGCGCAGATGGGGCGCTCCATCACCGTGACGTGCTTCATCTGCTGCAAGGGAATTTCGCCCGGAATCGCCAGCGCAATGTCGCAGTCGCCCGCTTCCAGCGCCGTGCCGATTCGCGCCATCGACAGCTGCCGCACGCGCAGTTCGACCTCCGGGTGATGCGCCCGAAACGCCGGAATCGCCCGCAGAAGCAGCTGCTGCTCCATCGGCCCGGTGTAGGCAATCGTCAGCGTCCGCGGCTGACGGCGCTGCGCGTCCGCAAACGTCTCTATCGCCTGATAGCACTGAACCAGCCGCTCCGCCATCGGCACAAGCGCCTGCCCCGCCTCCGTCAGCGACGTGCCGGACTTGCTCCGCTTCAGCAGCGGCAGCCCCAATTCCGCCTCCAGCGCCGCCATCTGCTGGCTCATCGCGGTCTGGGTGATGAAGCTCTTCTGCGCGCCGAGGGTGATGCTGCCCGTCTGTGCGACGGCGAGGAAATACGCGAACCGCTCCAATTTCAAGGGAGTCCCCCCTCCTTCCTGCGGGATGAAACGACTTCTTTCCTTATACTATTTCCAAATGAGAATGCGCCAAGATGCGAAGTGAATTTTTCATTCTGGCTAACGGGAGTGAAACGCAGCGTAGCAGCGCTACGCTAAGTGGAACGACCGGACGCCAGAAGGGAAAAGGCACGAGCAGATGGTGCAGGTGAATGCAGGAAATAGTATTATTTTATCACGCATTTTCGCGCCGCGCAAGGGGGATTGTGATTCGATTGACAAGCAGCACAGGCGGTGGTACAATGAGGAAGACGGGGGCAATCGCCCCAAACGATGCAGAGAGGGAGAAAACGATGCGAAAATACGAAGTGGTCGTGCCGGAAAACGTCGAAATGGCGGACATTCAGGCAATCCAGAAGCGCGTCAGAAGGCACGACCTCATGGGATTGCTGATGCTGATTCCGCTGTTTGCCGGCTATGCGCTGTACCAGCAGGAATCCAGCGAAACGCTGGGCGGCATTGTCTTTGTGCTTTCGATGGTGCTGATGGTGCTGGGGTTCGTTTCCGGCAGGGGCGACGAGAAGCGGCTGCCCGCGTACTGGGCGAAGTACCAGCAAATCCACCGGATGGACAATCTGCCGCAGACGAACCTTGTCGGCGTGTGGCTCAGCAATGAGACGCGAATCGCGATTACCCGCGACGGGGAGGCGTACCGCGTGCAGGAGAGCATCAGCAACAGCCGGAACGGCGCATGGATGACCGACGAGCAGGGGAGGACGTTCTCGAAAATTGGCGACGTGCGCGAATATCTGGCGCAGGCGGGATTCAAGGCGGGAAAGGCGGACTTCGAGCAGATGACGGACGAGGAGTTTCAGCAATTTCTGGATGCGCATCGAATCTAACAAAGCGCGTGCCCCGCAAAAGCACATAAAAATCCCCCTCCGATGCCATTCATCCGAGGGGGATTCCTTTGCGCACAATTACCACCCGCGCCCGAAGCAGCTGCGCCGTGCCGCTCCCTGCTCGCCGGAAACGTACCGTGCGTTAAACGCCGCGTTTACTTCCCGCAGTTCCATCTCGCCGTCAATATACGCTTGGTACATCTCGATGATGCCCTCCGCGCAGCCGTCGCAGGACGCGGAGATGTTGCCAATCGCGTCGTCGACAATCTGCTGGCGTTCCTCGCGGGTCGTGTCCTTAATCAGAATGCTGGTCATCGGGAAAAATCGCTCCTTTCAGGCGGCTGCTTTCACGCCGTCAATGTCCGGCGGCAGCTTCTGCATCTGCTCACGGTAGACGCGGCGCAGGCAAATCATCTCCGCCGCCGCCGTAATCGCCCACGAAACGATGTAGAGCAGGTACAAGCTCTCAATGGTGTGGAAGTACGCGAACACCGTGTACACCCAGATAATGCGGAACACGCACGAACCCATAATCACGATAACCGTCGGCACAAAGCTCTTGCCCAGCCCGCGGTTCGCGGCAATGGTGCAGTCCATGAAGGCGGAGAATGCGTAGGAGCAGCCCATGATGCGCAGACGGATCATCCCGGCTTGCGCCACTTCCTCGACGTTTGTGAAAATGCCGAGGAACTGCCGCCCGAAGATGACCAGCAGCGCACTCATGACAAGGGCAATGCCGAAGGAGAACACCATCGAGATGAAGTAGCTGTGGATGATGCGCTTGCGCTTGCCCGCGCCGTAATTTTGGCTCATGAAGGACGAGCAGGCGGTGTAAATGGCAGCCATCACGTCGTAAACCAGCGCGTCGGCGTTCGCGGCGGCGGCGTTGCCTTCCACCATCAGCTCATCAAAGGAGTTCACGCCCGCCTGAATGAACAGGTTCGCTATTGCGAAAATCGCGTTCTGCAAACCGGCGGGAATGCTCAGCGACAGCACCTGCCTTGCCTTGTGCGGCTCAATCCGCAGCATCGACCGTTCCAGCCGCACCACGCTCCCCGAACGGCGCAGGGACAAAATCACCAGCGCCGCCGAAATATACTGGGAGATGATGCTTGCCAGCGCCACACCCGCCGCCGCCAGATGGCAGACGATGACGAAGAACAGGTTCAGCAGGATGTTGATGACGCCCGCCATCGAGAGGAAGTAGAGCGGCTTTTTCGTGTCGCCGGCGGCGGAAAGCACCGCGTTGCCAAAGTTGAACACCGCCATGGCGGGCATACCGAGGCAGTAGATGCGCAGGTAGCTGACCGCGCCCGCCATCAGCACCGGCTTCGTGCCGAGCATGGAGAGCATTGCGGGCGTGAAAAGGAAACCCAGCGCCATGATGATGACGCCGACAATCAGCGAGAGAATCAGCGAGGTATGCACCGCCTCGTGCACGTCCTGGTCGTGCCGCGCGCCGATATACCGGGCGACGACGACGTTGATCCCGCTGCCCATGCCAATCAGGAAGCCGGTGAACAGCGAGACAAGAATCGAGGTAGACCCGACTGAGCCCAGCGCTTCCGGGCCTGCAAACTGCCCAACCACCGCCACGTCGGACATGTTGAACAGCACTTGCAGCACGTTCGTTGCCATCAGCGGCAGGGAAAACAGGATAATCTGCTGGACGAGCGGCCCGTGCGTCAGGTCGTGCGATTTGGATGCCATGATTTTGCTCCTTTGCGAAATCTTCCGCCGCTGATTATACACCGGAAAAACGAAACTGGCAAGAGGAAAAACGAAGGTTGACAGAGAATATTATCCGAAGGGGTCGATGAGACGCTCGCAGACTTCTTCTCTTTCCATTGCCCCTCGTCGCTCCCGCATGAGCGAACCCCCTGCGATAAAATAGCTGTATAATAAGGAAAGAACTGCACCCCAAAGGAGCGAAAAATCCACCATGCACGATTACCGCGCCATCTTCCTCGACATCGACGGCACGCTCACCCAGCCGGGGCATTCCGCGCCGCCCGTATCCGCCGTCGCTGCCATCGAATCCGCCCGCCGCGCCGGACGCCGCGTTTTCCTCTGCACCGGCCGCTGCGAAGCGATGCTCAAGCCGCTTCTTCATTGCGCTGATTTTGACGGCTACGTTGCGTCCTCCGGCGGATTGGTGGTCGTCGGCAGCCGCGACGTCTTCGACTGCCCCATGACCCCGCAGGAGCAGGCGCATGTGCTGACGGCGCTGTCGGATAACGGCGTGTTCCGCACCGCGCAGACCCGCATGGGCGCGTACTGCGACGAGGGCTTCCGTGATTTTCTCCGCGCCCGCGATGTGCAAAACGGCAGCAGCGAGCTGCTCCGCTGGCGCGAGGCCATCGAGCAGCGATTGCAGATGCAGCCCATGCGCGATTACGGCGGCGAACCCGTTTATTCCGTCGTGTGCATGTCCCCGACGCGGGCGCAGCTGGAGCGCGCCATGGCGGAATGCAGCGAGTTCGACTTCGTACTGATGGACGACCGCCAGCACGACCTTGTGAACGCGGAAACTGCCAACCGCCGCTATGACAAGGGCAGCGGCGTCAAGCAGGTGTGCGCGGCAATCGGCGTTGACCCGGCGGACAGCATTTGTTTCGGCGACAGCCTGAACGACCTGCCGATGTTTGCCGCGGCGGGCTTTTCCGTCTGCATGGGCAATGGCGGGGAGGCGGCAAAGCAATCCGCGGACGCGGTCTGCAATTCGGTGGAGGCGGGCGGGCTGGCGAAGGCGTTCGCGGATTTCGGCTTGCTGGCATAAGCGGCGCATCCCCCGCATACCCTCAACCGAATCAACCGAGCGGGGAGGGAGACGAATGCGCAAACGCTCCTGCGGCGAGCGGCAATGGGTCATCTGCACGGGTCAGCGCGCGCTGATGATTGCGGGCATCGTGCTGGTGGCGGCAGGGCTGATTGTGCTGCTGCTGTGCATCCCGGCGTGGGCGTGGGCGGCGCTGCTTGGCGTGGCGCTGGCAATCGCCGGGCTGGTGCTGATCTGTGTGGGGAGGAGGTGACAGAAATGCGGGTGCGGATGGTGTGCGTGAAGGTGCCGAAGCCCCTGCGCGGGGTCGTGCGGTTTCTGGTGAAGAAACGGCGGAAATCTTCATAAGTGATTGACAGATAAGCAAAAGCGTGCTATGATAGCATTGGTATCCGATAATTGCATAGGAACGGAATCAGAGGTGCGCACGCATCGTGTACCGCGGCGGAGGATGGCTTCCGCAGAGGCCGCGGGAAGGGGTGGTGCGCCGAAAGGCAGGGCAAACGAAGCCGCAGACCCTGTGCTTGGGCGCGGGCCGGACAGGTTCGTGACTGTCATCGGGGCAAAATAATCCCCGGCGGAGCGCTGATTCACTGAGACACCGCCTGTTCCTTATGGGCAGGGCATCATGCGGGCGACTGCATGGAAAATCGGGTCTTTGGCGCACCGCGAGCAGGATGGCTTGTGGTGGCTTTTTTTTCAATCCGAATGGACAGGATACCGCAAAAAAATCAGCAGAAACACATGGATGGAGGATACAGCCAATGGAGAAGTATCGTGTAGGCATTGTTGGCGCAACGGGCATGGTCGGTCAGCGCTTTATTTCGCTGCTGAAGGATCATCCGTGGTTTGAGGTGAACTGCGTGGCGGCGTCGGCGCGCAGTGCCGGAAAGACGTACCGCGAAGCGGTCGGGGAGCGCTGGGCGTTCTCGTGGGAGATTCCGGAAAAGGTGGCGGGCATGACCGTCGTCGATGCGGCGGATATTGACGAAGTGAGCAAGCATGTGGACTTCGTTTTCTGCGCCGTGGACATGAAGAAGGACGAAATCCGCGCGCTGGAGGAAGCCTACGCGAAGCACGAAATCCCGGTGGTGAGCAACAACAGCGCCTGCCGCGGCATTGAGGACGTGCCGATGGTCGTGCCGGAAATCAACGCCGATCACCTTGCCGTCATTGAAGCGCAGAAAAAGCGCCTTGGCACGAAGAACGGCTTCATCGCCGTCAAGCCGAACTGCTCCATCCAGAGCTATGTGCCCGCCCTGACCCCCCTGCTTGATTTTGAGCCGGAGAAGGTCAGCGTGTGCACCTATCAGGCGATTTCCGGCGCGGGCAAGACGTTCAAGACGTGGCCCGAAATGGTGGATAACGTGATTCCCTACATCGGCGGCGAGGACGAAAAGAGCGAAAACGAGCCGCTGAAGCTGTGGGGTCATGTGGAGGATGGCAAGATTGTCAACGCGACGCTGCCCGTCATCTCCGCGCAGTGCCTGCGTGTCGCCTGCTCCGACGGCCATATGGCGGCGGTGTCCGTCAGCTTCAAGAAAAAGCCGACCATCGAGCAGATTAAGGAACGCTGGGCGAACTATGAGACGGAAGCGCAGCGCCTGGAGCTGCCGAGCGCGCCCAAGCCTTTCCTGCAGTATTTTGAAGACCCCTCCCGCCCGCAGACCCGCCTTGACCGCGATTTCCAGAACGGCTTCGGCGTGTCCATCGGCCGTCTGCGCGAGGATAAGCTGTTCGACTACCGCTTTGTCTGCCTGAGCCACAACACGGTGCGCGGCGCGGCGGGCGGCGGCATCCTGACGGCGGAGCTGCTCTGCCGCAAGGGGTACATTCCGCACCGGGTGTAATGCAAAAATCGTATAAATATCTGGAAGGAAGTTATCACAATGAAACCTTTGTTCACAGGCACTGGTACGGCGCTGATTACGCCCTTCAAGAACGGCGAAATCGACTGGGACGCGCTGGACAACCTCGTAGAGAGCCAGATTGCGGGCGGCGTGAGCGCGCTGATTGCCGCGGGCACGACGGGCGAACCAGCGACGATGACGTGGGATGAGCACATTGAGGTCATTCGCTTCGTCGCCGAGCGCGCGAAAGACCGCGCCTGCGTCATTGCCGGCACGGGCAGCAACTGCACGCGCGAGGTCATCCACGCGGCGAATGTCGTCAAGGACTTCGGCGTGGCGGCGCAGCTGGTCGTCACCCCCTACTACAACAAGTCCACGCAGGAGGGACTGGTGGCGCACTACACGGAGATTGCTGAAAAGACCAGCCTGCCGATTGTCGTCTACAACGTTCCCTCCCGCACGGGCGTGAACATCCAGCCCGCGACGCTTGAGAAGATTTGCCGCCTGCCGCAGGTCGTCGCCGTGAAGGAAGCGAACCCCGACGTGGCGCAGGCGATGGAGAAAATCAACCTCGTCGGCGACAACGCGACCTTCTACTGCGGCAACGACGACCTGACGATTCCGCTGATGGTGCTGGGCTTCCAGGGCGTCATTTCCGTGCTGAGCAACGTCATGCCCGCCGAAACGAGCAAGATGACGTCCCTCGCGCTCTCCGGCAACTGGGCGGAAGCGTCCAAGATGCAGCGCGACCTGCTGCCGATGGTGAAGGCGCTGTTCTGCGAAACCAGTCCGATTCCCTGCAAGGCAGCCATGAGCATGATGGGCATGTGCCGCAACGAACTGCGCCTGCCGCTGATTCCCATGCAGAAAGCCAACCAGCAGAAGCTCGCCGACATTATGCGCGGCTGGAAACTGATTTAAGGCGACTTCGTCGCTTCTCTGCGCGTCTGCAGACGCGCCCCATGTAACGCTATAAATCAAGAAACTTAAATGGGCACGCGAAGCAGTCCAGAGGGCGATCGCAAAGCCCTCTGGTCGCTCCCGCAGGAGCGAAATCCCTGCGACAAAAAAGCGCATTTTCTTAGGAAACACAAGGAGCAAAGAACAACGATGACCATCCTCATCAGCGGCGCGTGCGGCTTCATGGGCCGCGAGGTCGCCGCGCAAGCAAAATCCTCCGGCATTGACGTGGTGTGCGGCGTGGACATTGCCGCCGGGGTCGCCCCGTATCAGCCGGATTTCCCCCTCTATGCGAACTATGCCGACGCCCCCAAGGCGGATGTGGTGATTGACTTCTCCAACTGGAAGCCCGGCGCGAACGTGCTGGATTACGCCACGAAGTACCGCGTCCCGGTCGTCATTGCCTCGACGGGTCTGACCGACGAGCAGCTTCACCAAATCGCCGAAGCGTCGAAAGTCGTGCCGATTTTCCGCTCCGGCAACATGAGCCTCGGCATTGCCCTGCTGCGTGCCCTCGCCAAGAAGGCGGCAGGCGTCCTTGGCGATGCCTTTGACGTGGAAATTGTCGAAGCGCACCATAACCGCAAGCTCGACGCGCCCTCCGGCACGGCGCTGATGCTCCTGGACGCGGTCAAATCTGCCTATCCGGATGAGCGCGAAGCCGTTTTCGGCCGCCACGGACGCGACTGCAAGCGCCAGCATCAGGAAATCGGGATGCACTCCCTGCGCGGCGGCACGGTCACGGGCGAGCATGAAGTCTGCTTCTTCGGCACGGGCGAGAGAATCCGCATCAGCCATAGCGCGGAGAACCGCGGCGTGTTTGCTGCGGGCGCTTTGCGTGCGGCGGCGTTCCTGATGAATCAGCAGCCCGGCATGTACAGCATGGACGACGTGGTGGGACAACTGTAACCAGTTAGTGGGATGACGGAAATTTTCCGCCGTCCCATTTTCGGTATTCTCGCAAAAAAACATGAAAACAGTTGTTACTTTTCGCTGAAAAGGACAAACTGAGTTCATAAAGCCATGGTAGAATCAACATCGATGGGAGGGATACCAACGCATGAATGAAGTCAAAACCCCGAAAAAACCGCTGATTGTCTATTACGCAATCGCGATTCTGGTCGTGCTGCTGATTAACACGCTGCTCGTGCCGATGGTGAGTCAGGCGCGCGTGAAGTATGTCGATTACGGTACGTTCATCCAGATGACCGAAGAGGACAAGATCTCTGAAGTTCAAGTGCAGGACAATCAGATCGTCTTCATCACCAAGGAGGACGAAGCCAATAAGAACGCTGTTTATTACCGCACAGGCAAGATGGATGACCCGGAGCTGACCAGCCGCCTGTCCGAACACGGCGTGAGGTTCGACAAGGAAATTGTGGAGGAAACGTCGCCGCTGCTGTCGTTCCTGCTTTCCTTCGTCTTCCCGATTGTGCTCTTTATCGCGCTGGGGCAGCTGCTCACACGCCAGATGATGAAGCGCATGGGCGGCGGCAAGGACGCGATGTCCTTCGGCATGGGCAATTCCAATGCCAAGGTATATGTGAAGGACAGCGCGGGCAGCATTAAGTTCGACGATGTGGCGGGCGAGGACGAAGCGAAGGAGAACCTGAGCGAAATCGTCAACTACCTGCATGACCCGTCGAAGTACCGCGACATCGGCGCGTCGATGCCCAAGGGCATTCTGCTCGTCGGCCCTCCCGGCACGGGCAAAACCATGCTCGCCAAGGCAGTCGCGGGCGAAGCGAACGTGCCGTTCATCTCCATTTCCGGCTCGGAA
>ERZ827498.4798-NODE-4798-length-10311-cov-6.135920_pt1 | contig 10311 bp, 7 predicted proteins | sample MGYA00519865_ERZ827498 | MGnify/ENA primary metagenome ERZ827498 (study PRJEB31778, sample SAMEA3449328) | human gut metagenome | biome: human gut; feature: human-associated habitat; material: faeces | place: United Kingdom | collected 2010/2012 ...
TAGGAGACGCCCAGCCGCTTGAGATAATTCAGGCAGGTGGGGTGGATGCCGTCGGAGTGCAGGGTGGTGCCCTGCTGGGCAAAGGCCAGATATTTGCCCCGCCAGGCCGGGCGGACGCCGCTGGCCGGGTCCTGGGAGAAATCCCGGACGTTGACCTCCCACACCGAGCGGTGGGAGACGGGGATATTCGGGCGGTGGTCATGCAGCCAGCCCGGCGGGTCGATTCGGGCAAAATCGGCGATCATGCTTCGCTTGCCGTTCACGCCCGCTGCTCTGGCGTAGGGGTCGGCGGCCTCCCAGCTGGTGCCCCCGGCGTGGAGGGTATAGGTGTAGTAGCGGCCGTGCTGGTCGCCGGGGAGGTAGACCGACCAGAGCCCCTGCCCCCGCTTTTCCAGCGGGAGGGAGCCGATGCAGACCCCGCCGTCGCCCCGGCGGTAGAGGTTGACATACACCTGCCGGGCCGTGGGTGCCCACAACCGCAGGCGGGTGCCGGCCGGGGTGTATTCCACCCCCAGCGGGCCGGTATAGGTGTTCTGCTGCGCAAAAGCGTCACTCTCAAACAGCGCTTTCCAATCCGCAGGTGTTCGGGTGTTCATGGGTGTTCATTCCCCTTTTTGGCATGTCTTTTGAGAATAGTGTACCTGTCTTTTTTCGGATTTTCAAGCCTTTCCTTGCAAAACAACAGGAAGTACACTATACTGAGAAAAAACACACACGGAGGCAGCTATGGCATATACCGACGATTGGGAAAGCTTGATGAACGGCGTGTTCGGCGCGGGCGGCAAACTGAAGTTTGGCGGCGCACAGCCGCAGCCGGAAAAGCCGCAGCCCGAAAAACCGGCGGGCAGCGGCCTGCCGGATCTGAACGCAGCGCTGCTGGAGCAGCAAAAGCGGCTGGACGAAATGCTGAAGCAGCAGAACGCCCGGCTGAAAGCGCAGGATGCCGGGGTGCAGACGGCGCTGGAGGACAGCCGCCAGATGCTGCGGGATATGGAAGCGGACGGCCTGCTGGCCAAGGGCACGGCGGACACAAAGCCGGAGCAGCTGGGCAGCTTTGAGGGCCTTGCCGCCGAGGTGAAAAAGACCGTCCTCGGGCAGGATGCCTTTGTGGACAGCGTGGTGCGCGCCATGCGCCGGCCCTTTGTGCTGGGCACCGAGCGCCCGGCAGCACGCAATGTGATCCTGCTGTGCGGCGGAGCCGGTACGGGGCGGCACTTTGCGCTGGCAGAGACCGCCCGCATCATGGCGGCGCGGGGCCTTTTGCAGAGCGACAAAACCGCGGTGGTGGACCTTGCCCTCTACCCCAATTCCGGTGCGGAAAAGCTGTTTTTGCAGGATCTGTATGCGGCCCTGCACGCCCCCGGGGAGATCGTGATCTTTGAGCATTACGAGAGCTGCCATGCGGCCTTCCTCAAGACTCTTGCAGACCTTGCTGTGAAGGGCAGTGCACCGCTTTCCAGCCGGTATCTGGTGAACAAGGAGGGCATCCTTGTGGATGCAGGCACGGCGCTGGCACCGGGCGCTGTGAGCAGTATCACGCCCTGCGGCAAGTACCTCATCTTCTTTTCCCGCAAGGGCCGGGACGCGCTGGCAGATAAGTTCGGTGCGCCCTTTGTGGCGGCGGTGGGCGATGTGTGCGCCACCAGCGCCTTTGCCCGCGAGGACCTTGCAGCGCTGGCGGCGCAGCAGCTGAATGCGCTGGCCCAGAAGGTGAGCGCACGCCTTGGCCTGACCCTCTCTGCCGGGGCCGATGTGCGGGACTATGTAGCCGCCCAGTGCTCTAAGGAAAAGGGCGCAGCGGGCCTTGCGGAATGCTGCGATAAAATGTTCCGTGCCCTGAGTGAATACTGCCTGCAGACCGATGCAAAGCTTACCGGCACCGTCACCCTGACCGCAAAGCCGGAGGGCGTATGGTTTTGCCTGAACGACCAGCCCGAGCAGGAGCTGTCTGCCCTGCTGCCTGCCGAGTACACGGGCGCTGTAGATGAAATCCGCGCCGAACTCAACGGCCTTGTGGGCCTTGGGGCGGTCAAGGAGTATGTGTTCGGTCTGGCGGATAACCTGCAGGTGCAGCAGCGCCGCGCGGCGGCAGGCTTCAAGACCGCCAGCCTTTCCATGCACATGATCTTCACCGGCAACCCGGGCACCGGCAAGACCACCATTGCCCGGCTGGTGGCAAAGTACCTCAAGGCCATCGGTGCGCTGGGGGGCGGGCAGCTGGTGGAGGTGACCCGCGCTGACTTAGTGGGGCGCTACACCGGTCACACCGCCCCGCTGACCAACAGCGTCATCGAGAGTGCACTGGGCGGTGTGCTGTTCATTGACGAGGCGTACAGCCTGTACCGCGGCCAGCAGGACAGCTTTGGGCTGGAAGCCATCGACACCCTTGTAAAGGGCATGGAGGATCACCGGGACGAGCTGGTGGTCATCCTTGCGGGCTACACGAAGGAGATGGAGGTGTTCCTCACCGCCAACAGCGGCCTTGCCAGCCGCTTCCCCAACAAGATCGAATTCCCAGACTACACCGCGGACGAGCTGCTGGACATCACCGCCGTGCTGGCAAAGGGCAAGGGCTACCGCCTTGCCGAGGGCTGCACCTTCCCGCTGCTGGGCTACTATAAGCGCCGTCAGGCGCTGGACAGCCGCACCGCCGGCAACGGCCGTCTGGCGCGCAACACGCTGGAAAAGGCCATCTTCAACCAGAGCCGCCGCCTCATCGCCGAACCCGCCGCTCCCCTTGACCTCATCCAGCCCAGCGATCTGGAATTTGAGGAATAAGGAAAATTGATAGGAAAAAGGGTTCCGGAAACGCCCGCAGGCGTTTCTGGAACCCTTTCCGTTTTTATTCATGCTGCTCCGCAAGGCTCTGCACCATCTCGTGCAGCTGGGCGCGGACGGCGGCGGGGGCGGTGACCTCTACCTTGCCGCCAAAGCCGCACACCCAGCCGAAAAACTGCTGGCTGACACAGATGGGCACGTCAAAGTGGAAGTGCTCCGCGTCCTCCGGGCAGAACACCGGTTCGCGGCCAAAGCGCTCCCGCATGACCGGCTCAAGGTCGGCAGTGCACCGCAGGGTGACCCGGTACTCGGTGCCGCCGAACATATTGAAGTGCTTGCGCAGATAGGCGGGCAGGTCGAAGGTGCGGAAGAACTCTTTGCCCCGGCGCGGCTCGTCCAGCACCAGCACCCCGGACATCCGGTCCACCCGGTAGTGGCGCACCGGGGGTACTTTTTCGTCCTGATAGGCGATCAGGTAATAACAGCCGTTTTCCCATGCCAGCTGCCACGGGCTTACGGTGCGCACGGCGCTGCTGCCTTTGTAGCGGAACTGCACCAGACACCCCCGGTTGATGGCGGTGTGCAGCGCGTCGATGCTGTACAAAAGGGTCTGGCTGTCGGTCTTGGGGCGTCCGTCCACATACACCTGACGCTGCAATTGGGTGCCCTCGTAGTCGGAGCAGAGGGCTTCCAGCTTGTGGATGATGCGCTTGCTGGTGCGCGCCGAGATGACGCTGCTGGACTGTACCGCATCCACCAGCAGCTTCAGCTCCGAAAGCTCGAACGCACGGCTGGCCATCCAGTACCCGCCGCCGCGCCCGCGCTGCAGCTGGATGTCGTAGCCCAGACTGCGCAGGGTGTCAATGTCGCTGTAAATGCTCTTGCGCTCGGCCAGAATGCCCTGATTTTCCAGCAGCTGCACCAGCTGGGGCACGTTCAGGCGGTGGTTCTCGTCGGTGCGCTGCTCAAGGATGCGCAGCAGCGTTACCAGCTTGGATTTCTGTCCTTCCTGCTTGGGCATGGGGCAATACCTCCGTCACGGTTTATTCCGGCAGCTTTTTGTCAAAGGCAGCGCGGCGCTGGGTGGAAAGGCGGAACATCTGTTCCAGCTTGTCCCGGTCGTCCGCTACAAGGGCGGCGCGCATCTCCTGCAAAGCGGAATCGAACTGGTCGATCTCGCTGATCAGGTTCTGCTTGTTCCACAAAAACAGCTCTGCCCACATTTTGTCGTTGATGCGTGCAATGCGGGTCAGGTCGCGGAAGGAGTCGCCGGTGTACTCGCACAGCGAAGAGTTGTCGTTGGCGCACATCAGGCTTACGGCAATGGCGTGGCACAGCTGGCTGACATAGCCGATCATCCGGTCGTGCTCCTGCACGGTCAGGGTGCAGATATGCTTGAAGCCCAGCACCTCGGCAAGCTCCCTTGCCCACTGGATGCCCGCCGGGGTGTTCTTTTCGGTGGGAGTGATGATGAAGTTTGCCGGGGCAAAATTCACCTCGGCGGCGTGCTCCACGCTGGAGGTTTCGCGGCCTGCCATGGGGTGGCTGGCAATGAACTCCACCCCCGCCGGGCACAGCGCCTGCACCGGCTCCACAAGGCCGGTCTTGACGCCGGAAACATCCGTAAAGATGCACCCGGGCTTGAGCAGGGAACCGTAGGTACGGAACCAGTCCAGCAGCGCGGTGGGGTACAGGCCAAAGATGATATGGTCGGCCTGCCGGACAAGGTCCTCAAAATCGTGGGTCTTGCCGCCGGCGATATAGCTGTGCTCCAGCGCATACTGCAAATGTCCCTCGCTGCGGTTGATGCCGTCCACATGGAAGCCGGCGCGGGTCAGCTCCAGCGCGTACTTGCCGCCCAGCAGACCCAGACCCACTACGAGATAACGTTTTGTTTTATCAAGCATCTTCTACCTCCACGCCAAGCGGCGCTGCATCTGCAAAAAAGCCGGGCCAGCTCTTCTGGATGGCTTCGGCATCGTCCACGGTCAGGGGCAGCCTGGCGGCTGCGGCCAGCACCGCAAGGCTCATGACCACCCGGTGGTCGTTGTGGCCGTGCAGGGGCGCGGCAGGGGCGTGCAGACGCTCAGCACAGCCGTGCACCGTGATGGTGCCGCCGTCGCTTTCCAGCACACCGCCGCAGGCGCGCAGCTCGGCCTCCATAGCCGCGATGCGGTCGCTCTCTTTCAGGCGCAGCCGCTGGGCGTTGCGGATGACGGTGGTGCCCTTGCACAGCAGACCCAGCACCATCAGCACGGGGCCAAGGTCGGGGCAGTCCGCAAGGTCGATATCCACCCCGTGCAGGGGCGCTTTTGCAAAGGTGACGCTGTCGCCCGTGCGGGTGAACACCGCGCCGCACCGGCGCAGGATGTCCAGAATGGCAGCATCGCCCTGCAGGGTGTCCGGCGCAAGGCCGGTGATGGTCACTCCGCCGCACACCGCACCCAGCACCGCCGGGAAAGCAGCCTGACTGTAATCGCCCTCCACGTTGTAGTCGCAGGGGTGGTACTGCTGCCCGCCGGGCAGCAGCAGGGTGGTTTCGTCCAGCCAGCGGCTGTGCACCCCAAAGGCGGCCTGTACGGCGCGGGTCATGTCGATGTAGCTGCGGCTCTCCACGGGGGGAATAAGATGCAGCTGGCTGTCCCCGGGCAGCAGCGGCAGCGCGAACAGCAGCCCGCTGATGAACTGGCTGGACACGTTGCCTGCCAGCCGGTAGTCCCCGGGGGTCAGTGCGCCCTCCACGGTCAGCCCGGCAGAGGACTGCTCAAACCGTAGATTCTGCTCACGATATAACGATTCGTATACGGATTGCGGGCGCTCCATCAGCCGCCCGCGTCCGGTAAAGGTGACCGGCTGGCCGGTCAGGCTGGCAATGGGGATCAAAAACCGCAGGGTGCTGCCGCTTTCGCAGCAGTCCACCGGGGCGGTCAGGGGCAGAAAATGCCCAAGCCCCTGCACAGTGGCATCGTCTGCGCCGGTGTCCACGGCGGCGCAAAGCTGTGCGGCAGCGGACAGGGTGGCAGAAATGTCCTTGCTGAATTTCAGATGAGTGATGTGGGAGCGCCCCACGGCCAGCGCGGCGCACAGCACGGCGCGGTGCGCCATGCTTTTGCTGGGCGGCGCGGCGATCACGCCCCCGATGCCGCCGGGGGCAGGTCTGATGGTTACTAGCATAGCGGTGTTATCCTTTTTCTCGCCCATGCATCGGTACTGCACCAAAGCCTTCCCCCGGTCGGGGGAAGGTGGCTGCGAACGCAGAGAGCAGACGGATGAGGGCGCTGGTAGCTGGCGCTTTTCCTGAACAGGAAGGCGTTTTTACATCTCCCGGCCGATGGCCCAAGCCACCTGACGGCACTTTGCCATGGCCTGTGCAAAGGCGTCCGGGGTCAGGCACTGTGCGCCGTCGCTCCATGCGTGTTGGGGGTCGTAGTGCACCTCCACTTCCAGACCGTCTGCACCGGCGGCCACAGCGGCAATCATCATCGGCTCTACCAGATTGGCCTTGCCGGTGGCGTGGCTGGGGTCTACCACGATGGGCAGATGGGTCTTTTCGTGGATGATGGGCACGGCGGAAAGATCCAGCGTGTTGCGGGTGTATTTTTCAAAGGTGCGGATGCCGCGCTCGCAGAAGATGACCTGCTCGTTGCCGCCGGCCATGATGTACTCGGCGCTCATGATCCACTCCTCGATGGTGTTGCACAGGCCGCGCTTGAGCAGCACGGGCTTGTGCATCTTGCCCACGGCCTTGAGCAGCTGGAAGTTCTGCATATTGCGTGCGCCGATCTGCACCACGTCCACATACTCCTCAAACTCCGGGATGCGGTCCTCGCTCATCAGCTCGGAGACAATGGGCAGGCCGGTGGCTTCGCGGGCCTTTACCATATCCAGAATGCCCTCGGTCTCCAGACCCTGAAAAGCATAGGGAGAGGTGCGGGGCTTGTAGGCGCCGCCGCGGAACAGCGCTGCGCCGCCCGCCTTGACCCCCTGCGCGATGCGCAGAGCCTGCTCGGCGTTTTCGATGCTGCAGGGGCCCGCCATGACGGCGATCTTTTCCTTGCTGCCGATCTTCACGCCACCGCAGTCGATGACCGAGTCTGCAGGGTGGAACAGGCGGTTTGCGCGCTTATAGGGCGCGGACACGCGGGTAACGTTGTCGATCCACGGGTTTGCCAGCACGTCCCGCTCGTCGATCTTGGTGGTATCGCCCACCAGACCAAACACATTGTAGTCCTTGCCGGTGATCAGGGTCACGTTCAGACCCTGCTTTTCGAATTTGTCAACGATCTTTTCCAGCTCCTCTTTGGGAGTGCCTTTTTTGGTGGAGATGATCATGGGAGGTCGTTCCTTTCCTGTTTGTTTTACATCACGATATGCGCCTTAGAGGAGCCGTCGGTGCGCAGCAGCTGTGCCAGCCAGATGCAGGCGTGCAGGTAGCCCTGCGGGCCTTCGCCGATAAAATGTCCCTGACAGCCAAAGGACACCACGTCCGTTTTGCGGAAGGGCTCGCGCTCGTCCGGGGCGTCCAGCATCACCTCTACGGCGGGCACGCTGCACAGCCGCAGCGCGTCCAGAATGGCTACGCTGTAATGGGCGTAGCCGCCGGGGTTCAGCACAATGCCGTCCACCCGCCCGGGGGCAGACTGGATCTCGTCGATGAGGTCGCCCTCGTGGTTGGACTGGCAGATATCCGTTTCAATGCCAAGCTGGTCGCAGCCCGCCTGCACATAGTCCATCAGGCCGGTGTAGTCCACTTCGCCGGGCACGCCGGGCTCAGACCAGCGCGCCAGATTGATGTTTGGCCCGTTAAGAATCAAAAATTTCATCCAGTGCCTCCTGTGCAGCTGCCAGCGTCTCGGCCAGCGTGCCGGTGTTAGAAATCACCGCATCTGCGGCGGCAAGGTACAGCGGGCGGCGCTGGGCTTCCATGGTGCGCAGCGCCTCGGCGCTGGAGGAAAGCGGACGGTTGCCGCCCACAGCCAGCGCTTCCACCGGCCGGTCGATGAACAGCACCACGCCGTTCTGGCGCAGGGCGCGGACATTCTCTGCCCGCTTCACCGCGCCGCCGCCGCAGGAGAGCACAAGCCCTTTTTCCTTGCCGAAACGGGCGATCTGCGCGGCTTCCTTTGCGCGGAAGCCCGCTTCGCCCTCGGCGGCAAAGATATCCGGGATGCTGCGTCCGTCTGCCTTGACGATCTCTTCGTCCAGATCCACCAGCGGTCTGCCCAGCTGCTTTGCCAGCAGGCGGCCAAGGGTGGATTTGCCGCAGGAGGGCATCCCCACAAGGGCGATGTTCAGCGTCTCGCGGCGCAGTGCGGCGGTGATGCGCCGCACCTCGCCCGGGGCGTCCTCGAACTTGCGGCCAAGGAAGTATTCGGCGGCATACACCGCCTGTGCCACCAGCATCTCCAGCCCGCCTACGGCTACCGGCACACCGGCGTCCTCGGCGCGGAGAATGAGTTCGGTCTTGTTGGGGTTATAGACCACGTCCACCACGGCTTCCAGCCCGGGCATGGCGGCGACGTCCAGACTGCACACGCCCACGTTGGGGTACATCCCGGCGGGGGTGGTGTTGAACACCACCTGTGCGCCGCTGTGCACGGCTTCGGCGTAGCTCAGCTCGCCCTTTTCCGGGTCGGGGGTGCGGCTGACCGTCAGCACCTTGGCAGCACCTTTGTCCAGCGCCACCGCGCGGGTGGTGTTGTGGGTGCCGCCGGTGCCCAGAATGAGCACGGTCTTGCCCGCAAGCTCCACGCCGTGGGCTTCGCACAGGTGGGCAAAGCCCAGATAATCGGTGTTGTAGCCGTAGAGCAGACCGTTTTTATTGACCACCGTGTTCACCGCGCCGATGGCGCGGGCGCGGGGGTCGATGAAGGAGCAGTACTCCATCACCAGTTTTTTGTAGGGGATGGTCACATTGATGGCCTTGAACTGCCGCCGCTGCAAAAAGGCGCGGGCGTCTGCTTCGGTGGGCAGGGGGCACAGCTCGTAGCTGTACCCGCAGAGCAGCTCATGGATGGTCTTGGAGTAGGAGTGTCCCAGCTTGCCGCCAATCAGTCCGTATTCCATCTCAGTCCTCCTTCCGGTAGCCGGTGGGGTCGGTCATCCACCGGGCACCGTACCGGGCGGTGAGCAGATCGCCCACCGCAAGGGCGGCAGCGCAGGTCTGCACAATGGCGGCCCGGGGCACGATACAGGGGTCGTGCCGCCCCTGAATGGACAGCTGTGCGTCCTTTTTGGAAATGTAGTCCACCGTATCCTGCTGCTTGTAGATGCTGGGGGTGGGCTTGACGGCGGTGCGGAACACCACCGGCATACCGTTGGCGATGCCGCCGTTGATGCCCGCGTTGTGGTTGGTGGCGGTGACCACCGCGCCCTCTGCCGTCATGCGGAAGGCATCGTTTGCTTCCGAGCCGCGCAGCCCGGCAAAGCCGAAGCCGGTGCCGAACTCGATGCCCTTGACCGCCGGGATGGAAAAGGCCAAGTGGGCGATTTCGCTCTCCACGCTGTCAAAGTAAGGCTCGCCGATGCCGGCGGGCAGACCGAGGATGGCAGTTTCCAGCACGCCGCCCACGCTGTCGCCCTCAGCACCGGCGGCGCGGATGGCGGCTTTCATGGGCTCCTCCACGGCGGCGTCCAGCACCGCAAAGCCCTCGGTCTTACTGGCAAGCGTCTCCACCTGTGCCGCAAGGGCGGCGGGGTCGTCCAGTGCAAAGGGCGTATCTGCAAGCCCCGCGCACCGGGCGATGTGGGTGGTGATATCAATGCCTGCCCGCTGCAATGCGGCAAGCACGATGCTGCCGCCCGCCACGAGGGCGGCAGTCACCCGGCCGGAAAAGTGCCCGCCGCCCCGGGCGTCCTGAAAGCCGTGGTACTTGGCGTAGGCGGTAAAGTCCGCGTGACCGGGGCGCAGCAGGTCGGCGGTCTTGGCGTAGTCGCCGCTGCGGGTGTTCTGGTTTTCGATCATCAGGGCAATGGCGGTGCCGGTGGTGTGGCCGTTCACCACACCGGAAAGCAGCTGCACCGCATCCGCCTCCACCCGGGGGGTGGAAAGGCCGTCGCCCCGGGCGCGGCGCTTATCCATGCAGGCGGCGAGGAAGCTCTCGTCCACCGGCACACCGGCGGCCATGCCGTCCAGCACCGCGCCCACGGCACGGCCGTGGCTCTCGCCGAAGATGGTCAGCGAAAGGTCGCTGCCAAAGGTATTTTTCATGGGTCAATCCTCCATGCCCAGCAGCGGGCGCAGCCCCTCCACAGGGATGGTCTCGGCGCGCCAGCAGCCAAGGCCGGGCACCTTGATAATGGTGATCTGCCCGCCCTGCGCTTTTTTGTCGTGCAGCATCTCGGCCAGCACCTTTTCCTTATCGTAGGCGGTGCGGGTGGGCAGGCCTAAGCGGCGGTACACGCCGCGCACCCGCTTTTGCAGCGCCTTGGATTCGATCATGGGCAGCATCCCCAGCGCCACGCACTCGCCGTGGAACAGGCCCACGGTGCGGCGGCCCTTGATGCCCTTGACGGCCTCGATGCCGTGGCCGA
>ERZ827498.4801-NODE-4801-length-10306-cov-3.225441_pt1 | contig 10306 bp, 9 predicted proteins | sample MGYA00519865_ERZ827498 | MGnify/ENA primary metagenome ERZ827498 (study PRJEB31778, sample SAMEA3449328) | human gut metagenome | biome: human gut; feature: human-associated habitat; material: faeces | place: United Kingdom | collected 2010/2012 ...
AAAATGACGACCTGATGCGTGAAGTACGTCAATCTGACGACTACGGAATCGCCTGCTGTGTATCTTACCAAGAGATAGGCAAGCAAATCCAGTTCTTCGGTGCACGCTGTAATCTGGCAAAAGCTCTGTTGCTTGCTATCAACGGTGGACGTTGCGAAAACACAGGTACAGTCATGGTGAAGAATATTCCCGTACTGACCAGCGACACACTGAAATTTGAAGAAGTAATGGACAACTACAAGAAGGTTCTGATCGAAATTGCCCGCGTTTATAACGAAGCGATGAACATCATCCACTATATGCACGATAAGTATTACTACGAAAAGGCTCAAATGGCACTCGTAGATACTAACCCGCGCATTAACCTTGCCTACGGCGTAGCCGGACTTTCTATTGCGATCGGAATGGGTGTTTCATTAAGCGGCGGATGTCTGGATCAAATGACGCAGAGTATCCACAGCGCTTTGAACCTGAGTATGAATCTTGAAAACTTTCAGGCGATCATAAACAATACATTTGCATCCTCTCCGGTTGTTTTGGCGACAATTTTCGCCGTAATACTGAACTTGATCCTTCCGAAGGAGAAAACGACGGAAAAGGAAACGAAATTACGTTAAGTAAAGAACGAATTATTTTTATAAAAGGTATAAAATCAAGTAGAAAGAAGGGGATTAATGATGAAACGGTTATTCAAAGGAGGAACGGTAGTCAGCGGGGAAGGTCTGAAAAAGATCGATCTTTTGGTAAAAGGGGAAAAGATTCTTGCGGCAGGGAAAAATCTTGAATTTCAGGATGCGGAAACGATCGATGTGAGAGGAAAGCTTCTTTTTCCGGGTTTTATAGATGCTCATACGCATATGGCGGCAAAGTTTAATGATATTACGGCGGCAGACAAGTTTGAAACCGGAACAAAGGCAGCGCTGGCAGGCGGAACGACGTGCATCATAGATTTTGCAGAGCAGAAGAAAGGAAAAAGTCTGAAAGAAGCGATTGACGATAAACGTCAGGAAGCAGAAGGCGAGGCATCATGTGATTATGCGCTGCATCTTACACTGAATGAGTGGAACGATGACGTTGCAGAGGAACTGGGGGAGATTGTAAAAAAGGAGACTTGTTCTTTCAAATTATATACGGCGTATGACATGATGCTGGATGACGGACAGATTTACGAGATTTTTTCAAGGGTGAAAGAACTAGGCGGCATTGTCGGAGTTCATTGCGAAAATCACGGGATTGTACAGTCTCGTTTAAAAGAACTTGAGAAAACAAAAGGAAGAACGGATATTGCGGATTATTCATGGATACACCCAAAAGAAGCGGAAGCAGAAGCGGTGGGGCGCATCCTGAAGATTGCCAAATGTGCGGATGTTCCGGTGATCATTGTGAATTTAAGTACGGCTGCCGGATACCGGGAGATTTTAAAAGCGAGAGAAATCGGTCAGACCGTCTATGTCGAGACGTGTCCGGAATATCTTCTTCTGAATGAGGAAAAATATGCTCTTGCGGCAGAAGAAGCGCGAAAATATGTAACTGTTCCGCCTCTTAGGAAACAGAAAAACAGCGATATATTGTGGGATGCATTGAAAGAAGGAAGGATTCAGACGATAGCGTCCGATCATTTTGGATTTACAAAAGAACAGAAAAATGCAGGAGAAGAGGATTTTATGCTGACGCCTTCCGGTATGCCGGGAGCAGAAGAACGTCCGGCGCTTATGTGGCAGTTCGGAGTGAATGAAGGAAAGATAACGGCAGAGCAGATGTGTGCATATCTTTCGGAGAATCCCGCAAAATTATTTAAATTATATCCGTGGAAAGGGGCACTTATTCCGGGCAGTGACGCGGACATCGTCATATGGAATCCTAACACGGAATGGACGATGACTGCGGCGGATCATCAGTCTGCATGCGACTATTGCCTGTTGGAAGGAGCAGAGATCGAAGGAAGGGCAGAACAGGTTTATTTGAGAGGAAAACTTGTGGCAGAGAACGGAAAAATCATAGAAGAAAAGACAGGAATGTATATCCGTCATGGCGTAGAATAATATGGTGTTTATCTATAAAAATAATGAATTGTGTGAACGTATGTCTTTGTCAGAGGCGCTTTCTGTGAACACATCAGTCATCTCGGTCGTGGGAGCGGGAGGAAAAACAACTCTTTTGCATCGTTTGGAAGACGAGTGTGTAAGAAAAAAACAACATGTGATCATTACGACTACAACGAAGATCATGCATGAAAATAAACCATATTTTTTAGAAGATACATCTATCGGTAAAATAAAGGATACGTTGGGAAAGTTCGGGAGAGTGTGGATCGGAAGCAGGGATTTGATTTCCGGGAAAACGGCGCCGCCTGCAAAAGAAATTTTAGACGAGATCTTTTGGTGGGAGCTGCCGATACTGGTCGAAGCAGACGGAGCAAAACGACTTCCGTTAAAAGTTCCCGCAGAACATGAACCGGTCATTCCGAGTCAAACAGGACATGTTGTTTCCGTATATGGGTTAGATGCAATAGGCAGGACGTTAGAATCAACCTGTTTTCGGTGGGAAAGAGCAGCACAGATCTTAGAAAAAGGCGGAGAAGAGTTCGTTACGGCAAAAGATATCGCGATACTTGCGTCATCGCATAAGGCGGGCAGAAAAGGCTGTCCGCCTTATGCGCAGTATACGGTTGTTTTAAATAAAGCAGACAGTGCATCTAAAAGAGAAGCAGCGCTTGAAGTCTGCAGAGAATTGAATGTTCGGGGAGTGGAAAATATTGTAGTGACATCTTTGCATTCAAAGAAACTTTAGAATAAAAATAAGAGGAAAAAAGTGTGAAAATATTAATTAAAGGCGCAGGGGACCTGGCGACGGGAATCGCATCGAGACTGTACGGAGCAGGTCATCAGATTTTGATGACAGAGATCGCACAGCCCCTTACGGTAAGGAGAACGGTTGCTTTGTCAAGGGCGGTATATGACAGGCGGGCGATTGTAGAAGAGATGGAAGCGGTATCTGCAAAGACACAGGAAGATGCGGAAGCGATAATGGAGGAAGGCAAAATCCCTGTTATAGTTGATCCAAAGGCGGATTGTCGAAAATGGTATAAACCGGATGTGATCGTTGATGCTATTATTGCAAAGAAAAATACCGGAACTAAGATTACGGACGCTCCTTTTGTGATCGGAATAGGTCCGGGATTTACAGCGGGAAAAGACTGTCATTGTGTGATCGAGACAAAAAGAGGTCATACTCTCGGTTCGGTAATATGGGAAGGAAGCGCTATTGCGGATACAGGAGTTCCGGGAAACATAGGAGGATATACGACCGAGCGTCTCATTCGTGCTTCGGAAGACGGGATAATAGAACCGAAAGTCCGAATCGGCGATATAGTCGAAAAAGGGCAGATTGTTGCAGTAACCGGAGGAAAACCGGTTTTCGCCCAAATGGGCGGGATCGTGAGAGGAATGCTGCAGCCGGGGGCGTATGTGAAGAAGAATCTGAAAATCGGAGATATAGATGCCCGCGCGGAGCGTTCCCACTGCGAGACGATTTCGGACAAGGCAAGAGCAATAGGAGGCGGAGCGCTTGAAGCGGCAGAGCGCTTTGAAAAAATAAAAGGGCATTATGCAGTCGTTATATTGGCGGCGGGAAAGGGAACAAGATTCTCAGGGGAACGTGGGGAAAGCAAACTTCACGCAAAGATAGATCAAAAGCCGATGTATATGCATATGATGGATAAAATGCAGGCTTTTTCATCCGTTGAACTGTTTATTGTTACAGGGGATGAGAAGATTATAGAGGAAGCCGAAAAAAGAGGAATCTTTGTTGTGAGAAATAAAGAGCCGGAAAAAGGCATCGCACATTCTGTCGTACTTGGCTTAAAGGCAGTATCTCATAGTTTTAAGAGCGGGACAGACAGAAAATCGGGTGCACCGGACGGAATCCTGTTTTCAGTGTGCGATCAGCCGAAACTGAAAATATCCACAATCCAAAGAATATTAAACGATGCGGCGCTGCATAAGAAAAACGTTATTTGTGCGGGATATCGGGGACAAAAAGGAAATCCGGTTTTGTGGCCGGCTCACTGTTTTGCGGAATTATTAGAATTAACAGGGGATGAAGGCGGCAGACAAATGCTTACAAAATACGAAGAAAAGGTACGTATCATAGAGACAAGCCGGGAAGAACTCAAAGATATCGACAGCAAGAGGGATCTGGAGAATCTGGGGAAAGAAACGGAAGAAAATAAAAAAGCGTAAATAAAAGAAAAGGAAATAATATGAAAAAAAGAGTCATTGCAGTGATTGCTGTTCTCGCCCTTTCAGTTGCCATGTTTGGCTGCAAAGCGGGAAGCGATACCGGAAACGGCAAAAAGCAAAGAGAAGAATCTGCCGGGGATATGGGTACAGAAGGAAAGGCTACGGCAGAGGAGGAAACAGAAATACAGGTTTTTATTGCGGCGAGTCTGAATACAGTTATGACGGAACTTGCAAAGGAGTATCAAAAGGATCATCCGAATGTGAAGATCATATACAACGCGGATAGTTCCGGAACTCTTCTGACGCAGATTGAAGAAGGATATGAATGCGATCTTTTCTTTTCGGCAGCTCAGAAACAGATGGATGTGCTTGAAGCAGACGGATTTCTTGTAGACGGAACGAGAAGTGATGTGGTGAATAATCAGGTTGTCGTTATAACGCTTAAAGACAGCAAAACAAAAGTCAAAGGGCTGGCAAACCTTCAGGATGCAGAGAGCATTGCGCTGGCAGGAGGAAGCGTTCCTGTCGGAAAATATACAAGACAGGCTCTTGTGAATATGGGAATTATCCATACTTCAAACGATCCGGATTCTATTACGGCACAGGAAATTTCCGAAGCGTTTGGAGGAGTTGAGATCAGCGAGCAGGATAACGTAAGCAAAGTGCTGATGGCAGTCGCGGAAGGTTCATGCGAAGTGGGAACGACTTATTATTCTGATATATACGGATACGAAGACGATATTAAGATTTTAGAAAAAGTAAGTTCTGATCTGACCGGAGATGTGATCTATCCGATCGCTCAGATTGTGAATAAAGAAGCTGATAAAAAGCAGACCGAAGCGGCGGAAGATTTTATGGATTTTCTTTTATCTGATGAAGCGGCAAAAGTGTTTGAGTCATATTATTTTGATACGGATATAAAATAGTGTGCATTCAGATCAGGTTAAGGCAGGAGATAATGCATTCGTACGCAAATAGATGTGGAGTATAAATAATGGATGAAGTAACAGAAATATTGAAAAATCTGGATTGGAGCCCTCTGTATATTTCTTTGAAAACAGGTGTGGCAGCTACGGTGATTTCGTTTTTTCTCGGGATATTTGCGGCTGGAAAAGCAGTAAAAGCTTCCCCGGGGAAAAAAGCGGTGCTAGATGGGATTTTGACGCTTCCTATGGTGATGCCTCCTACGGTAGCAGGCTTTTTTTTACTGTTGTTGTTTAGCAGGAGAAGACCGGTCGGAGCATTTTTATTTGAAGAGTTTGGTTTTAAAGTCGTGCAGACATGGATTGGATGTGTGATCGCCGCGATTGTAATTTCGTTTCCGCTGATGTATCGAAACGCAAGAGCGGCAATGGAGCAAATTGATGTGAATCTCGTGTATGCAGGCCGTACACTCGGCATGTCAGAGACGAAAATTTTTTGGAAAATCGTTATACCGACTGCCGGTCCGGGAATTGCGTCAGGAACAATCCTGACATTTGCAAGAGCGATGGGAGAATATGGGGCGACGTCTATGCTGGCAGGAAATATACAAGGAAAGACGGGGACGATCGCTCAGAAGATTGCGATGGTCATTCAGGACGGAGATTATGTTACGGCAGGAATTTGGGTTTCGGTTGTAGTTCTGATCGCTTTTGTCATTATTTTTCTTATGAATTTCATTTCCGGACGAAAGATGAAAAATATCGGGAGGTGGTAAAAGATGGCGATTGATATGCTGATTCGGAAAAAATGGGATAAATTCAGTTTGGATATCAATTTTAAAAGTCAGTCAAAACGAATCGGTATTTTAGGGGCATCAGGCTGCGGTAAAAGTATGACATTAAAAAGTATTGCGGGAATAGAGACTCCTGATAGTGGTCACATTAAGATAGACGGAAATATATTATTTGATAAAGAAACGAAAACAAATCTAAAAACACAGAAACGTAAAGTTGGATACTTGTTTCAAAATTACGCGCTATTTCCGACGATGACAGTAGAGCAAAATATAGCGGCCGGGCTAAAAGGAAATAAGCAGGATATACATAAGCGGGTCAAAGAGATGATTCAAAAGTTTGGTCTGGCAGGTCTGGAAAAACATTATCCAAAGCAGCTTTCCGGAGGACAGCAGCAAAGAACGGCGCTTGCTCGGATTATGGCTTATGAACCGGAAGTTATTTTATTAGACGAGCCCTTTTCCGCTCTTGATCTGTATTTAAAAGACCGATTGGAGCAAGAAGTGCTTCAGATGTTAGAGTCATATATGGGAACTGTGATTATGGTATCACATAATCGAGATGAAATTTACCGTTTTAGTGAAGAGCTTTTCGTTATGGATAAGGGGAGGATTGTCGCATCCGGCAAAACCGAGGAGCTGTTTCAAAATCCGAAAAATAAGACTGCCGCCATACTTACAGGATGTAAAAATTTCTCAAGTATTATCTATATAGATGATCATACAGTAGAAGCAAAGGAGTGGGGAATTTGCTTAAAGACAAAGAGAAAAGTACCAAAAGATGCGAAATGGATTGGGTATCGGGCACATGATTTTATTCCTGTGTGGGGAACAAGGGGAGAAAATATGCTTAAATTTCAACTTGAGAGCAGCGCCCGCCTTCCGTTTGAGCAGAACTATTATATTGCGGCAGAGAATAGAATAGGAAACAGTACAGAAAAAAACGGTGAAAAAGACAAAACTATGATTTGTTGGTTTGTTCAAAGGGAAAAAATGGAAGAAATAGAGAAAAAAGGATTTCCTGACTATTTGTGGATCGATGAGGGGAAAATATTGTTTTTGAATGAATAACAGTCGATCCTTAACAGATAATAAGATACCGCTGTTTTAATATTTTTCATATTTAGGCGAAGTCCGACGACTGTACATACCGACTGCATATACAGTCGTCGTCTCCTTTTATGGAAACAACAGAAACTGAATTTTGATCATGCTTTCTGTTGTTATGGACGATGGGGAATACACTGTTTTGTGTTTCCTATCGTTTTCATATATTTAAGATAACACGTAATTGTGAATGTGATGTGACAATATATGGAAGAAAAATTAAAATTTCTAAAAAGAAACTAAAGTGTATGCTTTTTGACAGTATGCATTATTTCCTGTGATGCCTGCGTCCAACGGTCACGTTCGGCTTCAAACCGCTCCCACAACCATGTGATCGCCAGATCAAGCCCTTCTTCGGAAAGGTCAAAAGTATGACTTTCAATTTGATCTTCCGGCGTTTGTTCAAAACACCATGGTTCAGGATAGACAAAAACGGTGAATGTTGTGCTGTCTCTGCCATTGTCTGAACGCATCATGTACCGCATTCCGTTATGGCTGCCTGAAAAAGGTTCTTTTTTTAAACCGCTGTAAGGAACAAGTCTTTTGTCAATCATAAAAATCTCCCGTTGTTTTAGTGTTTGTCACATCAAATATAAGCTATTATATCATTTGGCGGCATTTTCTGCAAATTCAGTCGTTATAAGATCTTTATACGGAGCTCTTTTTTCAAGCTCCCCGGCGCTTTCTAGGATATCCTGAAGCAGATCAAAGCTGCTTTCTTCAAAAATCAGATTGCTTTTCCACGTGTCTTGTTCATAGTAACGTGTTACGATGGTCGTGATCATCTCAAGTGTTGTTTCCGGAAACTGAGGCTTGATTACAGATGCGGTTTCGGAAGGACTGTGAGAGCGGACATAATCCATTCCCTTTTGAAGCGCGTTTGTAAAACGCTGGATCACATCAGGGTTTTCTTTCAGATAACTTTTTTTGGCGCTGAATGCGGTGTAAGGAACATAGCCGCTGTCTTTGCCAAGCGATGCAATAACATGACCTTTTCCTTCGGATTCAAGAGAAGTCGCTCCGGGCTCAAATTCAATCGTAAAATCTCCGCGGCCATCCGCAAAAGCCGGAGCTGTAGATCCGAAATCAATATTTTGGATAATTGTAAGATCTTTTTCAGGGTCAATTCCGTTCTCTTTTAAAATATATTCAAATACCATTTCCGGCATACCGCCTTTTCTACCGCCCAGAACAGTTTTTCCTTTGAGATCTGCCCACTGAAAATGCTCGTTGTCTTGCCGTGCAACGAGAAAGTTTCCGGCTCGCTGTGTGAGCTGTGCAAAATTAACGACATAGTCGGAAGCTCCTTCGCTGTACATATAAACGGAAGCTTCAGATCCCATAAATCCAATATCGGCTTCTCCGGAAATAACGGCAGTCATTGTTTTATCGGCTCCAAATCCGGTGACAAGTGTGAGGTCGATGTTTTCATCTTTGAAGTATCCTTTCTCAATCGCCACATATAGTGGAGCATAGAAAACAGAATGAGCCACTTCGTTTAGTGTGATTTTTACAGGGGAAGTTTTTTGAGACGATACTTCAAAGGAGTCGGAAGCTGTCGTTTTATCTCCGGTTTCGGCTTTAGAGCATCCCATACACAAAGAAAATACAAGAAGGAAGGCAAAAAGAGAGGTTAAAAGTTGTTTTTTCATGAAATCTCCAGATGATTTGGTTTTATTGTAATATATGTAAAATATAACCGTACAGTGAAAAGGATATAAAAACAGAGCGATACGCAAGTCTCCCGGTTTTGGGGATTCCTGTAAGTAACGCTCTGCTTTTAAATTTCAGTTTTTCTAAAACAGTTATGGCTTTCTAATCGTCAAATTCTTCCTCGGCATAATCGTCTTCAAAGGCTTCATCATAATTTTCTTCACTATCATCATAATCAGATCCTCCGCGGGAAGTGATCGCAAGTATGAGTGAAATAATTGCCAATACTCCGCTTACAATAGCTGCGATGAGAAGCTGCAGATCATCTCCACGTTTCAAAAATGCAAATACGCCGCTTCCGAGATAAAAAAGCATCGGAAGAAGGAAAGCAAAAATCGTATTTGACTTTTGCATGATAAAATAGAGAAGTGAAGATACGAGCATACAAAGGGCAAGGATAATGTATAAAGTGCCGCTTGTGCCGCCTCCGTCTGTTGTGCCGTTAAGTCCGGTCATGAATCCTTTATAAGTAAAGAATCCGAATCCTGCGAGAGAGATGATCCCGAGAATGATGCGCACTGCGCGGAATCTCGGAACGCTTTCGTAATAATCATCTTCATAATCGTCGATTTCCGGTTCAGGCATTTTACGCGAAGCTTTTGTGTCATATTTGTCGTTTTTATTTTTGGATGATTTTGAGGCTTTTTTTACTTTGTCAGTATCAAGAACTCCTGTTGCAAGCATATCATCATAGCCTTTTTTAACAGCTTTCTCCCGTTTTGTGCGGACTTGTTCCGGTGGGATGTTACTGTACCGTTTATCTTCGTTCGGAGCTGATTTTTCAGTAGTTTGTTTGGATGAAGGCTTTCTTTTCGGGACTTTCTTTTCGGGATTTTCCTGAATCCGAACTGTTTTCTCGTCAGTTGCTTTTTCATCAGGCCGCCGTTTTTGATTTTGCGCAGGTGACTTCACCCGGTCGGAAGCTTTTGGGGAAGCTTCTGCAGCAGCGCGTTTTTTGGGGCTGCCGGTATGAGCTGCTTCCGGCTCTTTGTGCGCCTTTTTGATTTTGTTTTCGTCTTTTTTTTGAGCAACGTCGCTCTCGTTTTTTTTGCGGCTGGTCTTATCTGCCGCTTCGGCTTTTTTGGCAGATGCCTTTGCCGCTGCTTTTTTTGCACGTTGCTTGTCTAAATTCCACTGTTTTTTACAGTCACGGCAGACTGCATATTCATTAAAGACAGGATCTCCGCTGTTGTCAGTGCCGATTTGTTTGTTTTTGATCTCAAGTTTGTTTCCGCATATCGGACATTTCATAAAAATCAATACTCCTCTCTCTTCGTTAAATCGAATTTATAATGGTTTTATTATAACATTTCAAATGAGTTAGAACAATGAAAAATGTAACAATAAATCGAAAAATATCAAATATGATCGAAAATATAGCGCGATATGTGATATGATATCAAAATTAAAAGATAAAAAACAGCGTCATAATTATACAGATATTGCAAAAAATGACAGCAGAATTTGTAACAATAGGTAATTGCGAAACAAGTCCGCAATCCTGACTGAAAACAGGCGAAGGCTCCTG
>ERZ827498.4810-NODE-4810-length-10284-cov-2.564180_pt1 | contig 10284 bp, 6 predicted proteins | sample MGYA00519865_ERZ827498 | MGnify/ENA primary metagenome ERZ827498 (study PRJEB31778, sample SAMEA3449328) | human gut metagenome | biome: human gut; feature: human-associated habitat; material: faeces | place: United Kingdom | collected 2010/2012 ...
AAGTGTCGTCAAATAATCCGATAATGACCACGGATTCGACTGCCCATATTTCAATGGCGTTAATGGCTGGCTTGCCTGCTCAGCCAATTTGCCGGTTCTGTCTATTTTCATAAAAGTTGCTACAATTTCGCACATTTTCACACTGCCTCCCTCTTTCGTCACGGCAGGATCCGATGTATCCTTGTAGTCAAATAATCTGACTACCTTGCAGTCATCAATGGCATAGTCATTGCTCATGCGTTTGCAATAATCTTCTGCGACTTTATACGCTGTGTTCTCTAATTTGTCCTCATCCGCCAGGTCTTTCGTTTGTTTTCCAAGCACTCCCGCATCGCCAAAAAATCCTGCTTGGATCAACTTATCGACATCAACCTGTGCACCCTGCTCCTCACTTTCACAATTTTGCACGACCATCGATTCTAACCGATAATTGTAGTGATCCAGCAAAACATTGTCGAATACGCCACCCAAATACAACGCAATAAATGCGCACACGATAACGCCGACGATCAGGGTTGCCCGCAAGAACTGTTTGCGGCAGTATGCCTTTTCATATTGTTTGCGACGTTCTCTCTCTTGCTCATCAAAAACATCTGCTTTATCGATAACCGTTCGGGCTAATTTTTCCTGATTTGGAAGCGGTAACGGAATATCCGTCGGGATCGCACTCATTTCCAACAATTTGTCCTCACTTACTTCATCCAGTAATTCTCCGATCCACGGCTCATTGTTGTTAACTTTTCTACGCTTTGTATGAATCTTCATAATGATCTCCTCCATTCTTATGTCCATCTGCAGTTGTTGCTATGCCAACTGATCATGTTCACTCTGCAGCACCGTCTTTAACTTTTCTAATCCACGTTTCAATCGTTTCTCTACTGCATTTTTGGATAATCCTGCCCGCTGCCCGATTTCTTTTGCTGTCATTCCATAATAATACTTCTGGATCACAATGCTCGCCGTCGGCTCCCCCAAGCCCTTTATCGCCTCGATCAAAAGGCGGCTCTCCTCTTTCTGTATCGTTTGCTGTTCCACATTGTGATCCGACAAGGGTTCTTCCCCTTTTTCCAACTGTTCTTGCAGCGAAATTTTATCAAATTTGTCTGTCTTGCGCTCGTAATACTTAATTGCCTGCCTCTCGGCGATCGTCAGCAAAAAAGTCTTTAGCGAACCTTTCGACAGATCGATCTTGTCTCTGCAGCGATATAGTTCAAAAAAAATATCACTGACACATTCTTCAATATCCTCTTTACGAAGACATCCCTGCAAACGGCGCCACGTGATCGAATACACCAAACCGCCGTATTGTGCGGTCAGTATACGAATTCCCTCTGCCGGTTTGTCTATTAACAGCGCAAGGATCGTTTCCTCCTGTATCTGTTCCATGATTCCCCCTAAATCTGCCATTCATCTTGTAATACGCAAATAGCTATGTTCTATCCGGTTACACAATCATATTACCATGTTCTTTCCAAAAACCGCCACCCATTTCAAAATTTGCAATGCAAAAAGACTGCCTTAATTGAGGCAGTCTTTTAATACTCGCAGATTCTCCTGCATTAATGACAAATACGTTACTCCCGCATCAAATTGTTTCTTGGATACGGTATGACAAGACTGATAGGTTTCCACTTTTGCCCCGGTCGCCTCCGCGATCGTATCAGCAACTTTGGAACTGCTCATCTCTACCTGCAGCACAACCGAAATATGCTGCTGTTTGATACGATCGATCAAATAAGCGATCGTATCCGCACTTGGCTCCATATCGCTGCTGCATCCCGGGAATGCGGCACGGTATGTCAGTCCATAGGCGTCTGTAAAATATCGCAGCGGAAAGCGGTCTCCAAAGACCATCTCTTTGTGTTTTGCTCCTGCGACGATCTGACGGATCTGCATGTCCAAATCCTTTAACTGTGCAGTATATTGCTCTGCGCGGTTCAGGTATTCCTGTGAATGATCCGGATCTGCCTTTGCAAAAGCAGCTGCGATCTCATCAACAAGCTTGACACAGTTAAGCGGTGCAGTCCATATATCATCCTGCTCCGTCTCCTCCGCATCGTCGTGATCACCATCTGCATGCTCATGCTCATGTTCTTCTTCCTGCATGCCTTCCACTATTTCCTCGTCAACAACCTTGACATGATCCATCATTCGCAGCGTTGTTATATTTTTGCCTTCTGCCGCTTCTAATACCTTTGGCACCCAGCTTTCCATTGTTCCACCATTGTAGATAAATACATCCGCTTCACCGATCGTCACCATATCTTTGGCAGTCGGTTCAAATGAGTGTGTATCCATTCCGGCAGGAACGATCAGATCTACCGACACACGGTCGCCACCAATCTGCTTTGCAAAATCATAATACGGAAATACCGTAGTGACAATGTGCAGTTTCCCATCTTCCTTTTTCGTTGCGATCTCACCACACCCCGCCACAAGTGGCATGATCATGCAGACCGCCAGGCAAAAGGCAAGCCATTTTTTAGTTATAGACATGTCCAAACGGTTCCTTCCCTTGTGTCCTTTACTTCGATTCCCTTGTCCAAAAGCTCCTGACGGATCGCATCTGCTTTCGCAAAATCTTTTTCCTTCTTAGCTGCTTTACGCTCTGCGATCTTTTCCTCGATCCAAGCAACAAGCTCCGGATCTGCGCCAGTCTCTCCCTCTTCTTCCGCAAGCAGTCCCAAAGACAATACCTGATCAAAATCCTCGATCAGCGCACGTTTGGTTGCATCATTGGTATCTGCCTTGAGTACATCATACAATACGGTAAGTGCCTGAGAAGTATTAATATCGCTTCCCATGGCTTCTGCAAATTTATCCTGATATGCTGCAAAAACGTCCTGATCCACTTCACCTTCTTTGGACAAAGCCGCGATCCGTTTTTGTAACTTTTCGTATGCGATTTTCACATTATCCAATACTTCGTAACTAAATACCAGCGGTTTGCGATAATGTGACTGTAGACAGAACATGCGGTAAACCAGCGGGTTGTAACCTTGCTCTTCCAGAGATGACACGGTCAAAAAGCCACCTGCCGATTTACTCATCTTACCGCGCTTGTCGTTCAGGTGCTGTACATGAAACCAGTAGTTACACCATTTATGCCCGGTATAAGCTTCACTCTGCGCAATTTCATTTGTATGATGCGGAAAAATATTATCAACGCCGCCACAATGGATATCCAAATATTCACCCAAATGCTTCATGCTGATGCAGGAACACTCAATATGCCAGCCCGGATAACCGACTCCCCAAGGGCTGTCCCATTTCAACTCCTGATCGTCAAATTTTGACTTGGTGAACCACAATACGAAATCTGTTTTGCTTCGTTTGTTTTCATCCTCTTCCACATCATCTCTGGCACCAACCATCAGCTCTTCCTCTTTCTGATTGGATAAGACATAATATTCTTTCAGCTTCGATGTGTCAAAATATACATTGCCGCCTGCTACATAAGCATAACCATCGTCAAGCAGCTTCTCGATCATATGAATAAACTCCGGAATACAGTTTGTTGCCGGCTCAACGACGTCCGGAGTCTTGATATTTAACTTAGCGCAGTCCTCAAAGAATGCCTTGCGGTAAAACTCAGCAATCTCCATCACTGTTTTGTGCTCGCGCTTAGCACCTTTTAACATCTTATCTTCCCCGCTGTCTGCATCACTTGTCAAATGACCGACATCGGTAATATTCATAACACGCTTTACATCATATCCGGCATAACGCAGATACTTTTCCAAAACATCTTCCATAATATAACTGCGAAGATTTCCAATGTGCGCAAAATGATACACGGTTGGTCCGCATGTATACATGTTTATTTTACCCGGAACGTTCGGATGAAATTCATCAATTTTTTTAGTTAATGTATTGTATAAATTTACTGGTCGCATGTTCTGTCCCTCCTGCTCTTCTTAATTCCATGCCATCTATACTTTACAAGATAATACTCAATATTGCAATACAAATAAAAAGGACAGTCAACGCACGACTATCCTTTTTGGAGAAGGTATTTTTGTTACTTATGGGGTGTAGCAAAAACTATATAATGTATTGGGGTTTACGCGTATTACTATAACACGTTACCGAAAAACAGTGTGCACAAAGTTTACATTTTTTCCACCATTCTTTTGTTAGTTTTGCCCAATACTTTTCTCCCATTTGCACATTTGCACAAAGAATCTTTACATTTCTTCGATTGTCTCGTCATTCTGCTCAAAGAGAGCCTCGAACTCCTGCTGCCCAATTCGCTCTTTTTCGATCAGAAGCTCTGCCAGTTTATCCAAAACCTTGCGGTTTTCTTTCAAAATCTTAGTAGCCTTCTCACGGCAGCTCTCGATAATTCGTTTTACTTCCTGGTCAATCACAGCAGCGGTTCCTTCACTAAAGTTCTTTGCGTGGCCAATTTCTCGGCCGATAAAGACTTCATCATCTGACGTACTGTAGTTAATCATACCAAGCTCATCCGAGAAACCATACTTTGTAACCATATCGCGTGCTCGCTCCGTTGCCTGACGGATATCCTGCACAGCCCCCGTTGTCACATCATCAAAGACAAGACTTTCTGCGATACGCCCGCCAAGACATACAACAATATCCTGTAACATCTTACCTTTTGTAAGATACATCTCATCCTTTTCCGGCAGCGGCATTGTATAACCACCGGCACCCTGTCCGGTCGGAATTACGGAAACCGTATAGACCGGTCCGACATCCGGCAAAACATGGAACAAAATTGCGTGTCCGGCTTCGTGATATGCCGTAACCCGTTTATCTTTTTCAGAAATAATACGGCTCTTTTTCTCTGCACCAATTCCCACTTTGATAAAGGACTTGCGAATATCTTCGTCCATCAAATACGGACGGTTTTCTCTTGCCGCGCAAATGGCAGCCTCATTCAAAAGATTTTCCAAATCCGCACCGGCAAATCCTGCCGTTGTACGTGCGATTTCTTCCAGATTTACATCATCCGATAACGGTTTATTTTTCGCATGGACTTTCAAAATTTCCTCACGGCCTCTCACATCCGGAAGACCCACGTGGATTCTGCGGTCAAAACGTCCCGGCCTGAGAATTGCCGGATCCAGAATATCTACACGGTTGGTTGCCGCCATCACGATAATTCCCTCATTAATTCCAAAACCGTCCATTTCAACAAGCATCTGATTTAACGTCTGCTCGCGCTCATCATGACCACCGCCAAGACCGCTTCCTCGCCTTCTTGCCACGGCATCAATCTCATCAATAAAAACAATACACGGTGCATTTTTCTTTGCTTCCGCAAACAAGTCACGGACACGGGAAGCACCGACACCGACAAACATTTCCACAAAATCAGAACCGGAAATACTAAAGAACGGAACACCCGCTTCACCGGCAACTGCTTTGGCAAGCAATGTCTTACCGGTTCCCGGAGGGCCCACCATAATCACACCTTTCGGGATTCTGGCACCTAAATTCGTATACTTCTGCGGTGCCTCTAAAAAGTCTACAATTTCTTCTAACTGTTCTTTTTCCTCGACCAGACCGGCAACATCCGCAAATGTCTTTGATTTTTCATCCGGTGCGGTCATTCTCGCACGGCTCTTTCCAAAATTCATCATTTTGGCATTTCCGCCGCCTCCGCCCTGCGCCTGGCTCGTCATCATTGTAAACAAAACAAAAATCAGGACGAATCCTATTGCATATGGCAAAATCTCCAAATACCACGGTGTTGTCTCAACGTCCGAGACAACTACATTTGTAAAATGTGCATCGTCTAATTTTTCAATAACTACATTCACATCCGGTGCATAGAAAGAATGTTTTTTACTGTCTTTCATTGTCACACGGATTTCACCGGTCGGAACCTGCTCATTTTGTCCCACCACAACGGACTGTATTTTATGATTCGACAAATCGTCCTTAAACTGTGTATAAGTATAATTCTCCTCTGTCCATCCGGACATAAAATCGCTCGAAATCATGGCAATCAAAATTATTGCCGCCATCGCGACAAAAAAGCCATAACCTTTCCATTTTCTCATCGGATTAATCCTCCTTTATTTTCAGCTCTCCGATATAAGGCAAATTGCGGTATTTCTGGGCATAATCAAGTCCAAATCCAACCACAAATAAATCATCAATTTCAAAACCGGTATAGGTCACATCCACTTCTGATACGCGGCATGCCGGTTTATCCAAAAGCGTACAAATGCGCAAACTTTTCGGTCCACGTTTTTCTAACATATGGGCAAGATACGAAAGTGTGCGTCCGCTGTCCACAATATCTTCAATAATCAGCACTTCGCGGTTTTCCAAACTCATAATCAAATCCTGACTAATCGTAATACTTCCGCTGCTGGTCATACCATTTCCATAACTTGATACACTCATAAAATCAATCGTAACCGGCACTGTAATATATTTTGCCAGTTCGCAGGTAAAAAATACACTTCCTTTCAAAATGCAAATCAAATGAAGTGTTTTTCCTTCGTAATCACGGTTAATCTGCTCAGCAAGTTCCTTCACTCTTGCTACAATTTCATCTTCTTTAATCAAGACGTTGATTTCTTCTTTCATGACGTATCCTTTCTTTGGTCACAACCAAAACATATTTTGTATTTTGATTTATTTTGCAGGCTGCGCTGATTCGATTTGGAACCGCCCAAATCACGTGGGAGCCATCCGCCAGTACAAGCTGCCTGTCCCGACGCTCTTTCGCAATCTTTTCGTCCATATAGTAGCGGGATAATTTCTTTTTATGCCCCTTGTCATCAAGCACAAAAAAATCTCCCGGTCTCGGATTGCGAATCGTCAGTTTACTATTTATCTTATCATAATCAAACCATTTCGTATAGTCTTTTTGTGGAATTTCTGAATCCAGTTTTTCACGTGCCACCACCTCAAAACGAAAGCGGTAATACACACCATCCATTTCCACTATATTCCCGGATGCCATGTCGCATTCCACACAAACGTTTTCCTGCTTTTTGGGCTTATTTTTCGTAAGCCTGAAATGCTCATAATCACAGACAACAAAATAGCCGCCGGGCAGAGAAAACGTACCGTTTCCTTTGTGCGCTATTCTTTCATATAACGCCTCATAATGCGCTCTCGTGACATCTTTTACGCCAGAGATTCCCTGCTCTAAAAAGAGCGATAAAATCTCTTTTTGCAAAACCTCCGGAAGTCCCCGGCACACATCCCGCCTCAACAGAACTTCTTTTCCCTCATGGAAAATTACATGTTCCGCCTCGCACTCTGCCTGCTCGCGGATATACTTACGCCACTTGCCAATGTCATCCGCCGCATCCGCAATATGCCTTACCGCACCCGGATTTAAGTTCTCTTTTAACAGTGGCAGTAACTCCTTCCGAATCCAGTTTCTCTGATACGCTGTATCCTGATTCGTAATATCCTCCCGCCACGGTATCTTTTTCTCCTCCAAAAACGCAAGAATGTCTCCCTTTTCGGCAAACAGAAGCGGTCGTATAATAAAATCTCTTTTCGGCAACATCGCCGCCAAGCCTCTGGCAGAACTCCCACGTATCAGCCGAAACAAAAATGTCTCTGCCTGATCCTCTTTGTGGTGCGCCACTGCAATACAGTCCGCATTTTTTTCCCTGCGCAATTTTTCAAACTGCTCATAGCGGCATGCACGTCCAGCCTCCTCCTCACTCATCCCCCACTTTTTTGCATACGCCGGTACATCTTCGAAAACTTCAAAACACGGAAGTTCCCACTTGCCCGCAAGCTGTCTCACAAATTGTGCGTCCCGGTCGGCATCGTCTCCCCGGATGCCATGTTTGACATGCAGAACGAATAGAGACAAATTCATTTCTTTCCGTAAACTATTTAATAAATACAAAAGGCATACCGAATCAGCGCCACCCGACACCCCCACAATAATCTTGTCGCCCGGTGAAAACAAGTGGTGCGTTTCGCTATATTGAATCATTTCTTCTCTCACGGCTTCATCCTCCGCATTTATTGTAACGGTTTTCCTTTTTTTCGTCAAACTTTATTCCAGATTCCAGCCACCAAAACGCTCATGTCGTCAGATGCCTCTTTTGTACTGTGCGCCAGTGTGTTCATCAAAATCTGGTTTGCCATGTCATTCGCATTTTTGCAGTACAATCTGTCAATGAGTGTCGCCATCTCCTCCTGACTGTCGCTCTCTATATTTCTCTCATAAAAACTGTCAAGCACACCGTCCGAAACCATAATAACCATATCGCCTTCCTGCAATTGTACGATGGCGACATCCGGCTCCGCCTGCAAATCCACGCCGACCGGAAGCGCACTGGAAGCAATCATTTCTACTCCGTCTTCCCGCTTTACAAAAGTAGTTGCCGCTCCATTTTTCATAATTTCACAAATGCCGGTATGAAGGTTAATCGCCGCCATATCAAGTGTTGCAAATGATTTTCCCTCATAATTTGCAACAAACAGCGTATTCAAAAGCCTGAGTGCCGATTTTTTTTCAAACCCCGCCTCCATCAGATATTCCAGTGCCTCAATCAGATTGCTGCTGTCGCGGTCCGCCATTTCACCACTCCCCATGCCGTCCGTTAAAACCATGAGAAGCTCACCGGTTCCCGAAAGTTCCAAAAACGAATAATTGTCACCAGACACACTCTCACCGCTTTTGGCAACTCTGGCAAGCCCCGTAAGTGCCTTATACACCGTGTCCTGTCTGAAAAACATCGTATCCGTTGTGGAAGAAAGCACATTTCTTGTCTCTCTTGCCGGACACATCATAATGCCTGTCGCACGGTACAGCGCCTGAGCAACATCGGTCTTTGTCAAACAATGATTGCCATGGCAGGCACCGGTAAACATTACTTCCAGATATCCGCCCCTTTTTTTCACCGATAAACGTGCTACCTTGATACCCTCTTTTTTTAATTCTTCTAAAATTCTTCGTTTTCGCTCTTTGGGAAGTTCCTCTGTCTCGCCCAAATTGATGGTAAACGATTTTAACGCCACTGCAATTTCTTTCATCTGCTCTGCCATCACGCGGCGGTTTTCTGACATCCGGTTATGCCAGCCAAGTCTCACATTTTCCCCGGCAATCCTCTCCTCGACCTGATGCACATACTCATCTAGATGCATACAGCGTCTTTGAAAATCCGGACTAATCTGTGACAGCGTTACACTTCCGTCCTGCCCCACCTGCCACAAAATCTGTCGCAGACTTTCATTGGTCTCCTCATAATGGCGGTTCCAGCAATATTTACAATTGATACATTCGTTGCACGTATCACGAGATAACTGTGCAAAAATATCCTCTAGCCGTTCTTCCGACAACCCTTTTTCTTCCATCTCATTTTCAAAACTCTTGGACAGCCGGCGAAAGGCATCTGAAAAGTCTTCCAGCTGATGGTTGGCAAGTGCGCGTACATCCTCTCTGGCAAAAGAATCCTCTTCCCGTTCGGGTATGTCTTCTTCCACGCAGTGAATGACCCGCCTTGGAATGGCAAAGAACAAAATAACCGCCGACAGCATTGCCCGCAGTTCAATAATGCCATACAAGTCCTTTAATGAATACACAGCAAGCAGCACACCGACAAGAAGATACAGCCCGCCACTTACAAAACGTCCCATTTTACGCAGCGTCCCCGCGCACACACCGAGCAGACAGCATATGCCGACAACTACCATATTTTCCCCGGTAAGTGCCAGTAAAATTCCTCCCGCCGCCCCGGCAATGGCGCCGGTCGACGCCCCATACCGGTATCCCATAAACAAAATCATGAAATACGAAAGTGTTCCGGAAATGGAAAAAATCATATCCGCCTGCCTCGGCAGCCCATACAGTGCTGTCACCGCAAGGATAAGAAGACTAATCAATTCCTCATTGTTAAATAATTGATTCCACTCTTCATACAAAATAAAATGCACACCCCATTGATACACATTGGCAAGCGCAAATACCATGACACTCTCAAGGATACTGAGCCAGAATACTTCCCATGTATTTACGGCAAGAATACTGTTCAAAATACCTGCCGCCATATTTAAACCGCCTGTAAGAAGTGCTAAATACACCGCCTGTCCGGTATGGCTTGTCCACTTTTCCTGTATTTTTTCGAGTGACAGAACAAGCAGAAAGAGCGTGAGATACTTAATAAGCGAAAGTCCTTCTGTGCTGCTAAACATGCCTGCCAAAACAAAAAGAGCCAAAAGTTTCCTGCCTTTTCGCTCCGCTGCCACCGCAGCAAACAATGCCACACCAAAAGGATTAATTCCATACAGCCACACGCGCCCGGTCAAAAATCCTGCCACTAACAATAACAA
>ERZ827498.4816-NODE-4816-length-10273-cov-3.430711_pt1 | contig 10273 bp, 9 predicted proteins | sample MGYA00519865_ERZ827498 | MGnify/ENA primary metagenome ERZ827498 (study PRJEB31778, sample SAMEA3449328) | human gut metagenome | biome: human gut; feature: human-associated habitat; material: faeces | place: United Kingdom | collected 2010/2012 ...
AATCAAGCCATCAGTTGCGACAAGTGATGGCTTGATTTAAAATTTTTTTTGCGCCATTGGCCAAAATCGCATTTTGAATCAAGCCATCACTTGTCGCAACTGATAATTCATATTTCTTTTTTAAGTCGTGTACAGCCTTTTCAATATAGCTGTCTGCTGTTTGATTGTATCTAGTATAAATAATGTCTAGATTTCCTTGATTAAAATGTGAACCTGTATTGTTTTTAACGCGATATCCATCAAATACTAAGATGACTTTGATCCGCTTATATCCTTGATAATTCGAGATTCGATTGATCAATTCATCACGAGCAGATTCAATGTTTACTTTGGCAATATCTTTTAAATCTTGCCAGTCATAAATCATATTGTAACCGTCAATCATTAAACATTCTGGCTTTTTATCTTCGACATGAATCTGATTTAAATTCATATCAACCTTCGCTTTTTTCTTGATTGGCTTTTCAGCTTTCTTGTTGTTTCCACCAAGTGAATTAAATACTTTCTTTAATTCTTCTTCACGAACAGTATGTTTTACATAAGAAGCATAGGAAGTTGTGTTGGCTTCTTTAATTTGGATGTGCATATGCTCCTTGACTTCATCCCAAGGCACAAAATAACCTGCTCCATGTTCGCAGAATACAGATCCGGTTGGATTGTTTAAATCGGCTTCACTATCATAATTTGTTTCTTCAATGATCTTTTCTTGATTAAAACACTCATGATAGTCTTCTAATTCACAAATAAATTGGCCTTTTCCTTTTGTGTATGCGATGACATCTTTTTGATAGTCCATCAACTCACGAACGGGTCCCGTTCCTTTTATGTGAACAAGATTGTTGATGTCTTCTTCAATTTTAAATGAGCAATGCTTGTTTTCTAAATCAAACAAGGCTTTTGAAACATATTGATTTTCAACGACTAATTCAAAACTATAATAAGGTTCTAATAATACAGATTCTGCTTCTTTTAAACCTTGTCTTATAGCACGATAGGTTGCTTGTCGAAAATCCCCACCTTCTGTATGTTTTAAATGGGCTTTACCGGCCACTAAAGTGATTTTTATGTCGGTAATTGGCGATCCAGTTAATACGCCTTTGTGTTGTTTCTCTTTTAAATGCGTTAAAATCAGATTTTGCCAGTTTAAAGCTAAATCGTCATTGGAACAGTTTGATTCAAACACAAGTCCTTTACCTCTAGGTAATGGTTCAAGTTTTAAGTGTACTTCGGCATAGTGTCTTAAAGGTTCAAAGTGCCCTACACCAATCACACTATTTTGAATGGTTTCTTTAAATAAAACTTTACCCGTTGTAAAACCAACTTTAACTTTAGATCTTTTCTCAATTTCTTTTTGAAGAATTTCCATTTGAATTGATCCCATTAGCCTTAAGAAAATTTGTTTCGTCTGCTCATCATATTCAATTTGTAGCTGCGGATCTTCTTGAGCAAGTACACTGCAGTAGCGCATCATAGTAAGTGCATCTACACCTTCGGGAAGTAGGAGTTGGTAATTCATATAGGCATTTAAGAGTGGTTTTGTCGTGTCAGATTCAAAGCCTAGCCCTTGACCTACTTCATACTTGTTCAATCCTTTTAGTGCACAAATCATTCCTGGATAAGCGGTTTGTACCATTTCAAATTGTTTTCCGTTATACAAACGAATTTGATCTACCTTTTCATCTGCACCAACTTTATCTTTGGCATTTAAAACACCACCCGTAATCTTTACGTGAGTTAAACGATTGCCTTGGTCATCACTTGAAATCTTGTATACACGAGCACCAAAATCTTCAGGGTAATCTTGGATAAAAGATAAATCGATGATCGCATCCATTAAATCTTCGATGCCTTGGATTTTTAAGGCAGAGCCAAAGAATACGGGGAAGCATTCTCTTTTAAAAATGGCTTGTTGAAGAAGTGATGAATCGATTTCTTCGGTTTCTAGATAGTGATTCATGATATCTTCATTCAACATGGACAGTTCATCTTCAGCATCTTTTGATTTAAAATTGATACAGTTGGATGAAAAATGCACTTTAAGATCATTCATAAGCTCTTCTTGTGTCTTATAGCTAATATCCATTTTATTAATAAAGATCAGCGTAGGAATCTTATAGTGTTTTAAGCATTTCCAAATGGTAGAAGTGTGAGATTGAATACCGTCTTGTCCGTTGATTAAAAGAATGGCTAAATCTAATACTTGAAGACTTCTTTCCATTTCACTTGAAAAATCGACGTGGCCGGGTGTGTCAATCAAATAGATTTCACTATCTTTCCAATGAAAGTGAGCTTCTTTTGAATAAATGGTAATGCCTCTTTCTCTTTCTTGATTATCATAATCCAAATAGGCATCTTGATGGTCGACACGTCCTAATTTTCGGATTGTTTTTGATGTATAAAGCATACTTTCGATACAAGTAGTTTTACCTGCATCGACATGCGCTAATATTCCAGTTACTATTCGTTTCATAAATATCATTTTATCATGTTGACGCAAATGATAAAATAGAGATAGGTTTTTTCGGAGGAAAAATATGAAAGTCTTAATGTTGAATGGTAGTCCACATGCGAGTGGAGTGAATGATTTGGCTTTGCGTGAAATGGAAGTTGTATTTAAAGAAAATGGGGTTGAAACCGAAATTATACAAGTTGGAAACTTAGCTGTTCGTGGTTGCTTAGCTTGTGGTGTTTGTACGAAACTTGGCAAGTGTGTATATGATGATATTGTCAATGAATTGTTACCTAAATTTGAAGAAGCGGATGGATTGGTCGTTTCAAGTCCTGTATATTATGCCAGCGCGAATGCAACATTGATTGCAGTATTAGATCGTTTGTTCTATATTTCGCGTTTTGATAAGACAATGAAGGTGGGGGCTAGTGTTGTTTCTTGTCGTCGTGGCGGAGCGAGTGCTACTTTTGATGAATTAAATAAGTATTTTACAATCAGTGGTATGCCTGTTGTTTCGAGTCAATATTGGAATTCAATTCATGGAAATACTGCGCAAGAAGCCAATCAGGATGAAGAGGGTAAACAAACAATGCGTGCTTTAGCTCGTAATATGACGTTCTTGATGAAAAGTATTGCCTTAGGTAAAGAAGCGTATGGTTTGCCTGAAAAGGAAATTAGAAAGGGTACGAATTTTATTCGTTAAAAGGTGATCACATGGTGAATTTAAGACATCCAGATAATATATTTTATGATCGCGAAGGCGATTTATTCATAATCACAACGGATTTAGATGGTCGTCAGGAAGTGGTTTGTAAGACCAATCTTGAATGTGTGAGTGATGTTTTGGCAAGATTATTAGATATCAATTTTAAAAAGGTTCTAGACAGTGATGATCATTTACGTATGTTAGGTGATTTAGAACAATTTGCGTGCGTATATGTACTGAAACTAATGACATATAAGACGGTAAAGGGACTTTATTTAGAGTTTCCTACTTTAGCCAAGTATCAAGGTGCAGCTCTAATCAGTGCCAATACAATCATTGATAATCGTAATGATGGCTACAACAATAAGTATCACTTAATGTTGGTGAATGTTATCTATACATCTATGATTCATGCGACTGTTAAGTATGCAGGTTCAAGTCAGGAGGCTGCACACATGAAAGAAGTGTTTGAAACGGTTTTACCAGATGATAAGGGTCTGATTGAAACGTTGAATGATTTCTATGATGGTGCTATCAATGAAGCGGATTTAACGGATATTATTAAGAATATTCAAAACGAAAATACGACAAAAGCTTAAAAAAATCGTTTTCATCGACCGATTTTCGATTTTCGGTCGAGTACAAATGTAAAAAACATCTCTATGTTTAACGTGGAGGTGTTTTTTTATGAAACAAATTGTGCAATTTATTGAAGATAATAATATTTCAGAGGAAGAAGTTGCCAAAGCAGCCCATATGTCTTTGCGTAATTTTAGAAGGCAAATTCATTCTGAGGATCGCACGCAAACGCGTATTGTACTTATTCTTGCAGACTATAATCATCAATCTATTGATTCGATTTTCTTTGATCAAATGTATAATCAGCCCGTTAATTTAGAAGGCTTAACATGGAATCAGGTTCAAGATATTATGAAATTGATTCATCCTGAACTATTTACAGATATTAAAAGAAGTTCAAAATTTAAGGATTTTGAATACAATTTAAAAAATGATATGGGTGATCGTATGCGTTTTATACGAGAAGTTGTTTTTTCGCTTTCACAAACTCAATTTGGCAAATATATGGAAGTAACGAGAAATACTGCTAAGTATTGGGATGAGGGACAGATCAATGTGGATAAGATCTTAAAAATATCGCAAAGAACAAACATCAGTATGGACTTTATGATTCGTGATAATTATCCGTTGACTTTACAGACACAAGGTATGAGTGAGGCTTTATATTTGGCAGTTATGACAAATTGTGTATTGTATCGTTTGAGAAATATGAAGCAGTAAAATAACTTTAACTTTAGAGCAAAAAAATGCTCTTTTTTTCTTGCATAATTGATGGTTTCCTATATAATAGACTTGTTCTTTTAATGAAACAAAAAGTTTAGTATAAAAAACAAGCAGGGGTGATTGAATGAAAATAGGCAAAAAACTAAAAGAGCTTCGAACCCAGAATGGGTTGACTTTGGAAGAACTTGCGAATCGTAGTGAATTAACGAAAGGCTTTTTATCGCAGTTAGAGCGCGACTTAACAAGTCCAAACATTTCTGCATTGGAGAATATATTGGAAGCTTTAGGTACCAATTTGGCAGATTTCTTTCAATCAAGCAAGGAAGAGCAGATTGTTTTCCATACGCAAGATTTTTTTGTGAATGAGCAAGATGATTTGGTTACGGAATATATTATTCCTAATGCCCAGAAGAATCAGATGGAACCTCTTTTATTGACTTTAAAACCGGGCGCAAAGTCACAGGAAGTCAAGGCTCATGAGGGAGAAGAATTTGGCTATATTTTAAAGGGCAGTGTTGTTTTAGTTGTTGGTAATAAAAGGTTAAAAGTTAAATCAAAAAAGACATCAAATTCTACCTGTCAAAGTAGATTGATGTCTATTTTTACCTATAAAAAATGGGCACTGCCATATCAGCGGCTGCCACACAGGCAGCTTATGTTACATATATTCACACACTAATATGGGCTTACATACCCCTCAAATTTCTATTGGTGTCCTAACATATAGTATATGAAAATACAAGCGTTTATTCCCGTTCTGCTCCGTATTTTATACCAATATTTTCAACACTATATGTCTTATTTTCCGAACTTTTTATAATGACATTCGGCTTCCGATGGATGTCATTTTTCCATACCGAGTCCTTCTCCTTTACTTGCAGGATTTACAATACAGCTCCGCCCACATCGGCACAAATCCCGCCCCAAGTGCTACTCTCTGCGATGCTATATGTGACATTGAGGTACCATAAAACGGAAGCTTCCCGCGCTTTAAAATCTCGTTTTTCAGGACCGCAACAAGCATGGAACCTATTCCAAGTCCTTCTGCCTCCGGCATCACATTAATTCCAATCTGCCACATGCTGTCGCTGTCGCTTGTAGCGCCCGCCATGCCAAGAAGGACGCCATCTCTGTAAGCTCCTACCCCAATTTCATCCTTGGGCAGCTCATGAAAGAGAAATGCTTCTCCAAAGCGTTCATCTCCTCTGAATGGCTCCAGTTCTTCTCCCTCAAAGATTCGGATCTCATAATCTTTCGTGTCTACCTCGGACATTTCGGTCGCAATATAAAATGGATGAGCCTGTGCAATCTGGCAGTGGAACATTTTTAAACCTGCTTCCAGCTCATGTAAAGCTTCCACGTCCATGAACCAGGCGCCGCTTCTGTCTTTAAATGTTTCCCTCACCCATACAATAATATCCTTCTTACCGGATGCAAGAATCTTGCCATTGATGCAGGCAATCTTCAGAAAACATTCCCCTTCTTCAAAAATCCTGCGTCCCTGCAGCGGGGTATACACAGTGAAGATATTTTCCCTGCTGGTAACTGCTCCTTCCTCTGTACAGAAATCAATCGCCAGCTGCTTTACCAATATCTCGTTCATACTTTTCCACAATTCTTTTCTCTCTCCGCCATCCAGACTTTCCTCTCTTGACCGATGCGGCGGCCATCCTGCAATCGGACCAACCTCCGGGTCTTTTGCATATTCAAATAAACTGTCCGCGTCTTCCTCTGTCCACTTTCTCAATAGCAGCCGTTCTGTTTCTAACATATCGTATTCCTTTCCACTCCCTGCCACGTAAACCTGCCCGCTTTCCAAACAGAAACAGTTCTACTCCGCGCACTGTTCTTTTGCTTCGGCATCGGGTCCTAACATTCCCAGCTTAAAATGTCTTCTGCAGAGCGCCACATAGCTGTCGTTTGCTCCTAACATGACCTGCGGGCCAGAGCGCACAATGCCATGCTCGTTGTATCTCGTATTACAGGTAGCTTTTCTGCCGCACCAGCACACCGTCTTTAACTCCTGGATCACATCCGCAATCGCAATCAGGCGCTCGCTCCCCGGGAACAGCAGGTTGCGGAAATCTGCGCGCAGTCCGTAACAGACCACCGGCACATCCATAAAATCCACAATATCAGACAGAAAATCCACCTGCTGCGGCGTGGCAAACTGCACCTCGTCTACAATGATGCAGTCATATCCGCGAATCTCCTCCTCCTTCATCTGCTGCAGTTCTTCTAACAGAATGCAGTCATGTTGAAGCCCGATCCTTGAATATACCGTCCGCTCGCCATCTCTGGCATCGATCGCCGGTTTACATAACAGCGCTTTCTGTCCCACTTCCTCATAGTTAAAATGCGTCATCAGCGCATTTGCCGTCTTAGAACTTCCCATTGCACCATAGTAATAATATAATTTTGCCATCAATCCACCCTCTGTCGCTGCCTGCCGCCCACTTCCTGCATACAGTCATTTTCTTATTAAAAAGCGCTGTGCGCCACTTCTATCCATTATACCTGTACTTTTCTGCACCGGCAAGTACCTTTCCATTCTCCCGTGTCCACATTCCATTTCTCCCGTGTCCACATTCCATTCTTCTTGCACACCACCCATTTTTTCGCTATAATATCTTGTGCACGATTTACGAAAGGCATGGGATGATATATGAATAAAAAAGATATCTTGGAGTTAAAAAGACGTTTTAAAAAGGATGCCTGCACCTTCACCAGACTCTGCGGATGCTACGTAGACGCAGACCGCAACAAGGTCACAACCTTCGGGGAGACCTTCTTAAATCTGGAGGATGAGGAATTCTATAAATACCTGGAAATTGCAAAAAAAGTCATGTCCGGCACGATCGGCAACAACATTCTGGAGCTGGAGTTTCCGACCGCCGAGGAGGCACCCGGCGGAAGACAGCAGTTTTTGATGGGGCTGCGCGAGAGCGCCTTAAAAAACGACGATCTGATGGACACATTCTATGATCTTGTCATTGAGAATTACAGTTATGTCGGGAATTATCTGATTCTGGTTTTCCACGACGCTTACGATGTCATGACCAAAACCTCCGACAATAATAAGCTCGACGAATCCGAGGAAGTCTACGAGTATCTGCTGTGTGCGATCTGTCCGGTCACTCTGACCAAGCCGGGGCTTGGCTACCGCGAGGACGAGAACCGTATCGGACCGCGCATCCGCGACTGGGTGGTCGGCGTTCCGGACACAGGTTTTGTTTTTCCGGCGTTTACCGACCGCAGCAGCGATATTCACTCCGTGATGTTCTACACCAGGGATACCAAGACACCGCACGCGGAATTCATGGAATCCGGTCTCGGCTGTGGCACCAAGCTGACCGCCACCGAGAAAAAGCTGACATTCCAGAGCATCATCAAAGAAGTCATCGGTGAGGATGAGGAAGAGAGCGACGCTGTCTTCGGGGATATCCAGGAAAATCTGAACAATATGATTCCGGTCACGGAGGACGAGACGGTGGAACCGGAACCGGTCATCGTCACCAGATCCGCCATTGCAGATGTCCTTGCAGAAAGCGGTGTTACCGAAGAACAGGCTGCCGTCATTGAAAAGACCTACGAAAATGTATTTGGCGAGGAACTTCCGGAAGCCGGTCAACTGGTCGATCCGAAGCTTGTGGAAGCCAACGGAAAGCGCAAGGAAAAGCTGGAGCTGGTAAAACAGGTCGAAAACTTAAAGCAGCAGCTTGAGGAGACGCGCTCCGTTCCGGTCTCGGAGGGAGATGCCGATGGCGAAGATGTCCCTGCCGTCAAGACCTACGATGTCATCCTGCGCGTCAAGCCGGAAAAAGTCGGACAGATTCACTCCCAGGTCATCGACGGACAGAAATGTCTGGTCATTCCGATGGATGAAGATGAGCACGCCGCTGTCAACGGTGTCAATACCACCGTATAATACGGATCGATGCAATCGATGACGTATGGAATATGTTCCATACCGGCAGAAGCCAGCAGTGACGGCATTCATGCCACCGTATCCTATTTTGCATAAAACCCGTCATGAAATGATTTCCTTTCTCATTTCATGACGGGTTTTTCATAACAATCCTGTTTCAGACGCAGGCACAGCGTTTATTGCGTCAGCCGCTCTCTGATATACTGCTCCATCTCATCCTTCGGTATGCCGAGTGTGAGCGAGAGTTCACTGTACAGTTCATTCTCCGCTGTCCGCATGTAGCGCTCGTCCAGCGCCGTGATCTTCTTCCCCTGTGCCGTGCGCTCCTGTTTTCTGATGTATAGTGTCTTTACAATGCTGACCCACGCACGATAATCGCAGGTGTTCATTGCCTCCTTGTATCTCGCCTCTCTCTGCCTGTCATCCGGCACCCAGAGCTGCTCGATCTTAGGCATATCCTCAATCAGCTGATCCGCTTCCTCCCTGGAAATCACTTTGCGCATCGTAATCTTCTGATTGTCCGTCGGTGCATAGATCCTTCCACTGCCATCGCCAACCGGGGCAAGAACATAATACAAACGGTCTTTGTCCGCCCCGGAAATGTCAATGTGGGTAATATCCTCAATCCGGCATACACCCTTCACTCCATACACAATATACTCACCGATCTCAAACATCTTCCCCGATTCTCCTTTCATCACAGTTTTAAAGCATCCATTTCTATTTTAACACGAAAAATCCCGATTTAATCAATATTTTCCGCTTTTTTCCAATTTTCGTAACTATTGCCAGAAAACAGGCGGCGTATGATTGTACATATTTGCCAAAATAGGAAGTAAAAAAGACTCCTGTCACAGAATTTTTGCGCCGGGCGCGGTCATGCGGCATGCTTCCCATTCGCGCGGTCACGCATCTTCACAACATATTTTTGTGTGACAGGGATGAATTCTCCCAATCGAGTAGGAGGCGGTGTATTGTTCACGTCTGTCCAAAATCTCTGCATCCGCTTTTTCAAATTGCTTGAAACTGTTGTTCTGTTTCGAGCTGCACAACAGTTTCAAGCAATTTGTCTTTGTCTGTGCCGTTTAATATACGCTGCACTATTTTTTTAGCATGGGCATCTTTATACGATCTTAATACAGTAAACCAGATCATTACACCTTTTTTTTATATTTCACGTTATACTCTTTGTAAGCAAGCAGAAAAAGGAGAAATATATATGCTTGAAATTATACATAGAAAAAAACGGCTGTCATCCTTTAAGCTGATTGCTCTGGGTTTTGCCGGAGTCATTGTACTTGGAGCACTTATCTTGATGCTACCATTTTCATCAAACACCGGATCTGTTACACCATTTCATGAGGCACTGTTCACTTCAACCTCCGCTGTTTGCGTTACGGGGCTTGTTGTGCAGGATACAGGCAGCTATTGGTCCGCTTTCGGGCAGGCGGTGATTTTGCTGCTTATTCAGATAGGCGGACTTGGCGTTGTGACGGTTGCTGCAACATTTGCCATGCTTTCCGGCAGAAAAATATCGCTGATGCAACGCAGCACCATGCAGGATGCCATTTCAGCCCCAAAAGTCGGCGGCATCGTTCGCCTGACTCGCTTTATTGTACGTGGGACTTTTCTGATCGAACTTATCGGAATGTTTGCCATGCTACCGGTATTTTGCAGAGATCACGGTTTCAAAGGAATTTGGATGGCGGCGTTTCATTCGGTCTCCGCTTTTTGCAATGCAGGATTCGACATACTCGGCACCACCGAAAACAAATATCCATCTCTTACGGGATACGTCGGAGAGCCGACAATAAACATTGTAATTATGATTTTAATTATCGTGGGCGGCATTGGCTTTTTGACTTGGGATGATATCTGTACAAACAGG
>ERZ827498.4817-NODE-4817-length-10273-cov-2.726757_pt1 | contig 10273 bp, 9 predicted proteins | sample MGYA00519865_ERZ827498 | MGnify/ENA primary metagenome ERZ827498 (study PRJEB31778, sample SAMEA3449328) | human gut metagenome | biome: human gut; feature: human-associated habitat; material: faeces | place: United Kingdom | collected 2010/2012 ...
GAAGCGGACGGCGACTTTGCGTATCTCCCCAAGAAGGAAGTTATCAAGCTCAAGGCCGAGCAGGAAAAGCTGGAAAAGAACCTTTCCGGCATAAAGGATATGAAGAAGCTCCCCGGCGCCATGTTCGTAGTTGACCCGCGCAAGGAGCACATCGCCGTCATGGAAGCCCGCGCTCTGGGTATCCCCGTAGTGGCTATCGTTGATACCAACTGCGACCCCGACGAGGTGGATTACGCTATCCCCGGCAACGACGACGCTATCCGCGCGGTCAAACTCATCGCCTCCAAGATGGCTGACGCCGTACTGGAAGGCCGTCAGGGTGAGCAGATGATAGACGCAGCAGCCGAAGAAGAGGCCGCTGGCGACGATTTTTAATCTTAAACGATACTTTTAACAGGAGGTCAAGCATATATGTTTACCGCTAAAGACGTAATGGCTCTGCGCGAAATGAGCGGCGCCGGCATGATGGATTGCAAGAAGGCCCTCACCGCCTGCGAAGGCGATATGGACAAGGCAATGGATTATCTTCGCGAGAAGAGCCTTGCTGCTTCCGCAAAGAAGGCTGCCCGTATAGCTGCCGAGGGTATTGTAAGCAGCTATGTTACCGATGACCACAAGGTCGGCGCTATCGTAGAGGTCAACTGCGAGACCGACTTCGTCGCCAAGACTGACGACTTCAAGGCTCTGGTAAACAGCGTTGCCAAGCTGGTAGTTGAAAAGAACCCCGCCGATGTAGACGAGCTGATGGCTCTGGACTGCGGCGATGGCACCGTTGCCGAGATGGTCAACCGCGCAGTTGCCAAGATAGGCGAAAAGATAACCATTCGCCGCTTTGCCCGCATGGAGGGTCAGCTGGTGGATACCTATATCCATCTGGGCGGCAAGATCGGCGTTATCGTAGCCGCCAAGACAACGGATGCCGAGAAGGCCAGGCCCGCCGTACATGATGTAGCGATGCACATCGCCGCCGCGAAGCCCGGCGTGCTCCATCGCGACGAGGTGGATCCTGCCGATCTGGACAAGGAGCGCGAGATACTGCGCGCCCAGGCTCTGAACGACCCCAAGCCCAAGCCCGCAAACATCATCGAGAAGATGGTGGAAGGCCGTATCGCCAAGTACTACAAGGAGGTTTGCCTGCTTGAGCAGCCCTTCGTAAAGAATCCCGATCAGAGCATTGAGCAGATGCTCAAGGAGCACGGTGATGTGGAGCTGGTAGCGTTCGTCCGCTTTGAGATGGGCGAAGGTCTCCAGAAGCGCCAGGATAACTTCGCTGAGGAAGTTATGGGCCAGATGAAGAAGTAAAACCTGCTTTTAAAAGGAACACCCTTTCCGGTGTTCCTTTTTTGTTATATAATGTATCTGGTGAAAATCGGTCCAGACCGTAATAATAGTTTTAAGGAGCAGAAAAATGCTGAAATACAAGAGAATATCACTTAAGCTTTCTGGCGAAGCCATGGGTGGCGCACAGGCTGTGGATTTTGACAAGGCGGAGGCTATAGCGAGACAGGTGGCGCGGCTTCACGAGCTTGGAGCAGAGATAGGTATAACCATAGGCGGCGGCAATATATGGCGTGGCCGCAGCTCCGGCGATATGGACCGCAACAGGGCGGATCAAATGGGTATGCTGGCGACTGTCATAAACTCGCTTGCCGTGCAGGATTGCCTGCTGAAGCTGGGGGTTCCAGCCGTGGTGATGTCCTCAATAGATATGCCAAGAATAGCGGACAGCTATTCCTCCCGGGCTGCACATGCCGCCCTTGATGCAGGTAAGGTAGTCATATTTGCAGGCGGCAGCGGTCTGCCCTTCTTCTCTACCGATACCGCAGCTGCCCTCAAGGCCGCCGAGATAGGCGCGGACGCAATGCTCCTTGCAAAGAACGTGGACGCGATATATTCCGACGACCCCAAAAAGAACCCGAATGCCATAAGGTATTCGCACCTCACCTACGACGAGGTCATCGAACGTGAACTAAAGGCTACAGACCTTACTGCCATAACCCTCTGCAAGGAGCAGAACATACCTATACTTGCCTTCGCCATGGCGGACCCGGACAACGTGGTAAAAGCCGTTCAGGGCGAGAGCATAGGTACGCTGATAGACAACGTGAAGTAAGGTATAAAGCGGGCGATACTGTGAACAATCTCTAATTGGGGATTGTGCGAAACAGGCATTTCCTGTAAAATATAGCTGAGCTTTTTATAAGATAAACTTTCAGGAGGTTCAAATATGGACGCTGTCGCAACCGCAAAAGAAAAAATGACCAAAACCGTAGCCGCTTTGGAGCGTGACCTCGGAACCCTCAAGGCCGGGCGTGCGAACCCCCAGGCTCTTGACCGCATAATGGTTGACTATTACGGCTCTCAGGTGCCGATAAACCAGCTGGGCAATATATCCTCCCCCGAAGCGAGGCTGCTGGTCATCTCCCCCTATGACGCCACTATGATAAAGGAAATAGAGAAGGCTATACAGAAGTCCGACCTGGGCATTAACCCCAGCAACGACGGCCGCCTCATACGTCTCGTATTCCCCGAGCTCACCGAGGAGCGCCGAAAGGAGCTTGTAAAGCTGGTGCGCAAGAAGGGCGAGGAGTCTAAGGTAGCTATACGTTCTATCCGCCGCGACGCCATCGATACCATTAAGAAGGCCAAGAAGGACGGCGATATAACTGAGGACGACCAGAAGCGCCAGGAAGAGCAGGCCCAGAAGGCTACCGATGAGTTCATAAAGAACATTGACAAGGTCATTGCTGATAAGGAAAAGGAGATAATGACGGTTTGATATCCGTACTTGGATACGAGCTTGGAAGGGCGAAAGAGCTGCTGGAGGCCGAAGGATACAGCGTGAGGTGCGTAGAGACCCGCAGCCGCAAGGGACTTAACGGCAACGAAAAACGGGTGATAAGGCAGCGTACTGATGGCAATGCGGTTGAGCTCATATGGGCCCTGTTCAAAACAGACTGCGAATATGGGGGATAGCGGTTAGTTCCGCATCCCCTTTTGTATCGGAGGATATTTTTACACAATGGCAAAGATACAGCCTCAAAGCGTAGGCTTGGCGCCGGAACTGCCACGGCATATAGGCATAATAATGGACGGCAACGGCCGTTACGCCACGCGGCGGGGCCTGCCGAGAAAGCTTGGCCACCGGACAGGAATGGAACGGCTGCGGGGGCTTATACGTTTTTCATCGGATATAGGTATTGAGGTGCTGTCGCTGTACGCCTTTTCCACCGAAAACTGGAAGCGGCCCAAGGAAGAGATAGGGGCGCTGTTCGATCTTTTTCTGGAATACTTTATAAGCGAACTGGACGACCTGGATAAAAACAACGTCTGCATACGCATAATGGGCGACATGTCCGCATTTCCGGAAAAAATGGGCCAGGAGACGGACGAGGCCATGTACAAAACCAGAAACAATACCGGCCTGAAGCTCAATATTGCATTGAACTACGGCAGCAGGGCAGAGGTGGTACGCGCCTGCAATACCCTTATTGAGCGCGGAAAGCCCGTAGACGAAGCTGATCTTATGAACGCCCTGTATACCGCAGGACTGCCGGATCTTGACCTGATAATCCGTACGGCGGGAGAGCAGCGGTTATCCAACTTCATGCTGCTTCAGGCGGCATACGCTGAGCTGGTGTTCACGGACGTGACATTTCCCGAGCTTACGGACGAAAAATATGCGGACTGCATAAGGGAATACCAACGGCGCACCAGAAGGTTCGGCGCGGTGACGGAATAAATCATCAAAAAGGAGAAGCGGCATAATGGATAGCGGCAGGAAAACCAGAGTAATAGTAGGCGCGTTGCTGGGGTTGCTTTTCGTGGGCATAGTGGCTCTCGGCAGCATATTCCGCACCGTGGTATTTACCGTGGCGGCGGTGATAGCGGTATATGAGATGTCAAACATGATCTATAAAAAGACGGAAAAGAACATATTCGCGGCGCCCGCATACATCTTTGCGGCGCTGTGCTTCCCCGTAGCCTCATTTCCGGCGGCCCTGGCGGCGAGGATGAGCGCCGCTACCGCCATAATGCTCCTCGGGGCGCTGTGCCTGATGCTCATCGCGGCGGAGAGGATATTCAACAGGCTGCGCACCACGGAGGAAAGCATATACTCAGCCTTTATGCTGATATATCCCATGTCACTGTTTGGAATGCTGGCGCTGATAATGCCCGCCGACGGGCTCGTATCGCCCAAAAACGTGGGTCTGCTGCTGGTATTCATATGCCCGCTCATGGGCGACATGCTGGCCTATTACATAGGCTCCTCCATGGGCAAGCGAAAGCTGTGCCCCGAGATAAGCCCTCATAAGACGGTTGAGGGAAGCTACGGAAGCTTTCTCGGCGGGCTGCTGGGCGGCTTTGTATGCTTCCTGCTGCAATTCATATGGGGGCTGCGCCTGCCCATACTTCCCATGCTGCTCGTAGGTATTATCTGCGGAGGAGTAGGGCAGATAGGCGACCTGTTTGCGTCCGTCATAAAACGCTGGGCAGGGGCAAAGGATTACGGCAATATATTCCCCGGCCATGGCGGGGGGATAGACAGGTTGGACAGCGTGCTCATGTGCGCACCGGTGGTGCTGTGTTACGTATGGCTCAGCATGCTGGTCTAAAGGAATGCAATAGATAATGAAGAATATAGCTGTTTTGGGCTGCACAGGCTCCATAGGCAGGCAGACCCTTGACGTTATCAGGGCTAATCCGGATAAATTCCGGGCGGCCGTGCTTTGCGCGGGCAGAGATGCAGACGCCATGTTTAAAGCGGCGGAGGAATTCCGCCCGGATTATATTGCCATGGCGGACGAGGCTGCGGCGGATAAGCTCAGGCAAAGCGGAATAAAGGCAAAAATAGCCGGCGGTGAACAGGCGGTGCTGGAAGCGGCGGCCTATGAGGGCGCCGACATAATAGTAAATGGCATAAGCGGCTTTTCAGGAATGAAGCCGCTGCTTGCAGCGCTGGAAGCCGTTGCCCTTGCAAACAAAGAAAGCATCGTCTGTGCCCACGACCTGGTAAATGCCGCGCTGAAAAAGGGCGGTGCCATAATACCGGTGGACAGCGAACAGAGCGCCATATTCCAGTGCATGGCGGCGGGAAACCACGGCGAGATACAAAGGCTCATACTTACGGCCTCCGGCGGTCCCTTCAGGGAATATACAAAGGAACAGCTCAAAACCGTCACGCCGGAGCAGGCAGGGCATCACCCAACCTGGAAAATGGGCAGAAAGATCACTATAGACTCCGCCTCCTTTTTCAACAAGGGCCTCGAGATAATGGAGGCGAGCTATCTTTTCGGCATACCCGGGGAAAGGATAAGCGTATTGGTACACCCGGAGTCCATAGTGCATTCCATGGTGGAATACACGGACGGATGCAATATGGCACAATTATCCAGGCCCGATATGCGGCTTGCAATACAATATGCGCTGACGTACCCGGAAAGGATCCATGGCGAGTTTGGAAGGCTTCGCCTTGAGGACATGGGCAAAATAAGCTTTTATGCGCCTGATACCGATAAATTTCCGGCGATACCCATGGCGTATGAGGCGCTGCGCGAGGGTGGGGCGCTGCCCATAGTTTATAACGGCGCAAACGAGGCGGCGGTGGATATGTTCATACGGGGCAAGATACGCTTTGACGAGATAGCCGACGTGGTCGGATACGCCATGAGCAGGGCGGACAGGGGGAATATACTCTCCCTTGAGGACATAATAAAAATAGACAGGCAGGCGAGAAGGCTTGCATTTGAGAAAGGAAACGCATAAATGACGCTGTTGTCAATTGTTGGCGCGCTGCTGGTGCTTACGGTGCTGGTATTCGTACACGAACTTGGGCATTTTTACGCGGGCAAAAAGCTTGGCTTCAGAATAGACGAGTTCGCCATAGGAATGGGCCCTGTGGTGTGCAGCAAGGAGAAAAACGGTACCCGCTTCGCGATCCGGGCGCTGCCCATAGGCGGCCTATGTGCCTTTCACGGTGAGGATGAAGGTGTATCCGATCCCGAGTGCTTCAATGCGCAGCCGGTATGGAAGCGCATGATAGTGGTACTGGCCGGCCCGTTTATGAATATACTTCTGGCAGTGGTGCTGGCTGTAATAATACTTATGACCTACGGCGAGTATATGCCGATGATAAACGACTTTACCGCAGAGAACACCCCGGCGGAGGCCGCGGGCATACAGGTAGGCGATATCATAACCGAGATAGACGGCAAAAGCATAACCTACTATGCGGAATGCACGGATTACATACAGCAGGCTGATCCTGCGAGAATAGAGGTTACCGTACGACGTGACGGCATGGACGTGACGCTTACCGCCCGCGACATATACGACCCCGAAAGCGGCAGCAACAGGCTGGGGATATACATATCTCCCGAAAGGCTGCGCTACGGCCTGCTTGAGGCTGCGACAAATTCGGTACGTTACACCTGCTATATTGTAAAAGAGATGTTCAAGGTGCTGGGCGGCCTGTTTACGGGAAGCGTAACCTCCGACGATGTAGCTGGACCGGTAGGCACCATAAGCATAATAGGTCAGGCGGTGAGGGCCGGCTTTGAGGTGGTGCTGCGTCTCGGAGTGCTTATCAGCATCAACCTTGGCATAATGAACATACTGCCTATTCCGGCGCTGGACGGCGGAAGGTTTTTGTTCATGGTGATAGAGGCGGTTCGCGGCAAGCCCATACCTCCCGAGAAGGAGGGAATGATACATATGGCGGGGCTGGTGCTGCTCTTCAGCCTTATGATACTGCTTACGGTAATGGACGTAAGAAAGCTGTTTTAGCCGCATAGCGGCAGACCGACTTGTGGGGGAAGGATGAAAAAAACAAGAAAAGTTATGGCAGGGGCGGTGCAGATAGGCGGCGGCGCCCCCGTCACCATACAGTCTATGACCAATACCGACACGGCGGACGCGATAGCCACCGCCGATCAGATATTGGCCCTTGAGGAGGCGGGCTGCGAGATAGTCCGCTCTTCCGTGTACAATGAGACATGTGCAAAGGCAATACCCGAGATAAAGAGCAGGATACACATACCACTCGTCGCGGATATACATTTTGATTGGAGGCTCGCCATAGCCGCCATGGAAAACGGCGTGGACAAGCTGCGCTTCAATCCCGGCAACATAGGCGGAGAGGAAAACGTAAAAAGGCTGGTGGATTGCGCCAAGGCCCATCATGTTCCCATGTGCATAGGGGTAAACGGCGGCTCTGCGGAAAAGGAGCTTCTACGAAAGTACGGAGGCCCAAAGCTGGTTGAGAGCGCGCTGAAGCACGTCCGCATGCTGGAAAAACAGAGCTATTATGACATGGTCATATCTATTAAATCCTCCAACGTGCCGAATACAATTGAGGCTTACAGGCTTATGAGCAGGGAGTGCGATTACCCCCTGCATATAGGTGTTACGGAAGCTGGCGGCGGTGAAATGGCCCTTGTAAAGGCTGCGGCCGCCATGGGCGCCCTTCTTGTGGACGGCATAGGGGATACCATGCGCGTATCCATGACCGGTGACCCTGTACAGGAGGTTTACGCAGCGAAGGAGATACTGAAGGCCATGGGCCTCAGAAAAGAAGGAGTGGAAATAGTCAGCTGCCCAACCTGCGGCAGAACTTGCACCGATCTTCTCAGCGCCGCCAACAGGGTGGAGCATGAGCTTTCCAGCCTGATACCCAAGGGAAAGTACCTTAAAGTAGCCGTGATGGGCTGTATTGTAAACGGCCCCGGAGAAGCGGCTGAAGCCGATATAGGCGTGGCCTTCGGCAAGGGCGGCTGCGCCCTGTTCAAGGGCGGCAAGCTCTTCAGGACAGTTCCTCTGGAGGCCGCCGTAGACGAGCTGATAGCCGAGGCGAAGGCCATGATGGAATAGACTATGGAACAGAAGCTTTTGACTATATTTGAAAAATACGGCCTTGGAGACGGCGAGATAACAGATGCCGGACTGAACAAGCGTGAAAATCTGCTGACCGTTACCGTGCGGTGCGGCCATATAACCAGCGCCGAAAACATAGCCTGTCTTGAGAGGGAGCTTTGCGCCCTCATGCCGGGCTGCCGCACAAAGGTAATAATCAGGTGCGGCGGGCTTTCGGCGCTGCTGTCCGCCTGCGACGAGGATACGCTGAACATACTCAAAAAGACATGGTGCGACATACTTCCGGTATGCCGCCCCGCGATACACAGCTCCGTCTGGGATTATGAGAGCGGCACGATCAAGGTAAAGATACCCGGGCAGGTGTTCGAGCTGGTCTCGGATCCGAGACATAGGGAAACGGTAAAGTCATATTACCTCGATCGGTACGGCATAGAGACTGACATAGAGCTTACAGCGGACGATACCATGGAGCTGACGCTGCCCAAGGAAGAGGAACGGCCCTCCTGGCAGCCTAAAAAGGCTGCGGAGGCCAAGAAAAAGGCACTCCCCGACAGGGCGGATGTGATATATGGCAAGCCCATAAAAAAGACCGCCATAATCCAGCAGCGCGACGTGGACGAGACTATGTGCTACGTCACAATAAAGGGCGAGATACTAACCCTGGAGACTACAAAGCAGAAAAACGGCAGGACTATACTGACATTTGCCATAAGCGACCATACAAACACGATTCCCTGCAAGATGTTTCTCGAGGAGGGCGAGAATGGCATCGTCGATACCATAGCCGGCATACAGAAAAAGAAGGATATACTTATCGTCGCCGGAAAGTATATGATGGATCAGTGGCTCAGGCGAATGTGCGTATTCCCGCGGGACGTGGGCTGGGAGCCAAGAGCGGTTCGCACGGACAAGTCCGAGGAGAAGCGCGTAGAGCTGCATCTTCATACCAAGATGTCCAGCATGGACGGCCTGACAGACGTTAAGGAAGCCATAAAGACCGCAGCCCGCTGGGGCCATAAGGCAATAGCAATAACGGATCACGGCGTGGTACACGCCTTCCCGGATGCGGTGGCACAGGCAGACAAGCTGAAAAAGGACGGCAAGGACATAAAAATACTGCTGGGCGTCGAGGGATACCTCATGCCCGACAGCGAGCTTATAAAGCGGCCGGAGCAATACGTGGCGATAGGAGTGGTAGCATATCCCGGCGTAAAGGAGGACGACGTATTCGAGATAGCCGCGCTGCGCTTTGACGAGAGCGGCGAAAAGGAAGGCTTATCCATAATAGTCAACAGCGGCGCGGCGCTGACCGATGCCATGGCTCAGGAGACAGGGCTTACACGCGAAATGATAAACGGCGGCGTGAGCCTGAAGGACGGGCTGAAGCAGCTGTATGACTTTATAGGCGATGGAGTGAAGGTGATACACGACCCGCTGGAGCTGAACAACCTCAGGCAGCACGGCCTGCGCTTTGATATGGAGCTGGACGCGCACTGCGTAAGCACCTCCATGCTGTTTCATTACCTGCACAGGGAAAGCAAGCAGACGGATATGAGGACTGCGGCGGAGGCGCTGGGCGTGGAGCATTGCGGCGGCAGAGCTATGGAAAGGGCGAGGACTGCGGCAAAGATAATGAACGCCGTACTGTCCGAGATGACCGCAAAGGACATAGAAAAGCTGCCGCTCATAGACGCGGTTCCCAAGGAAAAGGGAAAGGGCCGCAGGCTCACCTACCATATAATCATAATGGCCAGGAACCACGAGGGCCTTATGAACCTTTACCGCCTCGTGTCATATGCTCACCTCGAGCACCTGCGCAAGGTACCGCAGATACCCAGAAGCCTTCTCAATATGCACCGTGAGGGCCTTATAATAGGCTCCGCCTGCGAGGCAGGAGAGCTGTTCCGGGCGGTGCTCAGGGGGGAGAGCGAGGAAAAGCTCATGTCCATAGCGGACATGTACGACTATCTCGAGATACAGCCCATAGGCAACAACGCCTTCCTTATGCGAAACGGCACAGTGGACACGGAGGAAGGGCTTCGCGATCTCAACCGCAGGATAGTAGCCCTGGGCGACAAGATGGGCAAGCCTGTGGTGGCCACGGGGGACGTACACTTCTTGGAGCCGGACGACGCGCTTTTCCGCAGCATAATAATGCACGCCAGAGGCTTTGACGATGCGGAGCAGCAGGCCCCCCTATACTTCAAGACCACGGATGAGATGCTGGAGGAATTCTCCTATCTGGGCGAGGAAAAGGCGAGGGAGGTAGTAATAACCAACCCCAACATGATAGCCGACAGCTGCGAGAGAATGAAGGCGTTCCTGTCAGAAAAGGGCACCTATGCCCCTACGTTCCCCGGCGCAAACGACGAGCTGAGGAATATGGCGCTGAAGAAGGCTC
>ERZ827498.4824-NODE-4824-length-10267-cov-5.709949_pt1 | contig 10267 bp, 7 predicted proteins | sample MGYA00519865_ERZ827498 | MGnify/ENA primary metagenome ERZ827498 (study PRJEB31778, sample SAMEA3449328) | human gut metagenome | biome: human gut; feature: human-associated habitat; material: faeces | place: United Kingdom | collected 2010/2012 ...
GATACCTTACACGTGACCCACGTATGAAAGAACGTAAGAAATACGGTCTCAAAGCTGCCCGTCGTGCGCCTCAGTTCTCCAAGAGATAACAGGCCCGACAAACCAATTCAAAAATGCTCAAAAAGCCCGGAACCATGCGGTTTTCCGGGCTTTTTCCTTTCCAAAAAGTCTGTTGTCCTTTGTCCGATTTTGGAAGGATTTGACCTTGCCTGACCCGGTTTTTCTTGATTAATAATGGGGCAACAGGCCCTTTTTGACCCCGTTATGATTAAAAAATGGGGCAACTGCGAGCCGAAATCGGGGTGTTTTAGAGGGCATTTTCCCCGTCATTTTTTCGATTCCATGACGGCCTTTGTGAACGGTTTTTCTTTTGAAGGGGATGTCCTGATTTGTCAGGATTTGACCAAACCGAATCCAGTTTATCTTGTCCTTCTGAGTTGCCGCTGCTGTGTTTCAAGTGGATGAACTCTCGCACATTTGCGGCGCAGTGTTCCTTCCATATATACTGAAAGCGTAAAGGAGGAACGCCCTATGAAAAAACGGAAATTCAAGATATACCTCACCCCCGCCGAAAACAGCATTGTGATCCAGAGCCTTAATCACCTGCGCAATACTATGCTCCGTGAAAACCGGGACACCGGCTGCCTGGATGAACTTCTGCTCAAAGCCATGTGCGCCCCGGTGAAGAAGATGTAAAATTACATATCGCTGCTTGATGAGCCGCTTATTCTTTTCAGAAAGAGTAAGCGGCTTTTTTCATGTCCATCTTTCGGATTTTCTCATACATAGCCGTCCGTCTTGCCAACGGGCGGCTAAATCTAAGAAGAAGGAGGACATGAAAATGCCGGAACAAAGAAGCCGCCCCAGGGATGGCCGCGTGATCGCGCTGGCCAACCAGAAAGGCGGCACAGGCAAAACCACCACGACGGTGAACCTGGGCATTGGTTTAGCCCGTCTGGGGAAAAAGGTGCTGCTCATTGACGCAGACCCCCAGGGCGACCTCACTACCTGCCTGGGCTGGCAAAACCAGGACAGCCTGTCCACCACCCTGGCCACCGTCATGGAAAAAGTGATCCGGGATGAGCCATTCACCACGGATGAGGGCATTTTGCACCACAGCGAGGGTGTAGACCTTATGCCCGCCAACATTGAGCTGTCCGCACTGGAAATGAGCCTGGTCAACGCCATGAGCCGGGAGTTTACTTTGCGGACCTATGTCAATGAAGCCAAGAAGCACTATGACGTGGTTCTCATTGACTGTATGCCGTCCCTGGGTATGATTACGATCAACGCCCTGGCTGCGGCGGACAGCGTGATTATCCCGGTGCAGGCCCACTATCTCCCCGCCAAGGGCATGACCCAGCTTATGAAAACCATCAATAAGGTGAAACGGCAGATCAACCCGGCTCTGAAGGTGGACGGGGTGCTGCTCACTCTGGTGGATGGGCGCACAAACCTTGCCAGACAGACAGCAGATACACTGCGGCAGAGTTACGGGAGCGTGTTGAAAATTTATCGTTCCGAGATTCCCGTAGCCATCAAAGCCGCAGAAATCAGCGCCGCAGGCAAGAGCATTTACGCCTACGACAAGGGGAGCAAGGTGGCCCAGGCTTACGCGGATTTTTCAAAGGAGGTGCTGGCGGATGGCGAAAAGCAACGGGCTAAACTTCAATCTTCCCTCAGTCGATGACCTGTTTTCCACGGAGGAAGAGCGGGCTGAGGCACGGCTTGAAAAAGTTGTCAATCTTTCGCCCACGGAAATCAGCGACTTCCCGAACCACCCGTTTAAGGTGCGGATGGACGCAGCTATGCAGGAAATGACGGAAAGCGTGAAGCAGTACGGCGTATTGGTCCCTGCCCTGGTGCGCCCCAAACCGGAGGGCGGCTATGAAATGGTGGCCGGACACCGCAGGAAAAAGGCGGCGGATTTAGCGGGGCTTGCGAAAATCCCCTGTATTGTGCGGCAGCTCACCGATGATGAAGCCACGATTATCATGGTGGACTCCAACTTGCAGCGGGAGCAGATTTTGCCCTCGGAAAAGGCGTTTGCCTACAAGATGAAGCTGGACGCTATGAAAAGGCAGCAAGGTGAACGTACAGATTTAACTTCTGCAACACCGTTGCAGAAGTTAGCCGGAAAAACTTCCCGGCAGATACTTGCGGAACAGTCTGGCGAAAGCCATGAGCAGATACGCAAATATATCCGCCTTACCCACCTTATCCCGGAAATTCTGGAGCTGGTAGATAACTCGGTGCTTAAAGACCAGGAAATGCTTCAGATTGCCCTACGCCCTGCGGTGGAGCTGTCCTACCTGCGAAAAGAAGAACAGGCCGACTTGTTCGCTATCATGGACGAGATGGACTGCACCCCGTCCCACGCCCAAGCCATCAAAATGCGACAGATGTCCGAAGCCAAGACTGGAGGGGAACGGCTGGCCAAAGACGCCCTTGTTTCCATTATGAAGGAGGAAAAGCCCAATCAAAAAGAACAGTTCAAAATCCCAAAAGAAAAAATCAGCCGGTTTTTTGCGCCGGGGACGCCCACGCAGAAGATCGAGGACACCATTGTCAAGGCGCTGGAACTTTACCGCAAACGCCAGCGCAGTTTAGAGAGATAGCCCACTCACAAGGGGGAAGTGCGCCCATTTGCAGGGAAACGGCAGCTTGTGCCGGTTCCCCCTCTCCACACCTCACCCCTTCCAAACAACCTAAACAGCCTAAAAAAAGAAGATATTTGGGGAGCCTGGATGTATATAGAAAGCTCCGGCCTCTTTTCCACAGGCAGACATCGGGCTGCGAGGAAAACCGGGCGGGCCTCTCTTTTTTAGACAGTAACCAACACAAGCCGCAGCACATCGGAAACGGTGTGCTTTTTTGCGGCCATTTCAAGGAGGTAACACGATGAAAGCATTGAGAAAGCCCCTGTCCCTGTTCATGGCCATGCTCATGTGCCTGGGCATATTCGCAGGGACGGGAACCACAGCGTTTGCCGCAGGGGAAACCATGACGACGTATATGGTGGAGTTCCCCCGTGCCAGCGACCCCAACAAGGCAGGCTGGGGACATTCCGCTATGAATTTCTTGGGCGGATGGTCTACCGGCGAAAATAACGGTTTTACCATCCACACGCAGGATTCCTTTAACGGGAAAGTCATCTACTGTATCGAACCCGGCGTCAGCGTTCATTCCGGCGACCAGTTTACTGGCCGGGGCGAGGATTTCTGGGATGATTACCCGTCCGATCTGAACCCCACTATCCCACCGGACACCATCAAGGAATATATCGGGCGGATTATGACCTATGGCTGGCAGGGCAACGCCAGCACCTCATGGATGAGTGGGAGCCCGGAGGACGCCAGCAAGATCGCGGGATATATCGCTACCCAGCTTCTTGTTTGGGAAACCGTCGTGGGTGAGCGCGACAGCCAGTTTAACCATGTGGACGCCAATGCCCAGGGCAAAAACAACGTGACGGAATATATCAGCGCCGACCATCCCCTATATAGCGAGATTTTCAGCCAGTATTCCGCCATTGAGAGCGCGGTCAAGCGCCACACTATGCTCCCCAGCTTTTTCAGCAGCACCGCAGACGCCGGTGCCTATGAGCTGAAATGGGATGGCCAGCAGTATTCCCTCACTCTCACGGATACCAACGGCGTGCTGGGAGATTACACCTTTACCAGCAATATTACCGGCCTGAACTTCTCTGTGGACGGAAACCAGCTCACCATCACTTCCAGCCAGGCCATCAAAGGCTCTGTAACGGTAAAAGCAGAAAAAATCTCCGCCCAGCGCAGCGGCGTAGTGGTATGGACGGATGGGATTATCGGCGGCGGCAAGCAGGACTTTGCCACCTACGGGGAAACCGTGTCCGATTATATGGTGGGCTATCTGAACCTGGAAGTAAAAACCGGCAATATGAAGCTGGTCAAGACTTCCGAGGATGGACAGGTAGCCGGGATCAGCTTCACCATTACCGGCGAAGGATACAGCGCCACCAAGACCACCAATGAGGCGGGCGAGATCGACATCTCCGACCTCAATCCCGGCGTTTATACCGTAACCGAGCAGTCGATTGATAAGTATGAACCCCAGGAAACCCAGCGCGTGACCATCGTCAGCGGCCAGACTGCTACCGTGAATTTCAACAACAAGCTGAAGCGTGGCAGCCTGGAAGTGACGAAAACCAGCGAAGACGGGCTGGTGGAGGGCATGACCTTCCACTTGTACGGCACATCCCTCTCCGGGCAGCCGGTGGATGAGTATGCTGTGACGGATTCCAGCGGTGTGGCGCGCTTTGAAAACGTGCTTATCGGCACAGGCTATGTATTGGAGGAGGTGGATACCCCCATCCGTTATGTGGTGCCGGATTCCCAGACAGCCACCATCGAATGGGGTGAGATCACCCAAAAGAGCGTGAACAACGTGCTGAAGAAGTTCCGCGTCACCGTCACCAAGAGCGATGTGGAAACGGGTGCGCCCCAGGGCGATGGTTCCCTGGCCGGCGCTGTGTATGGGCTGTATAAGGGAGATACCCTCATCGACAGCTTCACCACGGACGAAAACGGCCAGTTCACCACTGGATATTACGTCTGCGATTCGGACTGGACAATCCGTGAAATCAACCCCAGCGAGGGCTACCTGCTGGATTCCTCTATCCACAAGGTAGGCGCGGAACCGGAATTGTATGAGATTGAGCTGAACGACACCGCCAACGATGTGACGGAGCAGGTCATCAAGGGCGACATTGCCATAATCAAGCATACCGACGACGTGCGTCCGTAAGGGCGTATTGATAATGCCTAAAGAGGTACTGGATTGGAGAGAAATCCAGTTGGTTAGCCGCCTAACCCGGAATCGAAAGATAAAGGGGACAAGAGCATGGCGGAAAAGCATATACGTTTGAAATCAGTGTATAAGCGGGATATGCGAGACCAAAGGCGTGGCATGGTTAAGGCTAAACTGCTTTAAATCCAGTTTCTTTGCTCTAAGTGTGGAGATGTGCGAAGACTGATTGCGCACATGGACAATTTCTATCAGTGAAACCGTTGTCGTCACTGATACTCTCTGAAAATGTCCCGGCATACAGGAAGTATGTAAAAGGAATGAACGGAAACCTAAACCACACCCAATGTATCAATACGACTAAACGGAGATTGCCTAAACCAGAACGCAGAAATGCTATGTGTAATGCCCTATGGCGATAAATCCCAAGTGTGAAAAGCGAGGGAGATGACACTGAATATCCGGCATGGCAACGGAGCCGCCATAGTAGTCCGAGTGCGGGAAAGCCGCATACATGGCGAAGGGCGGCAGGTCATTCTATTGATAATCGAATGGAGGTATGCGAAATGCAAAAAGCTGAAACGGTATTATCAATACTAAAGCAAAAATCCAAACAAGATGAATCACACCGGTATGACCGTATCTACAGAAATCTTTTCAATGAGGACTTCTTTTTGCGGGCATATCAAAAAATCCATGCTAAGCAAGGCAATATGACGCCCGGAACAGACGGGACAACCATTGACGGTTTTAGCAGGAAGCAAATTTCTCAACTGATAGAACTGCTCAAATGGGAACGCTATCAACCAAAACCTGTCCGAAGGACATATATCCCCAAGAAGAACGGTAAAATGCGACCTTTGGGTATCCCTGCCTTTGCTGACAAGCTGGTACAGGAAGTAGTACGGCAGATTTTAGAGGCAATCTACGAGCCAATTTTCAGCGATAATTCGCACGGTTTTCGGCCTAATAGAAGCTGTCACACCGCACTGTATCAAATTAAAAGCACCTGTAGGGGAACCAACTGGGTAATTGAAGGCGATATCACCGGGTGCTTCGACCATATCGACCATGAAATATTGTTAAAGATACTCTCGAAGAAGATTGATGACGGTAGATTTCTTGAGCTTATTCGGAAATTCCTGAAAGCCGGATATTTGGAATTCAACCAGAAGTACAATTCGCTGTCGGGAACACCGCAGGGCGGCATCATCAGCCCCATTTTGGCCAACATTTATCTGCACGAGTTTGATAAGTTCATGGAAGGAATATCTGCTGAATACACCAAAGGGAAACAGCGGAGACCATATCGTGAATATCAGATTCTCCAATACAAACGAAACCGTGCAAAAAAGAAAGGCAATCAGGAACAAGCGGATGAGTACCTGCGGCAAATGCAGAATATCCCTGCCTTAGACCCTATGGATAAAAACTATCAGCGTGTAAAATATGTGCGCTATGCGGACGATTTTGTGGTCTGTATCATCGGCAGCAAGGCAACAGCGAATGAAATCAAGGAAAGAATTGCAGGTTTCATGCAAAAGGAACTTCATCTTGAATTGAGCCGGGAAAAAACGAAAATCACCAATCTGTCGGATAAACGAGTGCGTTTTCTGGGATACGAAATTACAAAATCTCAAGAGAACACAAAGCAAGTGGTTGATTCAATCGGTCGAAAGAAACGCTCTGTAAACGGTACAATTCAGTTAGTTGTGCCGGGAGATGTTATTCGGGAAAAGCTCAAGCCGTTCATTAAAAAGGGAAAACCCTATCAGGTGGGGGCACGAGTTAATCTGCCCGTGATTGAAATTATCAGTCAGTACAACGCAGAAATCAGAGGGCTTTACAATTACTATTGCTTAGCAACGGATGTCAGCACGAAAATATCCACATTTCAGTATTATCACTATTTCAGCATGATTAAGACAATCGCCCGAAAGGAAAAATCATCGGTCAAAAAGGTTATTCAGAAATATGGAATTGATGTTCCCAGAAAAAATGGAACTGGCACCATGCGTATTGTTGGTATCAGATACAATACGAAAGAAGGCCCTAAAACGATGACCTACTTCAATGACAGTCTAAAAAAGGTTAGCCGACCTGCCGGAGAAATCTCCGACCAATTCGGACAGGTATTAAAGGGTGGTCAGTTAATGAAAAGGCTCAACAGTGATGTATGTGAATTATGTGGAGCAGAACATTGTGCCTTGGAGATTCATCATGTAAGGAAGCTTAAGGACATTGTGAAGAAATACCGAAAACGTGGAACGCCTATGCCTAACTGGGTATGGCTGATGAGCTATATGAAGCGCAAAACGCTCGTCTTATGCCATGACTGCCACGTCAATCTTCATAATGGAACTTTGTAAAATGCTTTAGGAATGGCTGGGGAGCCGTATACATCGAAAGGTGTACGTACGGTTCTGAGGGAGGTTCTCGGAAATCCTGTCATAGAAATATGATAAGGCGTCCGGTTCCTACCCTACGGGGAAACCCAGATCGAAACCCCGGAATCCGGCGCGGAGTTCCAGGTGTTTTTGAAAGCTGCGGGCAGCTATGAAAATGCCAAGGAATCTGAGCGCGATGTCCTCGTCTGCGATGAGAACGGCTTTGCACAGTCGAAGAAGCTGCCCTACGGCACCTATATCGTCCGCCAGACCAAGGGCTGGGAAGGCCGCGAGCTGATGGACGACTTTGAAGTGTATATCGCCCAGGACAGCCAGACCTACCGCTACCTTATCAACAACGCTAATTTTGAGAGCTTCATCAAGGTGGTCAAGGTGGACGCGGAAACCGGCGTCACCATTCCCTATGCGGGGGCCGGGTTCCAGATTTACCGCCCGGATGGCAGCAAGGTGGAAATGACCTTCACCTATCCGACGCCCACCACGATTGATACGTTCTACACCAATTCCGAGGGCTATCTGGTAACGCCTGAAAAGCTGGAATACGGCACGGGATATTCCCTCGTTGAAGTCCAGGCCCCCTACGGCTATGTACTGGACAGCACCCCGGTTTACTTTGATGTGACTGAGGACAATTCCAGCGAGGAAGGCGGCGTGACGGTGATCGAAGTCACTAAGCCCAACATGGCCCAGAAAGGAATCATCAAAGTCAGCAAAACCGGCGAGGTGTTCTCCTCTGTGGCAGAAAGCGAGGGCATTTACCAGCCGGTATATGAGGTGCAGGGCCTGCCCGGCGCGGTGTTTGAAATCACCGCCCTGGAGGATGTCTACACCCTGGACGGCACCCTGCGCTACTCTGCGGGCGAGGTAGTGGACACCATCACCACCGGCGAGGACGGGACAGCCCAGAGCCAGCCCCTCTACCTGGGCAAGTTCCAGGTGAAGGAAATCCAGTTCCCTCACGGCATGGTGGATACCGGCGAGAACGTCACCAATGTGGAGCTGGTGTACGCAGGCCAGGAGGTGGAAGTCACCGAAACCTCTGCCAGCTTCTACAACCAGCGCCAGAAAGCCCTTGTGACGCTTGACAAGGTGCTGGAGCAGGATGAAACCTTTGGCATTGGCATGAATGGCGAGATCTCCGCCGTGACCTTTGGCCTCTATGCCCAGGAGGACATCACCGCAGCGGATGGTTCCGTGATTCCGGCAGACGGGCTTCTGGAAATCGTTTCTGTAAATGAGAATGGCCAGGCCATTTGCAGCACCGACCTGCCTTTCGGCAGCTTCTACCTGAAGGAGCTTTCCACTGACAGCCATTACCTGCTGAATGGCGAAACCTTCCCGTTCACCTTTGAGTACGGCGGGCCTTCCATTGCTGTGGTGGAGATTTCTGCCAATGATGGCGAGGCTGTCACCAACGAGCTGATCCGCGGCGAAATCAAGGGCCTCAAAACTGACGAAAACGGCACGGGCCTGGGCGGGGCTGTCATCGGCCTGTTTAAGTCCGACGAAACCGAGTTTACCGCAGAAAATGCCCTGGCCACCGCCACCTCAGCGGAGGATGGCAGCTTCTCTTTCACCAATGTGCCTTACGGTGATTGGGTGCTGAAAGAGCTGGAAAGCCCGGAAGGTTTTATCCTCTCCGATGAAGTGATCCCCGTTACCGTGGAGGAAGATGGGCAGGTTGTGGAAATCTCCCTTGCCAATGAGCGCGTGTACGGCGACCTGCGTTTGACGAAGGTGGATAAGGATTATCCCGATAACAAATTGACGGGCGCTGAATTTGAAGTGTACCGCGATACCAACGGCAACAAAGAGCTGGACGAGGGTGACGAGTTGCTGGGCAAGCTGGAGGAAACCAGCACTGGCATTTACGAGATGTCCCACATCCTCTACGGCGGCGTGTTCGTAAGGGAAACCAAAGCGCCGGAGGGCTTCCTGCTGGATGAAAACGCCTACTATGTGGAGATCACCGAGAACGGCAAAATCTACGAGGTAGAGAACGAGGCCGGGGTTGGCTTCACCAACATGGCCCAGACTGGCTCCCTGCGGATTGAAAAAACGTCCAGCGACGGCAAGGTGGAGGGCTTCTCCTTCCGCGTGACCGGGGCCAACGGCTACGACCAGACCTTCAAAACGGATAAAAACGGCGAAATCTTCATCGAGGGCCTGCGCGTAGGCGATTACACCGTGTCCGAGGTATCGGATGGGGCCAGCGCCAACTATGTGCTGCCTGCGGATAAAAAGGTGACGATTCTGGCGGATAAGACCACTGTGGCGCAAATGCACAATGAGCTGCGCGATACCCCGAAAACCGGCGATGACAGCAAGCCCTGGCTGTGGGCGGCCCTGATGGGCGTATCCGCTATGGGCGCTGCCGCCCTGGGCGTTGCGGCCTATGTGGGCAAGCGCAAAAAGGACAACCATACCGCAAAATAACGGCGGTTTGAATCTGTGTAAGGAGGAATGATTTTATGGAACTGAAAGCGATTATTGCCATTGCGCTGGTGGTATTCATCATCGGCGGCCTGATTTTCCTGAAAGTCAGAAGCCGGAAGAAGTAACCAGCCAGGGGCGGCCATGCGGGGCCGCCCCTTTTACATACCAAAAAAGAAAGGAGCTTTGCAGATGAGAGAACGATTTGAACAACGGCTGTTCCGCATCTTTGCCCAGGCTGGTTACTCCCCGGTGCAGCTTCTCACCATCACCCCGGAGGAGATGGTGGAGGTCCCCGGCATTACCGTTCCCAACATCCGGGCGGTGCTGTGCGTCCAGAACAAGGTGCTGGCAGACCGGAATAAAGTCCGCAGCGGCAGGCTGGTGGAGGAATTGCTGAAAGAAGCTGAAGAAAGCAGGTGTTGCCATGAATGAACTGCACCTGCTGGACATACTGGCGGCTCGGCATGGCTGTTTCATCTCCGACTTAAATCTTTCGCCTATCCTGCGGCGGGCGGCCCTTTTGGACCTGTGCAGGATGGATGAGAACAGCTACCCGCTGTCTCAATGGCAGGACACGGTGCGCTACCTTACCGGGGATGAACGGGATTTTGCCAGTGTAAAGGAAATCAAAGCATTTA
>ERZ827498.4825-NODE-4825-length-10260-cov-2.755218_pt1 | contig 10260 bp, 7 predicted proteins | sample MGYA00519865_ERZ827498 | MGnify/ENA primary metagenome ERZ827498 (study PRJEB31778, sample SAMEA3449328) | human gut metagenome | biome: human gut; feature: human-associated habitat; material: faeces | place: United Kingdom | collected 2010/2012 ...
AAGAACCAGCAGGGCGACGTGGAGCGCGTGATCTCCGCCGACGGCACAGTCCTCGCCTCTTACACCTACGACGCCTGGGGCAGCGTTCTCACCGCCGAAGGTACCCTCGCCCAGCAAAACCCCATCCGCTACCGGGGCTACTACTTCGACACCGAAACAAGCCTCTACTATCTCCAGAGCCGCTACTATGATTCCGCCGTTGGCAGATTCATTAATGCGGACGGGTATACCTCCACCGATGCAAACGGGCTCCTCAGCGCGAATATGTTTGCATATTGTGAGAACAACCCCATTTCGCGCTTTGACCCCGAAGGAACAGACTGGCGAGATGCAGCCACTTTTGGACTTGTTGTTGCTGGCGTTGGTCTATTGATTCTGGCAACGCTTCCTTTCAGCGGTCCACTTCTTGCTGCCGTCGGTGTTACCGCTGCAACGGCAGCCGCTGCAGGGACAGCCATTACAGCAACCGGTATGGCTGTTGCAGGCGGTGCATTAACAGTCGCTGCTATAAATAACAGTGCTAGTCCGGATTACCATGGCCATACTACATATAATGATAAGGAAAAAAACGAAAGAATAGAATATGAGTATTATGGTAACGGAAATGGTAATGTGCATCATGAAATTGGTCGTTCCAAAACCCGTATTTGGAAATTAGAAAATGGGGTAGAGCATTTCTTTGATATTCCAAAGAAAATTGTAAAAGTGCTTGCGAAATCAGATGAAATGCAATCTGCAATAGATAAAGCTATCGAAATTGTAAAAAATCTAGCTGGAGTGAAATAAAAAATGAGAAAAATGAGGAAAAACGAGGTCCGTTGCTTTAAGATTTCAGGGAATGCCATAAATGAGCTTCTGTGGGAACTGCTAAATATAAACGGAGATATGCTTTTGGACATTCCAGAGAAATCAGATGTTATTTTCCATATGAATTGGGATAAAGAAAAGGATGAATTAATTTTCAGCGCGCTTGAGTTTGCTCAACCTCATCCGGTAGATTTTAAGGCTATAGACTTTTATATTAACGAACATATAGGAATAACAACAGAATCGGTCTTTTCTTCTTCTGATAATCTGCCATATAAAAGTTTTCTTGTTCCCAAGAAAAAATAAACAAACGTACGGGTATTGCTCCAAAATCTCCAGCGACAGACTTATGCGATTTATTTTATTTGAAAGTGTAAAAGAGTTCTGGGAATAGAGAATAGATTGTGGTCGACGATGTGATCTGCCGCGGGGGAGACCCGCGGCGGACTGGATACGAACGCGCTGCACCTGACGGGCAAGGGGATGGTCTCGAAGCGGTATACGCAGACGGTGACGGTCTCCGGCACGGCGGGGGATATCTTCACGTTCGGCGGCTGGGCGAAGGCGGCGACCGTTCCTCTGGACAGCGCGTCCATGGAGACCCGGACGGACTACCCGCGCCGGGCGGGCATTGCGGTAACGCTCTATAACGGCACGACCGCCGCCGGAACGAGCTATATCCCCGTGAACGAGGACGTGCATTACTGGCAGTTCCTCTCCGGCAAGCTCACCGCCACCGGCGACTATACGAGCGTGGAATATGCGTTCGTCTATGAGAACAACGGGAACGAAGCGTGGTTCGACGGCGCGCAGCTCTTCCGCGAACCATTCGACTATGTGTACACCTACGACGATGACGGCAATCTCACGTCCGTAAAGAATCCGGACGGCACGACGACCACGTATACCTACGTCGAGGGTACGAGCGATGTGGCGACGATCACGATGCCGGGCGGCGGGCAGTATTCGTATACCTATAACGATAACCACCAGCTGACACGCTCGATTACGGCCACCGGCTTGCAGACGGACTACGGGTACGACGCCTACGGCAACAGCACGAGCGTGACGATCCGGCCGCAGAACGACACCGGCGCGGCGATCCGTTCGGACAGCACCTACACCGCGGACGGAAACATGCTCGCCTCCACGACCGGCGGCGACCGGAACACCGTCACCTACACGAACGACACGGATCGTTCCATAGTGACCGCCGTAACAGACGCCAAAAACGCCGTAACGAGCTACAGCTACGATTCGATGCGGCGGCAGACGGGCGTTACCGGTGCGGACGGCAGCAGCGTTTCGAGCGTGTATGCGGATGACTACCTGACCTCGCTCTCGCACTCGGGCGGAGATTCCTCCACAACGTACAACTTCTCGTATGGCGTTGCCGGACTTTCCACGGCGGTAAAGATAGGCGAGACATGGACGCTGGTATCCAATTCGTACAACACCGGCGCGTGGACGCTGGCGCAGCAGCTTTACGGCAACGGCCTCTGGTGGAAATACGACTACGACGCGCAGACGGACGATCTGCTCCGGCGGTATACGAATCTTTCGGATACCGGCGGCATTGGCTATGCGTATACTTACGATTCCCGCGGGCAGATAAGCAAGATAGAGAAGAAATCTCTCACGCTCGAAAACGGCGCGATAACGGGCGAAACGCTCGTGACGGCGGAGTACTACGGCTATGACGCCATGGACCGCCTGACGCGCATCGTCGTGACGGACGGGACGAACCTCATCTCGGATATCGCGTGGACGTACGACGCCGACCAGAACGTCACGGCGATAACCACGCGCGTAAACAACAACGGCACGCTGCGGACGGATACTTACGCTTACTCGTATGACGATGACCATCGTCCGACCAATACGGCATATGGCTCCGTTTCGGAATCCATAACGTATGACGGCTACAGCCGCGTGACGGGCAAGACCGTCCAGAACAGCGGAAATACCGTTCTCTCCACGTCCTATGCCTACCGCGACATAGACGCCGAGCATACGACGACGCAGGTCTCGTCACTGACAAGCACCTTTGGCGGAAATACGGTCTCGCACTCGTATACTTACGACGCAAACGGCGATATCCTAAGCGACGGCACAACGACCTACGCCTACGACAGCCTGAACCAGCTCGTCTGGGAGTACAATACCGCGGCGGGCAAGGCGTGGAACTATGCCTACGACCTCGGCGGAAATATTCTTTCCAAGACGGAGTACGACTACGCCGATGGGCAAACCACAAATCCCGTCACGGTCTCGTACACCTATGGGGATGCCACATGGCGCGATCTCCTGACGGCGTATAACGGCGAAGCCATAACCTACGACGGAATCGGGAACCCGACGTCGTACCGCGGCTGGGGCATGAGCTGGCAGGGCGGGCGGCAGCTGGCGTCCATGCAGAAGGACGGCACGACGCTCTCCTTCTCGTACAACGACGCCGGTCTCCGTACCGAAAAGACGGTGAACGGCGCCACGCGCCGCTACATCTGGAACAGCAGCCAGCTCATGGCGGACGTGGGCGCGAGCGATGCATTCTACTTCCACTACAGCTCCGGCGGCGAACTGATAGGCTACACCTACAAAACAGCGGACGCCGAAACGGAATGCATCCTCGTAAAGAACCAGCAGGGCGACGTGGAGCGCGTGATCTCCGCCGACGGAACGATGCTGGCCGCCTACACCTACGACGCCTGGGGCAACATCCTGACATCCGAAGGCTCCCTCGCCCAGCAAAACCCCATCCGCTACAGAGGCTACTATTTCGACACGGAGACGAGCCTCTATTATGTTTCCAGTAGATACTATGATTCTAAAATTGGCCGGTGGATTAGTGCGGATGCGCCAGAGACATTAACTGCTGATTTTGAAAATTTGGCACAATATAACTTGTTTGCATATTGCTTCAACAATCCAGTTAACACGTTTGACGAGACTGGCACTTGGCCGAGCTGGGCAAAAAAAGTCGCTGCGGCTGTTGCAGTTGTCGCTGTTGTTGCAATCGTAGCGGCCATTACAGTTGCAACAGCTGGAGCAGGAACTGCTGCCGCCGTTATAGCAGTCGGCGCTGCAAAAGGAGCGGCTGTCGGAATGGTTTCAGGCGCAGTAATTGGCGCTGCGACGGGCGCGGTAAATCATAGGGTATCTACTGGCAGCTGGAGCGGAGCAGGCACGGCCGCACTTAATGGAATGGGCGATGGTGCGTTGTCAGGTGCCGTTACTGGTGCAATAACGGGCGCGGCAGGTAGTGCAGCAAGAGTTTCGCACGCTGCAAAAGCGTGGGATAGCGGCACGTTTAATTCGAGTTATCAATCGATGAACTATCACTACAATAAACATGTGGTAAGTGAGGGATTGACAAGGGGTAACAATGTTATTAAATATACTCAAGATGCACTGGGATTTGCCAATCGAAACTCATCAGTACTGCAGTATACGTTCAACTATAGATATGGAAATGCCTCATGGAACTTTACATACTCGGATTCCGCGGGAGGAATGTTTACATCGCTTGGCAAAATTCTAACTTTCTGGTATAGGTGAATTAAATGAAGAATAAACAGCATGAATACATTTTTAAAGCCTTTCTTTCGTCAAAAATTCCGGCGGCTGTACACGAACACGCTCCGAATCTTATAGCCGTTGATTCTGCGATTGGCGGATACTGTACGCAGCTTTTGCGGCATGAAAAAAAATTCAATTGTCCGACAGACAGCATTATATCCAAAGAGGAGCGAGACGCTTTTGCTAAACTAATAAACCAATCGTCCGGAATGGAAAAAGATGAGGTAGTGATATATTATCGCCTTGCGGTTCTTGCGGAAGCGGTCGTACTTCAGTATTGTGCTTTGTGTTAACCGTGTATATCCTCCGGATGCAAAAAGATATACCTTGACGAGATCCGGCTCTTCCAAAACGCTTTGGCGCTGAGCGATCCCGAAGCGGCTTCCGGTGCAGAAACGGCTGTGTCAATCTGAAAAACCCATGAAACAACAGCAGCCTCGGCTTTTATAGCCGCGGCTGCTGTTGCCATATCGTTTTCTTATTCCATGCCCGGCACCTTCGGGAGCGTGGCGATGCTTCGGGCGAGCTCTTCGTCGCTGGGAATATAGTCGGTCATCTTGCCGTCGTTGAACGCCTGATAGGCGGTCATGTTGAAGTAGCCTATGCCGGGATTGAGCAGCGGCGCGGGCTTATGTTTCATGTCCGCGCGGAGATTGTGCTATGCCTGCGGCATATCGGCTTCGTCGAGATAGATCTTGTAGGGGATGTTCCGGTTTTCCATGGCGTTTTGCTCCCTTTCTGGTTGCCCTCGCAAGGCCATTCACCCGCGGAAACCTCTTACCGCATTCACACCGTCGGCGGCTCTCTGAAATTTGTTGAAATTTTTTAATCTACCGTGATGCCGTCGATCTCCTCCGTCAGCGCGGCGATCTCGTCGATGATACCGGAGATGTAGGCGATCGTGTGCTCAAGCGCGTCCGGCGTGGAGAGGTCGATGCCCGCAATGGCGGCGAGACCGAGCGGATCGCGCGTGCTGCCGGCTTCGAGCATCGCGCGCCAGCGCGCCACGGCGCTCTCGCCCTCGGCGGCAATGTTGAGCGCGGCCTGCGTTGCGAGCGTGAGACCGGCGCTGTAGGTGTAGGAATAGAGCCCCATGTAATAGTGCGGCTGACGCATCCAGGTGAGCTCGCAGCCCTCGGTCAGCTCCACGGCATCGCCCCAGAACGTTTCGAGATTCTTGCGGAAAATGCCGGAGAGCGTTTCGGCGTTCACCGCGCCGCCCTGCTCGATGATGTTCATCGCCTCGCGCTGGTACCATGCCTCGCGCAGGTGCGTGACGAAGTTGTGGTAGTAGGTATGCCCGATGAGCGAGGAGAGCACCCAGCGGCGGAAGCGCTTGTCGGTGTTCTTGCGCAGGAGATCCTGCGCGAGCAGCAGCTCGTTCATCGTGGAGGGCGCTTCAATGAGATAGCCGGAGACGTTCGTATCGAAGAGCGACTGCGCGCCGTTGCACAGCCGGAAGTGTCCGGCATGGCCGAGCTCGTGCGCGATCGTGAACACGTCCGCCATGCGGTTGTTCCAGCTGAGCAGAATGTAGGAATTGCAGCCGTAGGGCGAGGAGCAGAAGCCGCCCGTCTCCTTACCGACGTTGCGGGCAAAGTCGATCCAGCGCTTATCGTACGCCTCGTCCACCATGTCGGCGTAGTCCTGCCCGAGAACGGAAAGCGCGCTGCGGACGTATTCGCGCGATTCCCCGATCGTGACGCGCGGGTCAAACTCCGCGTCGAGCGGCAGCTTGAGATCGGCAAAGGTCACGCGGTCGAGCTTGTTCATCTTCCCGACGAGGCGGGCGTACTTGCGCATCGCGGGCGCGAGCTTTTCGGTGATGAGGTCGATCTGCCGGTCGTACATCTCGCGCGTGACGTGGTCGGTGAAGAGGTCGGCTTCAAACATGTCGGCAAAGCCGCGCTGCTTGGCCATAATGCGCTGCTGCGTGAGATAGGTGTTGTAGGTGGCGGCGGTCGTGTTCTCGTATTCCCGGAGCTTATCGGAGAACGCGCGGAACGCCGCGCGGCGCACGTCCGTGTCGGCCTCGTACTCATATTCGTCCTCGAAGAGCGAGTAGCCGAGCGGGTATTCCCTGCCGTTCACGGTGAAGGAGCCGAACTTCATATCGGCGAGCTTCGTCATGTGGTAAATGTCGTAGGGCGCGTTGAATACCGGACTGAGTGCGGCGAGGACCTTTTCGGTCTCGGCGCTGAGGCGGTGCGGCTTCTCGCGGAGGATCTCCGCAAGATAATGCTTTGCGCGCCCGGTCTTGTCCATGGCGGCGCGGATGAGCTCTTCGGGCGCGTCGGCGATCTCGCTTTCAATGAACGAGAGGCGGCTTCCGATCTCGGCGGCGAGCGCGGTCATCTTCGCGTCCTTCTTCTGTGCCTCGGTATCGGTATAGTCTACGGAAACGGCGAGGCTTGTGTAGCTCGTCGTCTGGTAGAGCAGGATCTCCAGCTCCTCATAGAGCGCAAGGCATCCGGCGATGCTCTCCGGCGTGGTGAGAGCGTTTTTGTACGTTTTCTCCAGCGTATCGGCAAGCGCCTTTGCTTTTTCGACCGCCGCCTCAAAATCGGCTTCCGCTGCGAAAATCAGGGAGAGATCCCATGTCTCGTTGACCGGTACGTCTTTTCTGGCGTTGAGCTTCAAGTGCGTGTCCTCCTTACGGCTTTTTAAATTCAAATCCACTCTATGCCCTGCGGCGGGTTTTGTCAACGCACATTTTTGCGGCCGGATTTGTTTACAAACGACGAAAACGGCGCTATACTTTTTGCAAAAGCACTTCCAAAGGATGTGATCGGCTCATGGGTGCGCTGCGCGAGGACGCGAAGTATATCTATACCCGCGCGATCGAAGCCGTGCTGCCGGATGAAGCCGTCCGGCGCGCGCTCGACGGGGCAGACTTTCCGGGGCGCGTGATCCTCATCGCTGCGGGAAAGGCGGCGTGGCGCATGGCGTCGGCGGCGGTGTCGGCGCTCGGCGAGCGGATCGATACCGGCATCGTCATCACGAAATACGGCCATGCGCAGGGGACGATCCCCGGCGTTGTCTGCCGCGAGGCGGGCCACCCCGTGCCGGACGAAAACTCGTTCTCCGCCGCGCGCGAGGCGATCGCGCTCACCGAAAATCTCACGGCGGACGACACGGTGCTCTTTCTTCTCTCCGGCGGGGGCAGCGCGCTTTTTGAAAGCCCGCTCGTTCCGGGCGCGGAATTGCAGGACATCACCGCGCAGCTTCTCGCCTGCGGCGCGGATATCGTGGAGATCAACACGATCCGCAAACGCCTCTCGGCGGTGAAGGGCGGCCGGTTCGCGCGTCATTGCGCTCCGGCGCATGTGTTTGCCGTGATATTGAGCGACATCGTCGGCGACCCGGTGGATATGATCGCCTCGGGTCCGGTATCGCCGGACTCGTCCACGTGCGCGGATGCGCTCGCCGCCGCGGAAAAGTACGCTCTCCGGCTGAGCGATACCGCGCGGGGACTCCTCGCGCAGGAGACGCCGAAAACGGCGGACAACGTGACGGTGCGCGTCACCGGCAGCGTCCGCGAGCTGTGCGCCGCCGCGGCAAAAGCCTGCCGCGATCTTGGGTATACGCCGGAAATCCTTACCAACTGTGAGCAGGGCGTCGCCCGTGAGGTCGGCGCGCGCCTCGGCGTGCTCGCGCGGGAGAAAGCGTCCTGCGGCACGCCGCGGGCCTTTATCCTCGGCGGCGAAACGGTCGTCCGGCTCACCGGGAACGGCAAGGGCGGGCGCAACCAGGAGCTCGCGCTCGCCGCCGCCGCGAAGATCGCGGGGACAGAAAACGTCGTCGTATTCTCCGTCGGCTCGGACGGCACCGACGGTCCCACCGACGCCGCGGGCGGCTACTGCGACGGCGATACCTGCGCGGCGCTGGCGGCAAAGGGCATTTCGATCCCCGACGTGCTGCAGGATAACGACGCCTACCACGCGCTGCGCGATACCGGCGATCTCATCATCACCGGCCCCACGGGTACGAATGTGAACGACTTCGCCGCGGCGCTCGTCCGCTGAAACATAATATTGACCTCCCAATCTGGTTATATAAAATTATCGCTATTTGGTAATTGCGTATAACCAGATTTGCCTATACACTGGGCATAGAAACCAATGATTCCGGGAGGTCGATTCCATTGAACGGTAAAACAAAACAGATCGTAACGGCGGCGCTTTTCGCCGCGCTCGCGTGTGTGGCGACGATGGTCATCAAGATCCCTTCGCCGATGGACGGGTATCTGAATCTCGGCGACTGCGTGGTGCTCGCTGCCGGGTGGCTGCTCGCGCCCGGCTACGGCTTTCTCGCCGCGGGGCTCGGCTCGGGGCTGGCGGACCTCTTTTCGGGGTATGCCGCCTATGCGCCCGCAACGTTCGCCATCAAGGGGCTCATGGCGCTCATCGCCTTTTACGGCTTCAAGGCGCTCAGCGCGAAGACCGGCAGCCTGACGGCGCGCATTTTGAGCGGCGCGGCGGCGGAGCTGTGGATGGTGCTCGGCTACTATCTTTTTGAAGGCTGCCTGTACGGCTTTGTGCCGTCGGCGGTGAACATTCTGGCCAACGGCGTGCAGGGCGCGGCGGGACTTATCCTCGGCGTGCTGCTTGTGAAGGCGCTGGAAAAGAGCCGTGTTATCAAACAGGCGTAAAGGAGGGGAAATATGACGGTATATGAACAGACGGCGGCGGCCGCTGCCGAGATCTGCGAAAGGGCGCATCTGCAGCCGGGAAGCATCCTTGTAGTGGGCTGCTCCACGAGCGAGGTCGTCGGCTCGAAGATCGGCACAAACTCCAGCGTCGAAACGGCGGGGGAGATCGCCCGCGCGCTTCTTGACGTGACGGGAAGCCGCGGTATTTTCCTCGCGGTGCAGTGCTGCGAGCACTTGAACCGCGCCATCATCACCGAGCGCGCGGCGGTGCCGGGCGCGGAGATCGTGAACGTTGTCCCGCAGCCGAAAGCCGGCGGCTCGCTTGCCACGCAGGTGTACGCCGCGCTCAAAGAACCCGTCGCGCTTGAGGAGATCAAGGCGGACGCCGGGCTCGATATCGGCCTCACGCTCATCGGCATGCACCTGCGCCGGGTGGCTATCCCGGTCCGGCTGTCGATCAAGAAGATCGGCGAAGCCAATATCCTCTGCGCCCGCACGCGCCCGAAGTACATCGGCGGCGCCAGAGCGGTCTATCAGGAATTATAAGCGCATCCGCAATGCCCGCCGAAAGTTTTCGGCGGGCATTTGTTTTGCTTGCCATCCGGCAGGTCGGGGTGTTATACTGGCAGCAGAAAGAAAATGAGAAAGGGGTAACCTGATGAAACAAACATGGTTCAAGCGTCTGCTGGCGCTGGCGCTGTGCGTGATGCTTGTGCTGATCGCGGCGCTGCCGGCGGGCGCAGATTTCGGCGATTATTCCGGCGATTCCGACTACGGCAGCTCCTCTGATTGGAGCAGCTCCTCTGATTGGAGCAGCTCCGACTCCGATTGGGACTGGAGCAGCAGCGATTCCGACTATTCCAGCAGCTCTGAATCCTCCGGCGGGATCAGTACCATCGTCGTCGGAGCCATCATCGTCTTCATTGCGATCGTTTCGACCTCACGCACAAAGAAGAAGAAGGGAGCGTCCGGCGGCACCAGCTGGTCCGCGGCTGCGAACCGCAAGCTGAAGCCGATGAGCGAGTACACGCAGCTCGACGAAGCCTTCGACGAAACCGTTCCTTTATTCGAGCGACTAAAGTTCATGTCGATTTTCGAGTCTAATCTCGACGAGTTTCTCATGGTGCGCGTGGGCGGCCTGTCCGATCTGGCAGAGCTCAAAAAACAACCTGTCGACAACAAGAGCAATATGACCGCCTCCGAACAGGTCGATGCTGTCATGG
>ERZ827498.4827-NODE-4827-length-10258-cov-2.728217_pt1 | contig 10258 bp, 8 predicted proteins | sample MGYA00519865_ERZ827498 | MGnify/ENA primary metagenome ERZ827498 (study PRJEB31778, sample SAMEA3449328) | human gut metagenome | biome: human gut; feature: human-associated habitat; material: faeces | place: United Kingdom | collected 2010/2012 ...
TATTTCTTCACCTTGATATATATAAGGAGTTCCCTTTTGCATATGTAGTACTGTTGCTAACATTTTAGCACTTAACTCTCTGTATTCTTTGCTATCATTTCCCCATCTTGAAACTATTCTTGGAAGGTCATGATTATTCCAAAATAAACTATTCCATCCTTCATTATCCAATTCAGTTTGCCACTTATTAAATACTTCTTTTAATTTTATAAAATTAAGAGGAGCTAAATCCCACTTAGTTTTACCTGGTATTTCATCTAAAGATATGTGTTCAAATTGGAATACCATACTAAGTTCATTTCTTATCGGGTTGCTATATAATTTAGCTATTTCTGGAGTAGCACCCCAAGTTTCTCCTACTGTTAGTAAGTCTTTTTTTCCAAAAGTATTTAGATTCATTTCATTTATGTATTCATGAAGCTTTGGTCCATTAGCAGTTATTAACTTATCAGGTTCTTTTCCTACTAAGTCTATAACGTCTAATCTAAATCCACCTACTCCTTTGTCTATCCAGAAGTTTATCATATCGTATAGCTCATTTCTAACTTCTTTGTTTTCCCAATTTAAATCTGGTTGTTTTTTAGAAAATAAATGTAAATAGTATTCATTACTATCTTTATCTAATTCCCATGCACTTCCACTAAATGTTGATTTCATTTCATTTGGTTCTTTGCCATTTACTGGCTTTCTAAATACATAATAGTCTCTGTATTTACTATTTGGATTGTTCTTAGCTTCTATAAACCACTTATGTTCATCTGAAGTATGATTTAATACTAAGTCCATTAATATCTTTATTCCTCTATCATTAGCTTCTTTTAATAAATTATCCATATCTTCCATAGTACCAAACTCATCCATTATATCTCTATAATCACTTATATCATATCCATTGTCATCATTTGGAGATTTATATACTGGCGATAACCATATTACATCTATTCCTAGTTCTTTTAAATAGTCAAGTTTAGATATTATTCCTTTTAAATCCCCTATACCATCATTGTTACTATCACAAAAACTTCTTGGATAAATTTGATAAACTACTGAACTATGCCACCATTTTTTCTCTAACATATTTTCCCCCTAATTTTTATTTAATTGTAATATATCTATAATGCTATTATAATAAAGTAAAAGCATTAAATTCTATAAATATATTGATAATTAATAACATAAAACTGACTTTAAGGGGATTATTATGGTAAACGATAAACTTGAGGAGAAAAGAAAACATGGTAACTTTTTATTGCCTCTTGGCATTTATGATGTTGATTTAGGGGATAAAGAATATTCAATATCTGCCCATTGGCATAAAGAAATCGAAATAATACTAGTAAACACAGGTGAATTTAATTTACAAATTAATTCTGATTTTTATACTTGTAAATGTGGTGATATAGTTATTATAAATTGTGAGGAACTTCATTACTTAATTGCTAAAGAAAGTGTATATAGTGAATTTACAAGCTTAGTATTTGATATTTCTCAACTAAATAGCTCTATACTTGATAGCTCATCAGTTAACTTTATAACACCTATTATAAATAAAAAATTTAAACTTCCAACAATAATAAATGAAAATTCTAATATTTATAATAATTTAAAGGAAATATTTCTAAAAATTATCCAAGTTTATAGTCATAAATATTATGGTTTTGAACTAGAAATTAAAGCTTTATTATTTAGTTTTTTTGCTAATATATTTAGAGAAAACTTAGTAATAAAAAAAGATTCTATATTATCAGATGACAGTAAAGTTTTTAAAATAAAAGATGTTATAAAATATATAGAAAATAACTATAGAAATGATATAAATATAACTACATTAGCTAATATTTGTCACTATAATGAATATCATTTTATGAGATTTTTTAAGAAATACACAGGTAAAACATGTATTCAATTTATAAAAAATTATAGACTAGAAAAAGCATATAATTTACTTAAAAATACAGATTTGCCTGTTACTCAAATTTCTTTTGATGTAGGATTTTCAAATGTATCTTATTTTATAAGAAGTTTTAAGGAAAAGTATAAAGTTACACCTAAAGAACTTAGGTTAAGAGCTGATGATTCATTTAATGTTTAAATATTGATATGATTATTATTTATATATCACATAGCTTTTATATTTTAATTCTATTATACGTAAAAATCCCTAGAGTTTTATCTCTAGGGATTATATAAAATAAGATTATTTTAAAACTACTTTCTTGAATTTTTTCTTTCCACGTTTTATAACCATACCGTCACCAGCTAAAGCATCTTTAGTAAATGTAGCTTTTACATCAGATACCTTTTCTCCGTCTACAGTTACTCCACCTTGTTCTATGTTTCTTCTAGCTTCAGATCTAGTTGGTGCAAGTTCTGCTTTAACTAATAAAGATATTAAATCTATAACTCCATCAGTTAAGTCTGCTTCTTCTATTTCAGTTGTAGGCATATCAGCATGAGCTGCTCCTGAGAATAAAGCTCTTGAACTTTCTTGTGCTTTTATAGCTTCTTCTTCACTATGAACAAGTTTAGTTAATTCAAATGCTAATACTTCTTTAGCTTCGTTTATTCTGTTTCCTTCCCACTTTTCTATTTCTTCTATTTCTTCAAGTGATAAGAATGTTAACATACGCATACATTTGAATACATCAGCATCAGCAACATTTCTCCAGTATTGGTAGAATTCAAATGGAGATGTTTTGTTTGGATCTAACCATACTGCACCATTTGCAGTTTTACCCATTTTATTTCCTTCTGAGTTAAGAAGTAAAGTTATAGTCATAGCGTATGCATTTTCACCTAATTTACGTCTTATTAAGTCAGTACCTGCAAGCATGTTTGACCATTGGTCGTTTCCACCTAATTGCATTTGGCATCCGTATTTTTGGTATAATTGATAGAAATCGTAAGCTTGCATTATCATGTAGTTGAATTCTAAGAAAGTAAGTCCACCTTCTCTGTCCATTCTTTGTTTGTAACATTCAGCAGAAAGCATTCTGTTAACGCTAAAGCAAGAACCAACTTCTCTTAATACGTCTACATAGTTTAAGTCAAGTAGCCAGTCAGCATTGTTTACTAATATTGCTTTGTCATCTGAGAAATCTATAAATTTGCTCATTTGTTTTTTGAAGCACTCACAGTTGTGGTTTATCATTTCTGGAGTCATCATTTGTCTCATATCACTTCTACCAGATGGGTCTCCTATCATTGTAGTTCCTCCACCTACTAGTGCTATTGGTCTGTTACCAGACATTTGTAATCTCTTCATTAAGCATAATGCCATAAAGTGACCTACGTGTAGAGAATCAGCAGTAGCATCGAATCCTATATAGAATGTAGCTTTACCTGCATTTATTAATTCTTTTAATTCATCTTCGTCAGTTACTTGTGCGATAAGTCCTCTTTCGACTAATTCTTCGTATACTGTCATTTTATTCACTCCTTTATTATATAAATGTAATTATTTTTTGTATTAAAAAACCCCCGTCCTATCTAAAGGACGAGGGTATATCTCGCGTTACCACCTTTGTTTATAGATAATTCACATTATCTACCTCAGTGAGTTAAAAACTCTGCACTATAACGTGTGCATACGTCACTTCCTACTATATTTCAAAAGTGAAGCTCAAAGGTGTATTCATAATATCCCTAGCGCGCCTCTCATCAACCGGCAACTTTCTGTTTAAGTTATTATTATTACTATTCCTTATCTTAGCTTTTTATATTATTATTGACAAATTTTGATTTTATATACATATACATTATATTATATTCAAAGTCAAAATTTTTGTCAATAATTATATATTAATACTAAATATAAATATATTTTTTCTATGTAATTATTTTATATTTTCTTTTATAGCTTTTGATAATTGGTCTGGACATGAAGTCATTTTGTTTCCACAAGTAGTTCCTTCTAATTTGTCTGCAACTTCTAATGCATTTTGTCCTATTAATAATTTAGCCATTCCTGAAAGATTTCCGTTACATCCTCCTACGAATTCAACGTCAGTTATTATGTTATTTTCATCAACTGAGAAGTTCATTTCTCTACAGCATATTCCTGAAGTTTTAAAGTTTATTTCCATTTTATTCCTCCGAATTTTAATCGTATACTATATAATTATAAACAATATACAATACATATTTTTACTATTATTATATTATTTTTAGTTATATCTATTATCCATAAAAATGGCACAAATTGCAAGAGAAATAAGCAAAAAAAGGAGATAAATCACAAAAATTTTATCTCCTTTTTATAATAAATTGCAAAAATCTTTAAGCTAAATATTTTCTTATTTTCCTATAAGATGTCTGAAGAAATCAACTGGTCTATATATTAATAATCTAGGACCACTAAATTTCATCACGTCTTTTACTTTTTCTTTCATGCTTTTTTTGTAGCAATGTATAGGACATTTTTGGCAGTAAGTTTTTTCCTCGCCGAATTTACATTTGTCTAATCTTTGTCTACTGTAATCTAATAATTCTTGACATTCTTCACATAAACCGTCTTTGTGTTTATGTTTTTTCTTACAGTAGATATCTACCATAACGCCTATTATCTTTTTTTCTCTTTCTATTCTACTCATATCTATTTTTATTTCCTCATAAATTTGTTATGTGCTAATTTAATACACTCTTTTTAAAGACCGTATGAAAATTCATACGGTCTAAATTAAACTATTGTATACGCACAAGTTTTTTATTTTCTAATCCGTATCTCTTATTGCATATTGCACTACTTGATTTTCTATGAGATACCATTACTATTGTTTTATCTTTACATTCATCATCTATACTTTTTAATATACTTGCCTCATTTAATGTATCTAAGTTACTTGTAGGCTCGTCTAATATAAGTATGTCACTATTTCTTAAGAATGCTCTAGCCATAGACATTCTTTGTTTTTCACCTGATGATAAGTTTCCACCTAATTCTCCAACATTTGTTTCGTATCCTTGTGGAAGTTTCATTATAAATTCGTGGATAGATGCTTTTTTAGCAGCCTTAATCACATCTTCAAAGCTTGCATCTCTGTCACCCATTTTAATATTGTTTAATATTGTATCGTTAAATAAGAATGTATCTTGACTTACTAAAGTCTGAGATTTTCTTAAAGTTTTTGTAGGTATAGTTTTTAAGTTTTCCCCACCTATTGAGATTTCACCTTTATCTACATTCCAGAATCTCATCATTAATTTAAGAAGTGTACTCTTACCAGATCCACTCTCACCGATTATAGCGACTTTATCACCTTTTTTAATATCTAGTGATAAGTCTTTTAATATATTTTCTCTATTATCATAATCAAAGCTTATATTATCTACTTTTATATCTTTTGAAGAAAGTTCAGTTTCACCTTCTACATCTTCAACTACTGGCACTTCGTCTAATATATCAAATAGTCTTTGTGCACATGCAAATGTTTGAATTAAGTTATTTGATAAGTTACTTAGTGCAACAACTGGTCCAAATGAACTTGCAAGAGTCACTATTGCAACTAAACCTTGACCTATAGTTATTTGACCTTGTTCATTTAACTTAATACTTACGAATAAGAATGTAAGTATTGCTATCATTATTACTATATCTGTGAAGGCTCTTATTATTCCTTCGTGACCTTTTATTACACCCATTTTTTCGTGTAATTTTTCACTATTTTCATTTATAGCATTTTTTCTATCTTCACCTTTATCAAATAAAAGTATTTCTTTTATCCCATTTAAACTTTCTAAGAAGTATGAGTTTGAATCAGCAAATGCTGCTCTATATTCAACTCCACCTTGTTTAGCGAATTTTGATGAGAATACTGGTATAAAGTATCCAACTATTAAATAAAATACTACTGATAATGCCCCGAATATTGGGTTTATAGCAAATAATACGCATGCTATTATAATTGATGTCACTACACCTATTGCTATTGGAGCTACTGTATGAGCATAGAATACTTCTAATAATTCTATATCACTTGTTATTATAGATATTAAACTACCTTTTTCTTTTGACTCAAGTTTTGCTGGAGCTAATTTTCTTAACGCTTTGAAAACTTGATCTCTTAATATTGCAAGTATTGTAAAGGCAATAAAGTGTCCTGAATATTGCTCTATAAACCTAAGTATTCCTCTAAGTATTGCACAAGCTATAACTATTTTTATAGCAGTAGATGCACTAATTCCTACATTAAATCCTAATATATCTGCTCCCGCAACCATACCAAATGATGTTATTGCAGTTGCAGCTAAAAATCCTAATATACCGAATGATATAGTTATCATCATTATTGGTGCTAGTGGTTTTAAGACTTTTATAAGCCTTAACATTATTTTAAATCCTGATTGTCTTTTTTGTTCCATACTATATCACCTCGATTTCATCTGAAGTTTTTTCTAAGTTTTTACTTTCTAATTCGCTGTATATGTTTTCTAAATCATTTTGGTGATCTACTAAGTTTTTATATACTCCACCTTTTAACATAAGTTCGTTGTGATTTCCACTTTCAGCTATTACGCCGTTTTCTAACATGTAGATTGTATCTGCATTTTTAACGTTTAATAATCTGTGTGAAATTATTATAACTGTTTTATCTTTAGATATTTTTTCTATACTTTCCCAAATCTTCTCTTCACTTTCTACGTCTATGTTTGAAGTAGCCTCGTCGAATATGTAGATATCTGGATTTTTGATTATTGTTCTAGCAAGACAAAGTCTTTGTTTTTGTCCACCTGAAAGTAAGTTTCCGCCTTCTCCAACTTTTGTATCAAGTTTGTTTGGAAGTTTTTTAACGAAGCTATCTAAGTTTGCTTCTTTTAATACTGCATAGATTTCTTCATCAGTAGCATCTTTTTTACCCATTTTAATATTTTCTCTTATTGTTGTATTGAATATATAAGCATTATGGTTTATAAATCCAACTTTTTTATTTAATACATCAAATGGTATGTCGTTTAAGTTGATTCCGTTAAATGTTATAGCACCTTTATCTACTTCATCTATTTTAAGAAGTAAGCTAGTTATTGTACTTTTTCCTGAACCACTTTCTCCGACAAATGCAACTGTTTGTTTTTCTTTTATGTCTATGTTTATATTTTCTAATATTGTTCTTTTCTTGTCGTAACTATAAGACACATTTTCTAATTTTATGTCTATATTATCAAGAGATTTCATTTGTTCGTCACTTAAAGATGGTTTTTCTTCTACTTCTATATCAAGTAAATCAAATATTCTATCACTTGCTGATATACCATTCATAGCAACGTGGAATAGTGAACCTAAAAGTCTCATTGGTAAGAAGAATTCCGCACTTAAAAGTATTATTATTAATAATCCACCAGGAGTTATTATTCCACTTCTAAATTGGCTTATTGCTATTAATATACCTACAGCTGAACCACCATAAGCAACTAAGTCCATTATTGTTATTGAGTTTAATTGCATTAATAAAACTCTCATTGTTATTTTTCTGAAGTTTTCTGCATCTTCGTTCATCTCTTTATTTTTTTCTTCATCTAAGTCGAATATTTTTAAAGTAGTAAGACCTTGAAGGTTTTCTAAGAATGAATCACCTAAGTTAGTATATACACCCCAGTATTTGCTTAATAATTTTTTAGCTATTTTCATAACTGCCATTATTGTAAGCGGTATTAAAGGTACACATATTAATAATACTAATGCTACTTTAAAACTTATAAATGATACTACTACAAATAATGTAAGTGGAGCTAATGCACTGTAGAATAATTGTGGTAAGAATCTACCAAAATAAATTTCTAATGCTTCAACACCATCAACACCTATTTGAACTACTGATGATGTAGATATAAATTTGTTGTAATTTACACCTATATCTAATAATTTTTCATATATTTTCTCTCTTAAAACTTTTTTAACTTCACTTGATGAATTAAGTGAGAATCTTGTTGAATAGTAGTTTGCTAAAAATCTTATTACTAAAAGAGATCCTATATAAAGTCCATCTCTTAAGTAGTTTATTTCTAAGTTTGAATTTATTAATTTATCTATTGTGTTTCCTATAAATAGGATAACTAGTATATTGCATATTATTGAAATCCAGTTCATTAAAACTGTCATTGCAATCCATTTTTTAGAACTATTGCATAGCTCTAATAATCTCTTTTTAAACATTTTACACCTCTTCTATTTTGATTGTCTTCATTTTTGTAAAGAATATAACTTTTGTAACCCACATAATAACTATTACACATCTCATTATTGGACTTTCAATTATTATAAACATGAATAGTAAAAGTAATGATACTGGTATAGTAAGCATTAATTTACCTTTTAAGGTCATTCCACCTTGTTCGTGGAAGTTTCTAACATATTTATCGTATATTTTTGTATTCATAAATTTCTTACTTAACCTCTCACTACTTTTTATATAGCAGTATGAAGTTAAAAGTAACAGTGGCGTTGTTGGAAGTATTGGTAAGAATATACCGATTATACCCACTATTAATGATAATGTCCCTAAAGCTATAAGTCCTATTTTTTTTATCATTAAAACACCCTCCTTATGTAATATTTTGGTAATTAGCCGTTTAATAAAACAAGAATGCCTAAAACGAGCATTCTTGCTTTAATTTCATCTATATTATTAGAAACATAAATATGTTTTTATTGTCTAATTTCTATCTAATTATTATGATTAACATATTTTCTTAGGTATAAAATAGATTTCCTCATTATCTTCTTTATGTATATATCCAGACACATTATAAACATCTTTTATAGTTTGCTCATTTAAAACTTCAGTCGCTTTTCCTTGTTTTATTAAATTTCCGTTTTTCATTATAACAATATTATGACTGTAGTTTATAGCTTGGTTTAAATCATGTAAAACCATAACTATTGTGATATTGTATTTTTCATTTAAAGATTTTACAACTTCAAGTATCTCTATTTGATGATATATATCTAGATAAGTTGTCGGTTCATCAAGAAGCAGAACTTCTGTATTTTGTGCAAGTGACATTGCTATAAATGCTCTTTGTTTTTGCCCACCTGATAAATTTACAACTTTTTTATCTTGAATTTCTTCTATTCCTGTAGCTTTTAATGCAAAATCTATCATTCTCTTATTTTCTTCTTTGTCTTCTTTTTTGACATTTGAATATATATTTCTACCAAATGATACTAAATCCCTTACAGTTATATCATCTGGTGCTTCATTTTCTTGATACACACATGATATATATTTTGCTATTTCTTTTTGTTTTAATTTACCTAAATCTTTATCTCCTAAATAGATTTTTCCGCTTTTAGGTTTTAAATAAGTAGACATCATATGTAAAAGTGTACTTTTTCCACTTCCATTTGGTCCAAGGATAGTAGTGATTTCCCCACTTTTAAATTCTAATGATAAATCCTGTATAAATTCTTTTTTCTTGTTATAAGAAAAACTTATATTTTCTAACTTAATCATTATCTTTTGCTCCTTCTAAGTATGTATATAAAGAATGGACCGCCTACTAAACACATTGTAAGTCCTACTGGTATTTCATAAGGTCTAAATATATTTCTTGATACTGTATCTGCAACAAGTAGTAAAAATCCTCCCATAAAATAACTAAATGGTATTAGGAATTTATGGCTAGAGCCTATTAAGAATCTACATATATGTGGTATTACAAGTCCGACAAATGATATAACCCCACCTACTCCTGTAGATATACTAGTTAAAAATACTGCAACAAAAGTTATCATAACTCTAACTCTGTTTACGTTTAGACCTAAACTTTGAGCTGTTTTGTCACCAAGACCCATAAGGTCACAGCTTTTTATAACTAGTAAACATAGTGCTATTCCTACTATTGTATATAAAGCTAGTATTTTGAAATCATTCCATGTTACATTTACTAAACTTCCTAAAAGCCAAGTCTGTATACTTGAAACTCCTGCACTATTAAATACCGTCACCATTGAAGATAATGCATTTAATATTGAGTTTACACATACACCTGCAAGTATTATTCTAACTGGTGAAAATCCTTTATCTTCTCCAATTAAGTAAACAAGGCATGCAGCTATTATACCACCTATAAAAGCTATTATGATTTTATATTTTATAAGATCTGTAAATATAACCATTACAGCTATAGCCCCTAAGCTTGCTCCTGATGAAATCCCGATTATACCAGGGTCAGCTAGTGGATTTTTCATTGTAGTTTGTAAAAGTGCACCTGCTACTGCAAGATTACCACCTATTAATACAGCAGATAACACTCTAGGCAT
>ERZ827498.4828-NODE-4828-length-10250-cov-21.041393_pt1 | contig 10250 bp, 10 predicted proteins | sample MGYA00519865_ERZ827498 | MGnify/ENA primary metagenome ERZ827498 (study PRJEB31778, sample SAMEA3449328) | human gut metagenome | biome: human gut; feature: human-associated habitat; material: faeces | place: United Kingdom | collected 2010/2012 ...
CGGCTTTGATTTTATCGAAATATCAGTGATTTTATCTGTGTAATGCTGCGCGACTGCATCATGTGCAGATTGCCTGAGCGCAGTCAGCTCATCATCAGAGATGCCGTCAACCGTATAAGGATTATCCAGTATGCTTTTACCGGTGATTACCTCATACCAAACTGCCGACAGCAGGAAGTAGCCGTATGTCGGGTTGGCGTGATACCCATCAGCAGCATACAGTGTTTTGCCGTTGTTATTGATATCAAACGGGGTGGTAGTTTGTGCAATCCACATGGCCTCGCCGCAGGGTATTGTTTTCATGTTATGCTCACTTTTTGCGTGTTCGGCTACCGCTTTTATTGCATTAAGCATGGTTTCCTGGTCATATCCGTAGTCCTCCCACCACCATTTTTGAGAGGCCTGTGCCGGGGTATTATCGCCAAAACCCTTTTCATATGCCCAGGTCTGGTGGTAGTACTGCTTGGCGTTTGGTACCATGTTCCTTACATATGCGGAAAGGTATGTCAGGTAAGGTTCAACCCCGTCCGGTCCGTCAATTTTTCCACTGTTTATAGGATCCTGCTGAAAAGTAACGTAATCCCAATCTTGTGATTTAAGCGCCATCTCAATCGAATAATTCGGTGTTGATTTACGCCCCTCAGATGTATCATAAAATGTTTCAAACGCATACACCTTTTCGCCGGACTGCGCATACGCCCAGTGATTACGCAGGCGTTCACCGGCACGATACAAGTTGCCCACGCGTAAATCCACTCCGCCCGCCATGGCCATATCGTGAAGAAAATAGGTGATTGCATTTGATGAGTAGCTGTGCCCGATTGCCAGCACATATATAGGTTTATCCGTTGTCTGAGTGGTTGTAGCGGCTGCGGTAGTCATTTGTGGTAATACCCCCAATGTCATAAGTAAACATAAACAAAGCGCAGATATTCGTTTCATAATCATTTCCTCCGTATTTTTTATTGTTATACTATTCCTTGATTAAAATGCGTGTAAGATTTGCGAAGATTTTTTGTTAGCGCAAGGCGGAGGACGAAAGCAGGCTTTCGCCCGGTGAGGACGACAACGAAGCGATAGCAGAAAATATGCGTAAAGATGCGCGCGTTTTAATTAAGGATTAGTATTATGTAATGGTGCAGTTTTTACAATTTTGCAGCTGTATTCTTAACGGTGTGCCGCTATCAGTTCTGTTCTTAAAAATTTTAACCCCGTCAGATGAGCCGATATACACATCTGCTCCGGGTACATTGACAAACCGGTTATTACAAATCACAATGTTTTTATGAACGCCTGCCGGATACAGTTTATCCTCTGCGTGTGATACTTTAACTGAAATTGCCGCCATCTGACTTTCCTTTAAATTCGTAAACGCACATTTTTCAAAGCGGCAATTTTTAATCAGTGCATTTTTAACAGGGCTTACCTCGTGCCATTTTATCATATCCGGCGCAAGAAGAATAGCCGGGAGAGATATACCGAAAAACCTGCAATTCTCAACCCTGATATTCTCCGTTTGCAAAAGCAGTGCTCTTGCACGTGAATTTTTGATTTCACAGCTGATTACCTCGGTTTCTGCACAAAAGGCGGTATTACCGATTACATCTCCCTCTTCTATAACACCCTCCATATTTTCCGTATATATATAGTCATCCTTAAAATCCTTGACCGTAATTAGCCCTTTTTGAAGAAAGTCGCGGCCATATACCGCTATTATATCGCCTTTTTGACACCAATCATGCTCTAAGGGAATTGAAAACCGGCGATTAACCGCTTTAATCCTATCCGGATGTATTTCAGTAATGTATCCGGCAGTAGAATGAATATTGACAGCATCGTCACCAAGCCCTTCAAAAAGACAATCCTCAACAACAAGCTTCCCCGTCAGTCCCATCACATGAATAGCATCAACATTTGAGGCCATTAATCTTTTACTATGCGGCGGACATCTAACCCGGTATCTTTTTAAAGTAAAATTTTCACATCGGGGGAAAACCGCTAGCATATACCCCGGTGATGAATAAACGGTAATATCCTCCAGAACGGTATCCGTACAGTTGTTAAAAGTTAACGCCGCATTTTTTAAGGTAAAATAGCCACCTAAGCCGAATCTGAAACAAACCTGTTCTCCCGGAGGGATTTGTTTCAATCCCTTTTGAAGTTCTTCCCCGCAATAAATCCTCACGACCCCGTCGGTCAGAATTTCATATTCAATCTTTGAGCTGCTTACTAATATATAATCAGGGGATCCCTCAGCATCCATGCTGTTTATTGCCAAAACGGTTTGATTCCCGTCAAGAACACAACCCTCATACATCTTCACATCAAAAGTGTTTTTTTGTATATCAACGGCAACTATTTCCCCCGCCGCATTTACCGCTTTATCAGTATCAAATGTAATGTTTTGTAATTTCAATCCGCTGCACTCTGAAAAGTCAAATACACCCTTGTAGGTATCAAAACCAGTTCTTGGATCAAATGTGCTGACAATTTTTGTGTTGTTTCCCTTTATTGTCAAATTTTTCTTGCCTCTGACAATCACTTTTCTATCAATAAAGATTTCTCCCTCGGGAAGTAAAACTGTCTGCGCGTCACCGGCAGAATGAATGAACTGTTCCAGATTTTGGGCATTAGTTTTAAACGGTATTATTAGCAATATTCATTCTCCCTTCCAGCCTTTGTTGTGCATAATAACGTAAAATCCTCAATATTGGAAACGCAACTTATATTTAAAGTCTATCATCTGTACCTCTTCTTTACAAGGAATTTTTTTTGCGGATTATAGCTAAAATTTTTCCTATACCTTATTTTTTTAAAGTTAATATTAAACACGGATTGAAAGCACGCAAAGATAGCGGGATTTTAATTAGTGTTTAGTATAAAAAGCGGTTGCGGCACAATTCTTATTGTGCCGCAACCGTGCATATAACAAAGTAATCGCTAAAATTCAGCTCTTAAAAGCCCGTGGTGTTTAATCCCCTTATGCCTAAAACCCCTGAACATCAAAAGTCAGCGCAAAGAGATTTTCGTTATTAAGGCAAAGGCTTTCTTTTATAAGGGCATTTGCCGTTTCTTTTTCACCCATATAATCACTGCAAAGTGCCATTAAGTAACAGTATTGGGCATGACGAAGCTTTTCGGGTTTATCGGTAAAGGGTATAAAGAACGGTGTTGCTGACTCTATTTCACCCTGTGCCAGATAATTTCTGCCGATGGCAAGATGCGCAAACAAATACTGATCGGCAATGGCATGCTCGCCGACCTCACAGGGGACAAAATCGCGGCCTATCAGCACCTCTAACGCTTTTTCAGGCTCAAGGTTTTGGTTGTATGTAGCCACTCTCATATTATACTGTTTTGCATATAGCGAAACCAAAAGCTGAACAAGCAAGCTATCAAATTCGGATTCGCAAACCGTGCAGGTTTTACCCTCGTGAGTTCGCTCACATATTTTTGCGTTCCAACTGTGTCCGTATCTACACAACCACCACGCACGATTATGCGAGTTTCTTGAAATCTCCGTTGGCTTAACCTTGTTCTTTTCGTAGTCCCATTCTTTGCATAGCACAGCGTCTGTTGTGGCTAAATCATTATATCCTTTCAATACCTTTCGTTCAGCACAAACAGGACAGGAAACGTCTTTAACGCGAGCGTTGATTACAGCCTTCCACTCATTGCCGCATACCTTACACTTCCACCAAACATTCTTCGTAGACTTTTCATTGACCTGTTCGAGGAGAAGCGGATAGTTTAATTCCGACCATTCTTCTGCAATCGTGGGATGCGTAGTGGCAAGGTCATTAAAACCTTTCAGTAATTTAATGCCACTGCAATAAGGGCATTGACTGCCTCCGGCTCTTGTAGATATCAAAGTATGCCATTCGTGTCCGAGACTGCATTTCCACCACACCTTTTTATTCTTAAATGCCGTAACCATATTCGGGCGCAGCGGATAGTTCCTTTCCGACCATTCTGCTGCAAGCTTCGGAAACCGTGAAGCGAGGTCATTAAATCCGGGGAGAACAATGTTGTGTGAGCAATATGCGGCACCCTCTTGTTTTTCGGGACATCACGCAAGTAGGCATATTTGTATTGGCGGATGCTGTACTCGCTCGATTTGTAAAAGGCGCGGCAATTGCTATTGAAAATATTGTTCAGAGCTTCCTTATTCATCAGCGGATCAAAGATGATTTCTTCGATTGTAATATTCTCAGCTGAGCCGCGCTCCGCAATCCAACGCCTTGTATTGATAGGCTGTTCAATCGCATCATAATAAATGGCTTCGTCTATTTCGTTATTCGGATTCACGAAATTGTATAAGTCCAGAATTGTATTGCCGGCATAACCGCTGTCGTTCTGATTCATATTCAGAAAATCGTACACCCTCATACCGAGGAAATCTCCGAGTGTTCTGAAACCGAGAATGGCATATAGCCTACGATGGTTATAGTCGTCAATCTCAGTCCACTCGGGAGAGTAAATAGAAGTGTTATAGATGGTTTTTGTTCTGTTATTCATTATAATCCTCCAATGTTGCTTTTAGTCCTTTGATTGCCTTATTGATTTGTGAAACGCGGCTGGCAAGACGTGCGATTGTATGGTTCAGTCCTTCTCTTGAAGCGGCCATGTAATACCCGGAACGACCGCTGCAAACGGGGACTCCGTTGCACCGCAATTCATTTACGCGTTCTCTGATCTGACTTCCGGTCAGATTTGTTAAACGCTCAAGCTGAAAACTCTTGATCGCATTGCTTTTGCCTTTGTGGTTTTTCTCCAAAATGGTTTTTAAGTTAGTATTCATTGGCACTTTCCTTTCTTTTTTGTTCTCTATATTGGATTGCTGAAAAAAGTGCCGAAAATTAACCCCCTATACTGAACTTAATCAATATTTTTTTCAGTTGTTTCAATGCCCGTTCTTTTGTTTGAATTACGGCAACGCTCGTCATGTTATGGGCTTTTGCGTAATCTATAACTCTTACGGGTTCATCTGTGTATACAAGCGAACAGATAATATCGCGTTGTTTATCTGTCAGCATCGACAAGGCTTTTTGTATCTCCGCCGAGGTTTCTTTTGCAATATATATCTTGTCTACAAAAGCGGTCGGATCGACAATTCTATCCTCTTGTTCGTTCTCGCCGTATAGGTCAAGCTCGTTCAAAGAAACCGTTACACAACCCGATTCCATCTCAAGCCCTTTCAAATATGCGTGACGGTTGTTTTCTTTGCGTATTTTGCTTACTTCCTCGCGAGTCGTTTCAATGTAATAATCGGCGTCACCTGCACCAAAGCCGAACAATGGCGCAAAATTGTTCCTCCTTGCTTTTCCTTCTTCCGTCGAAATGAATTCATTAAATTCATCAACATTCATTTCTATCCAATTACTTGCCCCTGTGGGTTCGTTTATATTTCTCTTTACAAAAAAAGCTTTCTCATTGTTGTAATCTCCTTTGAATTGAATTTTTGAAAATGGTTCGGGTTCAAAAATTCGGGAGATTACGGATATCCAGCTATATAGCACTGCCACGGTTTCAAGTCTTCACCTCCGATACGGATTAGCTCAGATCTATAACCGTTTGAAAAATTGAAAAAAGTCCCCAATGACATAAAAAAGTCCTTTCCCGGGCAAGCCGAGGAAAGGACTCCAATTACCGTACAAGTGTTTTTGGGCACAAAAAAAGCGCCGTACAAATCAAGACCAATAGATATGGTTTTCCATACTATTAAGTCTCAACCTTGTACGGCGCTTGGAAATCACGGTCTTTCGACCGGCTCTGCTTGCACGAATTAAAGTCAGTTATTCAGTTGTTATGTAGTATTTCCGAAACATCGAGCTTGCGCAACGATTACAGAAATCGAGTTACTATGTTTGTTCAAGTGAGTATTTTATAAATGCGTGGGTATACTATATAATATAACTCCGATGAAAACAGCATTGATATGTTGACTTAATCGAAATTATGTGCTATACTTTAATCACTGAATAGATTAGAGTCGGTTATAATATATTGCCGATCAATCAGAAAACAAAAATTATCAAGGAGTGTTATTCTCATGTATATTAAAAGAACCGTAGAAAAAGCCATTCTCGCTGCAGGTCAATCCTTTCCCTGCGTAGTAGTTTACGGTCCGAGGCAGGTTGGTAAATCAACAACCATTGACCATTTATTCGGCGACAAATACAAAAAAGTAACCCTCGACGACGGCGAAGACCGTGCGTTAGCAGTCAATAACCCGAAATTGTTTTTGGAGAGCTACGGATGGCCTGTAGTTATTGATGAGATACAGAAAGCGCCGAAGCTTTTAGACGAAATCAAAAAGATCATTGATGAACAGCGGCTTGTTTGGATGAAAAACGGCGAGGAAAGACAACTGATGTATATTCTGACCGGTTCAAACCGTTTCGAGCTTCAAGAAAGCATTTCCGACTCCTTAACCGGACGCTGCGGCGTGATTGATATGTCATCATTTACCTTTGCGGAAAAGCACGGCTACAATGCGCCTCTCTTTAATCCTGAAATCAGCGAGATAAGGAAAAGAGAAAATGACGGCAGAAAATATATCGGCAAAAAGGAAATTTTTGAGGAAATATTCAAAGGCGGCATTCCTGATATCTGCACCGGCATTTCAGAGCGTGATATCTATTTTAAGTCTTATGTTAACACCTACATTGAGCGAGATGTTATGAAGCTCATTGAAGCCTCCAGCGAATTTCAGTTCCGCAATTTTATCTCAGTGGTTGCTTTACGCACCGCACAGGAACTACATTACGATCAGATTGCAAACACTGTCGGAATTGATGTACGCACCTGCAAGCGTTGGATTTCCATTCTGCAAACATCGGGTATTATCTACCTGCTGCAGCCGTATATGTCTAATGTTTCGAACAGAATCATTAAGGCTCCAAAGCTTTACTTTATGGATACCGGACTTTGCGCTTATCTTTGCAAGTGGCCCAATGCGGAAATGTTGGAATCCTGTGCAATGAATGGTGCTTTCTTTGAAACCTATGTAGTCAGCGAAATCATTAAAAATTTCTATGCGTACAACAAAGATCCGAAAGAGTCTCTTTTTTACTATCGTGATATCGATCAAAAAGAAATTGACCTCGTCTATGTGAATGCCGGGGATATTTACCCTATCGAAGTTAAGAAAGGTGTTGCTCCCACAAAGCCTACCAAAAACTTTGATGTTCTGAGCAAATATAAGCTGAATATTAAACCCGGTCTTATCATTGATAACTGTGACCGCATCCGTCCCATCAACGAAAAGGCATATACTTTTCCGATTTATCTCCTGTAATAAGTTATTTGCATTCCAGAGTAGTATATCAATATAAACTACTATATATTTCACCGTCGATTCCGTAAATGTCGTTTATCGGAATTACGGTTTTGTCGGTGAATATCAGCTTGCGCTCATATTCGTCGACACGCTTGATTACTCCGGTATGCGTCACATACTCTCCGCCGTTCTTTTTACTGTCCGGCTTGAAGTAGGTCACGGATATTTCCGGCTGCTCATCGGATAGCGAAACGGCGTAGTTCAGCTTATCGTTCAGTGTACTTATTGTGCCATCATCAAGCTCTATACGCTCGTCCGTCAGCCGTCCGGCTTCTTTACCTGATCGTCATATCCGGTCAGTGCCGCAAACGGAGAAAAGGACGCTGCACGGTTTATTCGCGGCATACGCTGCCGTGTTGTCAGCTCGTGATGCGGAAGATTTATTATATCCGCATACAGTTCTTCTGCTTTTTCGCTCACGCTTTATGACCTCCGACCTGTTCATTGCGTTCCCGGGCGGTCGCACCTTCCTGAAAGTTCATACCTTTCAGAATAGCGTTCTTGCCAAATCGCTTTTTTATACCGATAATCGTTTTCTGCATTTGTTTTTCCTGTTCAAGAGCCTGCCTTTCAGCTTGTTCTCTCTTTTCCTTTTCAACAGGATCATCGAAAAGCGATATTTGCTCTGCAACGGTTTTATTTTTTACATCGCTTTCTCTGACGAGCTTGCAGGTTGCAACCGTAATACGGCGAACGAGCAAATCCTTGTTTATGATGCGGTCAAACAGATTCATTGTCGCTTCTGTTATGATGTGCGATGACGATGTCTTTTTCTCTAAATTTGCCGTTCCGTGCGCGTGTTTCGGTACTTTGCGCCCATAACGGTCGGTTGTAACATCTCCGTGATACTTTGCGCTGATTTTCGGATCGGTCAGATTTTCTATATCATACCCGATATCGAGCACGATCTGGTCGGTCACAAGTCCTTTATCCACAAGGTCAAGCACATGTTGGTCAATCATTTCACGGACAATCAGCTTTGTCTTTTCGTAGTTATACGGACATTTGAGCACCTGTCCCACGCTCAAACTGTTGGAGGACGGCTTATACGCCTTTATATCGGCAATAGTGGTCGGCTCCCAACCCCAAGCGCGGTCGATAATCAGTTCCGCATTAACGCCGAACAGCTTAAACAGCTTTGCCTCGTCATAATGTGAACAACGGGCAACATCGCCCATAGTATACATATAGTTCGCTTCAAGCTTTTTGGCAATACCGCTGCCGAGCATCCAAAAGTCAGTCAACGGCTTATGCGTCCAAAGCTCTTTGCGGTATAACATCTCATCAAGTTCGGCAATACGGACGCCGTTCTCATCGGCAGGTATTTTCTTTGCGGTGATATCCATTGCGATTTTGGCAAGGTACATATTTGTGCCGATGCCTGCCGTTGCGGTAATGCCGGTGGTTGCAAGGACATCTTTTATCATTGTCTGTGCGAGTTCTCTCGCGGTGCATTTGTAGGTTGACAGATAATGTGTAAGATCAATGAACACCTCGTCTATGGAGTACACATGGATATCCTCGGGAGCAAAGTGCCCTGTGGATAACAGCATCAAAATAAATCTATCGGAGGTACTTAAATGATTTGCGTTGGAATTGATGTTGCAAAGGACAAGCACGACTGTTTTATTATGAGTTCAGAAGGCGAAGTCCTCGCAGATGTTTTTACTGTCTCTAACAATAAAGAAGGTTTTAAACATCTTTTTCAAACAATCAATATAACATGCCATCCGGACGATATGTAAATAGGGTGTGGCAGGACTCTAACGCATTTATTCAGAAGCAAGATGTTTATAAGGACGCCACCTATTCCGCACAGAAACTTAAGCTCATTTTACAGAATACCGGGGTGCGGACATATTCTTGGACTCCAAAGGAGTAGACAAATATGTACACGAAAGAGCAAATTGAAACTGCATTAAAGGAATTTGAACGATTAGGTTCTGTACAAGCAACGATTACATTATTAGGTTATCCGTCAAGCAGTTCTTTGTATAAGTGGTATGAACGAAAGCTCGCTAATAAAAAAAATTATCACGGTTCTCCCCAAAAACCGTATAATGTTGAACATAGATATATAAATTCTGCCGAGCATCCTCGTTATCCTGATACAAATTTAAAATTAGAGGCAATAAAACGTTGCTTTTCTCTTGGCGAAAATGTAGAATATGTATCAAGAGAAATAGGTTACAGCCGCATGAGCATATATAAATGGTATCGGCAATATAAAAAGTATGGAGTGTCCGGACTGATGTCGTCCAAGAAACAAATCAAACGAGAAAATATAGACTTTAATGCAGAATCCGCACCGACTCAAGACATTGCTGAGCTACAGGAACAAATAAAGCAACTGCAAATGGAAGTTGATGTATTAAAAGAAGCGTTAAATCTGTTAAAAAAAGACCCCGGCATCAATATAACGGAACTGAAAAACCGTGAAAAAGCAGTGGTTATTGATGCCATGAAGGACAAGTATTCACTGCCGCAGTTATTAAAACTCTTACAAATATCAAAGAGCAGTTTCTACTATCAGAAAAAGGCAATGAAAAAGCCGGATAAATACTATGAATTACGCATTAATATAATACGGTTCTTTAAAGAAAACAGAAACTGTTATGGATATAGGCGTATTCACAGCGAACTTAAGAAAACCGGAATCGCTGTTTCTGAGAAAATCGTCCGCCGTATTATGAAAGCGGAAAAGTTAACAGTACCGGGAAAACGCATGAAAAAATATAATTCATATAAAGGTGAAATCACACCCGAAGTAGCTAAATAGAGATTTTTATGCAGACCGGCCTAATATAAAGTGGCTTACGGATATAACCGAATTTGCAATTCCCCAGGAAAAGTATACCTTTCTCCTGTTATTGACTGTTTTGACGGCATGATTGTAAGCCGGAACGTA